>OBLT010003144.1_pt1 | contig 10150 bp, 10 predicted proteins | sample 1518721 | NCBI WGS metagenome assembly OBLT01 (sample SAMEA3539307, study PRJEB22396) | soil metagenome | biome: tundra; feature: field; material: soil | place: USA | collected 2010-05 | depth 0.15 m | reverse complement strand
ACCGCCCGGATGGCTGGACCGCATGCCCGTCCTGTTCCTGCGCGAACTGATGAGCGGACTCGCTCACGGGGGAGACGTCAGGGGGATATGCGACGCCGTCCACACCATCCTCGCGCCCTTCCGGACGCGCTGACTGAGCGCGGAATCGCTACGTGGAGGCTGACCATAACTCCTGGCGTCATAAGTCACCAGAATCCGATATATGAGTAGCTGGCCGCGGCCACGTGGCTAGCGTCAGCTGAACCTCATCCAGAAAATTATCAACCTCATCTTTGACGTAGCCAGGACGAAGGCGTGTCCCCGTAAATCTGCTGCTTCTCACCTCGGTGGCTGCGAGAGGCGGGTTTCCTGCACCAAGAAAGGTGTCCCGAACCGCGTCCAGGAGAATGTCGACTTCCTCCTCGTCATAGCCAGGCCGCAAGCGGGTCGTGGAGAACCGCTTCTCATTGATCCAGTCGGCCGAAGCAACTGCCTCGGCATCCTGGGCCTGGGCTAGGTCACGACGAGAGGGGACTGTGCCCGCGGGCCGGCCCCGAGCCTCCCTGATCTTGAGGACAAGGTACAAGCCGGTGAGAGCCACCCCTGGCACCAGCAGCGGCCACGGATGGTAGAAGTCTGCAGCATTTCCTGCGGCCACCAGGCACAGCGCGACGTTTAGGCAAAGCCGCGACCAGGCTTCTGACCGGGCCCCAGGCTTCTTCATGCTGGCCCGCCGCCGCCATATCGTCAGCTGTGCGATGGCGAGGATGCCAGACACCGACCCCAGGACGATGACTGCCCAGCTCACGACCTGCAAGAAGATCATCAATGCGCCATCCCGCTGCTGGTCGTGAGCTGCCGCCGACACGACTCCGCCTAGCGCCGGGCAGCGACGCCAATGGCGACCCGCCCGCGGGGCGGAATGCGCCGTGCTACGCCCAGATCCTAGAGCGGCAGCCTGGTTCGCGGAACAGCGCTGCGGAACGCTGCGGCCTGCCTCTGAGCACAGGCGCTGGCGCCACGTGGCCGTTGCGTTACCACACTGACCAGCCGTCCCCTCCAGCAGGCCACCAGCCTGATCGGCTTCCGGGTGCTGCAGGGACTGGGAGCGGGAATGGTCATGCCAGTCGGCCAGGCGGTGCTGGTCCAGGCGGCCCCGCAAGAAAAGTTCGGGCGGGTGATGGCCGCCATGGGCGTGCCCGCCATGGTGGGCCCGGTGCTCGGCCCCGCATTCTGCGTCAACGCGCTGCGCATCCCGCACGCCCTCATCGACCTACGGCTGTTCGCCAAGCGGGGTTTCGCCTCAGCGTCGGCGTCGATGTTCGCCTCGGGCTTCGTGCTCTTCGGCGCGATGGGGGCGCTGCCGCTGTACTACCAGGACTGGCCGCAGCGTTCAGCACCACCTTCTGGTGGTCTTCGCCTTCGCCGGCGCGATGCTGATCCCGGTGCTGTTCCTCCCGGCGCCAGCACGGCCACGCGCTGAGGCGTTCATCATCCGCCGTCGTCACCTTCGGCCGGCTGGGCCGCCCACTGCGCGGCCGTGCGCACGGTCGCCTGGCGCGGGAACACCTTCTCGAGCAGGACCCGGTGGACCTCCGGGTCGGCGTCGAGGCAGGCGTCGGCCAGAACGACGAGCCGGTAGTCGAGGTCGGCGGCCTGGCGCAGGGTGGACAGCACCACACCGCTGGTGGCGATACCGGTCAGGACGAGCGTGCCCGCACCCAGGCTGCGCAGGACGACCTCCAGGTCACTGCCCGTGAAGGCCGACACCCGGCGTTTGGTCACCACCAGGTCCCCCGGGGCGGGAGCGACGGCGGGGTGTATCTCCGTGGCCGGGCTGCCCTCCACGAGCTGGCCGGCGGCCGCGGCCGCGGAGAACGTCCGGTTGCGGGCGCTGATCTCGGGGTGGCCGGGGCGGAAGGCGACAATCACGTACACCACGGGGATGCCCGCGCCGCGGGCGGCGGTGATCGCACGCGACAGCCGTTCCAGGTAACCGGGGTCCTCGGCGAAGCGCTCGACTACTCCCCGCTGGACGTCCATCACCAGCAGCACGGTCGTATCCATCAGGCGGTGTGCTCCTTCCGTCTCGAATCCTTGATCTTCAGCCACGTGGCCGTCGCTACCACACTGACCAGCCGCCCCTCAAGCAGGCCGGCAGTTGACGTTGACGTCAAGGTCGCTAGCATCGACCTGCAGATCATCGACGACCCTGCGGATCATCCACAACACGGAATCGACAACACTGGGAGAGTTCATGCCGGTGGTGGGACAGGCGCGGGCGGCGGCCTCGGCTGCGGATGGCCGGGGCGTCCATTACAAGTGGATTGCCCTGTCCAACACCACGCTCGGGATCTTGATGGTCACGATCAACCAGTCGATCTTGCTGATCTCACTTCCCGCGCTCTTCCGTGGTATCAAGCTCAACCCGCTCGTGCCATCCAACACGTCCTACTTCCTCTGGACTTTCCTGGGGTTCTTGCTCGTCACCGCAGTGCTGGTGGTCAGCCTGGGCCGGGCCGGCGACATCTACGGCCGGGTGAAGATGTACAACCTCGGCTTCGCCGTATTCACGTTCTTCTCGATCCTGCTCTCGGTGACCTGGCTCACCGGCCCGGCCGGGGCCCTGTGGATCATCATCATGCGGGTTCTGCAGGGAGTCGGCGGCGCCTTCCTGTTCGCCAACTCGACCGCCATCCTGACCGACGCCTTCCCGCAGGACGAGCGGGGGAAGGCGATGGGGATCAACGGCGTCGCCGCGGTGGCCGGGTCGTTCCTCGGCCTCCTGCTGGGCGGCGTGCTCGCCCCGATCGAGTGGCGGCTGGTCTTCCTGGTGTCGGTTCCGTTCGGGTTGTTCGGCACGATCTGGGCCTACCTCAAGCTCCGTGACAACGGGATCCGCATCCCCGCCAAGATCGACTGGCTGGGCAACGCGTTGTTCGCGATCGGGCTCATCTCGGTGCTGACCGGGATCGTGTACTCCCTGCTCCCCTACGGCGGGCACCCCACGGGATGGACCAACCCCTATGTGCTGGCCGCCATCTTCGGCGGAATCGCGGTCCTGGCCCTGTTCGCCTGGGTCGAGACCAAGGTAGAGCAGCCGATGTTCCGGCTGGGCCTGTTCAAGATCCGGGCGTTCACCGCCGGCAATATCGCCGGGCTGCTCGGCGCCCTCGGCCGCGGCGGCCTGCAGTTCATGTTGATCATCTGGCTGCAGGGAATCTGGCTGCCCCAGCATGGCCGCAGTTTCAGCCAGACCCCGCTCTGGGCAGGCATTGCGATGATCCCGCTCACCATCGGGTTCCTCCTCACCGCCCCTCTGGCTGGCGTGCTGTCCGACCGCTATGGGGCCAGGGCGTTCGCCACTGGTGGCCTGGTGATCTCCGGGGCCAGCTTCCTGCTGCTGGAGCTGCTGCCGATCAACTTCAGCTACATCTGGTTCGCGTTGCTGATCTTCTTGTTCGCGATCGGCATGGGACTGTTCTTCTCCCCCAACCAGGCCGCGGTCATGAATAGCCTTCCGCCCGAGCAGCGCGGCGCGGGCGCCGGGATGCTGAACACCTTCCAGAACTCGGCCACCGTGCTGTCCATGGGCCTGTTCTTCACCATCGTCACCCTGGGGCTGGCGGCGCGGCTGCCCAGCCACCTGTACCGCGGGCTGGTCGCCGCCGGCGTCGCCCCGGCCGCGGCCCACACGGTGGCCAACGAGCCGCCGATCGGCAGCCTGTTCTCGGCGTTCCTCGGGTACAACCCCATCAAGGAACTGCTCGGCCCCACTGGGGCGCTCCAGAAGCTGCCCGCTAAGCAGGCCGCGTACATCACTGGCCGGTCGTTCTTCCCGAAGCTGATCGAGCAGCCGTTCGCCAGCGGGCTGCACCTGGCGTTCACCTTTGCCGCCGGGGCGACGGTCATCGCCATCGTGGCCTCCGCCGTCCGCGGCCGACGGTACATGCACACGGCCGAGCCGCTGCTCGACGAGCTGGCCGAGGGCGCGGCGGAAGCAGGCGGGCTGACGGGCCTGGGCGCCGTCACTCCCGGGTCGGCCCCGGCCAACGGCGGGCCGGTCAGCAACGGCGGCCCAGTCGCGAACGGCGGGCCAGTCGCATCAGCCAGCGCCGACCCGGATGAGAAACTCGATCCGTCGCGCGGAAGCAGCTGAGTCATGGCCGCGGCAATGGGGCCGGATACGGCGGAGCTAACCGCTGGCGACAAGCTGCCGGCCGGCCGGGAGCACCTGCTCGGCATCGGTGCCGCGGCCACCCGCCTCGGCGTGTCCGAGCGGGCGCTTCGGTACTACCAGCAGCTGGGCCTGCTCGTCCCCGCCTGCACCACGGCGGGCGGGCTGCGCCGGTATTCGGAGGCCGACCTGGCCCGGGTGACACGCATCCGCGAGCTGCAGGCTCTGCTGGGCCTCAACCTCGACGAGATCGCGATAATGCTGCACAGCGAGGACCGCATAGCGCAGATACGCCTCACCTATCACGATGAGCGCACCGGCAACGACGAACGGCAGCGGCTGACCCGGGAGTGCCTGGCGTTGCAGGAGAACCTGCGCGCGACCGTGGAAGCCAAGCGGGTCGCCCTGGAGGGTTTCCTGGCCGACCTCGATGCCCGCATCGGGCGCGCACGGGACCTGCTGGCCGGCCACGACACCTCGGCGCCTGAGGTCAGCTGACCGCTCCCAGCCCGGCACTGACGCTGGCGATGATCGCCCCGCCGAGGGCGATCGAAACGAACGAGCGCAGGAAACCGGTGCCGAAGAAGCGCCAGCGGATCCAGGCCAGTGTCAGCAGCTCGAAGGCGATCGCCGCGAGCGCGACGACCAGCGCAGCGCGGTACTCGGGGATCAGGAACGGCAGCGTGTGCAGGACGCCGCCGAGGAACGTGCCGGCTCCGGTGATCAGGCCGCGCCGGTACGGGCTGCCGCGCCCGGTCAGGTCCCCGGTGTCGGAGAGCCCCTCTGAGAAGGCCATGCTCACGCCGGCGCCGATCGCGGTCGCCAGCCCCGCAAAGAAGGCGTAGATCGGCTGGTGGGTGGCGAACACGACGGCGAAGATCGGCGCCAACGTTGACAGCGAGCCGTCGATCAGGCCCGTCATCGCGGGCTGCGCCCGCTGGAGCAGGAACGACCGCTCATCACGCGGTGCGGGCGGACGGGCCAGGGTCAGCATGCTCACGGCGCATCTCCTTGTGATAGAAACTGAACGACGCGTTTCGTATCTGTCAACAGCGCCGGCAGCCCCGCTATTTCCGGCTCCGGCACCCTTCCTGGTGCGCTGCCGCTTCCGACCGCGGCGGCCCGGGAATAGCCGGGCCGGGTCTGGTGCTATCGAAACTGATAGTATAGTTTCGTCATGGGCACGTACCGCCGAGGACACCGGGCCGAGACACCGGGCCGAGGACGTGAACGAGATCGAAGCAACGAAGTGACGGTGATGACAATGAGCACGATCGGATTCGCGGGGCTCGGGGCCATGGGCAGCCGGGTCACCTCATGAACGCGGAAGTGACGGCCGAGGCTCCGCGGCGCGGCCGGCCACGCAGCGAGAAGGCGCGCCAGGCCATCCTCGAAGCGGCCGCGGAACTCCTGCTGGCCCGCGGCCTGTCGGCGGTCAGCATGGACGCGGTCGCGCAGCAGGCTGGGGTCAGCAAGGCCACCATCTACCGCTGGTGGCCCACGAAGGAAACCCTCGCCCTGGACGCGCTCTATGCCGAGTGGGCGGCCGCCCGCCCATCCCCGCGCGATACCGGCTCGCTGCGCGGCGACCTGCTCTCACTCCTGCGCCCCTGGGCCCGGCTCGCCAGCAGCCGGCCGTACGGGCGCGTCATCGCCGCGCTCATCACCGAGGCACAGACAGACCCCGTCTTCGCCGCCGAATACCGCGAACGCTTCGTCGAGCCCCGCCGTGACCAGGCACGCGCGATATTCCGCCGTGCGATCGAGCGCGGCGAGATCCCGGCTGACACGAAGATCGAGGTCGCGCTCGACATCCTCTACGGGCCGTTCTACCACCGGCTCCTGCACGGCCACGCCCCGCTGAACGAGCGCTTCGTCCGCGACGTCATCGACACCGCTCTTGGCGGCATCGCGCCCGGCCAAGTCCGCGATGAGCCCGGGAGCCGTGATGCTCACTGACACCGGGTTCCCGCGGGCAGATGTCGAGAACGCCTTTCTCCGGGTGCGGCGGCGGCAGACCCTGGCCCGGCTCGCGCACTGGCTGCGCCGCGAGCCCGGCCGCACCAACCTGCTGCTGCCGTTAGACGAGGTGGTCGGGGCGCTCGGCCGCCGCGGTGAGCGGTACCTCGGGCTGCGGGTGATACGGCTGGACACGATCGTCGGCACGCTCGACTGGCGGCGCGATTTCGACCGTCGCTTCCGGCCTACCTCCAACCGGATGCGGTCCCGCTGGGAGCACCTGGCCCTCGCGCAGCGGCGTGGCGCGGCTATCCCGCCGATCGAGGTGTACCGCGTGGGCGGCCTGCACTTCGTCCAGGACGGCCACCACCGGGTGTCGATAGCACTAGCGACCGGCCAGACGACGATAGACGCCTATGTGACCGAGGTGCTCACCGCCGATCAGCGACGGGCGAGCATATGATCAGGGCGCTTTCAGCTTTCTCCCAGGTAGCCGACCGACTATCAAAACAGGACAACACGTTCGGTACCTACCTATGGAGCAGCTCCCCATGAGCACGGTCTACGACCCGCCGGTCTCGGCGGGACCAGAGCAGGCGCCCGCCCAGTACCCCTGGCCTGGCCCGGGCGGTCCCTTCGGTCCCGGTGGCCCGCCCGGCTACGGCAGCGGGGGCGAAGGACCGGGCAGCCCGCTCAGGCGGCCCCGCCGCTACGTCCTGGCGGCGCTGGTCGCCGTCGCGGTTGCGCTGGGCGCCTTCTGGGGGGTGCGCGCCACCGGGGCCACGCCGGGCGCCGTGCTGACCACGTCCCAGATCGCGGCCCAGACCGACCCAGGCCTGGTGGACGTGGTCTCGACGCTCGGCTACCAGCAGGCCACGTCGGCCGGCACCGGCCTCGTGCTGACGTCATCGGGTGAGGTGCTGACCAACAACCACGTGATCGAGGGCGCAACCTCGATCACCGTCACCGACATCGGCAACGGCCGCTCCTACCGGGCGAGTGTCGTCGGCTATAACCAGAGCCACGACATCGCGGTCCTGCAATTGCAGGGCGCGTCCGGGCTGAAGACCGTGACCCTCGGCAACTCGACCACCGCCGCGGCCGGCCAGAAGGTGGTCGCCCTGGGCAATGCGGGAGGCAAGGGCGGCGCCCCGTCGGTCGCCGCCGGACGGATTACCCGCCTCGGCGCGTCGATCACCGCCTCGGACGCGGGAGCCGGCACGTCCGAGCAACTGACCAGCCTCATCCGCACCAACGCGGCCATTCAGCCGGGCGACTCCGGCGGCCCGCTCGTTAACACGGCCGGCCAGGTGATCGGCATCAACACCGCGGCATCCGGGCAGGCCCAGACGCAGGCGTTCGCGATCCCGATCAACGAGGCGGTCTCCATCGCCAGGCAGATCGAGGCGGGCACGTCCTCAGCCACCGTGCACATCGGCGCGACCGGCTTCCTGGGCGTGCAGATCCTGTCCTCGGGCAGCGCGGCAGCGGGCGGCGTGCCCGCCGGTACCGGGGCGACGGTCGCCGGAGTAGTCTCCGGGTCGCCCGCTGCTGCGGCCGGCCTCGCGGCAGGCGACGTGATCACCGGGGTCGGCGGTCACTCCATCTCATCGCCATCCGGAGTCCAGTCGGCGCTGGAGGCGCACCACCCCGGTGACCGTGTCACCATCAGCTGGATGGATCAGGCCGGCCAGACCCGGACCGCGACCGTGATCCTCACCGCCGGCCCGGCCGCCTGAGCGCGGGCAGCAGCCCGGCCAGGGCGGCTGCCTTGCCACGCACCACGCGGTTCACCAGCTCCCCCACAGCCGGGATACTGATCCGGATCTCGTCACCGGCGATGAGGGTGAAGGGCAGGTCCGGCACCAGGCTCGTCCCGGTGGACAGCACCACGCCGCCCGGGAACTCGTCCTCCCGGAAGAGGAACTCCGCGAGTTCCCCGATGCCGCGGCGCAGCCCCGCGGTGCTGGCCTCCCCGTCCCACACGACCTGGCCATCGCGGCGGATAGTCATCTCAATGGCGAGGCTGTACGGGTCCGGCACTTCCCAGGCAGGCCGGATCCAGGGCCCCATCCCGCAGCCACCGAGGTAGATCTTGGCCTGCGGCAGGTACAGCGGGTTCTCCCCCTCGATCGACCGTGAGCTCATGTCGTTGCAGATCGTGTAGCCGACGACCTCGCCGCCGGAGTTCAGCACCGCAGCGAGTTCCGGCTCGGGCACGTCCACCTCGGAGTCGCCGCGCACCGCCACCGCCCCGCCGGGTCCCACTACCCGCCACGCCGCGGACTTGAAGAAGAGCTCGGGGCGGTGGGCCGTATAGACACGGTCGTAGATGTCCGCCGAATCCTCGCTCTCCAGCACGCGCGCGTCCTTGGATCGCTCGTATGTGACGCCGGCCGCCCAGACATCCGTCGTCCCGTCGACCGGTGCGAGGAGGCTGACCTTGGCGTACGGGACAGCGTCACCGCCAGGATCCTCGCAGAGCTGGCGAATCTGGCGCAGCGGCAAGGCGAGCAACCCGGCCATCGTCGCCACCCCGCGCAGGGATGTGACCACGCCCGCGTCAAGCATTCCGATCAGGGGCGCTGAGCCGTCGCCGGCATGACACCGGATGAGCTGCACGATGCTCCTCACGCGGGTCTCGCGATACCAGGAAAGATCTTGGCTAGCTTATGGCCAGCCCGTTGATATCGTCAAGACTTCATCGGATGAACGGGGAACTTCATCTGATGAAGCCTTGACGATCAAGGGCTGAGCGCCGTACCGTCAGAGGGACGCCACCAGCGCCATAGCGCCACGCCACCAGCACTACTGTTCAGCACCACGCCACCAGCAAGCACCACAACGCCACGCCACCAGCCCGGGAGGAACGTCGTGACCGCCGCGTACCCGGCACAGGCCCGTCACGCCCAGGTCGTGCACGGGCTGGGCGCCCGGATCGTGCGCGGTGAACTCGGGCCCGGCTCCCCCGTGCCCACCGAGGACGAACTGGTGAGCCAGTTCGAGGTCGGCCGGTCGGCGCTCCGCGAGGGAGTCAAGGTGCTGGCGGGCAAGGGCCTTCTGGAGAGCCGGACCAGCGCGGGCACCCGGGTACGCCCCCGCGAGTCGTGGAACCTGCTCGATCCCGATGTCCTTCGCTGGCGGTACGCACCCGAGGCCAGCCCGGCGGACATCCGCATCCTGGCGGACCTGCGGGTAGCGCTTGAGCCCGGAGCCGCACGGCTGGCCGCGGAGGCGGCCAGCTCGGCGCAGCGCGGCGCGATCGCCGGCGCCCTGGCCGGCCTGTCCGCGACCGTCGACGAGCCGGCCGCGTTCATCGAGGCCGACCTGGCCTTTCACCGGGCCGTATTCATCGCCGCCAACAATGACCTGCTGCTCTATATCCACGACGTCGTCAGCGTTGCCCTGGGCGCCATCCGGCCGCTGCACACCCACTCTGTCGGGCATAACCGCCAGACACTGCCGAGCCACCAGCGTGTTGCGACCGCCATCCAGCGCGGGCATCACCGCCAGGCCGAGGCCGCGATGCGCGAGATCGTCGAGGGCGCCCGCGGCGACGCCTTGCGCGAAACCGGAGGACGACCATGACGACCACGGGGACATCAGCCACGGAACAGCTGGCCCGGGCGACGTGCGCCTGGACATCGACGGCCACGTGGCCGTCATCACCCTCAACCGCGCCGCGAAACTCAACGCTGTGACGCCCGAGATGACCGAGACACTGGCCGGATACGTCGCGACCGTGAACAGCCGCCGCGACCTGCGCGTGGCCGTGCTGACGGGCAGCGGCCGGGCGTTCTGCGCGGGCAGCGACATCGCCGGGCTCGCTGACTACGACAGCCCGTGGCAGTTCGGCAACCGCCCCGACTACTGCGACGCGGCGCGGGCGCTGCGCAAGCCGGTCATCGCCGCGGTCAACGGGTACGCGTTCGGCGGGGGCCTCGAACTGGCGCTCGCCTGTGACATCCGCCTCGCCGCCAGCACCGCGAGCTTCGCCGCGCCCGAGATCAAGCTCGGCTGGATCGGCGGCGGCGG
>OBLT010003143.1_pt1 | contig 10152 bp, 10 predicted proteins | sample 1518721 | NCBI WGS metagenome assembly OBLT01 (sample SAMEA3539307, study PRJEB22396) | soil metagenome | biome: tundra; feature: field; material: soil | place: USA | collected 2010-05 | depth 0.15 m | reverse complement strand
CAATCCTCGCAGGATTGCTCACGGCTCCGGGCGACGTGTTGATCAGCATCGACGCAGATCTTCAGGATGACGTGGCAGCGATAGAAGACATGGTGCGTGCCTACACCGGTGGCGCCGAGATCGTCTACGGCATTCGGAGCAACCGCAAGACAGATAGCTTCTTCAAGCGCACTACTGCCGAAGGCTACTACCGGCTGCTCCAGGCAATGGGCGTGGAACTGATGTTCAATCACGCTGATTTTCGGCTCCTGAGCCGGCGTGTGGTGGAGGAGTTGCGCAGTTGCAAAGAAAGCAACCTGCTGCTCAGAGGATTGATTCCGCAGCTCGGTTTCCCTTCATCCCTGGTCTACTATGACCGCCAAGCGCGCTTCGCAGGAGAATCCCAGTACCCGATCTCGAAGATGCTCTCGCTGGCCATGAACGGCATTACATCCTTTACCGAGATACCGCTCAAGGCTATCACCGTCCTCGGCATGTTAGTTTCTCTCTTCAGCTTCGGCTTGGCTTTTTGGGCGTTGGTCGTGAAACTTTTTACAACCGCGGCTATCCCCGGCTGGGCTTCCATCGTGATCCCCCTCTATATGTTAGGCGGGATACAACTGCTATGCTTGGGAGTCATTGGGCAATACCTCGCAAAAATGTATTCCGAAGCCAAGGGCCGGCCGCGATTTATCATCGAGAAGAACTTGTAGCCTGAGTCTCGCCTTCGCCCTTTCGCTCCATAATCCGGATGCCGTGATCATCCTCCACCTGTTTATAGTGGGATTCCAGATAAGGCTCCATAATGAGATCGTTTGGACTCCTGGGCTGCGATCCGGGGAAGCCATCCGCCGCATTGGCTGCAAAAGCGGCCTCCCAAATTATATATCTGACCCGCCTTCGATCCAGGATATCCACAACCTCCTGAAACTGCGAAGGGGTGTTGTAGTTGTACATCAGAATACTGTAGCGTGTCGGGTTCGTTGTCGAGGAAAGGAAATAGTATGTAGGGCAATATGGGTAAGACAGTATCTCTTCACCAGGCGATGTATGCTCGTTCAGAAACCTGAGTACCTGATCTGGACCTGCCCCGGCCATAACGACATTGCCCACACGCGACGCCAAGGGGTGGGTCCCCATGGTAAGCACAACGCAGCAATTAAAACCAGCCAGGCACACGGCGCTGATTGCAAGGATTTGCACGGCTACATTGGCAAGTTTCCTCCGGCTTTCAGTCAAGGCATGAATGCACAGAACTATCAGCAGCGGCGATCCGAATACCAGATGCCAGATGTCACTGCGATGAAATTCCGACAACCATAATGCCCATCCAGAGAGCCAATAAAGCACAATCTCAGGCGTAACAGACTTCCACTTGTATCCGATGCCAACGAGCAACATGAGCAGTGGAAGAGCCGCGACAAAGAGAAGAGGTGTGATCAGGATTGCAGCTATCGCAACGGACCATTTCGCCCACCCGAACGCCATTACCCAATTCGCCCAGTAGTACATGATGATGCCGTACGCATAGGTTACGGCATTCACTGCGCCATAGTGCTGGCGCGGGAAGGCAAAGTTCGCGTAATAAAGACTGTCTAATGCTCCTTGGCTCCAGAAATACGCAAGCACAAGGCCGATGATGGCAAAATAGCCTCCTGTCGGCAGGGCTAGCACGGTCAGGGGCGCCGAAGTCCAGCGACGCTGAATCCAGAGCCACGCCAACAATGCGCAAAACATCAACACGCCCTTGGGTTGAAAGATGCACGTAGTTACTCCGGCTAAGGCCCCAGCCGCAATCAATAGGCTGTTCCGGGGCTTGTTGTTCCATATAACCATGCAGACGGCCGACAGCAACGCGAAGAAATTGCTGTCCACATGATGGCTTATGCCCGGCCAAAGGGCTCCGACGGAGGTCCCCACCAGAATGAGACACGGGAGAGCTTGGTATTCTCTGCACACCTGGCGGGATAGAAAATATATCGATAGAGCCGTTCCCAGGGATGAAATGAATAAGCAGATCCGTGCCGCCAGGAACGTGACACCGAAGAGCTTAAAGAAAGCCGCCAACCAGTAGAACGTGCCTGGTCCCATGACCTCGAAGAAATCGCGGGCGAAGACCTGGCCGTGGACAATGCGCACAGCGCCATACAGGAACGAACCTTCGTCCCTTGTAACAAATATAACCCGCATGAATGGCAGCAGGTAGAAGCCGGCGCAGAGCGTAAAGAGAAGATAGCTCCTCCACGGAGCTGACGCTTGCTGCGTTGGAGTATTAGTTGTCTCGGAAGTAGCAGTAACATTCATTTCGCTACCTTAGTGGAAGATGCCGGCTGCGGCTCCGGCATGGGGTATGGGGACACCTCCTCCGATTGCGAATCCGGCTGTACCAGCCAGACATGCCTGTCCTTGTAATAGCGCATGAGTTCCAGATTGTTTGCGGCATCCATCTCCCGCGCCCAGATGACTTTGGAGCCGTCGATGTCCGCGGCATTGTAGACCCACTCATCCCACGGTTCGTGCTTGGGAGAATATCTCACGATGATGAGCTGTTTGCCGGAGAGCTGTTCCAGTTCGGCCTCAATCCGGGCTCGCTCCGCGCCGAAATTACCTGGGCCCCACCACCAGCAAACCCATCCGCTCAATGGCAATTGGGGAGGAGTGAGATGGAGAGGCTCGGCAAATAATCGCAACCCAGCCAGCAGAAAGCAGAGTGTCACTGTCAGGCGAACCAAGGTCCTGCCTGCAGGCCTGCCCTCCGGGTTCCAAAGCCGAAGGTGGCGCATGGCCTGCAAGCCAATTGCATAGGCTGCAGCCGTATACGGGGCCAGATAGTGAGGGACAAGAAATACGCCGATTACCACGCCTGCTATCCATATAGGCACGCACAGAACCAGGAAGCGGAGGCGGCGATCCAGGAGCACGCGCGGCAGCATGATGAGAGGAGGCAGCAATGCAAGACCAGTAAAGAGCATCAATCCCGTCCCTGGTTTAGATAGATTCTGAGAGATAAATCCAGACAGGGTACGCAGTTTCTGGTAGCCCTTTAGCTCACTCTCGTTATAGAAGCGCCGCATTTCTTCGTGACGGTAGTTTGGTACAGGATGCGGTGACTGCCAGACGTAATACGGCGCAACGGCGTAGGTGTTGCGCGCGATGGTATAGGGCAGGATAAGGGGGCTGCCGAATGCGCGGTAATCGTAGTAGGCCATCCACGCGCCAGCGGCAACGATCAGCGCCAGCGGAAAGGCGGCACGGCGAATCAGCACGGGAGCGCTCGGCAGATTCTTTCCGAAGAAAATCCACCGGCCCAGCACGACCGATACGGGCAGGCAAAGAAGCAGGCCTTCGTAAGGGCGAGTGGTGGCGAGCAGAACGATGCCCACCGCCATCAGCAGGCCGTAGCGAAACCGGGCTGTTTTCATCAATCGGGGCAGGGCGCCCAGCACCAGCGCTCCACCAAGAGCCGAGATCGCGCCGCCGCCCGTGTATGTATTGATCCAGTAACTGAAAAGGCCCAGGCGCAGGATCGTCAGCACTCCCCCGAGCAATGCCCAGGTAGGCGGCAACCATGCCTGCAGCATCCAGCAGATGGCGGCGCACATCAACGCGCAGCTGATCAGGATGCCGTACCAGGGATGGCCAAACAGCACTTTGCCGGCCGCCATCACCAGCCCCGGCGCGGGAAAGTACATGGACATATAGGTCGGCTGCATGGTGATGTGGACGCTTTCGAAATGGGTCCACATCGCAGGCGTCGGATTGGTCAACCGCCCGTGCACGAAGGTGTCCGCCGCAAGCAGGAAGCTGAAATCATTCGGGGAGAATGGAAGGGGAATGGGGAATTGGGGAAGAATAGCAAGGCGCAAGAGGAGCGCGGAGAGGCCAACGACCGCGACCGCCAATCCCTTTCTCCGCGCCAGCCGCCCGAAGGCCCGCTCGATGGGCGAAAACCAGGTGGCGCCGAGCCTGGGCCAAGCAAATGCCACTGCGATGGCAATCGCAGTAAGGCCGGCTTCTATCACCAGCAGCGAAGGGCCGCTTCCCGGAGCAGTGGACAGGAGCATATCGGTTCTATTCTATGCCGTAACGCTGCCAAGGGCGCCGCGGAATTGATCGTGCATTCGACGCAATGTCTCAGCCTGGTTCAGGCCGGATTTGCGACCGAAAGGAGGACCGTTGCAATCCTGAACACGGGCTGAAAAAGAAGGGAGAGTACGCATCGGCAATTGAATTGTCAGCGTATCTCTCCCGCGAACGACCGAAAATGATAAATTGCGGCGATCCAGCCCTGGTTTGACAGGGATTAGAGATCGGCGTTAAGGTCAGAACTCATGGTGCTGAACGAATTGTTGAGACCGGTAGCCAAGGTTCTCATGCCCGCAGTTGCACCGAATGCAACCAAGGCCATGACCATAGCATATTCGACCAAATCCTGGCCGAACTCCTGCGTCATCAAGCGCTTCAGCCTGTAGACGAGTTTGAAGAATCCCTGTCCCATATGGCTGCCTCGTTAGACGGGTTAGGTGGAATCCGTCCTTTCTGTGGAGAGTATATCCTATCACCTGGTCTGGTGTGCGTATCTCTCCCGCGAAGGCGCCGGGCTGGGCTGTCCTGACGGTGGTTTGGCAGGGAGTAAGGATCCTCCCCGGCAGAGCAGGAGGCTTTCGGTTGCTGGCCCCTCAAAGGGGCCTGGTCGCAACCGGTGAAAAGCAAAAACAACCGCAACAGCAAGAGGCTCGCAACACAATGGGCTTCTTCAAAACAAAAACAACAGCGGGAGGCATACTCCCGGAATTCTCAAAGTTTGACTCCCTCCCACGGCAGAGCCGGGGGAACTCCCGTTTGATTAGAGATCGGCGGCCAGAGTGCTGATGATGGTGCTGAACACAGTGTTGACGCCCTTGGCTAGCCTACTCATGCCTGCAGTTGCACCGAATGCGATCAGCGCAACGACCAGAGCATATTCGACCAAATCCTAGCCGAACTCCTGCGTCATCAAGCACTTCAGTCTGTAGATGAGCTTCAAGAATTCGAGCTACACAGGGGTTGCCCCTTCAGAAGGTTAGGTGGAATCCGCCCTTTGCTGGGGAGAGTACGTCTTATCACCTGGTCTGGTGTGCGTATCTCTCCCGCGAAGGCGCTGGGCTTGGCTGTCCTGACGGTGGTTTGGCAGGGATTAGAGGTCGGCGGCCAGAGTGCTGCTGATGGTGCTGAACGCAGTGTTGAGGCCCGTAGCCAAAGCATGCATGCCGGCGGTAGCTCCGAAGGCGATCAGAGCAACGACCAAAGCATACTCGACCAGATCCTGGCCTTCCTCGCGGCTCTTCAGGTCCTGGAACTTCACATAGAGTTTCAGAAGCATGTTGTTCATGTGTATCCTCATCTCCGAAAATCGATTTCCCAGCCTCGGGCCGGGTCGCCCTATATAGAGCAACTGACGTGCCATTCTTGACGCCGGGCGTTCATATTTATAAATCAATAACTTACGGATATAGAGGCCATGGAGCGGTTTGTCGGGGGTGTAAACGCCTGTATACACAGTGAGCCGGACAGACCGGCCTCGTATACATGACCTGAAAGTGTATTGACAGGGGCCCGAAAGTGGGCTATTAGGGATGTGGCGGGCTGGTATCGGATCGGGAGCGGAGTGGCGCAGGTAGTACGGGCGGCAGCGGAAAGCAGCGGATTTAAAGCAGGATTTTCCGTCCCCATGATCACTTGAACGATGGGTTGGAGTCCACCGGCGATCCTCCTGATCGCAGAGAGGCAGATCCAAATCGTCCTGAAGGAAAGGCCAGTCTCCATGATCGCCCTCGTCCCCCCGGAAGAAGTTGAACCCGCGAGGGAACACTGTCCCGCGGCAGGATAAAATGTCGTTTATGGCAAGCAGGACGAATATTCCTGCCGGTAAGGCAGCCCCCAACATCGCAGAACTCTCGATTGCTATCGTGAGTGGGCTGGCGCTTGCGCTCAGCGCTCTGTTCCTCTGCGTTGTGCCGCTGGCAGGCAATATTGCAGGCGGGCGCGATTTCGTCGTCTTTTGGGCCACCGGCCAGCAGCTCGTCCACCACGCCAATCCCTATGATGGGGACGCCATGATGCGGATCGAGCGCTCCGCGGGGCTTCCCGTTCGGGATGGTGGCTTCTTCATGAGGAACCCGCCCTGGGGTCTGCCACTTGCGCTTCCGCTCGGGCTCGTCGGAGTGCGGCTTGGAGCGCTTCTGTGGTCGCTGGTCCTGCTCGCGTGCCTGGCGGTCTCGGTCCGCATGCTCTGGCTCATGCACGGCCGCCCCATGAATCGCCTGCACTGGCTCGGGCTTTCGTTCGCACCTGCCCTGATCTGCATGATGATGGGGCAGACTTCTCTCTTCGCGCTGCTGGGGTTCGTCCTGTTTCTGCGCCTGCATCACACGCGCCCATTCCTGGCCGGAATGTCCCTCTGGCTCTGCGCGCTGAAGCCTCACCTGTTTCTGGCTTTCGGCGTCGTGCTGCTGGCGTGGGTGCTCGTCTCCAGGAGCTATAGAATCCTGGCCGGCGCTGCGGTGGCCATCGCCGCCGGTTGCACGGCCGTATCTTTGATCGACCCGGCGGCGTGGATCGATTATGCACAGATGATGCGGACGACGGGAGCCGTGTCGGAACACGTTCCGTGCCTGAGCGTCATGCTGCGCCTTTGGCTCAGTCCGCAGACGATGTGGTTCACCTACCTGCCGGCCGCCTTGGGCTGCGCCTGGGCGCTGGGCTATTTCTGGATCCGCCGCCACGCGTGGGATTGGATGAAACACGGCAGCCCGCTGATGCTCGTTTCGCTCCTCACGGCGCCATATTCCTGGGTTTACGACGGTTGCCTGGCGATACCGGCCCTGTTGCAAGGCGCATATCTTACCCGGTCCAAGACCTTTTTGGTCGTTCTCGCCTTTGCCAGTCTCCTGGTCGAGGTAGAACTCATCGGCGGCATCAAGATATTTTCAGCCCTCTATCTTTGGACGGCGCCCGCGTGGCTTGCGTGGTATCTCTGCGCAACCGGAATCAAGGGAACGCAAGCGGAGGGAATTCGCGGCAACGCAGTGATTGCAGACTAGCGGCTCCTATGGCAATCTGCCAGCCGTTGGGCGCCGCCGGTTCCCCGGCAGCGTTGAATCATCGCCCCGCTTTCGTCTACAGTGTCAGCAGTGAAACACTCCCTCGCCAGGATGAGCCTGTCGCCTTTGGACCGGCTTCAGCCATAGGAAGCCTGGGGCGCCCTCGGCGCCAGGATTGGAGCCAGCCAATGAAAACAAATCCTTGGCGCATCGTTGCCGCTCTTGGCCTGGCGGCCGCGGGGGTCGGAATTCTTGTCCTCATCGTCAACAATAACAACGCCGGATAGCGGGATTTCATCTCCTATTGGGCTGCCGGACAGCAACTCGTTCACGGCGCGGATCCCTACGATGGCGCGGTCGTACAGCCGCTGGAGCGTGCGGCCGGATACGATCTGAGCTATCGCCTCATCATGCGCAACCCGCCGCTGGCCCTCTTCCTGGCATTGCCGCTCGGCTTCGTCAGCCCGAATACTGGACTCGTCCTCTGGTTGATGGCTCTCCTTGGCAGTCTCGTGGCATCGATCCGGATGCTTTGGACCATGCATGGGCGCCCGGACAACAGGCTACACCTGCTCGGTTACTGCTTCGCGCCCCTCATGGAGTGCCTGATGGCCGGGCAGCTTGGCATCTTTCTGCTTCTCGGCGTAGTACTTTTTCTTTACTTCCACAAGTCGCGGCCCTTCCTTGCCGGTGCAGCTCTGCTGCTCTGCGCCGTGAAGCCGCACCTGTTCCTGCCCTTCGCCATCGTGCTGCTCCTGTGGGTTGTAGTCCAGAAGGCGTACCGCATCCTTGCTGGATTCTCCGTTGCGCTGCTCGCCAGTTGCACACTTGTTTTCTGCTTCGATCGCCATGTCTGGTCCCAATACTCGCAGATGATGAGTACGTCGGGAATTATGGATGAGATTGTGCCCACACTGAGCGAAGTCTTCCGCCTGCTCGTGCATCGGGATGCCGTATGGCTGCAATTCCTTCCCCAAGCCGCCGGCTGCGGCTGGGCGCTCTGGTACTTCTGGACGCGGCGCAGCCGTTGGAGCTGGATGGATCAAGGCTTGTTGCTGCTCCTTGTCTCGGTGCTGTGCGCGCCTTATGCCCTGCTCACCGATGAAGCTATGCTGCTTCCGGCCGTTCTGGCTGGAATATACCGGGCCGACGACTCCGGGCGCTCGCTTCTGCCGTTCGGATTGGTTGCCGGAGTCGCAATGATCGAGGTGTTCGCAAAGATTCCGATGACCTCCGTGTTTTACTTGTGGACCGTGCCCGCATGGCTTGCCTGGTATCTCTACGCAACCGGAAACAAGGACATGCGAGCGAAGGGAACTCGCAGCGGAGCCGCGGAGATTGCCGAACCGCTGTAAAAGACTGTAAACTCCCATAGACAGCTGTGCCCCGCCTTCGGCGCGACAAAACTGATGCGAAGAGCGTTTCCCATCTTTCCTGATGCCCGAGTGCGGCGGTACAAATCGGTTGTCCGCTGCGTTACACAGACACTTCCGCCGGTAAACGATACCTGGCAGACGATCGGCTGGACTCGGAAATGCACCTGCTTGCGCTACTGTTAAACCCCGCCATCATCGGGCTGTCGGCCCTCCTTTTGTCTGTGATCTGGATGCTCAGGGACGAAAGAGACAAGACTCGTCCCATGCTTGTATTTGCCCTCACGCTGAACCTCGTTTTCGGTTTTCTTTTGACTGTCGTCATGTCAAGAGAAGGTGGTCTGCTCCCCTGGAAATACGATTACATTCTCTTCCAGATGGATGAGTCGCTTGGCGTCTCGGCCGCCTCGATCGCGCGTCCATTACAAGGTATCTGCCGGCTTCCGCTCGTCGTGGTCTATCAGTTGATGGTTCCCATGATGATCTGCTGGTTCCTGGTAACTCGATACCGGAATCTTCGCGGGTCGGTGGTGCTGGCTTATGTTGCCGAATTAGTTGCCGGGCCGATCCTGTATGCCGTTTTGCCGGCGTGTGGGCCGGTCTATGCCTTTGGCGCCCAATGGCTTCATCCCCCAGAAGTACAGGCAAACGCAATTCGGCTTTACGCAATGCCGAACGCGTTCCCTTCTTTGCACCTTGGAACCGCCTTGGTGTTTGTACTTTTTGCCCCAGGCAGAGTGTGGCGAGGAATATCGCTGGCGTTTCTGGCCGCTACCGCCTTGGCTACGCTCGCGACGGGAGAGCATTTCGTAATTGATCTCATTCCGGGGCTTGCATTCGGCTGTTTCGCGGCCAGCGTGGGGTACCGTAGAATCTGGAGCGCGCTTCTTTACCTGGGAGTCGCACTATCCTGGTCACTCGCAGTCCGGTTTGAGTATTCTTTCCTGATTGTCCACCCTGGCCTGACGCGGTTGTTTGCGGCGCTCACAGTGGCACTTGCGATGCTGGCAATATTCAAAGAGTGGAGTGTTCCGGCCATGCGCGCGCCTGAACCCGCTGTCGCGCCTCGCGAATGACATTTCCGCTGTCGTTATGCGCTCGTTCAGGTCATGCATGCACAGCGCCGGAGCTGTCACCCGGCAAAGAAGCAGGCGAGAATTCAAGCGCGTCTCCCGGTTGTGTCTGCGTGTTGCGGATCGTTCCTGAGGCAAGCTCGAGCACGGAGTGCGCGGAGAAACAGGCCGACAGCCGCCACGGAGGCACGTCGCTCCTCAGCTTCTTGATTCGGTTGTTGCGGTCCAGATAGACAAGGTCGATGGGGAATTGCATGAAGAAGGTGTGAACCGATTCACAGGGGATGATCCACAGACCCTCTCCGGGGCCGAGCCCTTTGCGTCCCAGCAGTCCCTTGTTGCGCTTCGGACCACTGTCGGCAACTTCCATACAGGTGGCAAGTACAGTGTGGCGAGTTAAATTTGAGACTTGCAGGCGGTTATCGGGGACTCCCCGGCGGCGTTGAATAAGCCAGCTTCGCAGCCCCCAAAAGTTCCAGCGTGGCGGATTCATCCGTTTGACTCAGAACCTTTCGCCTGTCTGTAGCCGCACCCTCAAGCGGACTGCGCTTCAACTTTCAGGACCCTGAAGGGTGCGATTCGCCGCGCCCTTCAAGCCAGGCCAGAATGGGGGAACCCTCCTTCTGCAAGGGCTCCGGCTGCCTG
>OBLT010003141.1_pt1 | contig 10155 bp, 8 predicted proteins | sample 1518721 | NCBI WGS metagenome assembly OBLT01 (sample SAMEA3539307, study PRJEB22396) | soil metagenome | biome: tundra; feature: field; material: soil | place: USA | collected 2010-05 | depth 0.15 m | reverse complement strand
GCAAAACCGTCGAAAACCCCTATATTTACCATTGGTTTGGCGACCGGCGATAACCAAAGGGAATAGAGACCAAAACGGCAGGTTCGCGTAAGATCTTGGCTTGAGGCCCGGTCACCACGAAAACGCGAGTTTCCCCAATGCCTATTGCCTTATTCCTGCTGCAGGCCGCCCCGGCCGGTAAGACTTCGGCGGCGCTGGCCGCCATGATTCCCATCATTCTGACGGCTCTGGCGGTACTGTTTGCCATCTCCCTTTACAACGGCCTGGTGCGGGCGAGGGTCCGCACCCGCGAGGCCTGGTCCGGTATCGATGTGCAGCTTAAGCGGCGCGCCAGCCTGATCCCCAATCTGGTCCAAACCGTGCGCGGGTATGCCACCCATGAGCACGAGGTCTTCGCCGAAGTAGCGCAGGCCCGCGGGGCCCTGGCTAAGGCTGCCGGGCCTGCGGCCGCAGCGGCGGCCGACGGGTTTCTCACGCAGGCCCTCGGCCGCCTCATGGCGGTAGCGGAGAACTATCCCGCCCTTCAGGCCGCCGGCAACTTTTCACAGCTTCAGACGGAGTTGGCGGACACCGAAGAGAAAGTCGCTTACGCCCGCCAGTTCTACAATCAGAACGCGCTCAACTACAACACGCGCATCCAAAGCTTTCCCGGGAATGTATTCGCCGGCATGTTTCGATTTGAGCCGGTCGCCTTCTTCACCGCAGAACCCAGCGTTAACGAAGACATTCAGGTGAGCTTCGCAAAGGTCTAACATGGCATCCACTGTCACACAACCCGTGCTGGTCTATGACCGGATCGCCCAGAACCGCCGCAAGACGGTGTTCCTGGTGGCGATTGCGATTCTGATGATCATTCCCTTCATCGGGGGGATCAGCTTCGGCCTTGCACAGTACACGATTTCGCGGGTTGGCCACCACTCCATCAGCCAGTCCGAGGAGGCGCGCCTTAAAGAAGAGTACTTGAGGGAGGTGGAGCCGGGCTACCAGAGGCAGATGGAGAGCCAGTGGCAGAGCATCTCCAAGATGCGCGAGATGCGAGCAGAAGACGACAGCCTGCGCTGGCGGCTGACGCTGGTGTTCGCCGTCGCCGTCACGGGTGTTTTGGGCCTCCTATTCTGGAGCCTGGCGTCTTCGCCGACGTCGCAAGTGCTCGCTATGTGCGGCGCGCGTCCCGCCGGCCCGTCGGAGAGCGAGGCCAAGCGATTGCTTGAGAATCTCTCGATCGGCGCGGGACTCCCCCCGCCCAAGCTCTACGTGATCGACTCGCCAGTCCCCAACGCGTTTGCGGCAGGCATGGACCCATCGCGCTCCGTGGTGGCGGTCACGCAGGGCCTGCTGACGCTGCTCGATCACCGCGAACTGGAAGGGGTGCTGGCCCACGAGCTTTCCCACATTGGCAACCGCGACACACGCCTGAATACCGTGGTTACGGCGATCGTCCTGTTTATGCGCCTGCCGTACTTGATGCGCCAACGGAGCATCCAGGCACGCCGGGCAGCCAGTGCGCAGGGGAAGTCTGTTTCCAGCCACTTTCGCAACCCGCTCCGGGTGCTGGCGTCTCCAATTTATGTCTACGTTTTCTTCGTAGCGCCGTTTCTCGCTGCCGTCGTACGCGCGGCGATCTCCCGGAGCCGTGAGTTCCAGGCCGACGCCGACGCCGCGCTGCTTACGCGCTACCCGGAAGGCTTGCTGCGCGCGCTAGCCAAGATTCGCGGCGCCGGTTCGGTCGTGTCCGGGTCGAACATGGTGATTGCGCATCTCTACTTTTCAGACCCTTCAAAGCCCAATGCGTTCATGAGCATGTTCCGCGGCAACATGCTGGCTACGCATCCTCCTATCGAGCAACGCCTGAACCGGCTGATGGAGTTCAACGGTGGCGTGCCGATTTCGGTGCTCGAAGCAGCGGCCCGTGTCGGCGTGGATTTTGCGCGCAATCATCCCGCTCTGACGACGGCCGGAACAGCGGATACGATGGGGCAGGACGAACTCTCGGTCCTCACCACGGGAACCCCAATGGGGCGGGTATTTCGGGTGTTGTCCCAGACCTATCTGTACGACCAGCCCGATGTGAAGTCCGCACCCGTCGCCCGTGTGAACGCCGGAGCCCTGGTGGTGGTTTTCGACGACCCTGGCAAATTCAAGCAGGTGCTCACCCACGACCAAACCTTCGGCTACATGCCGGGTACGGTGAAGTTGCAACGGGTGGACATGCTGCCGTCGGAAATCCACGATCCCGCAGCACGGGCGGCCGCCGAGGCTGCGGAGGTGGCCGCGCCGGCAGTGGCCGCGGCAGCCAATTCGGGGGGCGGACTAACCCCCAAGCAGATCGCCATCACGGCGGTGTTCGGCGTTGCCGTATTCGGCGGTATTCTCCTGGTGCTATTGAAGTTCGGCGGCAACTGATCACCACGGCCGCAAGCGGGTGGGGCAGGCGAAAGCGCCTGCCCCACCGGTTACTGTCCTTCGCGGCGCTTCAAGGTGGGACGGTCTTCCTGGTCGGTCTTCGGCTGCGTGCCGTCTTCGTTCGCGTCAACCGGGCCGTTCCCGCTGCCGGGCGCGCGGCGCAGGCGCGGACGGCTGGGGTCGTCGGTATCTACCTTGCGGCGGTTGTGGAGCATCGACAAGCGGCCTTTGACATCGCTGAACTCGGAGGTGTTGACGACGTACTCCGGCTTCGGGGCGAGGATCTTCTGGATCTCGTCCTGCGCCGACTTGATGCGGTTGTCGGTCATCGGGTGGGTGGCGAATACCTTGGAAAGCGATCCGGGCTTGCGTTTTTCGAGGGACTGGATCTTCTCGAAGAAATCCACGAAGGACGTCGGATCGTAGCCGGCTTTGTACATGTACTGCAGGCCCAGATAGTCGGCCTCGCGCTCCATGGATTGGGAGAATTGCAGGAAGCCCAGCGGGATGGCCAAGCTGGCGCCTTGCCGGATGGCGTAACCGGTCCAACCATAAGGAAGGGCGATGGACATAGCAATCATTCCGATTTGCGCAATCTGGCCGCGAGTGGCCTGCCGGGTGCCATGCCTCGCCGCCACATGGGCGATCTCGTGCGCCATCACGCCCGCCAGTTCCGATTCGCTGTCCGCCTTCAGGATGAGGCCGGAGTTCACGAAGAAGAACCCGCCGGGCAGCGCAAAGGCATTCACTTCCTCCGAATCCAGCACCTTGATGGTGAACGGGACCTTGGCGTCGGAATTCCGAACCAGGTTCTGACCAACGCGGCTGACGTATTCCGCGATGACCGGGTCGTCGATGATCTTGGCTTGGCGCTCGACCTCCTGCGCCAGTTGCTTGCCGAGCGCCATCTCTTTCTCGAGTGAGTAGAAATTCACGCCCTTGCCGATATCGCGATTGCCGATTTCTTCGGGGTCTTTCTTCTTGTTGTCGCCAGCGAAAGCACCCGAAGCCAAAAGGCTGAGTGCGGCCACGCCTGCCGCGAGCAGCGGGAATCGAACCTTCATCGTTCGGGGACTCCTCTATGGCTGCACCATTCGCCCATTGTGGGCGTATCGTGTGCCTACCTATTAAACGCGGAGTCCGTGGAGCAGGTTTCGGTTTCTTAATGACGGGCCGGCGATGCGATCAGTACAGGCCCAGGCTGATCACTTTGCCGTCGTGTTCCACCAGCACATCCAGGTGGCGGTTCACGTAGGAATAGAAAATCCGCCCTTGATTCCCCTCCGTGGCGCTAACGTGGGCGCCCCACAATTTGCGGCAGTCCTGCCACGTCAGATTCCACGGATAGACGAAAACCGATCGCAAGAGGCCGCTTTCCTTGCCGAAATCCAGCTCCAGTTCTTTATATCGGCTGGTGAGGTCGCGAAAGGCGTAGATGTGGCCGTTTTCGGTCGAATCGTCCTCAATGGCGGGACGCTGCCGTTGGGGCTCCCCGAGGATGGCGCGGGCATCGGCGAGCGTCCAGTGGCCGATCTGTTTTTGGCAGAATACTGCACTTTCCGTGGCCAGGCCTGCCGGGTACGCAGGTTTGTGCGGCTCCAGCGGCAATGCCGGCGGTGCGATCCTGGCTCGCGGGGCGGCGGGTGGCGTCACGAGGTCGAGGGGAACGTTCTCTCCATCGGTGGGAGCGGACAGAGGCGCGGCTTCGGTTTCCGTGGATAGAGCCGCGTCTCCGGCAGGATCGGAGACAGCCAAGGCAGGTGATGGTTCCGGCGTGGGAAAACGTGGTGGCGCCGGCATGGCGGAAGCCAGCCCTCCCAGGTTGCCGATATTTGGGACCGTGCGCGCCAATGCCACCTCTGGTGCGGGTGGCAGAACGGGCACGCTCTGAGGATGCCAACCGGGCGCGACGAGTATCGGAGCCGGTGGAGGAGCGGGAACCAGAGCGGGAACAGAAGCAGCCGCCTGCTTCCGGACGATGGGACCGGGCAGCATGACGATCCTGCTGTCTGCCGGCTCCAGGCTCCTTAAAACCCGCGGGAGCCGCACCGCCGCCGGAATGGGCCTGTTCGAGGACTCCGCCCGATTGGTCTCGAGACGAGGGCTCTTCTCTCGCACAGCCGCGCCGTCGCTAGCGCACGCCAGTTTGCCGGCGAGCACCACAAAAGAAACCATCCGCAAGCATTTCATAGGTCCTCGGGAATTCAAATTTACCCGAAGTATCTGGGCCTTTTGCGCCTCAATTTGGGCAGTAATCCAGTGTTCTCCGAAGTTAGATGTGCCGCGCCGGGCCTCCGGGATCTTGGCTGTGGCTTTTTGCGCCTGCGGTATCGTTGGCCCCCCGGCAAGGTGCGGGTGCTTACCCGAACTGGGGAAGCTGCCCCAAAAAGCGTTGGCAGGCGAAAGCGCCTGCCCCACCTGGCCTCACAAGATGTTGATCCTGTGACGTGGGCCAGGCGCTTCCGCATGCCAATGGACTGCCAAAGACGATTGGAATCCGCATTTCGGTTAAGCACCCGGCAAAGTGCCGTGTTCGCCAAACACCTCTCGTAAATGGATATGATGGATCATTGATGGCGGCCATCATCATCGTCATTTCGACGGGCCTCATGGTCTACTGGATCTCACGGATGGGGATTCTGTGGCACGGCTCCGAGGACGAAATCCAAGCGATTCTCGAAGGCGATCTTTTGAGGGGACGCAGAATCTTATCGGGGCTGTGGCCGGTGTTCATCGCGCCGATCCATTCATAGGACGCGGGGCGGATGCGGTCCCTGTTATGGCGGAAGCCAGTGGGGGTCGAACCCACCTGCGACACAAAGTACCGCACAGCGGGTTTGAAGCCCGCGCCCAGCACCGGCCAAGAATGGCTTCCTCGGCGATTGTAGCAGAGGCAGCATCGAATACGGCGCGGTGTAGTTGTACGGTGCACTACCCACCATGGCTATAGCCATTGACAATATATTCATAGTGGCTATACTGGGAGTATGCCCAACGACCATGAGCCCGCCTCCCTGCTGCCTCTCCCCGAAGCGACCTTCCACATTCTCCTGGCGGTGGCCGACGCCGACCGCCATGGCTACGCCATCATTCAGGACGTGGCGGCCCGGACGGGCGGCCAACTGAAGCTCAGCGCTGGAACCTTGTATCGCTCCATTCCACGGATGATGGAGCAGGGCCTGATACTCGAGACTCGCGAACGGCCGGCGCCGGAACAGGACGACGAGCGGCGCAGGTATTACCGGATCACGCCCTACGGCCGCGCCGTGGCTCAGGCGGAGGTGAGGCGACTCGCGCAACTGCTCGACTTGGCTCGGGCCAGCGGCTTCGTTGCGGGGAGGGCGTAATGCGCCTCTTCCGCGCACTGCTTCACCTGTATCCAGCCTCGTTCCGCGCCGAGTATGAGGACGAACTCTGCGCCATATTCTCCCGGCGGCGCCGCGACCGATCCGGTTGGCTGGGGCGGCTGGCTCTCTGGATCGACGTTTTCCAGGACACTCTGTTCAACGCGGCAGGGGTGCACTGGGACATTCTGCGCCAGGATCTTCGCTATGCCCTGCGCCTTCTGGTTCGCGCGCCCGGGTTCACGCTCACTGCCATCGCCGTGGCGGCACTCGGCATTGGCGCCACCACCGCGGCGTTTACAGTGACCGATCACGTTCTCATCCGCCCGCTGCCCTTCCGGGACTCCGAACGGCTGGTGAGGCTTTGGGAGGACCAGTCGCCCCAGGGATACCCCGACATGGAGCCGTCTCCGGCCAACTACCGCGACTGGAAGCGCATGAGCACCGCGTTCGAGGGCATGGCTGCCTTTACCACCATCTCGACGAATCTGGTGGGAGCGGGAGAACCAGAGCGTCTGGAAGGGGCCATCGTCACCGCCGATCTGTTTCCCCTGCTGGGAGTGCAATCCGCGTTGGGGCGGGTCTTCAACGCCGCCGATGACCGCGGTGGAGCGCCCGCCACTCTCCTTCTGAGCGCCGGCCTATGGAAGCGGCGATTTGGAGGCGATCCCGGCGTGTTGGGGCGCAAAGTGATCCTGGACGACGTCCCCTATGTGGTGATCGGCGTGATGCCGGATGACCTCCATTTTCCCGGCCGCACCACGCAGTTCTGGAAGCCGGCCCGCTTCGTGGAATCGGATTTCGAAGACCGGACGGACAATTACTTGAACGTCATCGCGAAGCTGCGTCCGGGGAGTTCGGTCGAACGTGCGCGTTCCGAAATGCGCATCGTCGCCACGCAGTTGGAGCGGGCCTACCCGAAAGAGAACCTGCATGTCAAGGTAACCGTCAACTCGCTTCGGGACGAAGTGTCGCAGAAGTCGCGGCTGCTGCTGATGGCGGTGATGGGCGCCGCGCTTTGCGTGCTGCTGATCGCCTGCGCAAATCTGGCGAACCTGCTGCTGGCGCGCGCCCTGGCCCGCCGCAAAGAACTGGCCGTGCGGACAGCCCTGGGAGTGGGCCACGAGCGGCTGGTGCGTCAACTGTTGACCGAGAGCCTGATCCTGGCGCTCGCCGGAGGCCTCCTGGGAGTGCTTATCGCGTTCGGCGCACTGCCGTTGTTGGCGCGGTTGGTTCCCAACTCACTGCCCATCGCTGAAGTACCTAGCATGGATCTGAGGGTATTGGCCTTCGCCGCGATACTGGCCACCGTCACCGGGATCGGCTTTGGAGTGGTCCCTTCTCTGCGAGCTTGCCGAAGCTCCGATTTCGCCGGGCTGCGGGAAGGGTCTCGCGGAGGCGTGGGCGGCCGCAAGGAGCGATTGCGTTCGGCGCTGGTGATGACGGAAGTAGCTGGCTCGGTCGTGCTGCTGGTCTCGGCGGGCCTGCTGATCCGGGCTCTGTGGCGCATCCAGGCGGTGGACCCGGGCTTCCGTTCGAACGGTGTGTTGACGCTCCAGACGGCGCTGCCCATTCCCAAGTACGCCAACGCCGCGCGGCGTAACCAGTTCTACTCGAATGTCCTTACCGAAGCCCGTAGCCTGCCGGGTGTTTCGGATGCGGCCTACACCAGTTTTCTGCCGATGGTCAACGCCGGTGGAATCTGGCATGTCACTGTGGAAGGCCGCCCGCAGGATGACGTCAAAGCCCGTGACGCCGGTCTGCGATTCGTCACGCCGGGGTTCTTCGCGGTGATGGGGATTCCTCTCCTCCAGGGCCGGGACGTGGGCGAATCGGATAGGCTGGAGACACCCATGGTGGCCGTGGTGAGCGAGTCCTTTGTTCGCAAGTACTGGCCGGGTCAGAATCCTCTGGGGCGCCATTTTGGGTTCGCTAATGCGACACGCGAGGTGGTGGGCATTGCGGGCGACGTCAAAGTTCGCGGCCTGGAAAGAACCAGCGAGCCGCAAGTGTACATTCCCTATCAGCAGAAGCGTGACAACGCGATCGCCGGGTTTTACAACCCTAAGAACCTGGTGATTCGTTCCTCAGCGGACCCAGGGACGTTGGTGCCCGCTCTCCGCCGAATTATCGGAAAGGCGGACCCCGGCCAGCCCATTTCGCAGGTGCGGACACTCGCGGATATTGTGGACGCCGACACCGCCTCGCGAGCCGTGCAAGTGCGCGTTCTGGCCGCTTTTGCCGGAATCGCGTTTCTGCTGGCCGGTATCGGGATCCATGGGCTGCTCTCCTTTACGGTATCCAGCCGGTCACAGGAGTTCGGCGTGCGGATGGCGCTGGGCGCCGGGCGCAGCGACATTCTTGGGATGGTATTGCGGGACGGCGCCCGGCTGGCGATTGCGGGTGTGATCCCCGGAGTGACTTTGGCGTACCTGGCGGGACGCACCATGTCGGCGCTACTGGCAGGAGTCAATCCGGCGGATGCCCCGACATTTCTCGGCGTAGTTGCGCTATGTTTCGGCATGACCTTGGCCGGAAGCATCCTGCCGGCGATTCGTGCCGTCCGCCTGGACCCTACCATGGTAATCCGCGCCGAGTGACCCTGACATTCTGTCCCATGTGGCACGGGCATTCTTGCCTGTGTGCGTTTGTTCTTCCCGGAAAAACCAACACAGGCAAGAATGCCCGTGTTACGACGGATAAGTGGTGCCCAGGATATAAGTGTGGAGATGGTCGATGGTCTCGGCCTGCGCCGCAATCGTGGCGCGTACCATGTCGCCGATCGATACGATACCCACAACAGCGTCTCGATCGAGGACGGGAAGGTGGCGAATGCGCCGCTCCGTCATGATCTTCATGCACAGGTCCACCGTGTGGTCCAGCGTCACGGTGACTACCGGGCTTGTCATAATCTCCCGCACGAGAGTGTCTTTGGAGGATCTCCCTTCCAGGATGACTTTGCGGGCGTAGTCGCGTTCGGAGATAATCCCCTCCAGCCGTCCTCCCGAGAGGACCAGCAGGGCCCCGATCCCTTTTGTTGCCATTGCCGCTATTGCATCATAGACTGTTGCGTCTGGGACAACGGACCAGATCGCGCTACCCTTGCTTTTCAGAACGGAAGCCATGGTTTCGGACATGGTTTTCCTCCTATGGTAGATGGGGACTCAGCAGTTGGCCTGCCGAAGTTCCCCATGGCGTTGACGGAACGTGACGGATGCCACACTGGCCTTGCACCTTCACGGTAGAGACTGCTCATTCCTGCACCTTCAGACTACATCAGCCGCAAACCACCGCGCCCGAAATCGAGAGGCGCCTTCGCCCGGCCCTACTTTATCAGTGCAGCCGACTTACCGGCGAAGTCCAGAACCCAACCGGGAAAGATTCCGAGGAACAGTGTGACGATCGCGGGAACTATTAGTGCGGTTCCGAGGCCCAGGGAAAGAGGCTCCACTTCGGAGGTGGCTTTGCCGGGCTCGTGCATGTACATCATCACCAGGATTCGCAGATAGTAAAATGCCGCCACCGCGCTGTTGAGCAATCCCAAGATAGTGAGCCACACGAGGTGTGACTCGAGCGCGGCCTTGAAGATATAGAACTTGCCAAAGAACCCGCCGGTGAGCGGCACGCCGATCAAAGAGAGCATGAAGATGGTAAGCATGGCGGCGGTCAGCGGCTGTTTCTGCGCCAGGCCGGCGAAATCGTCCACACTCTGATAGCGCTCGCCCTTCCCGGAAAGATGACTCACCACCGCGAATGCGCCGATGTTCATGAAGGCGTAGGCGGCCAGGTAGAACATGGCGGCCGAGGTGCCGATTCCCGGACCCGAGCCGAGCGCCACCATCACGTAGCCCGCATGCGCGATCGAACTATACGCCAGCATGCGTTTGACGTTGGATTGCAGCAACGCCGCGAAATTCCCGATGGTCATCGAGAGCAGCGCCGAGATCCACACCAGCGGCAGCCAGGCGGCCGAAATCGGTTCGAAGGCGGTCATGAAGATCCGCAGGAACACGGCGAAGGCCGCGGCCTTCGGACCCGCCGAGAGGAAAGCGGTGACGGGAGTGGGCGCTCCCTGGTAAACGTCCGGGGCCCAGATCTGGAAGGGGGCGGCGGAAACCTTGAAGGCCAGTCCAACGAACATCAGCGCCGCAGCCAAGCCAACAAACACGGGTGAGGGAGCGTCCCCTCCGGAGATGACTGCGCGAACCGCGCTCAGGTTGATGCTCCCGGTGGAGCCGTAGATCAGGGCCACGCCGTACAGAAAAAAAGCCGTCGCAAAGGAGCCCAGCAGGAAGTACTTCAAAGCGGCCTCATTGGCGCGCTTGTCATCGCGCATATAGCCGGCCATCACGTAACTGGCGATGGAGGAAATCTCGAGGCCGATGAACACCATGATCAGGTCGTTCGA
>OBLT010003138.1_pt1 | contig 10163 bp, 8 predicted proteins | sample 1518721 | NCBI WGS metagenome assembly OBLT01 (sample SAMEA3539307, study PRJEB22396) | soil metagenome | biome: tundra; feature: field; material: soil | place: USA | collected 2010-05 | depth 0.15 m | reverse complement strand
GACCCCCGCAAACCCCCCTTGACACGGCCCCGCTCCTTCAGGGATGACAGACCCGAAGGCGCGCGTTCATGGTTCCGGTTGCCGGGACTAGGCGCGCTGCAGCGGTGCTGAGAGAGGCCGGATCGCCAGGAAGTGCCCGAGGCGAACCGGCCGTCCCCTGGGGCCGGCTCCTGGTGGCGTACCGATGCAGGATCGTGACTGTGCGGCTTCATCCTCGGGCGGTGGATCGGCGTCCTATCAGTGACGGGGATCCACCTCGGAAAGGAGTCACCTGATGAGACTTACCCGCGTGCGGGCCTTCCTGGCGGCAGGCGTGCTGGCACTGACCGCGACCGCGACGACGACCGCGCTGGCGGCCAGCTCGGCGTCGGCCGGGTCCAGGCAGGTAGTTGTGGTCAACTGCGCTGGCCATGGCCAGGTCCGGCCAGCCGGATACAACGTTGGCTGCATAGCCAACGAATTCCTGACCGGGCTGCGCTGGACGAGCTGGGGCTCGGTGGCTTTCGGCGGCGGCGCCCTGAAAGTCAATGACTGCACGCCGACCTGCGCGCAGGGCAAGTATGTCAAGTACCCGATCCTGACCGTGCTGTGGCGGGCCAGGCCCTGGCCGCATCACGCAGGCAGCGCATACTTCAGCCGGCTGACCTGGATCTTCACCGGTAAGCGCCCTGGACACGTTCCAGCCGCCCAGACCATCACGCTGCCGCCATTCTAGCCGGAAGCGGCGGGGGCGGGTCGCGTCCCGGTCAGGCGTGCGATGCTGCGGTGAGTCCGCGCATTCAGGGCCGGGCTGCGGTCAGGCGCCTGGCCAGGTTCTCCTTGATGGCCGGCCGGGAGGCGAAGACCAGCAGGAAGAGAGCCTCACGTGCGAGCCGCTGGGCATTCTCGCCGGTCAGAATGGCCCGGCTGCCCTGCGCTGCTACCAGGCCGGCCGCCGTTCGCATCGCAAGCTCCGACGCGGCAGCCCGGGCGGCGGGCATCGCCTCGGGCAACGCGGTATCCAGGGCACCGCGCGCGGCTAGCAGCTCGCCGTCCAGCGGGCTCGGGCCGATCATCTGGCAGCATCGTGCGGCGACGCCGAGCGCGAGCGAGCCATTGGCCCGCAGCCCCATCGCATCGCGGGCCAGCCAGTCGCCATGCGGGGAGCGGCTGATCACGCGGTCGGCTGGCACGAAGTGGCCATCGAAGCGGAGTTGCACGGTGGCGCTGGCCGCCACGGCGACCATGTGCAGTGGCTCGGCCGTCAGCGTCGGACCGCCCGCTGCGGTCAGCAACACTGCGACGACGTTGTCGTGGTCATCGCGCGCTGCCGTATACAGCGTGTCGATCATGTCCCACCCGGTGACCCAGGGAGATATCCCGTCCAGCACATATCCGCCGTCGACTTGCCTGGCGCGCAGGATCGGCGGCCCGGGCAGGGCACCGCCGAGGGCAACGCCGGCCCGGCGGGCGCCGCTGCACAGCGGCGTCAGCCACAGATCGCGCAGCTCCTTCGCGGCGGCGTACCGCACCGCCCGCACGGCGCCATGGTGCTGCAGCCAGACGAAGGCGGTGCTGAGGCAGCCTCCGGCCAGGACCTCGATGATGCTAGTGGCGGACGGCAGGTCCGCATCCAGGCCGCCGTTCTCTCGCGGTCCGGCAAGACCGTAAAAGCCCTCGGTGGCCAGCAGATCTAGATGTCCCGCCGGGATGCGCTGCGTATTCTCGACTGTCATCGCCGCGGGGAACAGCACATCATCGGCGATCCGCCGGGCATGCTGGACAAGCGGCGCTGAACTCACCTGACCATGGTGCCACCGCGCCGGTAGCGGGTCATGACCCGGCCAGCGAGCACGGCAGGCTCACCCTGAGGGACGGTATGTACACCGAGGGGGGCCGCGGGCGGCAGCTCTGGTCAAAGCTGCTGACAGTCCGTGACCAGGGCTGATAACCGCTGCGAGCGGTGTAATAACGGAAATCGGCTACCCAGCCAGCGCCGAGGACGGTCACGAGCAGGACGACTGCCATGGCACGCGCGGCAGCCGCCCGGTGGGAACCCGGGCGGCGCAGGTATGCGTCCACGGCGACGATCCCGGCTGACACCAGCAGGAGGACTGGCACCACCGTGTACCGGGATCCGGGTAGCCATCCCGCTGTCGATGGAAGGTGGACGACCCACAGCCGGGAGGTCCCGGGGATCACCGCTGCCGCAAGCCCGAACAGCACGGCGGCCGCGATGAACATCCGCAGCCGCCCGTCGCCCTTGACGAGGGCCCAGGTGCCCAGCGCCGCCACGACGACGGCCGCCAGCAGCGCTGTCTGTGCGCCGCCCGCTGCCTGCGTCAGGGCGCGGGACAGCCGCCATCCGGCCAATACCGCCGTCAGCACATGATCGGCATAGAAACCCAGGGCGGGCATCGGTGAACCGCGCAGTTGCGCAGGCTTTTGCACGAGCAGGGCAGGAATCTGAACGGCGAGACCGGCCAGCCAGCCCAGCGCCGGCGCCTGCTCCCGCAGTCTCGGCAAGGCGATGACACGCGCCACCACCAGCGGAGCCAGCAATACGGCGACGAACTGCGAGGACATCGCGCCGAAGCACACCAGGGCGGCAGCGGCCGGGCCCCCGCGTGACGCGGGGCGCCAGAGCAGGGCCCAGAACGCCGCGAAGATCAGGTACCAGGGGGTATCGACCGCATTGGCGGCCACCTCGAGGGGGGCCACCGGCAGGAGCACGACCGCCGCCGCCAGCAGGCATCGCAGGGCCCGCGAACGGATGTGGCCGGCGCTCGCGTTGTAGACCAGCAGGGCGCAGCCGGACGCCACCATGCACCCCGTGACCGCCAGTCCCGCCGCGGCGTCATGGAGCGGCAGCCTGCTGATGAGGTCGGCGAGAAACTGGGGGACCAGTTGGATGTATCCGGCCCACGGTTGAATCAGGTTGCTCCAAGGATGAAGGAGCGCCCGGGGCAGGAAGACCGACGCGTCCTCGCCAAAGATCGTGTTCCATGACGGGTGACCAGCCTGACGAACGAGCAGGACCGCAGCGCCGGCGGCGACAGCCAGGACCTGGGCCCCGGCGATCAGCACCGAGCGCAGTCGCGGCTGCGGCAGCCGCTGCGGGCTCTCGGGGAAGAGCAGCATAATGACCTGGCGGAGCCGTCCCGCCAGGCTGCCTCGCGGGCCGGCTGCGTTACTGTCAGGGCAGTCAGCAGAAGAGCGATCGGCTACCTGGGGCTGCGTCGGATTGCGGACGTCTCTCAATAGGTCCTGGCCCCCGCGCACGCCTAATTTCACTTTGTTCAGCCTAACCCAACCGGTAGGTCACGCGCCTGAATCTGCGCGCAGCCGCGAGATCACCATCGAGATCGCCACCGGTCGCGGTGAGCTATGCCGTGCGGTACGCGGTCATCCAGAAACGGGCCTCTTGATCATGGTGTAGGTAGGGTGAGCAGCCCGAGGGGGCTCGGCGCTGCGAATATGATACGGAGCAAGCTCTGGCCTCCTGGCGGCTTGATAAGCTCCACCCGGGCGGCATGGTAGAGCGGGTTCTGCGCGCTCAGGCGAGTCAGCGCTTTCTGCACATCTTCGGACCTGGCCGTGAGAGTGGTCTCACCTGTTTCTGCAAGATCCACCGAACGGAGCGGCGTGCCAGGACTAGCGCCCGGCGCCGGCGCGCCAAACGCCACGATGGTCACCGGATGCAGCGAAGCTAGTCCCGCGATAGTGATGATCAGCCGCGCATCGACTTGCCCAGCGACGAATTGTGTGCGCGCCGTGCCCGAGATCGTTATCTGGTAACGACTGTTCCGCAACAACGAGGCTGCCGCTGCCTTCCGCTTCTGCAGGTCAGCACTGAGCGCGGTCCTGTAAGCGGTAGGTCCGTCCTGGGCGGTCACCCGGACGTCGACCTGCGCATTCCCTGTGCCGAAGCTCGCGATGATAGTGGGCGCGTAAACGGAGCCGAGGATGCTGCCGTACTGATCACGGATGGTTGCCGTTGCGACAACCACGGCAGAGGTCAGCGGAAAGGGCGCTGCGGGCGTCAGCTTCAGCAGGTCGCCCGCGGGGAAGTGCTCCGCCATGAGCGCCCGGCACATCACCGGATCACAGGACACCAGTGCGGTCTTGCTGACCTGACCGGCGACCCAGGCCGCCGCCATGGTGCGCGCCGCTGCCTCGGCCCGAAGCTCGGCAGGGCTCACTTGGTCGCCGCGGCCCGTCCCCGGCGCGCTAAGGCCGGACATGGCGAATGTTATTGCCCCGGCGGTGAGGATGACCAGCACCGATATCAACGCGCCAGCAATGCGGTAGCGGCGGCCAGCCGACACCTTCCGTTCGGCGGCCTGCTGCCCGCTCGGCCTCGTCGCCAAGGCTGACATGCCGGGCGCCGAAACGCGTTCCCTGGTCGCTGGCGGTTGCGAGGGGCGGCCGGTCTTGGGGGGATGGTCGGTCTGCCGGGCGCGGTCAGGTTGCGCAGCGGGCTTCTCGACAGCCGGACTCGGCAGGTGGCCGATCGCTGACGCTTTGATGACTGGGATCGGCTGCGTTACGTCCTGGGGATCTGCCACTACGTTCCGGGCAGCTGCGACGGGCCCTGGCAGAGCGGCCGGTGGTACTGGCGGGGGTACCCGCTTCGGCGCCTTGGGCCCGTCGTTTTCGCCGGGCACCCGCTTCGGCAAGGACGCTGGCCGGTCAGGAGAGGTAGTGTCCTTAGCCGCTGCCGGCACTGGCGCGTCGTCAGCCGGGGCGCGCGGGTCCGGCGGTGGAGACTCCGCTAGCGGTGACTGCCTTACCCGCATCGGCGGCTTGGGTCCGTCATTTGCGCCCGGCACCCGCTTCGGCAAAGGTGGTGGCCGGTCGGGAGAGGCCGTGTCCTTGGCTGCTGCCTGCCCTGGCCCGTCGTCGTGCGGGTCCGGCGGTGGAGACTCCGCTAGCAGTGACTGCGCTCCCCCCGGTGCGTGCCTTAGCCCGCTTGCCGCACGTGACACGCGCCGGGACAGCGGCGGAACTCGCCTGTCTTCTCCCATACGGCCACCACCCCCTGGGCACGCGTAGCAGGATGACGCGATCCCGAAGGCTAGCGGAGCACACGATGACCAGTTAATCAACCTGAATTACCTAATGTCATGTAATAACTACTCGGAGTGACTCGCGGAGGCACCTGCGGCGAGGCCGCACCAGGCCGTCGACCCGTCCGCAGGTCAGCCGCGTGCGTGCGTGACTGGCCTGAGACCGTCAGCTCCTTGTAGCCAGGGGGCGTTGCGGCCGTGCACCGGGCACACACGGAGGGAAATCGTCAAACACCACTCATTGTGGCTCATCGAGCGCTATCTTCCGTTGTGCGATAGTCCTGTCTTTGGGGGGGGTATCGGTACGGCTTGTGACGCCGTCAGTACATTCGAGCGCGGCCGGGGGACTTGACGAACCCCGTTACGCCCTGACCGCAGGCAGGTGCAACCGGTGAACCACGGCACAAGGACAGGCGAGGGGCCTCATCCAGCGCCGCAGCAGGCCTGGGCCTTCACCCAGGATGACGGGTCAGTAGGCCTGGAACCTGGCCTCGCGATGGCGCAGGCCACTGCTATCGGCAGCCGGGCAGATGCCAGCGAGCCGCGGGCGGCCGCGTCGCACCCCGGGGAGCGGGCGCGGGGCTTGCGGGTGCCGGCGGGGTTGCTGCTGGTGGCGGTGCTGGTCGTGCAGGGAGTTTTGTCGTTGCGGCTGGTGGGGGCCGATACAGCGTTCCAGGATGAGGCTGCGTATTTGTGGGCCGGGCATCTGGAGTGGGCGCATTGGCTGCATGGGGCGCCGGTGCCGCAGTTCCCGGCGTATTTTTCGGGGGCGCCGGTGATCTACCCGCCGGTCGGGGCGCTGGCGGACAGCATCGGCGGCCTGGCCGGGGCGCGGGTCTTGTCGCTGGTGTTCATGCTCGGGGCGACGGCGCTGTTGTGGGGTACCGCTGGGCGGTTGTTCGGGCGGCGGGCGGCGTTTTTCGCGGCGGCGCTGTTTGCGGTGCTGGGCCCGACGTTGCATCTGGGGGCGTTCGCGACCTATGACGCGATGTCGATGTTGCTGGTGGCGCTGGCGGCGTGGTGTGTGGTCCGTGCGGGGGACCGGGAGGATGCGACTGGGTGGATGCTCGCGGGCGGGGCCGCGCTGGCGCTGGCTAATGCGGCGGCGTATTCGTCGGCGCTGTTTGATCCGGTCGTGATCGTGCTCGCGCTGGTCACTGCGTTCCCCAGGCCCGGCGGCAAGCTCGCTGTCAGGCGCTGCGTGACCCTGCTGGTTGTGGTGGGTGTGCTCCTGGCGGGAGGTGTGCTGATCGGCGGGAGTTCCTATGTGGCTGGGATCGGGCAGACGACGCTGACGCGGGTGGGCGGCGCGGAATCCCCGCTGTCGGTGCTTGCGAATTCGTGGTCGTGGACTGGTCTTATCGCGGTCCTGGCGGTGTGCGGCGTGGCTGTGAGCTGGGCTGGCCGGCCGGGGCGCGCGCGGACGTGGCTGCTGGCCGTGCTGGCCGCCATCGTGCTGCTGGTGCCGCTGGAGCAAGCGCGCCTGCATACCACGGCGTCGCTGAACAAGCACGTGGACCTGGGTGCCTGGTTTGCTGCGATCGCCGCGGGCTATGCGGTGGACAGGTTCCTCGCAGCGGCGCCTGCGGGCCGGAGCCGGGCGCTGGCGTTCGGTGCCTGCGTTGTCGCGCTGGTCTTTCCGCTCTCGCTGGGGGCGGGCCAGTCGCGGGTGTTCTCCACCAGCTGGCCTGACGCGCAGAGCTTCACCGCGATACTCGGTCCGCTGGCCGATCACGGCAGCGGGCGGCTGCTGGTCGAGGACCCGTCCGTCGCGGAGTACTACCTGCCTGCCGGGAGCCAGTGGCAGCGGTGGTCCAGCACCCGCAACATCGTGCTGCCCTCCGGTTCTAACACCGGCGGCCCGGCCAGCACCGCAGGCGTCACCGCCGACGGCAACCCCGGCGTCTACGCCGAGTTCATCACTGAGGGCTACTTCTCCCTGGTCGCGCTGAACTTCTCCGACACCACCGTCCTGGACCACCGCATCGCCGCCGACCTCCGGCACAATCCGCACTACCACGTCGTCCAGGTCATCCCCTACGGCCCGGGCCCGCGCGGCCCGGCTCCCGGTACCTACGTGATCTGGCAATACGAGCCCCACGCTGGAGCGCAACCGGGCTACGAGCCTCGCCTGGGAGCGGTCGCGGGCACGCCCTCCGGGAACCACCGGTGATCACGGTATCCGCTCCAGCCGGGCGGCAACGGCAGTCCTGCCCGGTACTTCCACCGCCCCCCGATGACGATGAGAAATACGTCTACGCCGAGCGTAATCTGCCCTACCTGGCGACGATCCTCGTCATTGGCGCGGGCTGCCTCATCACCAGCCAGGTCAGGTTCGAGGCGCACGACCTGCTGCTCTGGCCGTTCATGGCCTTTACCGCCACTTACGTCATCTACCAGGTGATCAGCTTGCCGGTGAACTTTACCGGCCGCGGCTTCGACATGACCGGTCACCAGGCGCGCATCCAGGCGTGGCAACCGCTCTCCTACCCCAGCGTGGACGTCTACCTGCCCATCTGCGGCGAGCCGATCGAAATGCTCCGCAACACCTGGACGGCGGTGGCTGACCTCGTCGCGGGTTACGAGGGAGAAGCCCAGGTCTACGTTCTCGACGACGGGCCGTCCGACGAGGCCCGTTCGGCCTCCGGTTCCTTCGGCTTCTGCTACATCAGCCGGCCCGATCTGCGCGCCTACAAGAAGAGCGGCAACCTGCGGCATGCCTTCGCCCGCACTGGCGGCGAGTACCTGGTCATCCTGGACGCCGACTTCGCACCGCGCCGCGATTTCCTCGCCGAGACGCTCCCCTATATGGACGACCCGGCGATCGCGATCGTCCAGACGCCCCAGTATTTCCGTGGCAGCGCAGCACAGACGTGGGTGGAGAACGCCGCAGGCGCGATCCAGGAGGTGTTCTACCGGTCGATCCAGGTGGCCCGCGACCGGTTCGGCGCGGCGGTCTGCGTCGGCACCTCTGCCGTCTACCGGCGGACCGCGCTTGAGCCGCAGGGCGGCCCGACGCTCATTCCCTACGCCGAGGACGTGCACACAGGGCTCGACGTGCGCCGGACCGGATGGTCGATGGTGTACCTGCCAATCGTGCTATCGACGGGAATCTGCCCCGATAACCTCGACGCATTCGTGCGCCAGCAGTACCGCTGGTGCACCGGGAACGCCGGAGTCGTGTTCTCACGCCGACTATGGTCGGTGCCGATGACGATCCCGGCCCGGCTGACCTACATTTCCGGGTTCTTCTACTACGCCTACACCGGCCTGCTGACGTTCTTCGGCCCCATCGTCCCTATCGTTATGCTCGCCTTTCTCCCCGGCCAGATCCGACTGCGAAACTTCATCGTCCTCCTTCCGGCTATGGTCACCGGCTTCGTCCTCTACCCGCTGTGGCATCGCTCGGACTATGGGCCGTCGGTCTGGTCGCTCGGAATCGCCCGGGGCTGGGCGCACGTGTTCGCGATCTGGGATGGCGCCCGGGGTAAGACGATGGGCTGGCACCCGACCCGGACACCGGGCAGCTCACTCCGGCGGTTCCGGATCGGGGTCACGGGCTGGAGCGGTGGCATGGCGCTCCTATGGCTGATACTGGCCATCTGGCGGACGGTGACCCTTGGCTCTTTGCAGTTCGCGGTCCTGTTGTTCATCGGCCTGTTCAACCTCGCCTTCGTGGCCCGCGTCATCTTTCCCGGAGGCAAGACCGCATGAGATCCCGCCTGGTAATTTTCGTAGCTGTCGCAATAGCCATTGTCGCCGTCGGCCTCACGGCGAGTCGCTTCATTCCCCATTCGAAACCCCCGGTCGCGCACGCATATCTGCCACAGAGGGCGGCATCCTACCTGGGCGTCTATGAGGTTGGATCGCCGCCCGGCTACCAGCCGATCGCGGCCTTCGCGCGAGCGGCGGGCGAGTCGCCGAACCTCGTCGCGTATTACAGCGGCTGGGCGGAGCCGTTCCCGACATCATTCGCCATGGCGGTCCGCCGTGACGGCGCCGCCCTATTCGTGCAGATCGATCCCACCTACGCTTCGGTCTCGTCGATCGTCGCAGGTGACTACGACAGCTACCTGCGCTCCTATGCCGACAGCGTACGGGATTTCGGCCATGCGGTCGTGATCGGCTTCGGGCACGAGATGAACGGTCCCTGGTATTCATGGGGCTACGGGCATGTAGCGCCGTCGACGTTCATAGCGGCGTGGCGGCATATCGTGACGTTGTTCGGTAGCGAGGGCGCCAAAAATGTCTACTGGCTGTGGACAGTAAATCAGGATCGCTATAACACTGGGCCGGTCGCCTCATGGTGGCCCGGCGCGGATTATGTCAACTGGGTCGGCATTGACGGCTACTACGTCCGTCCGTCCGATACATTCGCCAACGTCTTCGGCAAGACCATTGAGCAGGTACGGAAATTTACCCACAAGCCGGTGCTTCTATCCGAAACCGCCGTGGGGCCTGCGGCAGGCCAGTTCGTCGCGATTAACGACCTGTTCGGCGGGATGCACCAGTACAAGGCGCTCGGGCTGGTGTGGTTCGACAAGGCCCAGGACCAGGGGATTCTCCATCAGGACTGGCGGATTGAAGACAGCCCGGTGGCTGATGCGGCATTCCGGCTGGGCGTATCCGGACTCAGGCTGGCGCATCCCTGACAGCCTCTGGAGACCTGTGCGGTTGGTATAGACCGGTTTGCGCAGCGGGCGGCGACTATCACCGCGAAGTTCGACAAACACCCTCCTTTGCGATGACCTGACCGGTAACTTGGCCTAGGTGGTATTCCTGTCATTGGGGGGGTATCGTCACGGCTTGTGACGCCGTAAGTACATTACGTGGGCTGCGAGGGGAGTAGCCGAGGCGCCCCCGTTACGCCCCTAATCGCGGGCAGGTGCGACTTTTGGATCACGGCACAAGGACGGGTTGGGAAGTCTTTCCAACGTCGCAGGTGGGGGAGGCTTCCACGCAGAACGACGGTCCAGTGGCCCCTAATGCTGGCGTCCCCGCAGCAGTGGAGGCGACGGAACGCCCGGCCAGTCACATGCCTGCGGAAGCGCCGGATGCCGCGCGGGCGGCCGCGTCGCACCCCGGGGAGCGGGCGCGGGGCTTGCGGGTGCCGGC
>OBLT010003136.1_pt1 | contig 10173 bp, 10 predicted proteins | sample 1518721 | NCBI WGS metagenome assembly OBLT01 (sample SAMEA3539307, study PRJEB22396) | soil metagenome | biome: tundra; feature: field; material: soil | place: USA | collected 2010-05 | depth 0.15 m | reverse complement strand
CTGGGCTCGGGCTCACTGGGCTGGGGCACCCTCAGCGGGCCTGCCGTCCCGTTCGGCACGCTTCCGGACGACGTGGCCACCGGCGCCATCCTTGACCGCGCCACGGCCTCGTCCCGGTAGGGTCTGCTAGTGCGCGTTTGGCCAGGAACCGCCTATCCGCTGGGCGCGACATGGGACGGGGCCGGTACCAATTTCGCGCTGTTCTCAGAGGTCGCCGAGCAGGTGGAGCTATGCCTTCTCGACGGCGATGACCCAGGTCAGCTCGCTGAAACGAGAATCACGCTGACCGAGGTCGACGGGTTCGTCTGGCACGGGTACCTACCCGGGGTGGGACCTGGCCAGCGCTACGGGTACCGGGTGCACGGCCCCTATGAGCCACGGCGCGGCCACCGGTGCAACCCCGCCAAGTTGCTGCTCGACCCGTACGGCAAGGCGGTCGAGGGCGAGGTGCGCTGGAACGAGGCCCTGTTCTCGTACCGGTTCACCGATCCGGCGGCCATGAACACCGCCGACAGCGGGCCGTTCATGCCTAAGAACGTCGTGATCAACCCATTCTTCGACTGGGCCGCCGACCGGGCTCCACGCACTCCCTACCACGAGACCGTGATCTACGAGGCTCACGTCCGGGGCCTTACCCTGCGCCATCCCGAGGTGCCGGCCCAGCAGCGGGGCAGCTACGCGGGACTGGCCCATCCGGCGGTAATTGAGCACCTGATCCAGCTCGGCGTCACGGCTGTGGAGCTGATGCCGGTGCACCAGTTCGTGCCTGAGCACGATCTCGTCGCACGGCGGCTGACCAACTACTGGGGATATAACACGATCGGCTTCCTGGCCCCGCACGACAGGTACTCCTCCTCCGGCCAGCGGGGTAGCCAGGTCGGTGAGTTCAAGGCCATGGTGAAGGCGCTGCACGAGGCGGGCATCGAGGTGATCCTGGATGTCGTCTACAACCACACGGCCGAGTCCGACCACCGGGGACCGACGTTGTCCTTCCGCGGCATCGACAACGCCGCCTACTACCGTCTCCGCGACGACGACAAGCGTTACTACCTGGACTACACCGGCTGCGGCAATAGCCTGAACGTCCGGCATCCGCACGCGCTGCAGCTGATCATGGACTCGCTGCGGTACTGGGTCCTGGAGATGCACGTAGACGGTTTCCGGTTCGACCTGGCCTCCGCCCTGGCCAGGGAACTGCACGAGGTGGACCGGCTGGCCACCTTCTTCGACCTGGTGCAGCAGGATCCGGTGGTATCGCAGGTAAAGCTGATCGCCGAGCCGTGGGACGTCGGCGAAGGCGGCTACCAGGTCGGGAACTTCCCGCCGCTGTGGAGTGAGTGGAACGGCAAGTACCGTGACGTGGTCCGGGACTTCTGGCGTGGCAGCCGGGATACGCTGCCAGAATTCGCGTCCCGGCTGACCGGGTCGAGCGATCTCTACGAGACGAGCGGCCGTCGGCCCTTCGCCTCGGTCAACTTCGTCACCTGCCACGACGGGTTCACCTTGACCGACCTGGTCTCCTATAACAACAAGCACAACGAGGCCAACGGCGAAGGCGGAGCCGACGGCAGTGACGACAACCGGTCCTGGAACTGCGGCGTCGAAGGCCCCTCTGCCGGTCCGGCGGTGAACGAGCTACGCAGGCGGCAGCGGCGCAACTTCCTGGTCACCCTGTTCTGCTCACAGGGAGTGCCGATGCTGCTGCACGGGGATGAGCTTGGCCGCACTCAGCAGGGCAACAACAACGCGTACTGCCAGGACAACAAGATCTCCTGGGTGGACTGGGAACATGCCAGCCAGGAGAAGGACCTCCAGGAGTTCACCCGCGCCCTCGCCGCGTTCCGGCGGCGCCACCCCGTGTTCCGCCGCCGCCGCTTCTTCGAGCACCCCGACGGCCGGACCGGGGGCCCACCGGGAGACATCGCCTGGCTGACCCCGTCCGGCCGGGAAATGACGGACGACGACTGGAATACCGGCTACGCCAAGGCGCTGGGAGTATTCCTGAACGGGGACGCGATCAGTGAGCCCGACCCGCGGGGCGAGCGGGTGCGCGATGACACGTTCCTCCTGCTGTTCAGCGCGGACGGCCAGCCGGTCGCGTTCACGCTGCCCGCGGCCCGGTTCGGCCGCGGCTGGACCGTGGTGCTCGACACCGCATCGCCGGCGGCGCCGGACGACCCGCCGGGTGCCGCCACGCCCAGGCAGCGCAAGGCCGGTGCCCGGGTGGTGCTCAGGGCGCATTCCATGATGGTGCTTCGCCGGGTCAGGCCCGAATCGCAGTGACCAGCACCAGCACGTAGGTGCTCAGCCCGACGAGCCCATGCACCGCAACCGCCCGCACCGGGAAGTGCTGCTCCGCTCCCCTGGCGTGCCGCCCGCCCCGGCCGACCAGCCAGCGCGTCAGCATCGCGAAGCCGAGCATCGCGGACATGCTGAGCACGCCGAAGCCGACCCAGGCGCATTCCAGCCGCCCCGTGTCCACGAAGCTGATCCAGAACGCGAGCCCCGTAGCGGCGAGGAGGGGGTGCGCGAATATCAGTGCCGCTGGAAAAACGGTGATCCTGGTCGCCTGCTGTTTGAGGCCGCCGTGGGATAACCACTTCGCCAGCAGGTACACGCCGAAGCATGCGGTAGCGCACCAGATGACGAGCGCGACGATTGGCACTGATTCCCCCCTCACGGTCGCACTGCAGCGTTACGGTGCACCGCCCCCCATACATATCCGCGGGCGTCACTGCCGCGCTACACCCGGTTTCGGGGATCCGGGGGGCGATCTGATTGACTGCTGGCCGTGCGGCAGATCCATCCCACGGAAAGTAGCGGCCAGGAACTCAGCCTGCCCGGTCTGTATGCCTATCCCGACGAGCCCGCGCGTGCGGGCCGGCCGTGGATCCGCGCCAACATGGTGGCCAGCGCCGATGGCGCCGCCACGGCGAGCGGCCGCTCTGGTGGCCTGTCCGGCGAGGCCGACCGCGCAGTGTTCGGCGTTCTCCGGGCCCTCGCCGACGTTGTGCTGGTCGGCGCGGGCACGGTGCGTGCCGAGGCATACCGCCCGGCCCGGGTGGCTGAGCGCTGGGCGTGGCTACGGGAAGGGCGCCCTGCCGCGCCACCGATCGCCGTGCTGAGCCGCAGTCTCGACCTGGGTCAGGGCTGCGCCCTGCTTACCGGAACCACGGGGCCTACCGGAACCACGGGGCCTACCGGAACCACGGGGCCTACCGGAACCACGGGCCGGGCCCGCACGATCGTGATCACCGTCCAGGCCGCCCCGGCTGACCGCAAGGCCGCCGTGGCCAGGGACGCCGAGCTCATCATCGCGGGCGAGGATAGCGTCGATCTGCGCTCTGCGATCAGCGCCCTGGCCGCCATGGGGCACCGGCGCATCCTCACCGAGGGCGGCCCGCATCTGCTGGAAGAGATCATTGAAGCCGGCCTGCTCGACGAGCTCTGCCTCACCATAAGCCCGCTGCTGGCCGGAAGCGGGGCAGGGCGGATAGTCCAGGGAAGGCCTGCGGACGCGGAGCGGCCGGGCCTGGGCCCGCTGTCCCTCGCGCATGTGCTTGAGGACCAGGGTTACCTGATGTGCCGGTACGTGCGATCGGCCGGGCCGGCCGGAGCAGCTATTTCGTCGCGAGAACCGCGCCGAGGTCGTAGCTGACCGGCTCCTCGAGCTGGGCGTAGGTGCAGGAGCGGGGATCACGGTCCGGGCGCCAGCGGGCGAACTGGGCGGTGTGCCGGAGGCGCCGCCCTTCCATGTGGTCGTAGCGGACCTCGACCACCCGTTCCGGCCGCAGCGGGATGAACGAGAGGTCCTTCCCCGCATTCCACCGGCTGGTCTCGCCGTCACGGGGGTTGCGGGCGCCGCCTGCACGTTCGGCCGCGCCCTCCGCCTGGCCCCAATTCCACGGATGCCCTTCGAACGTCGTGACCAGCGGCTGCAACTCGGCGTAGAGCTCCTTGCGGCGGGCCATCGGGAATGCGCCGATCACCCCGACGCTGGCCAGGTCACCCGCGTCTGTGTAGAGGCCGAGCAGCAGCGAGCCGATGGCATCCGGGCCGGTCTTGTGCGGCCGGTAGCCAGCCACCACACAGTCGGCGGTGCGTTCGTGCTTGATCTTGAACATGACCCGCTTGTCGGGCTGGTAGGTCCCGCTCAGGGCCTTGGCGACGATCCCGTCGAGCCCGGCTCCCTCAAATTGCCGGAACCAGTCCTGCGCCAGCGCATGATCGGTGGTGGCAGGCGTTAGGTGCATCGGCGGGCCGGCCGTGGCCAGGGTGCTGGCCAGCGCGGCGCGGCGCTCCTCGAACGGGCGGCCGGTGTAGTCGACATCCCCGACGGCAAGCAGGTCGAAGGCCACGATGTGGGCTGGCGTCTGCCCGGCCAGCAGCGTGACCCGGCTTGCGGCCGGGTGGATCCGCTGCAGCAGTGCCTCGAAGTCCAGGCAGTGGCCGTCGGCAGCGGGAATCACGATCTCCCCGTCGATCACGCACCGCGGCGGCAGGTGCGCCCTGACCGCCGCGACAAGCTCAGGGAAATACCGGGTGAGCGGCCGCTCGTTCCGGCTGCCGATCTCCACCTCGTCCCCGTCACGGAAGATGACCGACCGGAAGCCGTCCCATTTGGGCTCGAAGCTGTACGGGCCATCGGGGATGTCCTTGACCGCCTTGGCCAGCATCGGCGCGACCGGCGGATTGACCGGGAGGTGCATGCCTCTATCCTGCCCGGTGCGTGATCGCCGCCGCGCACTGCCCGGTCATCGATAGCCTTTTCAGCACCGAGCCCTGACAGCACGGGGCACCTTCACCAGTCCATCCAGGGAGCCCGGACGTGGCACTGCACAAGAAGACCGACGACCAGAGCGGCCGGAACGATGTCGACGTCAACCCCCTCTACGTCCAGATAGACCGCGAGCCGGTACCCCGCCGGATGATGCCGCCGCACGGGATGCTGCCCGACACGGCGCTCCAGGTGGTCAGGGACGAGCTGATCCTGGACGGCAACGCCCGGCTCAACCTGGCTACATTCGTGACGACCTGGATGGAGCCGCAGGCCGCAAAGCTGATGACCGACTGCCTCGACAAGAACATGATCGACAAGGATGAGTACCCGCAGACCGCGGAGATCGAGTCCCGGTGCGTGAGCATCCTGGCCCACCTGTGGCACGCCCCGGCGGACTCGGGTGCCACCGGCTGCTCTACCACCGGGTCGAGCGAGGCCTGCATGCTCGGCGGGATGGCCCTGCTGTGGCGGTGGCGGGAGCGCAGGCAGGCCGCCGGGGTTTCGGCCGCCAAGCCGAATCTGGTGATGGGCACGAATGTGCAGGTGTGCTGGGAGAAGTTCTGCCGCTACTGGCAGGTAGAGCCGCGCATGGTGCCGATGGAGGCCGACCGGCTGCACCTGCGCGGGCCAGAGGCAGCCGCCCAGTGCGATGAGAACACCATCGGCGTGGTCGCCGTGCTCGGCTCGACCATGGACGGCAGTTACGAGCCGGTTAGCGAGATCAGTGACGAACTCGACCAGCTCGCCGCGCGCGGCGGCCCCGACGTCCCGATCCACGTGGATGGCGCCTCAGGCGGCTTCGTCGCGCCGTTCATCCAGCCCGAACTCGTGTGGGACTTCCAGGTCCCCCGGGTGGCCTCGATCAACGCGTCCGGGCACAAATATGGGCTGGTCTATCCCGGAGTGGGCTGGGTCGTGTGGCGGGACGCCGCGGCGCTGCCGGAGGACCTGGTGTTCAGGGTGAACTACCTCGGCGGGGAGATGCCGACCTTCGCGCTGAATTTCTCCCGGGCCGGCTCGAATGTCGCAGCGCAGTACTACAACTTCCTGCGGCTCGGCTCCGAGGGCTACCGGAGAGTCCAGCAAGCCTGCCAGGACGTCGCGCTGCACATGTCTGGGCAGATCGCCAGGATGGGGCCGTTCGAACTGCTCAGTGACGGAAGCGAGCTGCCGGTCTTCGCGTTCAAGATCAGCGACGAGTCAGCTGGCTATACGGTCTTCGACCTGTCCGAGGAGCTTCGCGAGCGTGGCTGGCTGGTGCCGGCCTACACGTTCCCAGCCAACTTGACCGACACCGCGGTCCTCAGGGTCGTGGTCCGCAACGGTTTCGGCAAGAACCTCGCTGACGCGTTCCTCGCGGACCTGCGCCGCCACTCCCGGGCGCTGGCGGCACATCCCAACGCGCATGTGCCGCTGGCCGCCGAACCGGACCGGCAGGGGTTCGCCCACTGAACCCCGCGTGCGCCCAGCGCCCGGCTCCCGGCAGGAATTCCCCGGTAGGCAGATGCCCGGTGGTTAGGCGTCCCGGTGGTTAGGCGTCCTTGCGCAGCCTGCCCAGTGCCTCAGCGAGGATCGCGGCGCCATCGGTGTCGGTCCGCCGCTCCTTCACGTAGGCCAGGTGCGTCTTGTAGGGCTCGCTGTGCGGCGGTCCGGGAGGGCTGTCCTTCTCCCGGCCCGCGGGGAAGCCGCAGCGCGGGCAATCCCACGTTTCCGGGACCGCGGCATCGCTGGCGAAGCTCGGCCGGGTCTCATGCCTGTTCGAGCACCAGAAGGAGACCCGTATCCGCGGCGCGGCCTCGCCACGTTCCGCCTCGCCCATCGGGCCGGCGCCGACGCGGCTGCCCCGGATGGCGTTTCCACTACTCACTGCTCACCCCTCGTTGGTCCGCTGCCAAACCCGGGCCCAGTGGCCCGCCCAGTTGTCCTTCGCCGCGGCGCTCCGCGGCCGCCCAGCGCTCTGCGGCGCCCGCGCATTCAGTGATTCAGTAGCAGGTCCAGGCCGATGATGCAGAGAAACCAGAGCGCTCCCGTGAAAATGGTGAGCCGGTCCAGGTTCCGCTCCACCACTGAGGACGAGCCGAGCGTCGAGGAGACCCCGCCACCGAAGAGGTCGGAGAGCCCTCCGCCCTTGCCCTTGTGCAGGAGCACCAGCAGCATCATCAGCAGACTCGTGATGATGAGCACCACAGAAATAGCGATGATCACCGCTTGTTCTCCTCCCTCCGGATGGCCTGTTAGGCGCTAGGTATCAGTTCACGGTACCGGCATATTCTCACAAATTCACCGGCGTCTAGGCTCGCGCCGCCAACCAGCGCGCCGTCGACATCGGGCTGCGTCATGATCGAGGCTATGTTGTCTGCTTTCACTGACCCGCCATACAGAATACGCACACCTGCTGCCTCTGCGTCCCCGTGAACCGCCGAAAGCCTGCCCCGAGTCGCGCCGCAGACCTCCTGTGCGTCCTCCGGCGAGGCCACCTCGCCGGTGCCGATCGCCCAGACCGGCTCGTAGGCAACTACCAGGCCTGCCACCTGAGCAGGCGCCAGCCCGGCGAGGCCGCCATCGAGCTGGGCGAGCGTGTGGCTGATCTGGTCGCCAGCGCGGCGCACATCCAGGTTCTCGCCGATGCACAGGATGGGCGTGAGGCCGGCCCGGAGCGCGGCCTTGACCTTCGCGTTCACCAGTGCGTCGTCCTCGCCGTGGTACTGGCGGCGCTCCGAGTGGCCGGCCAGTACGTAACTGCACCCGAGCTTGGCCAGCATCAGCCCGGATATGTCGCCGGTGTAGGCGCCCTTGTCATGCGGCGAGATGTCCTGCGCACCGTAGACGATCCGCAGCCGGTCCCCCGCCACCAGGGTCTGCACGCTGCGCAGCGCCGTGAACGGCGGGAGCACGGCCACGTCGACCGCGTCGAAATCCTTGTCGGTCAGCGAGAACGCCAGCTTCTGGACCAGCGCGAGTCCCTCGAAGTGCGTGTTATGCATCTTCCAGTTGCCCGCCATGAGCGGTGTGCGCGTCATGCGGGTTCCTCAAGCGCCGTCAGCCCGGGCAGCGTCCGCCCCTCCAGGTATTCCAGGCTGGCCCCGCCACCAGTGGAGATGTGGGTGAAGGCGTCCTCAGGAAAGCCAAGCTGCCTAACGGCCGCCGCCGAGTCACCGCCGCCCACCACCGTCAGCCCGCCGACCCGGCTGATCGCCTCCGCCACGGCCCTGGTTCCCGCCGCGAAGGCAGGAAACTCGAAGACCCCGGCAGGCCCGTTCCAGAACACCGTCTTCGCGTCAGCGAGCTTCTGGGCGATCAGCGCCCGGGTGCCGGGACCCATATCGACACCCTCACGGTCGGCCGGGATGGCGTCGGCGGGCACCACCACATAGTCGGCGTCGGGCGCGAACCGGTCCGCGGCGACGATGTCCACCGGGAGCACCAGGTCGACACCGCGCCGGGCCGCCTCGTCGATAAGAGCTGACACCCGCGGGATCTGGTCAGCCTCCAGCAGCGACTTGCCGACCTCGTAGCCGCGGGCGGCCAGGAAGGTGTAGGACATGCCGCCACAGATGATCAGCCGGTCGGCGCGGCTGAGCAGGTTGCCGATTACCGCGAGCTTGTCGGAGGGCTTGGCCCCCCCGAGCACGACAACGTACGGCCTGGCTGGGTCGGTGGTCAGCTGGCGGAGGACCGCGATCTCGGCGAGCACCAGTTCCCCGGCCGCATGTGGCAGCAGCCCAGGCACGTCGTACACGCTTGCGTGCTTGCGGTGCAGCGCGCCGAACCCGTCGCCCACATACAGCGAGGCGAGGGCAGCGAGCCTGGCGGCCAGCTTGCCGCGTTCCCCGTCGTCCTTGCTCGTCTCCGCAGGCTCGAAACGCACGTTCTCCGCCATCCCGACGTCCCCGTCGCCGAGGCCCGCGGCCACGCTTGCGGCGGACGGCCCCGTCACGTCAGCCGCGAACGCCACCGGACGCCCGAGCAGTTCCCCGAGATGGTCGGCGACCGGGCGCAGCGACGGCCCGCTCGCGGCGCGCTGCGCGTAGTCGTCCCCCTTGGGCCTGCCCAGGTGCGCGCAGATGATGACGCGCGCGCCGCGGCCGGCCAGCTTGGTGATGGTCGGCAGGCTGGCCCGGATCCGGCCGTCGTCGGTGATCCTGGTGCCGTCCAGGGGGACATTGAGATCGGCACGCAGCAGGACCGTCTGCCCGGCTACATCCAGGTCGTCGATCCGCTTCATCCCAGCTGCCCGCCGACCAGCACGGTGAGGTCGGCCAGGCGATTGGAGTAGCCCCACTCGTTGTCGTACCAGCCGATCACCTTGACCTGGTCACCGAGGGTCATGGTGAGCGCGGAGTCGAAGGTGCACGAGTACGGCGTGCCGACGATGTCGGAGGACACGATCTGGTCGGCGGTGTAGTGCAGGTATCCCTTGAGCGGTCCCTCCGCGGCGGCCAGGAACGCGGCGTTCACCTCGTCCTTGGTGGCTTCTCTGGTGAGCTGCACGACCAGGTCGGTCACCGAGCCGTCCGGCACGGGAACCCGCATCGACATCCCGTCCAGCTTGCCCTTGAGCTCGGGCAGCACCAGCGCGGTCGCCCGCGCGGCGCCGGTGGTGGTGGGGATGATGTTCTGCGCGGCGGCCCGGGCCCGGCGCAGGTCCTTGTGCGGGAAGTCCAGTATCACCTGATCGTTGGTGTAGGCGTGGATCGTGGTCATCAGGCCCTTGACGATCCCGAAACTTTCCAGCAGCACCTTGGCCATCGGCGCGACGCAGTTCGTCGTGCACGATGCGTTCGAGATGATGTGGTGGCTGGACGGGTCGTAGGCACCGTCGTTGACGCCCATCACGATGGTGATGTCCTCGCCCGACGCCGGGGCGGAGATGACGACCTTCTTCGCGCCCGCCTCAAGATGCTGACCGGCGTCTGCGGCCTTGGTGAACCGGCCAGTGGATTCGATAACCACGTCGACGCCCAGGTCACGCCAGGGCAGCGCGGCAGGATTCCGTTCCGCCAGGACCTTGATCTTGCTTTTGCCCACTGCGATGTCGCCGCCGTCTACGGCCACATCCTCGGCCAGCGTGCCGAGGAGCGTGTCGTACTTGAGCAGGTGCGCCAGAGTGGCTGGATCAGTCAGGTCGTTCGCGGCCACGATTTCGATGCCGTCGGCTTCGCCAGCTGCCTGGGCGGCATTGACGGCGCGCCAGTAGTTGCGTCCGATACGGCCGAATCCGTTGATGCCCACGCGGATGGTCACGGCGGCGTTTCTCCTCGTCGCTTGCTGCCTGTCGAAGTGGCTTTTCCCCCTCCTGGCGACCCTATCGGACCACCAGGCGGCGGCAGGCACCTAGTGTCCTGGATCTTTGATCCGTCACATAAGTGGGCTAGGTCACATCGTGTAATCGC
>OBLT010003135.1_pt1 | contig 10175 bp, 8 predicted proteins | sample 1518721 | NCBI WGS metagenome assembly OBLT01 (sample SAMEA3539307, study PRJEB22396) | soil metagenome | biome: tundra; feature: field; material: soil | place: USA | collected 2010-05 | depth 0.15 m | reverse complement strand
TCACCCACAATTTTTCGCTAGGCAGCTTGTAAACTTTAGTCAGCAACTCCCATGCATAGTTGATCGCATCGCGCTTGAAGTAGTCGCCGAAGCTGAAGTTGCCCAGCATCTCGAAAAAAGTGTGATGCCGCGCGGTGTAGCCGACGTTTTCCAGATCATTGTGCTTGCCCCCGGCGCGCACGCATTTTTGCGACGAGGCGGCACGGGTGTAAGGGCGCTTGTCAAAACCGAGGAACACATCTTTGAACTGGTTCATCCCCGCGTTGGTGAACAACAGCGTCGGGTCTTCATGCGGCACCAGCGAACTGGAGGCGACCACCGTATGGCCTTTGGACGCAAAATAATCCAGGAATTTCTGGCGGATTTCACTGCTTTTCATTGCACACCCTGAATATCAAATACACGCTTGAACAAGTGGCGCATCATACCACGCGCGGCTCGGGCGGCTATACCACGGACAGGAATGAAGGCAGTAGTTGTAGGAGCGGGCCATGCCCGCGAACATCTTTTCGCGGGCATGGCCCGCTCCTACGGGTGCCCGGTCATAACCAGTCACTTGGCTGTTGTTCTTTGACAGCCTAGTGGAATGGCTAGTGGTTCCATCAAAAGTTTTTCGGACAAGTTTCAACTGCTTTTTTTAAAATGATTTGGATTCAAAAGCACAATCTGAATATCCATAACATTTGTGCCTGTAGCTCCAGTTTTGAAATGACTATGTGCGCCTGTCACGGCGTCGAACTGCTGAAAGAATGCGTAAGAGTCGTTGTTATCAAGATGGCTGATTGGGTCTATTCCCAGACTTCGTGCCCATGTTGTTGTTCTACCGTCAACCATCGCACCTGCGGCATCGGTTGGGCCATCTGTGCCATCAGTACTTGCGGATAGCAACGTCACACCCTGGCACCCCTCGATCTCCAACGCAAAGGCCAGCGCGAACTCCTGATTCCTGCCGCCCTTTCCGGTGCCGCGTACGGTGACCGTGGTCTCGCCACCGCAGAGCAGACAACGCCGCTCATTCGGTTTCATCACAGCCAGTTCGGCGCGTGCGGCTTGTGCCAGGAAACGGGCTGCCTCGCGTGCCTCGCCTTGGAGCGTATCGGAAATCATTCTCGTGACGAACCCAAGCTGCGCTGATTTCTCCTGAGCTGCGGCCATTGCCTGATGGATGCTGGCGATGATGATGTTGCGCGTTTTATCCAGACGGGGATTATTTTCCTTCACGGTTTCCGCTACCCGTCCAGCGATACCACGTTGCAAATAATCCACTACACGCGGAGGAAGTTTTTCCTGCAGTCCATATTTAACAATCACCGCCCATGCGTCAGCGAAGGTCGAATCGTCTGGTGCCGTCGGCCCGGAAGCGATCACTGCTAGCGGATCGCCGATCACATCGGAGACGATCAGCGTCACCACCTGCGCCGGCCATGCTGCCTGCGCCAATCTGCCGCCCTTCACCATTGAGAGATGTTTGCGCACCGCGTTCAATTCGGCTATGGCTGCGCCCGCATTCAGCAACCAGCAGGTCACTTCCTGTTTGTCTTGTAGTGTTATCCTTGGCAGCGTCACCCCTGCGACGGGCGCAACCAGCAGCGCAGATGCGCCACCTGAGATCAGGCAAATCAACAGCGTTTTTTCACGGGCTGCGTGCGCCATTTCCAGAATACGCTTAGTACCCGCCACGCCGGCTTCACCGGGAACAGGATGGGAGGATTCCACCTGTTCGATGATGGACAATGGCGCTATGTGTCCATCCTTGACGACGATCAATCCCTCATCGATCTTTGAGACTAGCAGGGATTCAATTGCCAGTGCCATGCGCGCCGTGGCTTTGCCCGCGCCGACTACGATGATGCGGTCGAATGCTGCAAGATCGTACTTCGCGCCAGCGATACGCAATTGATCGCCCTCGACCTTGGCCGCCTTGAGCACGGCGTTGTACGGATCAACCGCCGCCAAGGCGCCGTTAAAAATATCCACCAGATTTTGGCTATCCGCTAGCTCTTCAGTGTCGGTCATTTCGTAAATAATCGCGTGGTGTTGTAGTTGTAGGTTGGGTAGGGCGGAAGCCCCGCAGGGGCGTTCCGCCGCAATTCAATGTGCTGTTGCATTCGGCGGAACGAAATCATCAGGCGGAACCGCAAGCGTTCCGCCCTACGCGGGCTTCACTGCTTCGCTCATGTTCTGAAGCAACTTCCCTGAGTGGCTGACGTTGCCTTTCGCGCGTTTGAGTCTCCAACGAAAATAGTCCTGCAAGAATCCAAGGAGAAACTGAACTAGTAGGTACGCTGTCGAAAGTGCGAGCATCCCATTAATGAGATCTGGTGAGTTTGTGGGTAGATCGATCGCCAACCCCGGAATCTGCCGAATCTGTAGTCCGTACGTAGCGATCACAAGAAGAATTGACAAGAAAACAAACAGTGTCGTCTTGGTCTTGAGTGTTGTTCCTGACAGAACGTCTTCAAGAATCGCCTATCGTATTCGGCTTTGTAGTCAGTGGGATCGATGATTATTGTCATGTTGATTGTGGCGCCTAACGTAATTTGAGCGACATAGAGTTCGTCAAGTTATGCAATATATTAGGCATCGTCAACCCTCCGTTCCCGCCGCTCGCAACACTTGAAAAATCACGTCAAAACCAAAACCTCGCGATTGCAGAAAGCGAACTTGCTTCGCCTTTTCTTTTTCGTCATGCGGTGCGATACCAAACTTTGTTTGCCATACGCTACGCGCCGCTTCCAGTTCGCTTGCTTTTAATTCCGGCAACGCTGCGCTGATCAATTCTTCCACGATGCCTTTCTGGCGCAACTCATGCGTGATACGTTGCGTGCCGAAACGGCTGCGCTTGGCGTGTACCAGTTGCGTGGCGGCGCGCACATCAGATAACCAACCGCGCGCGACAAAGTCATCCAAGAGCGCATCCAGATTTACAGGTGACACCTGCTCGAAATCTTCGTCGGCTTGCACATGCGGCATCAACTTGCCGCGCAACTCGGCACGGCTGTATTCACGCCGGGCCAGGTATTGCAAAGCTCGAGCGCGTAAACTGACCTCAGGCTTTTTCCTCACCCGGGTGCCCGGCCATAACCAGCCACTTGTCTGTTGTCTTTATGACAGCTTAGTGGAATGGCTAGTAGTTCCATCAAAAGTTATTCGGGGGCTTTCGCGCCTGCTTTTGCACTGGCCTTGTCGGCTGCTTTCGCGGTGGGCTTTACAACGGGGTCGAGTAGCGCCACGCCGACTGCTTCACGAACTTTGTTTTCGATTTCCCGCGCGACCTCAGGATGCTCGCGCAAGTACTCGCGCGCGTTGTCCTTGCCCTGCCCGATCTTTTCGCCCTTGTAGGCGTACCAGGCACCGGCTTTTTCCACCAGTTTGTGTTGTACGCCCAGGTCGATGATCTCGCCTTCGCGCGAGATACCCTCGCCGTACAGAATATCGAACAACGCTTCGCGGAACGGCGGGGCAACTTTGTTCTTCACCACCTTGACGCGCGTTTCGTTGCCGATCACTTCGTCACCCTTCTTGATCGCGCCGATGCGGCGGATGTCCAGGCGCACCGAGGCGTAGAACTTGAGCGCGTTGCCGCCGGTGGTGGTTTCCGGGTTGCCGAACATCACGCCGATTTTCATGCGTATCTGGTTGATGAAAATCACCAGCGTATTGGAACGATTGATGTTGGCGGTCAATTTGCGCAATGCCTGTGACATCAGTCGCGCGTGCAAACCCATTTGCGCATCGCCCATTTCGCCTTCGATTTCCGCCTTGGGCGTGAGTGCGGCAACCGAGTCGATCACCACCACATCCACCGAAGCGGAACGCACCAGCATGTCGGTGATTTCCAGCGCCTGTTCGCCGTTGTCCGGCTGCGAGATGAGCAGGTCTTCGACCTTCACGCCGAGTTTTTGCGCGTATTGCGGATCGAGCGCGTGTTCCGCGTCGATAAAAGCCGCCGTGCCGCCCAGCTTCTGCATTTCGGCGATGACCTGCAAAGCCAGCGTAGTCTTGCCGGATGATTCCGGGCCGTAGATTTCCACCACTCGTCCACGCGGCAAGCCGCCCACACCCAACGCGATGTCCAAGCCCAACGATCCGGTGGACACGACTTGTATGTCGCGCGCCACGTCATGTTCGCCGAGGCGCATGATCGAGCCTTTGCCGAACTGTTTTTCGATTTGGCTCAGAGCTGCGGCGAGTGCCTTGCTTTTGTTGTCGTCCATTGCGATCCCCTTTCAATAGTGATGCCGGATTGTGGCACATCAATTCGTATTTGTACAGAACGTTCGTTCTCTCGTTGTTTTTATAACCAATCACTTGCTGCGGTTTATGCAGCTTAGTGAGATGGCTAGTCGTTCCATCAGGCTGTTTCGCTCGATTGATTCAGCAGGTCTATCAGTCCCTGCAAGGCGATATGCACCGCCAAAGCGCGCACTTCGGCACGGTTGCCTCCCAGTTGATGCCGTTGCGCGTGAGTCTCGCCGTGTTTTATACCCCAGGCGAACCACACGGTACCCACCGGCTTGTCCGCTGTACCGCCGTCCGGTCCGGCGATGCCGCTGACCGCCAATGCGACTTGTGCCGCGCTGTGTTGCAACGCGCCCGCCACCATCTCGCGCACCGTCATCTCGGACACTGCGCCGTGTTGCTTGAGCGTCGTCTCACGCACGCCCAGCATCTGCTGCTTGGACAGATTGGAATAGGTAATGAAACCGCGCTCGAACCAAGCCGAGCTGCCTGCCACCTCGGTGATCGCCTGCGCAACTCCGCCGCCGGTACAAGATTCCGCCGTAGCCAGCATCAAGCCGTGCGATTTGAGTGCGCCACCGACCTGCGTGGCCAAAACATCCATCAAAGATTCAGCCCACGTAGGTCAGCTTGAATATCGCAGACTGCTTCCAAGCCGACCGCGATGCGTATCAATCCATCCGTAATGCCTGCCGCCGCGCGCGCCTCAGGTGTGATGCGCGCATGGGTAGTGCTGGCCGGATGAGTGATGGTGGTTTTGGTGTCGCCCAGATTGGCGGTGATGGACAACAGCTTGGTGTTGTCAATTACGCGCCATGCCGCTGCCTTGCCACCCTGCACCTCGAACGACACGATGCCGCCGCCGGCTTTCTGTTGGCGCAGCGCCAGTTCGTGTTGAGGATGCGACGGCAAGCCCGGGTAGAAAACCCGTGCCACATTCGGTTGCGCCTCCAACCATCGCGCGAGTTCCAGCGCATTGGCGCAGTGAGCGTCCATGCGAATTTTCAGCGTCTCCATGCCTTTCAGGAACACCCAGGCATTGAACGGGCTCATGGTCGGGCCTGCGGTACGCAAAAAGCCGTACACGCTTTCCATATTCTTCTTGCTGCCCAGCACCGCACCGCCCAGCACGCGCCCCTGCCCGTCGATGTACTTGGTCGCTGAATGGATCACGATGTCCGCGCCCAACCCAAGCGGGCGCTGCAGGATGGGCGTGCAAAAGCAGTTGTCCACCGCCAGCAGCGCGCCGCATTGCTTCGCCACCGCCGCAATCGCCGCGATGTCGGAAATTTCGGTGAGTGGATTGGACGGCGTTTCGAGAAAGAACAACCTAGTGTTGGGACGCACCGCCGCCTGCCATTCCGCGACATCGGTGGCGGAAACGTAAGTCGTCTCGACGCCGAATTTTTTGATGATGTTGTTGAACAGATTCACCGTCGCGCCGAACAGGCTGCGTGAAGCGATGATGTGATCGCCCGCCTTGAGCACGCCCATCACGCATGCCAGTATCGCCGACATGCCGGAGGCGGTTGCGACGCATTGTTCCGCGCCTTCCATCGCCGCGAGGCGTTCTTCGAACATGGTGACGGTCGGGTTGGTGAAACGCGAATAGATGTTGCCCGGCTGTTCGCCGATGAAACGCGCGGCGGCCTGCGCGGCACTCTCGAACACGAAGCTGGAAGTCAGGAACAACGCTTCGCTGTGTTCGCCGAACTGGCTGCGCACCGTGCCGGCATGCACCGCGAGTGTTTCCGGTTGATATGTATTATTTGGCATGTGCATCCCCTGAAAGCAAAAAACCCGGAAAGCTTAGCGCTAAACCGGGTTCCCCGCGCTTTAGCTGTATTTATTAAGCGCCCGCAAGCTGTTCCTCAAATCGGCGCAGGCAAAAGGTAACACCTGCCGCAGCGAAATGTCAAATTCTCTCCTGCTCTTCAGCAACTGGCCTGTTGGCTTTTCCGGCACCTCATGAAATTTCCAGAGCTGCGTGCCCCCGAAAATATTTATTCGTTGACTTCAGCCAAATCGAGGGCCATCTGATTGACATCATCGCTCTGGTTGGCGTTGCCATGACTGCGCCGCGCCTCAACCCTGTTCAGATAGTCGGCAGTAATATCGCCGGTGATATAGTGCCCATCGAAGCATGACGCATCGAAGCTGGTGATCTTTGGGTTGGCTTTGCGCACCGCCGCTTTAAGATCATCAAGATCCTGATAAATGATGCGGTCCGCACCGATCTCGCGACAAATTTCCTCGTCGTTGCGTCCGGTGGCAATCAGCTCCTGCGGGCTGGGCATATCGATACCATACACATTCGGGAAGCGCACCGGTGGCGCAGCGGAGGCAAAATACACTTTGCGCGCACCCGCATCGCGCGCCATCTGCACGATCTCGCGGCTGGTGGTGCCACGCACGATCGAGTCATCCACCAGCAACACGTTCTTGCCCTTGAATTCAACACCGATGGCATTTAATTTCTGGCGCACTGATTTTATGCGCATCGCCTGTCCCGGCATGATGAAGGTGCGGCCAATGTAACGATTCTTCACGAAGCCTTCGCGGAACGGGATGCCTAAACGGTTCGCCAATTGCAAGGCACTGGGGCGACTGGACTCGGGAATCGGGATCACCACGTCAATGTCGATTTCATCCCATGTGCGCTTGAGTTTATCGGCCAGATATTCGCCCATATACAAGCGCGTCTCATACACCGAAATACCATCGATCACCGAGTCTGGGCGCGCCAGATAAACGTACTCGAAAATGCATGGATTAAGGCTGGCTTTGTCGCTGCATTGCTGACTGTGCAGCTTGCCGTTGAAATCAACGAACACCGCTTCGCCGGGAGCAATGTCGCGCAGGAATTTGAAGCCCAGGGTATCCAATGCCACGCTTTCCGAGGCGACCAGATATTCCGTGCCATGTGAGTTTTCGTTCACGCCGATCACCAGCGGGCGGATACCGTAAATATCCCGGAACGCCAGCAGCCCGTAGCCCGCGATCATCGCCACCACCGCATATGCGCCGCGACAACGCTGATGCACACCGGACACCGCCGCAAAAATAATTTTCGCATCCAGACGGTATTGCTTGGATTTGAGCTGCAACTCATGCGCCAGCACATTCAGCAACACTTCAGAATCGGAGTTGGTGTTGACGTGACGTAAATCTTCAGCGAACAACTGCTGCTTTAACTCATCCGCATTGGTCAGGTTGCCGTTATGGCCCAGCATGATGCCAAACGGCGAATTCACATAGAACGGCTGCGCCTCGTTGTGGTCGACCGCAGAACCCGCAGTCGGATAACGCACGTGCGCAATTCCCGCGTTTCCCAGCAACGAACGCATATGGCGGGTGCGGAACACATCGCGCACCAGCCCATTGTCTTTGTGCAGGTGGAAGGTCTGCCCGTCCAGCGTCGCTATCCCGGCTGCGTCCTGGCCGCGATGCTGCAAGACCTGCAAGCCGTCATACAACAGCTGGTTGGCCGGTGATTGCGAAATCACTCCGAGAATGCCACACATGATTTTCTATCCCAAAAATTAACTACGAATTCGATAATGAATGCGCTGCGCGATGCTGTCCGGCAACCACGCTTTAGTCAGCAATGCAGCATCTTCCAGCGTCTTGCTCGTCAGCGCATCGCGCCAGAATGGTTGTTCAAAAAAATTCGTCAAGCCAGCCATCCACACCAAAACGAGCAGTACCACCCCGCCGCGCAACACCCCGAATAATCCGCCCAACACTCTATCTGACCAGCCAGAGCCTGCCGCCTTCAGCAACTTGGAGAGCAACCTGGCCAGCACGCCCCACACGATCAACGCGGCGATGAACACCAGCGCATAAGATACCGCAATACGTGACGCCTCTTGCTTCAGCGGCAGCAACGGCGCAATGTTGCCGGCGAACAACTTGCTCAGCAGAAACGCAAGCGGCCAGCCCAACAACGCCATCACTTCATAAACCAGACCGCGCCACAAACCGAGCAACAAGGAAAACAGCAATATTCCTATTACAACAAAATCAAGTCCATTCATTTTCTACTGGTCATTTGTTGCTGACGATTACCGGATGTAGCCCATGTTTTTCCAACAGACGGCCCGCCTTCTCCGCCTTGTCGCGATCCGGGTAAGGGCCGACGCGCACCCGAATCTTGTCGCCGGCTTTTTCGGTATAAGCCTTAAAGCCCCATTTCTTCAGCTTTTTGAGTTCTTGCTTCGCAGTGTCCGGGTTTGAAAATGCCCCAACCTGCGCGACATAACCTTCGGCACTGACCGGCTTATCTGCGCTGCTGGTTTCTGTGGATTTCTGGGATTCTGAGGGTTTATGGGAGCTGGGCGCCTTGCTCGGCACTGCCTTCTTTTGTTGGCTTGGTGCAACAATCGGTTTGGCCGCATCGGGTACCTGTATAGGCGTGGCAATAGCGTGGACAGCAAGCGGTGCGGGGTTAGACACGACAGCAGAACCGGCTAACGGCAATGTCACCGCCACTTCAGAAACCGCCACACGCGGGACGAACTCGCCGACCTTATCGGGAGCCGGAATGCTCAAATCGATGTCTTTACCGGTAGACTTTGGTGCACTGTCAAGCACCATCGGCAATATCACCACCACCGCCAGCGTAAGCGCGACAGCGCCAATCAAACGGCGGCGCGCTTTGCGCCTGAGATTCAGTTCATCGTCTGTCTGCTCTTTTGCCATGCTTTGATCTCGCCTGTTTAAGGGAACCTTAATTTCTTACTGGGTAATGGACAACCCTCTTGCGGCCATCACTTCCGCCACCGTATAGAACGATCCGAAGGCGACGATTCTATCATTTTCGCCTGCCCCGTTATAGGCATAACGCAGCGCAGCGGAAATGTTTTTGCAGATTTTAATCTCACCGCGCACCCGGCACTGTTGCAGTACTTGATCCAGCTTCTCGGGGGTCGCGCCGCGCGGCGTATCTATGCCCGCCGCCAGCCATGTGTCAATGTGCGGATCGAGTGCCGCCACCACACCCGCCATGTCCTTGTCTTTCAACATGGCGAACACCGCATAGGTGTTCGGACACGGCGGCAGACCGGCCAGATTCTGCGCCAGCGAACGCGCCGCATGCGGATTGTGCGCCACATCCAGAATCAGCGTCGGCTTGCCCGGCACGCATTGAAAACGTCCCGCCAGTTGCACTTCGCCCAAACCGCGCCGCACCGCCTCCATGCTCACCGGCAAGCGTTCCTTGAGCACATCCAGCGCCGCCAGCGCCGCGCTGGCGTTGTGCAACTGGAATGCGCCGCGCAATGCCGGATATGGCAGCGCATTGCGTGAACCTAACTTGCTGCGGAAATTCCACTGCTCATGCATTTGTTCCCTCTCCCTCGAGCGGGAGAGGGCTAGGGAGAGGGGCTTTGCAACAGAGATGGTCCGAGCTACGTTGCCTCCCCCCTCTCCCCCAACCCCTCCCCCACCTGCGGGGGAGGGGAGTTGAAAGCCGAACTCAGCACCGATGCACCACAACTCAGCACCAACCTTCTGTGCCTGAGCGCGTATCGCCTGCGGCACATCGCTATCCGCACAAATCGCCACCTTACCGCTGCGATAAATTCCCGCCTTCTCAAACGCAATCTGCTCGCGCGTATCGCCCAGGTAATCGGTGTGGTCTATGTCCACGCTGGCGATCACCGCGCAGTCATTATCAAACGCATTCACCGCATCCAGCCTGCCACCCAGGCCAACTTCGAGGATCGCGACATCCACCTTGTGCTCGATGAAGCACTGCATTGCCGCCAGTGTGCCAAATTCAAAATAGGTCAAAGGGACGTTGTCGCGTACTTGCTCGATCTGCGCAAACGAAGCGCACAACTCCGCATCACTCGCCTGCTTTTTTGCGATGCGCACGCGCTCGTTGTAATGCAGCAGATGCGGCGAGGTGTAGCAGCCGACGCGGTATCCGG
>OBLT010003134.1_pt1 | contig 10186 bp, 18 predicted proteins | sample 1518721 | NCBI WGS metagenome assembly OBLT01 (sample SAMEA3539307, study PRJEB22396) | soil metagenome | biome: tundra; feature: field; material: soil | place: USA | collected 2010-05 | depth 0.15 m | reverse complement strand
GGCGGTAGCGCGCCGGGTATCACGCGGTCCTCATCGAGCCCCGCGAGCTGATCACGTTCCGTCAACCAGACGGGCCGCCGCATGCCCTCCAACGGCAGCGACGGCCCTAGGCAACCGACCCCTAGGAGGTCAATCCACCATGCCCAAGAACCTACTTGCCGAGCCCGACGCCTGCGAGCTGCTCGACGCGCTCACAGCCGTCCGCGAGGCCCTCGACATCCCCCACGCCGCCACGGTCGGCGACGACGAGACCCGCGCGAAGATCCTCGACGAGCGGGTCGGCCACACGGTGACCATGCTGTGCGGCATCCTCGGCCAGGACGCCACCGTCGACATCCCCTGGTCGGTCGGCTATCTGCGCGAGCAGCTCGCGAAGCACCCGGCCGAGGGTTACAAGACGTGGGATGAGGCCGTCGACGAGATGGAGGCCGCCAAGGCCGCCAGTGCCAAGAAGCGGGAATCATGACCGGCCGCACCCGTCGCCGCGGTCGCCGCGAGATCAGCCTAGTTACCGGCCTGCTGCTGCTCGGCGCGCTCTTCCTCGTCGGCGTTCTGGCCGACGTGGCCGAGCACGTGGCCCTACTCGCCGCCGTGGCCCTGCCGGTCGCCGCGGCGTTCTGGCTCGGGCGCCGGTACGAGCGCAGAAAGGCACGGGGCGGCACCACTGCCCCCAGAGTGCGGCAGGACCCCCGGAAGCCATCAGCGGCCACTACAGCATCATTCGGCGCCATCCCGGCCGCGCCGCATCCGGGCGACCAGCTAGCGGAACTCGAGCGGCTAAGCGGCCGGCCGATCGAAGCCATGCTTGCCACCTACCGGCGCGTAGCCAGTTACCACCATGGAGGCCAGCAATGAGCGCTCCCGTCCAGCTCGCGGCCGTGCTGCTCGCGCTTATCGTGTCGGCCTCGGCCCACGTGACCGTGATCGGCCAGCCGGTGCCCGTGCTCTGGCTCATCGCCGCCGCGGTGGTGCTCGCGCTCGCCGCCATCGTGATCGTGCTCATCCGCTCGATCGTGCGGGACGGCGGGTTTCTGTACCAGCGTCCGAGGATGGTGAACCAGTGACCGTCGCCGAGCACCTCGACCTCGCAGAGAAGGCCGCAGCCACCGCCGGGCAATGCGCCGCCTACGGCAAGTTTGACCGCATGGCCGCGTACACCGCCCTGGCATCCGTTCACGTGGCCATCGCAAACGCTAAGGAGCATCGCAATGAAGCGCCCTAGCTGGCTCCGTCTGCCCAGCAGGCAAGGCGCGAGCGCCCTGCAGCTCTGGCGGGCACGCGACATCTCCGTGATCCGCATCGCCGAGCGCGAGCGAAAGGCGGCCGAGCGCGCCGTCCGCCCCGCGAAGCTGCGCGGTGACTGGCTCGTCCGGTGGGCCACCGTGCTCGCTGTCGTCGCCGTCGCCGGGGTCGCCGCCTACGTGTCGTACTGGCACGCGGTCGAGGTGGTCACGCACCACGGCGAGACCGATGTCCGGGGCCACCTGTACCCGGTCGCCATTGACGGCCTGATCGTCGCCGCATCGCTCGTCATGCTCGACGCCGCGAGGCACATCGAAGACGCCCCGAAACTGGCCTGGCTGCTGCTGCTCTCGGCCATAGCCGTGACGCTCGCCGCCAACGTCACTTACGGCATCCGCTACGGGCTGGCCGGGGCACTGTGGGCCGCGTGGCCCGCGCTCGCTTTCGTCGGCTGTTACGAACTGCTGATGTCGCTGGTCAGGTCCGCGGCGAGGCGTTCGGCGCCGAGGCCCGGCAGCGCGCTTTCGTCGCCTCTCCCGAACGCTGCCGAAGCTGCCGCCGAGGCATCGCTGCGCACCACGCTGGCCGCTGGCAATCCGTGGTCCGTCAACCAGATAGAAACCCAGTTCCGTCTCACCCGGGCGGAGGCAACGAAACTGCGCACGCGCGTGCTCGCCGAGTCCAACGGGCACGCGCCCATCACAACCCCGTAAGCCGCCACCGCCACCGACACCGAAGGGAAATGACGAGAGATGAGTGCGCTCAGCAAGATCACGCCGGGACAGGCGGCACACAACGCGTGGTGCTCGGAAGACGACTGGTACGAGCTAGACAGCGAGGCGCGCAGCCTTTGGGAGACCGCCGCCAAGGCTGCCATCGCCGCCGATACGGGCACCGCGCCCGAGTAACCCAATAGCCGCCAGCGGCCGGGCCATCGCCCTGAGAAGCAAACCCGACCGCTGGCACTCTCACCGAAGTGAGGTAGCCATTGTGACTGACGTACAGATGAACGGCCATAAGCAGGATGCGGAATCGCCGCCCGACGCGCCGCCAACGATCCTGCTCGTGCCCCGCGACACGTCGTTTGAGCACCCGCTTGACGAGACCGCACCTAAGCCGGTACCCGTCCACGTGGACGAGGGGAACGAGCTGCCCAGGCTCGGCGGCGAACGCAAGCCGATCGTGCCCGAGCACCTGCGGACAGTGGCCGGGGTCCGCAGCACCTCGTGGAAGTACCTCGACGCCGCCCGGTTCCACACGCTGTTCCACCTGCTGCGCTCGCCGAAGTACCTCGGCATGTCCGTGGTATGGGCTGTCGTCGGCGTCCACGTGCTCGCCAACGCGCAGCGCAGATGGTGGTGGGTCACCGAGCAGTCCACGCTACGGTCCAAGCAGGTAGTGGACGGCAACTCACCCGAGTGGCGCTCACTCCACACCCACGCCCGCAAGACCCGCTCGCTGCGCGGTGCCGTGCTCGGCGCCGAGGCGTTCGCCATCCTGCTGGCCGGCGCCCTGATCGCCAACTACGCGCCATGGTGGGCGTGGCTCATCGCCGCCGCCGTGATCGTGCCGCCGCTCGCGCACTTCGGCCACCCGGCCCACCTGCCGATCGTGCAGTCAGCGGTTACGACGCCGCTAGTCCGTATGGTCAGCACCGACACGATTATCCGTGCCTATGAGGCCGCCGCCCTGTGCAGCACCGACCCCAAGAAGCCGTCCGATCACCTCGGGTTCGGGTCCACGATGTCCCGCGACCCGCTCGACAAGGGCAGCCAGGTCGTTGTCTACCTGCCATTTGGCGGGACGTTCGCCCAGGTGGTCAACGCTAAGCCCAAGATCGCGTCCGGGCTCGACGTGCTCGAATCGCAGGTGTATTTCGTCCGTGACAAGAAGTCGGAGCGGCGGCACCTGCTCCGCGTGCTCGACGCCGACCCGCTCGGCGAGCCTGCCGGGCGGTCGCCGCTACTGGACTGCAAGCAGCGGTCTATCTGGCGCAAGATGCCGTTCGGCCTCGACCAGTTCGGCCAGCGGGTTGCGTTCTGCCTGATGTGGTACACGATGCTCATCGGTGCGCAGCCAAGGAAGGGCAAGACGTTCTCGGGCCGCCTCATCGCGCTGTTCTGCGCGCTCGATCCGTGGGTCAAGATCACTATCATTGACGGCCGGATGTCACCGGACTGGCTGCCGTTCCGGTACGTCGCCCACCGCTACGTCCGCGGCACGTTCCCCACCAGGGACGGTGACCCGGTGCAGCAGGCCCTCGACGCGCTCCGCGAGATCCGGCGGCACATCGATGAGGTGAACGAGGAACTAGCGACGCTGCCGGTGTCGGAATGCCGGGAGGGGAAGCTGACTGAGCATCTGCACCGCACCAATCCGAAGCTCCGCGTCTGGCTGCTGATCATGGAGGAATTCCAGGTCTATTTCGAGCTCGCCGACCAGAAGATCAACAAGGAAGTCGCGCAGCTCCTAGCCGAGATCCAGGCCATGGGCCCGGCGGCCGGGGTCATCGACGTGTCGCTGACGCAGAAGCCCAGCGGGATCGGCGCGGGCGACGTGCAGCGCCTGTTCAACCGGTACCGGGATAACCATCAGCTCAAGTTCGGGCTGCGGTGCGGTAACCGGGACGTGTCCAACGCGATCCTCGGGAACGAGGCGTACGGCGAGGGTTACGACTGCTCGGGCCTGCCGCTCGGCGAGGAATACCGGGGAGTCGGGATCTTGTACGGCCTGACCGATGAGGCGCCGACCGTCCGCACGTACCTGGCTGACGGCCAGGACGCCGAGGTCATCTGCCTAGCCGCCCGCAAGCTGCGGGAGAAGGCCCGCACGCTGTCCGGTGACGCGCTCGGCGTCGAGCTGGCCGAGGCCGAGTCTGACATCGTGGCCGACCTGCTCGACGTGATGGGCGGTGACAGCGGGTTGTGGTGGGAGACGGCAGCGGAGCGTCTCGCCGACCGCTGGCCGATGCGCCACGCCGACGCGAACGCCGAGTCGGTGAGCGCCGCCGCACGCGCTCGCGGGGTCACGAGCGGCGACGTTCGCTGGCCGCCCGGACGCACGGGGACCAACCGCAAGGGATGCAAGAAGTCCGATCTAGCCGCCGCGGCACGGCCGTGATGCCGCGGCACATGTGCCGCGTTGGCGCGCAACGCGCTGACCTGCGGAAACACCGGGAGGCGCGGCACATCCTCAAGCGTGCCGCGCCCCGTGCCGCGCCCCGACCTGCGGTTTTGCAGTACGACGCCGTGAACGCCGATACGGAGGGACGCCGACCCCATGGGCCTGCAGCTGCGGGGGGTCATCCGCTGCGGACGGTGCAGGAAGCCGCGAGGTATCCGGCATGTGTGCGTGGCCAGGGCCGGCACGCGCACCCGTCACCACAAGGTGCAATCCCCGGTCACGTGGGAGTGCCCGGCCTGCCGCAAGAACCGCGGCGTGCTGCACACGTGCGCGCCGAAGTCGGATTTCAGGGCCCGCACGCGCAAGAAGGCCACCACCGACAAGCGCCGCCAGAAGGCCCGCCGCGCGGCCAGGCGCAAGCAGGCAGCGGCCGAACGGCGGGCACGGGACAAGTCCAGGCGGGCGGCGGCCGGCAAGAAGGCGCGATCGTCTCGCCCGCGTGGCGACAGCCACGAGCCGGGCACGTGCGGAGATCACGACTGCCCGCGCTTCGGCTGCAAGGCGTACTGGCAAGGGATGGCGGACTGTCCGCTGCAGCACTGCTCGGGAGGGTGTGCCTGACATGGGAGTGATCCACGTAGCCGCCGCGGTCGTGCTGCTGCTCGGCCTCTACGGGCTGTTCCTGCTCGCCAAGCCGTACCGCACGTGCCGGTGGTGCAAGAAGGGCAGCTTCCTGGCCCGGCTGGCTGGCCGGGGTCGCTGCTGGCGCTGCCACGGTCACAAGCTGACGCGCCGCTGGGGTGCGTGGCACGTCCACAAGGCCAAGCTGTCGCTTCGGCAGGCATGGGATGAACGGGGGGACGACTGATGAGCTGCGGCGGATACATCGCATTCAGCGGATCCGACCGATGGGACCGGCCGTGCCCCAACTCCGCTGCTGAGGTCATCACGGCCGGCTGCGTCCACGAGCACGTCGGCGAACGCGACCTGTGCGACGGGCATGCCAGCGAGGCCCGCGACGGCGTCATGCTCTGCGGTGACTGCCTCAACGCCAAGGGCGCTCCGCATCGCTGCTACCTGCGGGTCCTGGCGTCGAGAGGGTGCTCGCGATGAGCTGCTCGGGTTTGCACTGCGCGGGGTGTGCTGGCGGGGCCGCGGTGCCCGTCGTGCCGCTGCTCGGGTTCTGCGGGGCCGCGTGGGTCGCCGAGCACCTTATCGAGGTAGCCATCACGTGCGGCGTGAGCGGTGCCCTGGCTGTCGCTGCCGTGGTCGCGCTGATGCGGCTCGGTAACCGCAGGGACGACCGGCAGCGCGCCGCAGCGTCCATCTGGATCGCTCGCGAGGCGCCGCCAATCACGCACGTTCGTGCGGAATCCGTGACCTCGGCCGAGCGGCCCGCGCTCGGGTTCCGTGACCTGCATGTCCACCTCGACGGCCAGCCGACCGCCGAGCAGGCCGAGGTGATACGCCGAGCCGTCGGCGGCTGAAGTCCGCTCCAAGACGATGCCCCGCCAGGTTCTCGACCTTGCGGGGCATCGTCGCGTTGCAGCCCGGTAACCGCGGCCGGGGAAAGCTAGACCTCGTGGGTACCCTGGGCATTGTCTAGGTGTCCAGAAGTCACGAGGTCTTGGCATGGAGAGTACCAGCACGGGCGACCGCATCAGGGTCGTCCGCAAGCGCCGGGGGATGACTCAGCGCGAGCTGGCGGCGACCGCGGGCCTGTCTTACTCCACGGTCAAGAAGATCGAGCAGGGGACCTATGGCGGCATCAGGCTTGAGACGCTGCGTAAGCTCGCCGCAGCCGTGAAAGTACCCACGACCACGCTCATGCAGACGGCCGGCCAGCATGAGCCCGAGGCGCCGGACAGCACCATGTGGGGACCTGTGCGCCAGGCAATCGCTCACCCGCATCAGGCAGCCTCCCCCGCCCCGGTCACCGGGCGCGGGCTTTCTGATGCCCTCCTGGCTGCCGTGAAGCTGTATCAAGGCAACCGGTATGACCTGCTCGCGCTCGCCCTGCCCCCCCTGCTCGCCGACGCCGAGGACGGGCCGCCGCTTCTCCGGTCCCGCGTCCTGCAGCTGGCCGGGTCGGCGATGGTGCAGACCCGGCAGCACGAGGCCGCCCGCGTGGCGCTGGACCGGTCGCTGGCGGATGCGCAGGCCACCGGCAGCACCCTGGACGCGGCGTCCGCGGTCGTCACCAGCTGCTGGCTGCTGCTGACCGACGGGAAGTTCGAGCAGGTCCGTCACCTGGCAGCGGAATGGGCCGACCGGGTAGAGCCCAGGTTCTCCGCTGCCACGGTCGATGAGATGTCAGTGTGGGGCTGGCTGCTCCTGCGCGGCTCCGCTGCGGCGATCAGGGACAACCGGCCAGGCGAGGCCGCCGACATGATGCGGCTGGCCGAGGCGGCGGCCGTGGCGGCAGGCAACGAGCGCGGCGGCTATCACATGTACTGGACGACGTTCGGAACGGCCACGGTAGCGATGAAGCGAGTGGAGAACGCCGTCGTGGACGGGCGCCCCGACGTCGCGCTGAAGCTCGCGCGGAAAGTGCCGTCCGGGCTGCGGCCGACCAGCGACAACCGGAACCGGCACCTGCTCGACGTGAGCGCGGCTCACCTGGAGCTACGCCAGGCCGATGACGCGCTCGGCGTTCTCTTTGAGCTATCCAGGGACGCCGGGCCATGGCTGGCCGAGCAGCGCATGGCCGGGGATCTGCTCAGCCGGATCATCGGCCGCCGCCGCACACTGACGCCGGATATGCGCGACCTGGCCGACGCCGTGCGGCTGCCCCTGTAACCCTCCCTGTCCCTTCCTGCTGGCACCTCGCCAAAGTGCCATTGCCGGGCCCGTGCTGCCGGTAGCAGCGTGGGATTCCGGTAATTAACCCAATGCAGGGAGGGCATCTGATGGGATGGGCAGCGAGACGGGGTACTGCCGGGGGGCAGCGGGAACCAGACGGCGAACTGGCCGGGATCGGGCAGGACTACCCCGGCTGGCAGCCGTGGCGGTCCTCGGCTGGCCGGTGGTGGGCGGTGCGGCAGGGGCGCACCTGGGCACCTCCAGACGTGCCCGTGGCGTGGGCCAGGACGGTCGACGGCGATACCGCAGAGCAGCTACGCGCCGCGCTCGACATACAGGCAGGGCTCGACGCGCCCGGCCGGCCGGGCGAGGGCACGCCGTGAGGTTCCGCGAAGACAAGCCCGAAGACCTCAACCGGGCGCGCGCCGCCGTGGCGGAATGGCGCGACCTGAATCCGGCAGGTACGGGCGCCGAGCTCGTCGCGGCGCTCGGCGCCCAGTTCCACCCCGATTACGCCCCGGTGCTGCGCGCGGTCCTGTTCACGGTCGACCGGCACCAGGCACGGGAAGTAATCGGAATCACCACGGGGGACACGAAGGGGCGTCACAAACGTTCCCCCTAGGAGCGGGTTCGGGTCGGTCGGCCAGCGCCGAGTAGACGGCCAGGCGGTCCGGGGGTTCAGGCTTCCCGCCGAGACCTGGGCGGTTGAAGTGCACCCACATCTGAGCGCGCTGGACCGGGGTCATGGCGTACCGCCTAGCCGCCGTATGTCCACTGCGCCGAAGGGTCGGTGTCATGCGGCCGGCCCCAGTACGGGCGTCCTGCGGGCTCGGCCACGGGCTCGGGCAGCGGCCTTTGCAGCGCTGCGGCTACCGCGTTCACGGCGTCAGAAACCTTGGCTCCGCTGGCGATCAGCCCGGCGGTGAACGGGTGGGTGTATGCCGCGAGGAACAGGGCGCGGTCCCCGGCGGTCATCGTCGCGGGAGTCCCGAGAGCCGCCCAGGCATCCCAGGGCGAGTAGCCAGCATTGCGAAGCTGGGTGTATTGCTCGGATGCGCTCATGCCAGCATCGCCGAGGCAACGCCGACTTTTTTGGCGATCGCGGAGGCGACCGGCACGGCGTGGGTGATGTGCGCGAGGCCGACACTAATCAAGATGAATCCCAGCACCACCTGGCCAGCGCGCTCCCAGAAATGGGCGCTGGTGATGTCGGCCAGGAACGTGGTCACCGGGCCGAGGAACGCGCCGATGGTGGTCGAATTCTGGGCCGCGTTCACGGCGTCGTTGACCGGGTTGACGCTCTGCTGCTTCGGGTTCTGCGCCGTCTTGGCCTGCGCCTCGGTGGCGAACGGACCTTGCCACTTGACGAGCTGCTGACCTTCCCCGCTTTCGGAGGCAGAGAGGATCTTGCCTGCGTTCGCGTCGTTCCACGCCTGCGAGCCCGCCGGATACTGCACGCGGAAGTCGTACAGCTCCTTCTCGGCCGTCGACTTGCTCGCATACGTCGGCGGGATCATAACGAACCACGTGCTGGTTGCCATGAATGGCCTCCGCAATTCTCTTGATAACTCCATCTGGTCGCCATCTAGGCAGGTGCCTAAATAGCCATCATACCATCCCTGACCTGCGCTTATGAAGCGTAAAACGCACGACAAGTCCAAAAGTTTTGCGGCCAAATTGGCGCCTTGCGCGGGGGGGAAGGCCATTAAAACCACCCATCAGCCCCGTGTAAGGCAGGGTCCTGCGTTACCTGGCTGGCTGTCGGAGTAAATCCATTCGTGCGGTTCGACTGCTGCGCATTGGTCTTGCGGTTCCCGTCCGCGCCAGCCGAGCAGCGCGGCACCTGCCTTGGCTGCGTCGAGGCCGTTCGTGTGCCCTACCCACGTCATCGCCCCTTGGCTGCGTCCGGCTACCCAGCTCGTCTCAGTGGCGCACTGGATGGCCAGGATGCTGGCCGACCGGCCGAGGTTCATCACGGAGTCGACCCGCTCGGCGAGCTTGAGCTGTCGGCAGATCTCGCGTACGTCGTCGAGCACCAGGACGCAATGCCCCTCGGCCGCGACGGTATCGAGGGCCTCGGCGAACCGCCGCGCGGTTTCGGCCCGGTCGGGCGTGCCCGCGAGCCGGAACCACAGGCCGTTCGGGCCGCCGCCTTCCTGCTCGGCGCCGAACATGGGGGCAACCGACGTGACGAGTTTCCCCCATCGGCCGCCGTCGCCGTCCGGGCTGTCGTACACCGGGTCGGGGTTGCGCTTGGGGTCGAGGATCAGCGCCCGCGAGCATGGGCACAGGCCGAGCAGCGCCTTGACGAGCGTCGTCTTCCCGGCGCCGGTTTGCCCGAATAGCAGGTGGTGGGCGGCGGCGGTCGGGTGCCAGATGGCTCCGACACGGAGTAGGACGCGGGACATGGGGACTTCGGGCAGGCTGGTCATGGTGTGCTCCCGGTGATGATCGCGGTGAGGTTCTGATAGTGGTCGTAGCAGACGAGGCCGCCGCTGATTCGCCGGTTTGCCTGGGCGCCGCATGCCGCCGCGCCCTCGCTGACCTGGCACCCGGTGGCAGACGGGACCATGCGCCAGCCGGCCCGGGCCAGTGCCCCGGCCCACGTCATCGCCCCGGCCGGACCTGGGAGAGTCCACGCGCGACCGGACACCACCTGGGCAGGCGCGGTGATGGCGAGGGGTGCGGGGGCGGGCTCGTCGGCCTGGCCGTCGTCGTCGTCCGCGGGCTCGATCTCGGCGACGGCCGGGCGGGCTAGCCACCCGGTGCGGGTCAGCCGTTCGCCGCGGAACTGCTCGACGAGATCGTCGAGCCTGCTCATGGTCTTTGCCTGGTCGACCTCGGCGCGGTACCACTTCAGCGCGCCGCGGGCCTCGGAGGTAAGCCGCTTGTCGGCGGCCAGGCCGTCGAGCTCGTCGGCGAGCCGCTGCCTGCGGGACTCAAGCGCCCTGGCTTCCTGGTCGCGTTCGCGCTGGCTCTTGACCTGCCGCTGCGGTGCATTGGCGCCGGATGCGTAGGG
>OBLT010003133.1_pt1 | contig 10188 bp, 6 predicted proteins | sample 1518721 | NCBI WGS metagenome assembly OBLT01 (sample SAMEA3539307, study PRJEB22396) | soil metagenome | biome: tundra; feature: field; material: soil | place: USA | collected 2010-05 | depth 0.15 m | reverse complement strand
ATCCGCACGCGATCAGGTAGAGCCCGCCGCCGATCAGCAAGGTCATGCGCAGGCCGAGATAAATCGCCAGGAAAATCGCCCCTGCCGAGCCCATCACGCTGGAGGCGGCATTCAGCGCCCAGGCCCAGCGGACCGCGTGCGGATATCTCGATTCAAGACGCGTCAGACCCGTCGGGAAAGGCATCCCCATCAGGAACCCGACCGGCGCGATCAGCAGGACCGTGATCGACATCTTGACCGGCAGAGGAAGACCGACGCCATACTCGCCGATCGGCGCCGCCGCGAATGCCAGCGCCGCGACCAGCGCCGCGATGCCTGCGAGCACCCAGCTCAAACGCAACCCAGTCGCGATCAAGCGCCGGCTATAGAAGCTGCCGAGACCGCTCGAAATCAGCATCGAGAAAATGATCACCGTCAACGCATAGGTCGGGTGGCCCAGCAAGAGTATGAATTTCTGAATGAGCGCGACCTGGATCAGGATGTACCCGGCGCCCAGGCAGACGAAGTACCAGATGAAGGAGCGCAGCCCTTTTTCGATTGGCAGCCGCGCCTTGAGCACCAGGGGAGGCAGCGCCAGGATGACTGCCGTCGCCAGAATGCTGATCCCGATGAGCCCGAACAACAGCGGAATCGCGCGGTTAATCTTGTAGTCCGCCGCGGCGCCGCCGTGCTCTCCCCAGAACTTCCAGATGTCGCCCGGCTGCGCCGTGTAAAAGAAAAACGGCCGGTTGTCCGAGACCGGCGAAACGTCGTACGGATAGCTGCGCCAGAACTCACGCGGGTTTGAACTGTGCAGGAATTGAGCGAAGGCGTTCGCGTTGCCGGAATCACCGGGAGCATAGACCAACTCGGCCTTGCTGTGGCCCATCGCGTCCCGGATCTTTGCCGCATCGGCCGGCGAAACTGGTTTGCGGAAGATCATCACGGTGTCCTGCGCGCCCGACTTACCCAGCGATGCCGTGTTCGCGCGCAGCACCACCACGTGGCTCGCGAGATCCGGCTCGCCGATCTCGGTGAAAGCCTGGTATGCCAGCGATAGCAGCCGCAGCGATTCGCGTGGCGGCTCGAATCCCCAGCGGGTAAATGCGAGAAGACCGTCGTCCGTGAGATGGCTCAGGTAATCGCGGAACGCGTCCGACGTATACAGGTTGTTTTCCGACAGCGCGAATGCGCCCGCGGACGTCGCCGCCCAGGTGTCCACCAGCGTCGCCTGCAGCACCTGGTATTTCTCCGTCGAGCGGCGCACGAAGCTCCGGCCGTCTTCGACGTATACGTGCATTTCGGGCCGCAGGTACAGCCCGTGACTGTATTTCGCGAACGACTCCCGCATGATGGTGTTGGCGATGATCGGATTGATCTCGACGGCGGTGATGTCCTTGCTGCCCGAATACAACGCCCGCGCGATGTCCCAGCCCCCGCCGGGCCCGATCACCAGCGTCTTGGCGCCGGGCCGCACGACATAGGGGAAGCTGGGGGCGCCGTATTTCAGCTCCGGGATGTCGTGGTCCGGTATTGGCTGGTCGAAATCCCACTGCGCTATGCCGGTGGAGGCGTCGGCGTCGATGATGATGCTCCTCGATGTCGTGAGGCCGACGCGTGAGAAGCTGTTCCACTTCGAGAACATCTCCGGCGGCAGATCCTGTCCTTTCGCGTAGTGAATGTCGATCACGCGCGAACGCCCGTTGTAGGCGATCAGCGCGACCAGCACCAGCGCCAGCACGACCGCGGCCGCCCGCCCGCCCGTGCTGATCCCACAATTGAACCAGATGGCGGAGGAAACCGCGAACAGAACCGCGGCCGCGAGCACTGTGTTGGGGCCGCCCATGAAATTGAGAAACGGCACCAGTGCGAGGCATCCCGCGGCGGCGCCGAGCAGGTCGAAGAAGTACACCCGATCGACCCGCTGGATGGTCTCCGCGACCACGAGTGAAACGATGGTTCCCGACAGGAAAAACGGCAGCGCGGTCGCAAAGTAGATCAGCACCATCGTGACGGCGTCGAACTCGCCCCGCCGGGTGATCAGAAACACGAGCGAGAGCACCACGGCCAGGCTGTTCAAGGCCGCCAGAGTGCCTAGCTTGACAAAAAAGCCGCCTTTGCGGGCCGCCACCACGTACGAAAAAACGCCGCCGGCGCCCAAGCCGAATAACGCGATGGAAATGGCCAGGAAGGCGAAGTGATAGTAGAAGACGACCGAGAAGATGCGGGTGAGCGACAGCTCCAGTACGAGTGTCGCAAGGGTCGTGAATACGACTCCCAGGTAAATCTGCGGCCAACTGATTCGACTTACGTCGACCGATGAACTGACACGGGGCAAATCACTATCTTAAAGCAATCGACCGCCGGGCTTCTTTAACAAGGAGACAGCGTGCCCGGCGGCCGATCGATCTTCCCTGTGCATATTGACGTGGGGGAGCGGGCGTTGGGTTGCTCGAAATTCGCCCAGACACCTACTCCTCCCTCGCCCTCGCCGGAATCCGGACCAGCACGTACGCGATCGCGGCGAAGCCGATCAGCGACAACCAACCGCCCCGGGCGGCGTAGAACGGCACGGTCGCGATCGTATCTTTCCCAGCCAGGAAAAATACGGCCAGCAAGATGCCGACAATGGCCTCTCCGGCGATCAGCCCGGATGCCAGCAGCGTCCCGCGCTCTTCGACCAGCAGCTTGCGCTCCGGTTTGTAGCGGGCCGTCACTCGATCCACCACCCACTTCAGCATCCCACCAACGAAAATCGCGGACGAGGTCTTGAACGGCAGATACATGCCGACCGCGATGAGCATCGGCGAGCGCGCCCCGCAAGCGATCAGCGCGATGCCGAATGCCACGCCGATTCCCAGCAGTCCCCAAGGCATCTCGCCGCCGACGATTCCCTCCGCCAACTGCGCCATCAAGCCCGCTTGCGGAGCGGGAAGTTCCGTCCCGCCGATGCCGCCGGTCTTGAGGTTCGCATTGTGAAGCGCGATGATCGGCCACATCAGGAAAAATGCCAGCATCACCACCGCGATCATCTCGACCACCTGCATCTTCCACGGCGTGCCGCCCAGCAGATGCCCCGCCTTCAGGTCCTGAATCAAGGAGCCCGACACCGAACAGGAAACGCAGACTACAGCCGCCACCCCAAGCGCCGCCGCGACTCCCGGTAAGCCGGTCTCTTGAATGGCGAGCATTACGAGCGCCGCGATAATCAAGGCCGACAAAGTAAGTCCGGACAGAGGTTGATTCGAGCTGCCGATGAGCCCCACCAGGTACCCGCCGATCGCCGCCAGCAGGAATCCGGCAACGCTCATGACCGCGGTGGCAACGATCGCGGCCACAATGCCGTGAGTGAAGTAGTAATAAATCGCGCCGATCGGAACCAGCAAAACCAGGATCCCGATGAGCACCCATTTCGCGGGGATGTCCTTTTCGGTGCGGTCCACGGGCTTGCTTTCGTGTACCGCCGAGGACGACGCCGCGAAGGCGCCTTTCAAGGAGCTCACCAGCGATTTGCGCATCGAGAACATCGTGTGGGCGGCGCCGACCAGCATCGTGCCCACCGCGATGGGCCGCACGATCTTGTCCCACACGGTGTAAGCGATGGTGGCAGGATCGGTGGAATGGATGCGGCCCGCCAGATCGGGGTCGAAGAACAAGAGCAGGGGAATCAGAACCCACCACGCGAGCACGCCGCCGGAAACGTTGATGGCGGAGAGCTCCGGTCCAATGATGTAGCCGATGCCGATGAGCGCCGGAGAGAGGGCCGGCGTCGACCACGCGATCCCGCCTTGATGCGCTATATCGCCGAGTGGCGGTTTTTTCGGATCCGGGTCCGCGTGATGGATCAAGGAACGCGTGAAGCGCAGGAAACCGGTGACGTGTTCCCGAAAGATCTGAATGCCCTTCTCGTCGGTAAGAATCTGGATCAGGCCCGCGAAACCCAAGGCTCCGAAAATGTATCGCGGAGCTTTGCTCGCCGATACGTTGCCGGACTTGACGATCTCGTAACTCGCGACGCTTTCCGGAAACGGCAGCGGCGAATCCACCACCAGCGCCTTGCGCAGGAGAATGATGAAGAGCACTCCCACGAGTCCGCCGACCAGCAGGATGAGCGTCGCTTCCCAGTAGTGCGAGCGCAGGTCGGTCCACAGGCGCTTCCCGTTGAGGTTCACCATGATGAACGAGGGGATGATGAAAATCGCTCCAGCGACCAGTGCCTCGCCGACAGAACCGGCGGTGCGCGCGATGTTCTGTTCCAGAATGCCGCCGCGGAGTCCGGGAAGCCGGAAGAGCGCCAGCGCGATAACGGCGGCGGGGATGGTGGCCGCGACGGTCTGGCCCGCCTTCATCCCCAGGTAAGCGTTCGCGGAACCAAAGACGAACGCGAGAAAGATGCCGAGGGCGACGGCCTTGAACGTCATCTCGGGAGGGGTTTTCTGTTCGGGGACGGCCACTAAAGCATCGTATCAGGAGCGGGGAGTCAGGGAGTCGAGGAGTCAGGGAGTCAGGGAGTCGGGGAGTCGGGAGTCAGGGAGTCGGGGAGTCAGGGAGCCAGGGAGCCAGAGGCTGTGCGTTGCACCCGTGGCGTACGCACTCCTGCGTGCCGTGTTCGCACTCCTGCGAACACGTTCTGAGCCCGCCCACTGCCCATCGCCTACCTCCCGCCACCCACCACGGCCCCAACGACGCTGATTGCGGCTACGACCGCGGTTTCCGCCCGCAGGATCGTAACCCCAAGCGAGACCGGTGTCCAACCCGATTCCGTAAAGATGGAGCGTTCGCGATCGGTCCAGCCGCCCTCGGGACCGGCGAGCAGGGCGACGCTGGCGCCTCGTGCGGCGTCACGCGGCAGGGCGGCAAGAATCGGTTGAGTGCCGGCTTGTTCCTCCAGCGCCAGCCTGAGATTGGCTTCCATCCTCACGGCGTCGGCAAACGAAACTGGTTCCGAGACATGGGGGAGCCTGGCGCGGCGCGATTGCTCGCTCGCCTCCCGCGCGATCCTGCGCCATCGCTCGAGGCGCTTTCCGGCGGCAAGTTCGAGACCTTTTTCGCTGCGCTCCGCTGGGAATGGAACGATGGCGTCGACGCCCAGCTCCGTAGCTTTCTCGATCAGCCATTCGAAACGGTCGAACTTGATCAAGGCCACGACAGCCGTTATGTGCACGGCCATTTCCGGTGCGCTGAGTTTCTCGATGACCAAGAACGAGACCAGGTCCTTGCGCGCCGTCTCGATCTCCGCCAGGTAAACGTCGCCGTTGTCCGAAATCTCGTATTTCTGCCCGGGTTCGACGCGCAGCACACGGGTCAGATGATGCGCATCGTCGCCCTGGATCTGTGCGCGGCCGGCTCGAACCTGGTCCACGAAGAAACGGCGGCGCGCCATGTAGAATAATGTAGCTTGAGCCGGCTCTGGTCCCGTTTCTCGCCGTGGGGCGGCGTTCTCTGCGCCTTCGTCTTTTTCCTGTTCGGCTGCATTTTCGCCGGCTATCCCGGCCTCGAAGTAGACGAAGCCATGTTCGCGGCTCCCCAGTTCCGCGATTGGTGCTTTTACTCCATCCCGCTCGGACACCACCGCATTCCGCTGATGCACATGTCGTACATCGGAGCGCTCAAAACGTGGTTATACACTCCAATCCTTTCCATCCTTTCTCCAACGCCGATGGTCCTGCGCTTGCCCGCGGTGCTCATGGGGTCGGCGACGATCCTTTTGTTCTGGGCCTTCCTGAATCGCATCCACGGCCGCCGAGCCGCGTGGGCCGGTTGCATTCTGCTTGCGACCGATACGATTTTTCTGCTGACGAGCACCTTCGATTGGGGGCCCGTCGCGTTACAGCATTTGCTCGCGGCCGCCGCGATGCTGCTGGCAGTGCGCTGGTATCAAGGCGGCGGCACGTGGCCGCTCGCGGCGGCTGCGTTCTGTTGTGGTCTGGGGTTCTGGGATAAGGCCGTGTTCGTATGGATATTCGGCGGCTTCTGCGCCGGGCTGCTGTTGTTCGCGCGCGGCATTTGGCGGCGGTTGAAATGGCGCGAGGCTTCGTTGGCAGCCGTGGCCCTGTGCCTGGGCGCTCTGCCGTTGATCGTCTATAACTTCGCCAGCGCGCCGAAGTTCTCGACCTTTCGATCGGCTTCACACTTCAACTCCAGCGAGTTTCAGCTCCGGCGCGACCTGCTCCGTGGCACCTGGAAGGGCAGCGCGCTTTTCCCCCTTTTCGTGAACGAGGATTCGGCGGGCCAACACAGGGCTCCGCGCACGCCGATCGAGCAGGCCAGCTTCAAGCTCCACGCAATCGCAGGCGACCATCGCACCAACGAGATCGAGCCGGCGCTGCTTGTCGCGCTGGTTTTGCTTCCCCTTCTCTGGCGAACGCGCGCCCGAAACACGATGCTGTTCTGCGTCGTCGCCGCCACCGCGGGATGGCTTGTCATGCTGGTTTCCGGCGGCGGCCTGTTCGTCCATCACACCGTTCTGCTGTGGCCGCTTCCGCACCTGTTGATCGCCGTGGCATTTGCGGAGGCCTCGCGGCGTCTGCGTTTCGGACAATGGGTGCTCGCGGCGATCGTTTGTCTCCTCGCGATCGCTAACGTCCTCGTCACCAACCAGTACTTTTATCAATTCATCCGCAACGGTGCGCGGGAGAGATGGACCGACGCGATCTATGCGCTTTCCGAGGGTCTGCGGCGTACCGGCGCGAGCCAGGTCGTTTTCCCGGACTGGGGCATGCTCGATTCAATCTGCGTGCTGAACCGCGACACGCCACCGACCCGGCTTGCTGTCGATCCTCCCACGAAGTCTGAACTGGAGCTGTTGGCGGATGCCAAGGCGATCTGGGTCGAGCACACGCCGGGCAACGAGATTTTCGAAGGTGTGAACGGCCGGGTCCTTGCCGCTGCCCGGCGCGCCGGTTTTGACGCGGTGATGCTTGAAACCTACACGGACAGCAACGGCCGCCCCATGTTTCAGACGCTGCGCTTCGTTGCGTCCCCGGTGAAATAGGTCTCCGGCGAATGTATTACAATTGAGGCAGATGGGTAATACAACGATCACTGTCCGATTGCCAGCGGACCTCGCGGAATGGCTCGACACCACCGCCCGAACGACTGGTGTTCCCAAAGGCAGGATTGTCCGCGAACAGTTGGAGAAGGCGAAAGCCTCCAGGGACCAGCCCTTCATGCGTCTCGCCGGTGTCCTATCCGGTGCGCCGGGCCTCTCATCGCGAAAAGGGTTTTCAAGGAAGTGAAAGCGATCGCCGACACGGGCTTCCTTGTGGCGTTCGCGAATCGTCGCGATCAATACCATTCTTGGGCTCTCGCGATAGCGGAGCAGGTTACTGAGCCACTGCTGACGTGTGAAGCAGTCATGGCTGAAGCGGCGTTTCACCTCCAGAGCAGTTCACTTGTATTTTCATTCTGGCGTGATGGATTGATTCTACCTGCCCTGAACATCTCCGAGCATCTTGATCGTCTATCCGAGCTCGCCGCGCGTTATGCGGACCGCAAGCCGGATCTCGCGGATCTCTGCCTGATACGGCTCAGCGAACTCCACCCCAGGTATCCAGTGATCACCACCGACGTAGCGGACTTCAGCGTCTATCGTCGCGGACGCCGTGAGATCATCCCACTGATCCACCCGCTGGGACGCCATCGCCGGCGCGGCTCTCACATGTAGATGCCGCCGTTGACGTCGAGGACGCATCCGGTGATGTAGCCGGCGTCCTCGCTCGCCAGGAAGCGGACAGCGGCGGCGACATCTTCGGGCCGGCCGATTCGCCGCAATGGAATGTTGGCGAGCATCTTGTCTTTCAGCTCCTGCGACAGGTTTCGCGTCATGTCGGTTTCGATGAAGCCCGGCGCCACGGCGTTCACGGTGATGCCGCGGCTGCCCATTTCCTGCGCGATCGACTTCGTCAGGCCGATGAGCCCCGCCTTCGACGCCACGTAATTCGCCTGGCCGGCGTTGCCCATCTCGCCGACCACCGAAGCGATGTTGACGATGCGGCCCCAGCGGTCGCGCATCATGCCCGGCAGCACCTGCTGGATGCAATGAAACGCCCCGGTCAGATTCACTTGCAGCACGAGGTTCCAATCGTCCGGCTTCATGCGCATGGCGAGCCCGTCTCGCGTGATGCCGGCATTGTTGACCAAAACGTCGACGCGGCCCAGTTCCTTCTGCACCTTGGCGAAGGCCTCCTTGATGGAATCGAGCGAGCGAAGGTCGAGATTGACCACCATGGCGTTCGCGTTACACGCGCGAATTTCGGCGGCCACCTCTTCGTTCTTTTCCGCTTCCGGCGACGCAACGACGACGTCGAATCCGGCGCGGCACAGCGCCAGGGACGTGGCGCGGCCGATGCCACGGCTCGCGCCGGTAACAAAAGCGCTTCGGTTGAACATGAACCTCAATGATACCGTCGTAATTGCGTCCGGCGTACAATCGAGGTTTCCATGCCATACCATGACCTGCGCGACTTCATCCGGGCGTTGGAGAAGAACAACGAGCTCAAGCGCATTCCCTTCGAGGTGGATCCGAAGCTGGAGATCACGGAGTTCGCCGACCGCGCCGTGAAACAAGGCGGTCCCGCTCTTCTGTTCGAAAAACCGAAGGGGAGCAGCATCCCGGTCCTCATCAACGCGTTCGCCAGCGCGCGCAAGATGGAGATCGCCCTCGAGGTTGACTCGGTCGACGAGGTGGCGCATCGCATCTCGGAGTTCCTCGAAATGCGGGTGCCGCAAGGCTTGATCGCCAAGATCAAGATGCTGCCGAAGCTCGCCGAAATCGGGTCCTTTTTCCCAAAAACCGTCTCGGACGGCGAGTGTAAGGAAGTCATCCGGCACGACAACTTCTCGTTGAGTGAATTCCCCATCCTGCAATGCTGGCCCGAAGACGGCGGCCGCTTCATCACGCTTCCGATGGTGTTCTCGATGAACCCCGACACCGGCAAGCGCAACTGCGGCTGTTATCGCATGCAGGTCTACGACGACCGCACCACTGGCATGCACTGGCAGACGCACAAACAGGGCGCCGAGCATTACCGCCGGCTGCTCCAGGAAGGCAAGCAATCGCGGATGCCGATTGCGGTGGTGATCGGCTCGGACCCGGCGACCATGTACTCGGCCATCCTGCCGCTGCCGCCGGACCTCGACGAGATGATGATGGCCGGATTTCTCCGCGGCAAGCCGGTCCACATGGTGAAATGCGAAACGTGCGACATCGAGGTGCCCGCCAATTCGGAGATCGTGCTGGAGGGCTACGTCGAGTTGGGCGAGCTGCGGCGCGAGGGCCCGTTCGGCGACCACACCGGTTTCTACTCCCTCGAAGACGATTATCCGGTTTTTCACATCACCTGCGTCACGCACCGTAAGGACCCGATCTACGCGACCACCATCGTGGGTCCGCCGCCGATGGAGGATTTCTACATGGGCCGCGCGGTGGAGCGCATTTTCCTTCCCCTGATGCGGCTGCAACTTCCGGAAATTCGCGACATTTCGATGCCGGCGGAGGGCGTGTTTCATAACCTGATGCTGGTTTCGATCCGGAAGTCGTACCCGCTGCACGCGCGCAAAGTGATGCACGCCATCTGGGGCCTGGGCCAGGCGATGTTCACCAAGTGCATCGTGGTAGTGGATGAAGACGTCGACGTGCAGAACGTCCGCGAGGTGGCCTGGAAGGCGCTCAACAATATCGACCCGGAGCGCGACATCCAGTTCGTGCTCGGACCGGTCGACTCTCTGGACCATGCGAGCCGCATGGCGAACTACGGCTCGAAGATGGGCATCGACGCGACGCGCAAGTGGAAGGAAGAAGGCTTCGCGCGCCCGTGGCCCGGCGTGATCCGCATGTCGGACGAGGTGCGTTCGCGGGTCGACGATCTGTGGAAGAGGGCCGGGTTGTAGGATTTCACTGGAAGAACTGAAGTCCTAAGCGGAAGGTAGCCGATTCGAGCAATGCGACTATTGCGAGTATTTCGAGATCGTGCTAATCTGAAACTGCAATGCTCATTACCGCCGCGGAGCCTACCACTCTGCCCGCTACTGATCGTCAGCAGGTGCAGGAATTCGAACGAATCCTGACCATGGGGATACCATCGCTTGTTGGCGCATCGGGAGAACGCGTCGAACTACCCGAAACCGTGTATGCGGTGCTGCGAAAGGTGGTTGAACTGATGGCGCAAGGCCAGACTGTCTCGATCGTTTCCGAAAGCCAGGCCGTCA
>OBLT010003127.1_pt1 | contig 10195 bp, 9 predicted proteins | sample 1518721 | NCBI WGS metagenome assembly OBLT01 (sample SAMEA3539307, study PRJEB22396) | soil metagenome | biome: tundra; feature: field; material: soil | place: USA | collected 2010-05 | depth 0.15 m | reverse complement strand
GATATGCGGCATTATCGGTAGTTGTTTGCGGACTGTAGCCCGGCCAGGGTGGCCCGCGCGCACCCGCGCAGGGCGGCGGCCCCGCGGGCCCGCCGAACGATCACCAGCAGCGCCACGCCGGAGCCGGTGAGCCCGATGGTCGTGCCCGCGCCGAGCCAGGGGACAACCGCCGGCGGTGACACGAACGGGAGGATCAGCAGGTCCGCCACGATCACCAGCAGCCAGCCGCCGCTGACCGCCAGGGCCGCGGCCCGGCTCCGCCCGTAGGCGTACAGCACCCGGGACAGGTTCGCGGTCAGGCCGTACCCGACGAGCCCCGGCGCGAACGCGGCCAGCGCGATCGCCAGCTGCCTGGCGTCCGCGGCCTGGCCGGCGTGGGACTGGAACACCCGCGCCAGCGGAATGCAGGTGCCTGCCATCCCCGCCACCCCCAGCCAGGATGCCACCGTCACGGCCCGGGTGGAGGTGGCGCTGGTGGCGTCGAAGCGGTCATCGCGGCTGGACAGCTCGGGGAAGACGCTGGTCGCGATGGGGACGGCCAGCACGGCGTAGGGCACGAAGAACACCGCCCAGGCGAAGCTGTAGAGCACAAGCGCACCGCTGCCGCCGCGGGAGTTGGCCAGCACGATCACCACCGCCACCGAGGCGTCCTGGGCGATGAGCGTCGCGATCCCGGCGGCGGCCAGCGAGCGGACCCGCGCTCCCGCCCCGGCCGGGAACCGCAGCGCGGGCCTGAGCCGGAGCCGGAGCCGGGCGGCGGGCAGCAGCGGGGTCGCCACCAGGGCCGCGACGCCGACGGTCGTCCCGGCCGCCAGTACCACCCAGGCCAGCGTGGGCACCGGCCTGAGCATGTCCTGGTAGCCGTTCCCGGCCACGCCGAACCAGAAGTACGCGCCGATGACGACCAGGCTGGACAGCACAGGCGCCAGCGCGGGCGCGGCGAACCTGCGGTGCGACTGCAGGATGCCGTACAGCACCACGGCCAGGCCGTAGAGCAGGATCTGCGGCGCGAACACCACGAGCATCCGCGCGGCCATGGCGACCATGGCGGTCCGCGGGCACCCAGGCGCCCTGCCGATCAGCACCGACACGATCGGCCGCGCGACCAGCGCGACCAGCGCGCTGACTCCGGCGAGCAGCAGCACCGCCCAGCTCAGCAGCGCGGCGGAGGTCTGCCGCACCTGATCGCGGTCCAGGTCAGGGCCGGCCAGCACCGGCACCACCACCGCGGTGAGGGCGCCCCCCATGACGATGTCGTAGATGATGTTCGGCACCATGTTCGCGGTGGTGTAGGCGGTGCCCAGGCACGAGGCCTGGACCGTATGCGCGAACACGACCTGACGGCCGAACCCGATCACGCGCGCCAGCATCGTGATGGCGCCGATCAGCACCGCCGCGCGGCCCATCCCCCCGATCCGTCGCCGAGCACTCCCCCGCTCGGCCACGGGCACTGTCACTCGTCCGGCGGCGCGATGCCGGAATTTTCGGCCGAACGGCCGTTGGTACCCGCCCCAGTCAGCCTCATCGCGGTCCGGCGCTGCGCCGGAACCGGCACCACGGGCACCTGGTTCGCCGGCCGCCGGCCTGCCATGTCCAGCCGGCGCAGCGCCGGGGTGCGCTCGATCACCTTGGTGAAGCTGACCTTCTCGCTGGCCGCCGTCAGCCCGGCGATCCCGGCGAGCAGGGCGATCCTGGCCGGCCGGGGCAGGCCGGTGGCGCAGGCCCCGAGCATCGCGCCGAGCGCGTTCGCGCCCGCGTCACCGAGCATCGCGCGTTCGGCTAGGTCCTCAGGTAGCAGGGCCAGCGCGGCCCCCAGCGGAGCGGCGGCGCCGACGGCCCAGGGAGCGCCGGCGGCGACCGCGACCTTGATCGCGCGCCCGGGCCGCAGGTCGAACAGGTTCAGCAGGTTCGCGCCCCCGGCGATGAGCCCGGCGTTGAGGACGACATCCGCGGCCGGACCGCCGGCCACCGCCGCGGCCAGCAGGCCGGTGGCGCCGATGCCGCCCAGCTTCACCGCTCCGGTGGTCACCTCCCCGTGCCGCAGCGCGCCGAGATGACCGCGGAAGCCGCGCCGGTCCGCCGAGCCCGCCAGGTCGTCATAGGCCCCGAACGCCGCCGCTCCGACCGCGGCCAGAACCGCCGCCGCGTCGGCCCGGGGGCGGGCTGATCCGCTGATGGCCCGCACGCCCGCCTGGGCCAGCACGCCCGCGATCGCGCCGGCCGCGACCGCGGGCCCCTCGAGCAGCGTGACCGGCTCGCCCCGGTGGTTGGTCCGCGACCACGTCTTGGTGCCGCCCGGCGGACGCCGGTTCAAGGCGGCGTACGCGAGACTGGCCGTGCTCGCCGCCGTCGACCCGGCAGCCAGAGCGCTGATCAGCCGCAGGCCTGCTGACCGGGGTCGGCGAGAACCAGATCCGTGACCACTCATTTCTTCGCCTTCTTCTTCGTCGACGAGGTGGCCGTGGCGGTCGGCGACGCGGACCCGGACGCGGACGCGGACGGGGTGGGCGCGGGGCTCGGGGCGACGGCGCTGGCGCCGTTGGCCGCGAACCCGTAACTCGCGGCCTTGCCCCCGCCGAGCATGGCGGCCAGCGCCTGGATGACCACGGTCTGCCCGGAGACCAGGTCCGCGTCATCGACGGTGGAGACCTGGTTGGCTGCGTTGTTCGAGCGCAGGACCGCGATCGGGCTGCCCGCACCCGAGCCCGCCTGCGTGCCCGCGACCACGGTGGCCGAGCTCTTGGCGGCCAGTCCGGAGACCACCGGGACGAGCACCTGGTCCAGCTGGTCCGCGCTGCCGTCGGCCGGCACGGTCTGCGGGGTCACCACGACCACCAGGCTCGCCTGGCTGGCGGGCTGCTCAGTGGTGTTGAGGAACCCGGCCTGGGCGTACGCCGCGAGCACCGACTGCGCGTCGCTGCCCTGACCGGAGCTCGGCTGGGTGCTGGCCGTCGCGGAACCGGACGGCTGGGCCGATCCGGCTGACTTGGCCAGGATCTCGCTGGCGATCAGCTGCGCGGCCTGCTCCTGGTAGCTATCGCTGCTGGTCAAGGTGGCGTTGATGGACTGATTCAGATCCAGGGTGGTCTGGTTCAGGCTGTCGCGCGTGGTCGCGCTTGGGTCGAAGAACTTGGGCTGCAAGGCGATCTGCCCGGTGACGGTGGCACCCGCGTCGGCGGCCGCGGTGCTGATCCCGGCGACGGCGGCGGACGACGCGCCCGGCTCGGTGACGATCAGCAGCCGCTGGCCGGGCAGCAGGTCGCGCAGGACCGCGGGCTCGACCGCCTGGGCGAAGGACTCACCCTCGCCGGCCTGCGCCTGGGCCGTGGCCAGCTGACCGCGCGTCTGGTCATACTCGCTCTGCAGCTTGGCGGTGGTGCGGTTCAGGACGTTGTACGTGGTGCCCTGCAGCTCGGTGGAGCCGAGCACGATCCCGATCGCCAGCGCCAGGAAGACCGCCACGATGGAGACAAGGTGATAGCGAAAGTCGATCACTAGAGTTTTCCGGTCAGCCAGTAGGTGAATGAATGCCAGGTCGCTTCGACGTACCTGGCCAGGATGGGGCTAGCGGGCGAGAACACGACGGCGACGAACACGGTCACGGCCGCGGCGAGCACCAGGACAAGCAGCGACCAGCTGGAGATCCGGCTCTGGTAGAGCTGGTGCACGCCCCGGGCGTTGACCAGCTTCCCCGCCACCCGCAGGTGCGTGATAAACGTGCTGGACATCCCCGGGCGGCCCTTGTCGAGAAACTCCTCGAGCGTGTGGTGCGTGCCCACCACCGCGATCAGGCTCGCCCCCTTGGCGTCGGCGACGAGCAGCGCGACATCCTCGCTCGTCCCGGGGGCCGGGCAGGTGACGGCGTCCAGGCCGAGTGCATGCACCCGGGCCAGCCCGGGCGCGCGGCCGTCGGGGTAGGCGTGCACCACGAGTTCCGCGCCGCAGCACAGCGCCTCGTCTGACACCGAGTCCATGTCACCGAAGATGGCGTCGGGCTGGTATCCGGCCTCGATCAGGGCGTCCGCACCGCCGTCGACGGCTACCATCACCGGCTTGTACTCGCGGATGTAGGGCCGCAGGGCCGCGATGTCCTCGCGGTAGTGGTAGCCGCGCACCACGACCAGGACATGCCGGTCCTGCATGTCTGTTTCCATGTCGGGCGCCGGGATGCCGTGGGTGAGCAGTTCGTGCTCTCGCCGCAGGAACTGCAGCGTGTTCTCGGCGAACGACTCGATCTGCACCGCGACCATGTCCTTGGCCTCGGCCATCGCCGCCTGAACCGACTCCTCGGTCAGCGGCGTTCCCTTGGCGACCACCGTCTCGCCGACGTACAGGGTCTCGTCGTCCAGCCGGACCGTCGTGCCGTCGGCCACCCGCACCAGCACGTCCGGCCCGGCCCCGTCGATGACCGGGATGCCCGCCTCGAGCAGCAGCTGCGGGCCCAGGTTGGGATAGCGCCCGGTAATGCTGACCGAGGCGTTGACGACGGCCGAGACCTTCCGCCTGATCAGTTCCTCGGCGCTGACCCGGTCCATGTCGGCGTGGTCGATGATGGCGATCTCGCCGGGGTTCAGCCGCCTGGTGATGTTCTTCGTCCTGCGATCGACGCGCGCCACAGCGGTAATGCCGGGCGGCTCCCCAGCCTTACCCCGCATTACCAGCGGAATCCTCACGGACGGTAGCTTCATCGAGTTACATCCTGCCAGAGCCCTTGCCCCCCGACGGCCAGGTTCGCAGCTACGGCGTGTCACCTCACTCGCGACGAAGCGTTACGAACCTTCGTGGACGGTGCGCGCAAGCTACCACCTCAAACTGAAACTTTACTGTGAAGAGGACGCTGTGAAGAGGAATAGCCGGCGGTGCCTGGGGCAGAGGCCGGAGCAACGACGCCCCGGTGACGGAGCCTCGGGTCACGGGAGGACGATCAGGTAGTGTTGAAACCGTGATCAAAGAGGCGCGGTTTACCGAGGCCGACGCGGAAGCGCAGGTCCACGGTATCTGCTTCAAGACAGGCCCGCCGGAACGAGTGGGCGTCGAACTAGAGTGGCTGGTCCGTGATCGCCGTGATCCCGCTTTGCCCGTACGGGCGGAACAGGTGGCGGCGGCGCTTGACGGGTTCGGATCCGCGAACCCAGCCGGCGATCACGTGAGCCAGGAGCAAGCAGGCAGGACCGTTCCGGAAATAGCTTTTCAATCTCTTCCCTCTGGCGCCTCGCTCACGGTTGAGCCTGGCGGGCAGCTTGAGCTGAGCTCGGCACCCGCGGCTACCCTCGGTGAGCTTCTTGAGGTGACCGGGCGTGACCTGGCCGCCCTCCGGGACGCGGCCGCCGCCGTCGGCCTGGAACTGTGCGGTTACGGTCTTGACCCGCTGCGCCCGCCGCGGCGCGTCCTGGACCTCCCGCGGTACGCCGCGATGGAGAAATTCTTCGACCGGCAGGGCCCGTGGGGTCGTCAGATGATGTGCGGCACCGCGTCCGTCCAGGTGTGCGTGGATGCGGGCGAGGACAGCGCAGGTGAATCCGGGTACCGCTCGCGCTGGCGGCTGCTGCACGCGATCGGGCCGGTGCTCGTGGCGGCGTTCGCTAACTCACCGCTCCGTGACGGCAAACCCACTGGCTGGCGTTCGGCCCGGCAGCAGGTGTGGGCGAACATGGATCCTGGGCGGACCCGGGCCCCCGCGGCGGACGGTGATCCGCGCGACGCGTGGACCGCGTACGCCCTGGATGCCCAGCTCATGTGCGTCCGCGAACCCGATTCACCGGACTGGACGGCGCCGCCCGGGCTGACCTTCCGTGACTGGCTGCGCGGCGGCTCCGCCGCGCCGCCCGGCCTGCGCCCGCCCGAACCCGACGACCTAGACTATCACCTGTCCACCTTGTTCCCGCCGGTGCGCCCGCGGGGGCACATGGAACTGCGCATGATCGATGCCCAGCCCGGGGACGGGTGGATCGTGCCTGCGGCCTTCGTGGCCGCGGTGACCGGCGACGAGCGAGCCGCCGAGGCCGCGATGGCCGCCGCCGAACCGGTGTGGGCACCATCCCGCATGGCCCAGGACCTGATGGGGCCGTGGCTGCGCGCGGCCAGGTGCGGCCCCGCCGACCCGGACCTGAGCCGGGCTAGCAGGCAGTGCTTCGAGGCCGCCACCGACGCGCTGAGCAGATCCGGCGCGCCCGCCCCGATCCAGCAGGCGGTCGCCGACTTCAACGAACGCTACGTGCTGAAAGACCGTTGTCCGGCCGATGATCAACTGGAGGAAGTGACATGACCGACCTACAGCCCGACACCGAGCGGCAGGCCGATCAGGAGACCACCGAAGCGCTGCGCGAGCTGATCGCCAGGGAACTGACGGGCGCACGGGAGCGGACATCGCTGCTCACCGACTGCGTCGACGAGACCGACCTGATCCGGCAGCACTCGCCGCTGATGTCACCGCTGGTCTGGGACCTCGCGCACATCGCCAACCAGGAAGAACTCTGGCTGCTTCGCGAGGTCGGCGGCCGGGAACCCCTGCACCCGGAAATCGACCCGCTCTATGACGCGTTCGAGCACGCCCGCTCCGAGCGTCCGACGCTGCCCCTGCTGCCGCCCGCGCAGGCCCGGGCCTACGGCCATGAGGTGCGCGGGCGGGTCCTGGACCTGCTCGACCGGGCCCGGTTCCGCGGCCCCGGATTCGGCGGCCCCGGATTCGGCGGCTCAGGGGCGGACGCCCGGGTCGGTGACATGTTCGGGTTCGGGATGGTCGCCCAGCATGAGGTGCAGCACGACGAGACCATGCTGATCACCCATCAGATCCGGGCCGGGGCTCCGGTGCTGGCCGCCGACCCCCCGGGCCCGGCCCCCGCCGACGCGGCCCGGCTGCCGTCCGAGGTCCTCGTGCCCGGCGGCCCGTTCACCATGGGCACCTCCACCGAACCGTGGGCGCTGGACAACGAGCGGCCCGCGCACACCGTGGACGTCGCCCCGTTCTTCCTCGACACCACGCCGGTCACCTGCGGCGCGTACGCCGAGTTCATCGCGGACGGCGGATACGACGACCCGCGCTGGTGGACCCCGGCGGGCTGGCAGCACCGGCAGCAGGCCGGGCTGTCCGCGCCGCAGTACTGGAGCAGGGACGGCGGCCAGTGGACGCGCCGGGTGTTCGGCCGGACCGAGCCGGTCGTGCCCGACGAGCCGGTGGTACACGTGTGCTGGTACGAGGCGGACGCCTACGCCCGCTGGGCCGGGCGCAGGCTGCCGACCGAGGCCGAGTGGGAGAAGGCGGCCAGGTACGATCCGGCCACCGGCCTGACCCGCAGGTATCCCTGGGGCAATGCAGATCCGCGCGCCTCGCACGCCAACCTGGGCCAGGCCTTCCTGCGCCCGGCCCCGGCCGGCTCCTACCCGGACGGCGCGGCGCCGTGCGGCGCCAGGCAGCTCATCGGGGACGTCTGGGAATGGACGAGCTCGGACTTCGGTCCGTATCCCGGCTTCCGGGCCTGGCCGTACCGTGAGTACTCCGAGGTGTTCTTCGGCCCCGAGTACAAGGTGCTGCGCGGCGGCTCGTTCGCGGTCAGCCCGGTGGCCTGCCGCGGCACGTTCCGCAACTGGGATTACCCGATCAGGCGGCAGATCTTCTCCGGGTTCCGCACCGCCCGCTCAGCTGGGGCGGCTGGCCTTGCTGGGGCGGCTGGCCTTGCTGGGGCGGCTGGCCTTGCTGGGGCGGCTGGCCTTGCTGGGGCGGCGGGCCCGGAGACGGCCTGATGTGCAGGCACCTGGCTTACCTCGGGCCGCCGGCCACCTTGCGTTCGGTGATCATCGAGCCGTCGCACGGTCTGTATCAGCAGGCCTGGGCCCCGCGCCGGCAGCGGTACGGGACCGTGAACGCGGACGGGTACGGCGTCGGCTGGTACGTCCCCGATGACCCCGACCCCGCCAGGTACCGGAGCACCGGGCCGATCTGGGCGGACGAATCCTTCGCCGACGTCGCCCGGGTGACCAGGTCGGGCGCGCTGCTCGCGGCCGTGCGCTGCGCCACCGCGGGCACCGACCCGGGCCTGGCCGCCGTCCCCCCGTTCCGGTCAGGCCGATGGCTGTTCAGCCACAACGGCGTGATCGACGGGTGGCCGGGCTCGGTGGCCGGGCTCGCCGCGACCCTGCCCGCGGACATGCTGCTCGACCTGGCGGGCCGGGTCGACTCGGCGCTGGCCTGGGCGCTGGTGCTGTACCGGCTCCGCCGGGGCCTGCCGCCGGCCGAAGCCCTGGCCGGCACCATCGGGGCGTTGCGGGAAGCGGGGGTGACCGGCCGGTTCAACTTCCTGCTGACCGACGGCCGGGTGATCGCCGCGACCGCGGCGGGCGACACCTTGTTCTGCCGGCCCGCTGGTGGCGTCGTGGTCGCCTCGGAACCCTGTGACGACGAACCCGGCTGGACCGAGGTCCCCGCGAGTTCGGTCATCACCGCGACGCCCCAGCAGGTGAGCGTGGTGGAACTGGCCGCCGCGAACCTGGCCGCCGCGAACCTGGCGCCCGCGAACAACCTCGACACCGGAACCACCTGGAACACCGCTACCGCTGACGGAAGGATCACGACCCGATGACATCCCTGGACCGCCGGCTGCCGGCTGGCTTCCTCGCCGAAGCGCTGCGCGACGACGCGCGGGCCGGCCTGAGCGCGGACCCGAAATCGCTGCCGCCCAAGTGGTTCTACGACGCGCAGGGCAGCGCGCTGTTCGACAAGATCACCGAGCTGCCCGAGTACTACCCGACCCAGGCCGAACGGGAGATCCTGCGGGCGAACGCGGCCGAGATCGCCAGCCAGACGCGGGCCCGGACCCTGGTAGAACTCGGCTCGGGATCTTCGGAGAAGACCAGGCTGCTGCTCGACGCGCTGCGGGCCACGGGCACACTGCGCTGCTACGTACCCGTCGACGTGAGCGAGCCGGCCTTGCTCGCGGCGGGAGACGCGCTGTCCGCCGAGTACCCCGGGCTGGACGTGCGCGCCGTGGTGTCGGACTTCGAGGAACACCTCGGCCTGCCCGCCGATGGCGACGCGCCCGCCCCGCGGCTAGTCGCCTTTCTCGGCAGCACCATCGGGAACCTGCTCCCTGACCAGCGGGCATCGTTCCTGGCCCGGGTGCGCGCGGAACTGCGGCCCGGTGACTTCTTCCTGCTCGGCACCGACCTGGTCAAGGACCCCGCGACGCTGGTCGCCGCGTACGACGACAGCTCCGGCGTGACCGCCGATTTCAACCTGAACGTGCTCGCGGTGCTGAACGCCGAGCTCGGCGCCGACTTCGACCGGGACGCGTTCGAGCACGTGGCCGTCTGGGATCCGGCCGCTGAGTGGATCGAGATGCGGCTGCGCTCGCTGCACGCGCAGACGGTGCACCTGCCGGCCATCGGGCTGACGGTGAGCTTCGGCGAGAACGAGGAGATGCGCACCGAGGTGTCCGCCAAGTTCCGCCCGGCCGGAGTGGAAGCCGAGCTCGCGGCGGCCGGGCTGGCGATGCGGTCGTGGTGGACCGATGCCGCGGTGCGGTTCGGGCTGTCGCTCTCAGTCCCCGCCTGAGCCGTTCCCGCCTGAGCCGGGCGCGGCGCCGATGCGTTCCTGCAGGCAGACGGTCACCGTGTCGCCGGCTTCCTTGCCGATGACCTTGCGGATGTCCGCCTTGACCGGAAGCTTGTGGATGCCGTCGCCCAGGGCCATGAACGAGCTCCGGAAGGGGTGGCCGTCGATGGTCCCGCGCACCTTGACCAGTCCCCTGGTGCCGAAGAACGCCACCGATTCCGGCCATACCAGGTAAGTCCAGCCGCCCTTTTCATGGCTCTGCAGCAGAGTGGCGGTGAATTCCTTGTTCATGGTCTGCCTCCTGCAGGTCCCATTCTGCCCTCGTCCGGGTTGCGTCGTAGCTGGAACCGAACCCGACGGGCAGGATCAGGCCCGCCGCAGTTCACGACGGAGCCTGCGCGGGCTTGGTCCACGCCCGGACCTGCGCGCCCGCGGCCCAGAAGCTGGTGGCCACGACCGCGGTCACGGCGGAATCCTGGGCGGCCGGCTTCCCCAGGCTGCGCGCCGGACCGCTCGCCACGGTATCGGCGACCGCCGCAGGGTGCCCGGGGGCCGCGGCGCCCAGCGTCGCGGTCGTAGCGACCAGCGACGATAGCGATACCGGCCGTCCAGCGCAGACGGCTGACAGCTTTCCTGATGTAAACCACG
>OBLT010003126.1_pt1 | contig 10196 bp, 7 predicted proteins | sample 1518721 | NCBI WGS metagenome assembly OBLT01 (sample SAMEA3539307, study PRJEB22396) | soil metagenome | biome: tundra; feature: field; material: soil | place: USA | collected 2010-05 | depth 0.15 m | reverse complement strand
AGATTACAAGGTGACTGGAGTTCAGACGTGTGCTCTTCCGATCTGATTGCGCAAAGGAGACGACGTGACCACAGCACTTTACGACGCGGGATTCGGATCGCCCAGCCGGCTTTACGAAAAAGCTGGTCAACAACTTGGCATGACTCCCGGGGTCTATCGCCGTGGTGGTGCCGGTATGACCATTCAGGTTGCAATCGTCCCGTCGCCGCTCGGGCGATTGCTGGTGGCCACGACTTCACGCGGGTTGTGCGCCGTGCGTTTCGGCGAGAACGCAGCAGAGTTGGAACGCGAATTACGCGAAGAGTTTCGGGCTGCTGAGATTGAACGCGACGATGCGGCGTTGCAGCCCTACCTGCAGCCGCTGCTTTCGAGCCTGCGAGGCGAGAAAGTCACGATTGATTTGCCGCTTGACGTGCGCGCCACTGCCTTCCAGAAGAAAGTTTGGGATGCACTGCGGGAGATTCCTGCAGGTGAAACACGCAGCTACAGCGAAGTCGCCCGCGCGATTGGTGATCCTAAAGCAGTTCGCGCTGTGGCTACGGCTTGCGCCAGCAATCCTGTAGCGCTCGCAGTGCCCTGCCATCGCGTGGTGCGCAGCGATGGACAACTCGCCGGGTATCGCTGGGGCATCGAGCGCAAAAAGAAGCTGTTGGAGCAAGAGCGGCGCGGGTCGTAAGAGTCTGTGTGAGAACCTCTATCGTCCCCGGGGGACTCAAATCTTTTTCCCGCTTTACCCAGCACTCCGCCTTCCCACCCCGATGCGCGCAAAAGCGGCGCGGATCGGGGACCCCGTCCGGCTGCGTGCTGGGCTATCATGTCCCCGCCCCCGTGGGGCTGGACTTCTGGCAGCTTGTACTACCGTCGCAACCCGAGCATTAGTTCTCACACAGACTCCTAAGCCCGGGAAACGGCATCGCTCGATGTCGAATCGTACCCAGGTTATCGCCGCTTACGCGGCGCGAACCTGGGGCACCCCCGGAAAATTCCCTCAGTCTTACTGCATTTAAAACGCGGGCGCATTTTCCCGAATTGAAACTGCGTTTGCGATTCCTTTCGCAACCTCTCTCCGGTCATTTATACTCGGCTGTTTCGGTAGTGACGATGGACTCGCTCTGTATCGGGCCGCATCGATTCTGATATCACCAATACCGCAGGCGGAGTTCCACCTGTCCGCTGCGCGAAACCCGGCTGCCTGACGGCAAAATGCCCGGGTCGAAGGAGCTCAGGGTGAAAATCCTGGTTTGCATGAAGCAGGTCCCGCAGAAGGACGCTCCGCTCAAGCTGAACGAGAGCGGAACATGGATTCGCGAAGATGTTTCCTACGAAGTCAATGAGCCGGATGCGTTCGCGCTCGAAGAGGCGCTGCGCCAGAAGGAAAAGCACGGGGGAGAGGTGGTGGTGATCACCAGCGGCCCCGCCCGGGCGCAGCAGGTTCTGCGTGAGGCGTTGGCCAAGGGCGCTGATCGGGCGATCCATCTGGAGGGCGACAGCTTCGTCGGGCTCGACGCTTTCAACACCGCCAAGGCATTTGCCGCTGTGGTGAAGGACGAAAATTTCGATCTGGTATTTACCGGCCTGCAATCGGATGACTACGGTTTCGCGCAAACCGGCGTCGTTTTGGCCGAACTGCTGGGCTGGTCCTACGCCACCATCATCATGCAGATCGAAAAGAACGATACCGGGATCCGGGTGAAGCGCGAGTTGGAGGCGGGATACTTCCAGTTTGTCGATATGCCGCTACCGGCGGTGCTGACCATCCAGTCGGGCATCAACAAGCTGCGCTATGCCACGCTGATCGGCATCAAGCAGGCGAAGATGAAGCCAATGAAGAAGGTCACGTTTGACGATGTGAAGGCGGCGCTCGGTGACAATCTGCAGAAGATCGAGAAGCTGTACATTCCGTTGAAGACGAAGAAGACCGAAGTGATCGAAGGTCCTCCGGCGGAAGTGGCCAAGAAGCTGGTCGAAAAGTTGCGCAACGAAGTTCACGTGCTGTAATCGGGTGAGCGCTCGAAATAGTCAGGGCGGGACCCGAAGCTGGTATCTCGCAAGCAGGAGGCGGTGATGCCATCGAAAGAAGAGAGCCGCGAGACCGGGACGGCCTACATGGTGGTGGGCTGGGTGCTGGTGCTGTTCGCGTTGCTCGTGATGTATTTCGAACCGGCAGCGGTCAGACTCGGCCAAGTGCGATTCGGTATCATCGCCGCCGCGCTGGTCATCGTAGGGTTGCTGCTGAACATTTACGGTTTTCGACTAAAGCGGCGCAGTTCCTGATTATGCGGGACGCGACGTCAAAAGACGGACGGGCGAATCAGCCCGTGTGTCGCAGGGCAAGGGACTAACTTGTGCTGAACGCCAGCAGCGTGCGGCACGCGCTCAAAACAGGGCGCAGGATCGGACTGAAATGGCAGACACTATTCTGGTTGTAGTAGAGCAGCGGGACGGCAAACTGAACCGCGTCTCATGGGAAACGCTTACCGGAGCACAGGCGCTCGCGGCTGAAACTGGCTGGACTCTGGAAGCGGCCGTGGTGGGCAGCGGAGTTGGCGACATCGCCAGCGAAGTCGCCGCCAAGCGCGTCGCCAAAGTGTACGACCTCGAGTCGTCCAAACTGGAGCCCTACACTCCGGACGGATTTGTCGCGGCGCTCAAGGGCTTCATCGAGCAGAAGCAGCCCAAGCTGGTGCTGATGCCGCACACCTACCAGGTGCGCGACTTCGCTCCCAAGCTGGCCACCGCCTTGAATCGCGCGCTCATCAGTGACGCGATTGGCTATAAGTACGAGGGTGGCAAGCTGCTGTTTACTCGGCAGATGTTCCAGGGCAAGTTTGTCGCTGACGTTTCGTTCACCGGCGACGCTCCTTATTTCGCGACATTCCAGTCCGGCGCTTATCGTGGCGATAAGGTCGAGGACGGCAGCGCAACCGCTGCTGTGGAGATAGTCAACATTGAGATCGCCGATGGCGTAATCCGCAACAAGCCCGAAGCTCCGTTCAAGGAGGCGAAGCAGGCTGTCGATCTCACCCAGGCTGAGATCATCGTCTCGGTGGGCCGTGGCATCAAGGAGCAGAAGAACATTGCTCTGGCTGAGCAACTCGCTGCCGCGCTGGGCGGGGAAATCGCAGCATCCAGGCCGATTTGCGACTCCGGCTGGCTGCCTATGGATCGCCAGGTAGGCTCATCGGGACAAACCGTTGCTCCCAAGCTATATCTCGCTCTTGGCATCAGTGGCGCGATTCAGCATGTGGTCGGGATGAAGGGATCGCGCAGCATCATCGCTATCAACAAGGATTCCGAAGCGCCGATCTTCGAGATCGCCGACATCGCGGTGGTGGGCAACCTGTTCGACATCGTGCCGCCGCTGATCGAGGAAGTGAAGAAGGCGAAGGGCGCATGATCGTATTCCGTAAACCACTTCCGAACATTGAGCGTCCGGCGATGGAAGCGGACGTGGTCATCGTTGGCGGAGGTCCCGCTGGTATGGCATGCGCGCTGCGCTTGTCGCAGTTGATCGACGAACACAACGCCAAGCATCCCGACGCTCCGCTGACCAAAGACAATATCTACGTGCTGGAAAAAGCGCGCGAAGCGGGCGCGCACTGTCTTTCCGGCGCTTTGCTCGATCCGCGTTCCATGCTCGAACTGTTGCCGGATTTCGAGAGTGAAGCGCCGCTCGAAGCGGCGGTGGTGAAAGAAGCGGTTTACTATCTCACCCGGACTGGAAAGTTCAAGCTTCCGATCATACCTCCGCCATTGCGCGATCACGGGAACTACGTGATCTCGATCAATCGCTTTGTGAAGTGGCTGGCCAGCAAGGTTGAAGCCGCGGGAATCACGATTTTCACGGGGTTCGCCGGATCTGAGCTGCTATTCGAAAAAGGCCGTGTGCTGGGCGTTCGCACCGACGACAAAGGCGTGGATAAGAACGGCGAGAAGAAGTCGAACTTCGAGCCCGGGTACGATCTCAAGGCCAAGGTTGTCATACTTGCTGAAGGCAGTCGCGGTTCGCTGACCAAGCAGTTGATCGGACGCTTCCAGTTAGACCGCGAACGCAATCCCCAGACCTACGGCGTCGGCGTAAAGGAGCTTTGGGAATTGCCTCCTGGGCGCTTCGCCGCGGGCGAAGTGATCTACACCATGGGCTACCCGCTGAGCTTCAACGAGTATGGTGGCGCATGGATTTACGGCTCGCGTGACAACCTGGTATCCCTTGGATTCGTCACCGGCCTGGATTATCCCGATCCCCGCATCGATCCGCAGCACGTTCTGCAGGAATTCAAGAAGCACCCCTTCGTCGCGAAACTGCTCGAGGGCGGAAAGATGGTCCGCTACGGGGCCAAGTCGCTGCCCTACGGAGGTTGGTGGTGCATTCCGCCAGTCGCCGGCGATGGCTGGATGATCCTCGGCGACTCCGCCGGGTTCCTGAACTCGCAGCGGCTGAAGGGAATTCATCTGGCCATCAAGAGCGGCATGCTGGCTGCGGAAACTGCCTATGAGGCCATGGCAAAAGATGATTTCTCCCTCGAAGTTCTGGAGAAATTCCACGAGCGGGTGGAGAAAAGCTGGATCAAGGATGAGTTGTGGCCGGTCCGCAACTTCCACCAGGGCTTCGACAAGGGTTTCCTGTCTGGATTGCTGAATGCCGCCATTCAGCAGGCCACGGGAGGCCGCGGGTTGCGCGCGCGCTACAGCAATCATGCCGGCCATCTCCGCATGAAGCACCTTACGCAACTACCGGCTGACGGCGGCGCGGAAGCGCACATCATTAACGCCGCCAAAGGCGATGGCAAACTCACCTTCGATAAGCTGACCGACGTCTATTACTCGGGCACCAAGCACGAGGAAGATCAGCCGGCGCACCTTGTCATCCACGACACCAACATCTGCAACGAACGCTGTGTGCGGGAATTTGGCAATCCGTGCAAGAATTTCTGTCCCGCAAACGTGTACGAAATGGTGGAGGCGGCCGACACAGCCGGCGGGCTGCAGATTCATCTCAACGCATCCAACTGCGTGCATTGCAAGACGTGCGACATCATGGATCCCTATGAAATTATTACCTGGGTGCCACCTGAGGGTGGAGGCGGGCCGAATTATGAAGGTATGTAGCTGATTCTTTTCGGAGTAGGTGTCAGCGTTTGAGTTTTCCACAGGCTTCGCCGACGATTGGCGAGGCCCACTTTTCTGCCACGCAGTCCTGACGAACAGGAACTCCCCCGCGACCTGCTACTTGATAAGCGCTATTGATATTTTTTTCACCCGCCATAAATATTTCTGTAATGAATTCCCGACCATTTGGCTGGTAGGCTGGAAGGTACTGAGTCGGGGATTCTTTGTTCCAAGTTGAAACAACCTGTGCGCCTTTCGGTGTACGGGACTGCCAAATTTCATCAGGAGCGATTCATCATGTACTTGGGGTCTGGCCACGGCCATTCATCTAGCAGTTTCTCAGCTTCTAAACTTCAAAACCTGTTCACAACTTTGCTGCTTGCAGCATTCGTATTCGTTTCAGTTTCGGCATTTGCCCAATCCACCATCGAAGGTGCGGTGGGCGGCACAGTGTACGACCAACACGATGCAGTTGTCGCCGGAGCCACCGTGGTGGTACATAACAACGGCACCAACGCGGAGTTTAAGCAAACCACCAACGATTCCGGCTACTTCCGCGTTACAGGACTGACGCCGACCACTTACACCGTCACTGTAACGGCTCCGGGCTTCTCGAGTTATAAGGCACAGGCTGTGACTGTCGAGGTCGGCCGGGTTACGGAACTCTCGCCGAAACTCGGTGTGGCGGGTACGGCAGAGCAGATTGTCGTGACCGGTGAAGCGCCCGAAGTCAACACGACTTCAGCGGACTTCGCGCCGGTGCTTAATTCGGTGGCTATCGAGAATCTGCCCATTAACGGCGGGCGCTGGTCAGATTTCGCGCTCCTGACACCTGGCGTTAACAACAACGTCAGTGGATTTGGCCTGCTTAACGTTCGCGGTATCAGCAGCCTGATGAACAACAACACGATCGACGGGGCGAACAACAATCAAGCGTTCTTCTCCGAAGAGCGTGGACGTACACGCGCCGGTTACTCCACTCCCAAAGTTGCGGTGCAGGAATTCCAGGTCAACACCTCGAACTATTCCGCTGAGTACGGGCGCGCTGCCGGTGGCGTCATCAACACCGTTACCAAGAGCGGAACCAACGATATCCACGGCGAGGCTTATTTCTTCTATCGCGATAACGCATGGGGTTCCACGAATCCGTTTGTTACGTTGACAGCGCAGAATTCGAGCGGAGCATATGTAACCACTCCCTACAAGCCCTCGGACATCCGCCGAATCAGCGGTATCGGGATCGGCGGCGCAATTATCAAGGACAAACTGTTCTTTTACTTCGCTTACGATTGGTTCTATCGCAATTTCCCAGGAACCGGTTCGGCGTCCAATCCCGGTGCATTCTTTGCGGCCCCGAGCACGGCGAGCATCGCTCTCTTAGCCTCAAAATTGGGGGTGACACCGGCTCAGGCGCAGGTTGACTACACCAACGGACTCAACGGCCTGAACAGCATGCTGGGCCCCGTGCCGCGCACGGGCGAACAGTACATCTGGTTCCCCAAGGTTGACTGGGTTATTAACGACAAGAACCACGCCTCTTTCTCAGTTAACCGCATGCGCTGGGCTTCTCCCGCTGGAATTCAAACCCAGGCAGTAAATTTTTACGGTACCAACAGTTTTGGCAGCGATTATGTGAAAGACACTTGGGGCATCGCCAACCTGAATACTGTCATCACGTCAAATCTCTCCAATCAGTTTCGCTTCCAGTACGGACTCGACTTCGAGTACGAATACGCCCAGAACCCCTCGACCTATGAGCAAAACAACCTGGTAACGCCTCCGGGGTACACCAACCCCTTAGGACTTCCGCCACAGGTGACCATTACCAACGGATTCAACTTCGGCGTGCAGACCTTTCTGCAGCGTCCCCAGTATCCCAGCGAATACATCCAGCAGTATGCTGACACAGTCTCCTGGCTGAAGGGGAAACACTCCTTCAAGTTTGGGGTGGACATCAATCACAGCCTCGACCAAACGCAGAACCTGCGTACCCAGTACGGTTCGTACAGCTACGCCAACACTAACTCGACGCAGACCGCGCTGATCAACTACTTCACCGATCTTTATATGCACAATGGCTGCGGCACTAAGGCCCATCCCGCGCCTTGCTATAGCGGCACTTACCAGCAGGCCTTCGGCCCGGCGGGATTGCAGTTTTCAACGAACGATCTTGGTTTCTTCGCCGAAGACACGTGGAAGACCACGCCTCGACTCACGCTTACTCTCGGACTGCGCTACGAGTACGAGATGATGCCTTCGACGCCGCTGGCCAATTCGGCTGTCCCCGCAACTTCGCAACTGCCGAACGATAAGAACAACTGGGGACCACGATTCGGGTTCGCCTATGACGTATTTGGCGATGGCAATACATCGCTTCGTGGCGGGTTCGGCATGTACTACGGCCGCATCATTAACTCGACAATCTATAGCGCGCTGATCAGCACAGGAAATCCCAATGGCCAGCTTACGTATTTCTACCCAGCCTCGGCCGGTCCGGTATTCCCACAGATCTTGACGGCACCAAGTGGCAACGTGAGTCCCAACATGGTCTACTTCAATCACGGTTTCCAGAACCCCTTGGTCTATGAAACCGATTTGTCGATACAGCACGAATTTGGGAAGGGCTACGTGTTCTCGCTCAACTACTTGGGCAGCATGGGCCGCGAACTGCCTGATTTCGTGGATACGAATCTGCCCACTCCGACCACCATCACATATACAGTCGCCAGTGCATCCGGGCAGGGGCCTCTAACTCCGGGTTCGCAGATAACGTCGCTGTTCTACACCGGAGCTCGCCCGAACACAAGCTACGGTGCCATGACCGACATTTTCAGTGGCGTGAACTCGAGTTACAACGCCCTGGCTGCGGTTCTCAACAAGCGTTTCAACAACGGCGTTCAGTTCAACGTCAACTACACTTGGGCGCACGCTCTGGATTATGGCCAGAATGAAACCACAGGAAGTGATACGAACGACCTGCTGGTTCCGAACTGCATGAGGTGCGAGTATGGCAACTCCAACTTTGACGTTCGTCAGCGCTTGATCGTCAGTGGGGTGTACGACCTCCCATTTAAGGTCAATGGATGGGCGGGCTATCTTGCCAATGGCTGGGAACTGGCGCCGATTTACCAGGCCCAATCCGGACTGCCTTATTCGCTGGTCACCAGCGGCACACCCTCGTGTCCTGCGGGATTTAATCCCTGCGGAATTGGCTTAACATCGGCAGTTAGCGGCGTTGGATCGGGCATCAACGGCTCCGGCGGTGCGAGCCGCATATTGCAAACTGGCCGCAACACCTTCCGGTACCCCCGAACGCAGGTTGTCGACCTGCGTATCTCGAAGAGCATCCCGATCAAGGAGCGCTATCAACTGCAAATCCTAGGTGAGGCGTTCAATCTGGCAAATCACGTGAACGTTACCGGTGTTCAGAACCTTGGTTATTCCATAGGAACCACTGCTGGCGTTCCAACCCTGACCTACAACAGCCCCTTCCAGGCAGTCACCAGCGCAAACAGCAACTTTGCGTATTCGACCCGTAACATCCAGATCGGCGCCAAGTTCACGTTCTAAGCTTCGATCTGGGTTTGATTATTCAGCGCGTCCCGGCCAACCCGCCGGGGCGCGTTTTTTGTGCGCTTTCAAGCTGGCGGTTGCATCTATAATTGCGGATACTGTTTCCGACTTCCGTGGCCTACCGGGATACCCCAGGGCTGCGGCGGCGGCGCCTCACGCGAGTGAGGCCGAGGGTGTGGAGGGAAACGTCCACGCCTCCCGTGCTTGGAAAGGAAACGATCAGCCGCGCTGCCAACCTGCGAGCGCAGGGCTTCCTTCCTTGGCACGTCTCCAAACAGTTTGGATTTCGACTGACTCTTACGCCGAGGCTGCGTGGATTTCTCCGTGCCTCTGTGTCGTTGTGGTGAGTAAGAAGACGGAATGGCACTTACCGACAAACACGGGCGCAGCATCCACGATCTGCGGATCTCCATCACTGATCGCTGCAACTACAAGTGCGTTTATTGCCGCTCGGGCAGCGATGGCCCGCAGTTTCCGGAGATGCCGATTGCCGACTACCTGCGCATGGTGCGGGTTTTCGTCGGGCTGGGGATCACCAAGGTCCGCCTCACCGGCGGCGAGCCTCTGCTGCGCCGCGGACTGGTCGAAATGGTGCGCGAACTTGGCCAGATGAAGACGCTCACCGGCGCCCCGCTCGACATCGCCATCACCACCAACGGACACCTTCTAGCTGAGTTGGCTCAACCGCTGGCCGATGCTGGCCTCACCCGCGTCACGGTGTCGATGGATGCCGTCGATGAGAAGCGCTTCGCTCGCATCACCCGCGTGCCCAATGCCTATGAGCGGGTGTTGGCAGGAATTCGCGCCGCCCAGCGCGCCGGACTGAATCCGGTGAAAGTGAACTGCGTCCTCTTGCGCGGCTTCAACGACGACCAGATCAGTGCCTTCGGTCGCTTCGCCCGGGAGGAAGGCGTTGTCTTTCGCTTCATCGAATTCATGCCACTGGAAGAAGACCGCGTCTGGTCGCCGGAGATCGTCGTCACCCTGGACGAGATCGTGCGTCGCATGGCCGAGTTCATGCCGTTGCAGGAAATCGAACACGAGCGCAGTGAAACCGCCCGCCGCTACCGCTTTGAAGATGGTGTCGGCGAGATCGGCATAATCGCCCCCGTTTCGCAACCTTTTTGCGGACACTGCAGCCGCATCCGGGTGACGTCCGACGGCAAGATTCGCACCTGCCTGTTCTCCGTACGCGAACATGATCTAGCGGGATTGATGGCCAGCGGAGCCACCGACGAGCAGATGGCCGATTTTATTGTGCAGGCCGTGGACCAGAAAGAAGCCCGCCATCACATTGGCGAGCCCGGCTTTGTTCCGGCATCGCGGACGATGGTGCATATCGGTGGCTGAGGCCGGATCGGATCGGCTGAGTCTAGGACTTGCAGAAATTTGAATGAGGCGTGAAAATAGAGTTTGGGTGCCTGGCTACAGCGTCCGGTTACAGAAGTTGGCCGCGTCGGACTGACGCGGTTCTCATTTTTGTAACAAACGCCTCAGCCGGAGCATCTATTAAG
>OBLT010003125.1_pt1 | contig 10196 bp, 7 predicted proteins | sample 1518721 | NCBI WGS metagenome assembly OBLT01 (sample SAMEA3539307, study PRJEB22396) | soil metagenome | biome: tundra; feature: field; material: soil | place: USA | collected 2010-05 | depth 0.15 m | reverse complement strand
CCATGGCGATCATCGGGCAGGAGGTGTCGACCGAGCGCTGGATCGAGATCCCCGATCGTGTCCGCGACATCTACAAGATGTGGCGCCCGACGCCGCTGTACCGGGCCACGCGCCTCGAGAAGGCGCTCGATACCCCCGCCCGAATTTTCTACAAGTACGAAGGGACCTCGCCGGCGGGGTCGCACAAGCCCAACACCGCGGTCGCGCAGGCCTACTACAACGCCGAGGAGGGCATCAAGCGCCTGACCACGGAGACCGGCGCCGGGCAGTGGGGATCGGCGCTCGCGTTCGCCGGCGGTCTGTTCGGCCTCGAGGTCATGGTCTACATGGTCAAGGTCTCGTACCAGCAGAAGCCGTACCGGCGTGCACTCATGGAGACGTGGGGCGCCAAGGTCCTCCCCTCCCCGACCGATCAGACCGAGTTCGGCCGCAGTGTGCTCGCGAGTCAACCGGACTCGCCGGGAAGTCTCGGCATCGCCATCTCGGAGGCGGTCGAGGACGCGGCAACCCGTGACGACAGCCACTACTCGCTGGGATCGGTGGTCAACCACGTGCTTCTGCACCAGACCGTCATCGGCCAGGAGGCGCAGAAGCAGATGGAGATGGCAGGCGCCTATCCGGATGTCGTCATCGGCTGCGTCGGCGGTGGCTCCAACTTTGCGGGGCTCGCATATCCGTTCCTCGCCGACCGCCTTTCCGGAAAGACCAACACTCGGTTCATCGCCGCCGAACCGGCCGCCTGCCCGACGCTCACGCGCGGCCTCTACGCGTATGACTTCGGCGACACCGCGGGCATGGGTCCGGTGGTGCCGATGTACACGCTCGGCCACAACTTCATTCCGGACAGCATCCACGCCGGCGGCCTCCGGTATCACGGTGATGCGCCGTCACTCTGCCTGCTCGTCAAGAACGGCTTCATCGAGGCGCGCGCGTACAAGCAGAATGAGTGCTTCGCGGAGGCGGTGCGTTTTGCGCGCAGCGAGGGGATCCTCCCAGCACCCGAGCCATCGCACGCGCTCCGCGCGGTTGCGCAGGAGGCCGCCGCGGCGCGCGAAGCCGGCGACTCGCGGGTGATCCTCTTCAACCTCTCGGGACACGGGCACTTCGACCTGGGCGCGTACGACGCGTACTTCGCCGGCCAGCTTCAGGACGTCGAACTCCCGCAGGAGCGCCTGGACACCGCGCTCGCGGAGCTGCCGAAGGTCACGGCCGGGGCGGCCTGAGTGCCCGAGTCCACCGCCGGCGCGTGAGCGGGGCGACGGTTCAACCACGACCTCATGGGCTCGGGATTGCCGTCGTCTTCGACTGGGCGCTGACGGCGCAACTGACGACCCAGGCGCTCGCCTCCGCAACCCACAACCTGGGGTTCAGTCCGAACCCCGGCGTCATCGTCGGTGGGCTGCTAGCGGCGGTCGGCCTCTTCGCGCTCGGCGAGGGCATGCGTCGCGGTATTCCCGCGCTCCCGCCTGTGCAGGTCGGCCTGATGGTGATCATCACGCTGATCGGCATCGTGTCCCTGGTGATGCTGGTGACCGGCCAGTTCAGCGGGAGCCTGCTCTTCACCACGGCCATCGAGCTGGGGTACGCGCCATGGCTCGTCTGGCGTCTGCTCGATCGAGAGACCGCCGCATGGTTCGCGACAGCACGGGGGCGGGGCCGCGCCCCGCACGTGTCCGGTTGGCAATGGGTCGCGGTTCTGGCGGCGTGGGCCATCGTGTGGGGAGTGGCTGTCGCGTGGGTGGAGTCGCTGTAAAGCGGTCTCAGGCGTCGAGGGTCGCGCGCACGTGGTCGAGGAGGTCGGCAGCGACGAACGGCTTTGACACCAGGTGGATACCGCGTTGCACGACCCCCTGCGAGGTGATCACCGACTCGGGGTACCCGGACATGTACAGGACGCGGATCTTCGGACGCCGCTCGATCACCCGCTCGGCCACCTGTTTGCCCGTCAATCCGGGCATGACGACATCGGTGAGCAGCAGGTGAATCGGGCCCCGGTGCTCGCTGAGCATCGCAACTGCTTCCGATCCGCCTCGCGCAGCGAGCACGCGGTATCCGTGCCTGGTGAGGATGCGCCTCGCCACATCGAGCACGAGGTCCTCGTCCTCGACGACGAGGATCGTCTCGCCACCGTGGCTGCGACGAGTAGCGGTCTTGGGTACCTCGGAATGTCCATCCGCCGCGACCGCACTCGGCAGCAGGATGGTGATCGTGGTTCCGGTGCCGAGGTCGGAGTCGAGGTCGACCATGCCACCTGCCTGGTTGACGATGCCGTACACCGTGGCGAGGCCGAGTCCCGAGCCCTTCTCCCGCGGTTTGGTGCTGAAGAACGGCTCGAACGCACGCTCGATGGTGTCGCGGTCCATCCCGGTGCCCGTATCCGCAACCCGCAGCCGGACGTACGGACCCGCCTGCAGGCGCGGATCGCGTGCCGCGTACCCGTCATCGACCACGAAGTTGTCGGTGTCGATGATCAGCGTTCCACCCGTCTGCATCGCGTCGCGCGCGTTGACGGCGAGGTTGAGCAGCACCTGCTCCATCTGCCCGCGGTCCGCGAGCACGTGATCGAGGTCCGGCGCGCATCGGGTGATCAACTCGACGTGCTCGCCGATCGTCGTGCGCAACAGACCATCCACCTCGCCGACGACCGTGTTGAAGTCGATGATCTCCGGCTTGATGATCTCGCGACGACCGAATGCAAGCAGCTGATGGGTGAGTCGCGCGGCACGCTCGGCGGCGGCACCGATCTGGCTCACGTCGTCGAGCACGGCGCTGAGACGTGCCGACTGGTGCGACGGCCGGGACGCGATCTCCGCGCTGATCTCCTCGTCCACGAAACTCACGTAGTTGAGGATCGCCGCGAGCAGGTTGTTGAAGTCGTGCGCAACGCCTCCTGCCAACTGGCCGAGGCTCTCCAGGCGCTGTGATTGGTGGAGCTGCCGTTCCAGCCGATCGCGCTCGAGCTGCGCCTCCATGCGATCGCGCTCGTGCTGAGCTTCGACCCGCTCGGTGACATCACGAATCGCCGCGCACACCATGAGGCCTTCCTCGGTCTCCATCGATGACAGCGATACCTCGGCGGGAAACTCGCTGTCGTCGCTGCGCCTGCCCGCCAGTGCGATCCATGCCTCGTCGGGATGCGTACGCGGATCGCGGAATCCCGGGTTGGGGTTCGGAGAATGGATGTTGAGGGCTGCGCCCGGGACGAGCAGCTCGACGGGACGGCCGATCAGCTGGTTGCGCTGGTAGCCGAACAACGCCTCGGCCTGGGTGTTGACGAGCGCGATGAGCCCGTCCGAATTGACACCGACGATCGCGTCCGGGGCAGCCTCGAGAAGGCTGCGGAACTTGGCCTCGGCACGCTTGCGCTCGGTGATGTCACGCACCGCGGCGATGACGAGCAGGCGGCCGTCGAGCTCGATCCACGCCAGCGAGACCTCGGCGGGAAACTCGGATCCGTCGCGCCGTCGACCGGACAGCTCCATGCCGAGACCCATCGGACGAGGCACCGGAGCCTGAAAATACGCGACTCGAAGCTGGGCGTGGTCACGGATCGAGTCGGGCACCAGCAGCTCCAAGGGCTGCCCCACGAGGTCGTCACGCGTATACCCGAAGAGCGCCTCCGCCTTAGCATTCACCATGACGATGCCGCCGTCGGCGACCACGCCGATGATTGCATCGGGAACCGCCTCGAGGAACGTCGCAAAAAGGGCGCCGCCGAACGGCACCCGGTTCGCGATCGCGGTCACGCGACAGGGAGTTCGGAGGTGCCTCGCGTATCCGTCGAATCCCGCGGCAGGGCTCGATTGAGGCGATCGGCTCTGGCCCGTTTCGCTTTCTCTGCCCGATTGGCCGAGATCATCCGGGTCATGAGCTCACCAAAGCCGACGTCCGGCGGGAGCGGGTCCTGTCGGGGTGTCGTCTGACGGCCGGTCACGCGACTGTCTCGGCTGGAACCATTGGCTCAGCCTGTGCCGAATTGGGGGATGCGCCGCCTGAATGCCAACGTCGCAACCGCCTCCGCTCAGAAGCGTTGCAACCCGGGCGCTTGCGGCGTGGCGCTGACCCCGGCGCCATCCAGCGGCGCCGTGCGGCGAGCCCAGACGGCGTACTGTGGCATCGATCGCCATTCGCCGACACTCATTGGAGCGCAGATCAAACAGGGCGACTCGGTCCTGCAAGCCTGGCGCATTCGCAAGGCGGCGCCGTACATCCCCCGCGGCGCGCACGTGCTCGACATCGGATGCAGCGACGGGGCATTGTTTCGCGCGCTGGAAGGGCGGATCGGATCTGGCGTCGGCGTTGACACAGCGCCGGTGCCCGGCGATCGCGGGCGCTTTCGATTCATCCAGGGCCACGCACCCGGGGCACTGCCCGATGGGGATCGCTACGACGCCATCACCATGCTCGCGGTGCTCGAGCACATCGCACCCGACGCGCAGCATGCCCTGGTGGCTTCGTGCGTTGCGCTGCTCCGTCCACACGGCCGCGTCGTCTGCACAGTGCCGTCGCCGAAGGTGGACGCTCTGATCCATCTCGGCCAGTGGCTTCGAATCCTCGATGGGATGGCCGAGCACGAGCACTACGGGTTTGAGCCTGCCGATACCCTGCGACTGTTCACCGACTGTGGTTTCACGGTGCGACGCGCGCAACGTTTCCAACTCGGGCTCAACAACCTGTTCGTCTTCGCTCGACCGGATGATCGCGCCCATTCGATGACCCGTTCGTAACCTGGCGGCGACCGACTCCGGTCACCTCACGCGCGGCAGGCTCGGGTTCCAACACGACTGAGGGGCGCACGACGACGTTGTCGCGGATCCCGAGCATGCTCAGGACGAAGCTGGCGAAGATCGTCTGCACGCCCCCGGCGATGAGCAGCACCGCGACGATCAGTGGACGCATGGATGCCTGGGTATCGAGCACGCCGTAGCCACTCCGGCCCCAGCTCACCACCGCGACGAGGACCAGAGCCAGCCCGGTGAGAGTCAGCGCACCGCCGAACAGCAGACCCTTTTCCAGGGTGGCCACCCGGAAGAAGCTGTCGGTGCGACGGCTCGAGGGCAGGAAACCCGCGCGCATGCCGAAGACTTTGATGAACGCGCCGAAGAGCATCAGCTCATACCCGATCAGCGCAAAGACGCCGCTGACCAGCATGGTGTGGATGTCGAGGCCGACCGATCCCACATATCGAGTGCCGCCCAGCAGCCAGAGTGTCATCAGCGAACCCAAGAGCATCAGAGCGACACCCGGGATGACGAACAGCCAGCGTGGACAGAAGAGCAGCAGAAAGCGCAGGTGTCGCCAGCCATCGCGCCACGTGCGCAGGTGTGGCGACCGGCTGCGACCATCCTTGTGCAGCGTGATGGGCACCTCGCTGACCTTCATGCTCGCCAACGACGCTTTGACAACGATCTCGCTCGCGAATTCCATGCCGGTGGTGTTCAGACGCATGCGGCGGAACGCGTCGACACTGAAACCCCGCAGCCCGCAGTGGAAGTCCCGGACGTGCGATGCAAAGAAGATCCGCCCGGTCATCGACAGGACCGGGTTTCCGATCCATCGATGCGACCAGGGCATCGCCCCCTTCTCGATCCCGCCGGCAAAACGGTTGCCCATCACCAGGTCATCACCAACACGGAGGCGCTCGAGGATTGGCGGAATCTCCGCAAAGTCATAGCTCTCGTCCGCGTCGCCCATGATGATGTAGCGCCCCGACGACGCGGCCACGCCACCGCGGATGGCGGCGCCGTAGCCGGGCTCGTCCACGGTCACAACCCGTGCGCCATGTGCCAGCGCGATCTGCTGTGACCCATCGGTGCTGCCGTTGTCCGCGACCAGGATCTCGGCGCGGATGTCCAGGCGGGCGATCGACTCGCGGGCGCGGTCGACACATCGCCCGATGGTCTCGGCCTCATTGAGGCAAGGCATGAGGATCGACACCTCGAGGAGCCGCTTCACCGCGTCCTCCGCCCGAGCAATGTCGCCCGTCGGTACACCATGGCACGGAGCCTGCGGCGCCAGACCCAGGGGCCGAGGACGAGGATCACCAGCGCCAGCGCGCCGATGCCCAGGAGCGACCCGTAGTGCGAGTACGGCACGTACTGAAAGACGACCGTGTGTCTGCCGGCGCCGACCGTGACTGCGACAAAGCCGGGGACCACCATATACGTGAGACCCGGCCGCCCATCGACGGTCACCTGCCAGAGGGGATCGTAGGTCACCTTCAACACGACGGCAGCAGTGCGGCTGGCCGTGATGTTGCCGGCGAAGTACCCGTCCTGGGGTTCGACGAGGGCATCGTTGCTGGCACCGGGAGCGGATGTGGGCGTCGCGCCGATCGGCAGCGTCGGCGCGGATGCCCCGCCACCGTCGTAGGCGACGGTGGACAGTTCACCGTCTTGGAATGCGACTGACCGAAGAAATGGCTGCATCTGAGCCGCCATGTCGCCTCGGTTCGCCTCGATGACGCCTGACGTGTCGACCACCTGGAGGTATCCGCTGGTTGCGACCAGGTACAGCCGGTGCCTTCCGCTGGTTGCGATCAGCGTTGCCGGCACCGGGACTGTCATGCCGGTCGGCACCAGGATGTAGCGGATGTCGTACAGCTGGTACTGCGCCGGATCGCCCTGGTTGAAGAACGCCTCGTTGTCGGCGAGCAGCGACGGCGTGCGCAGCGTGAACCCGAATTCGTCGACGTCGTTGTCTGCAAGGTACGCGTAGACGGGGACCTGACCGATGTCGTACTGCTGCCCCCAGTTCCCGGGCAGACCGGCGTAGGTCCGGCCACCGCCTCGCGCTTTGATGACGTTGATCAACACGTCGAGCGAAGCACCATCGGTCTGATCGCTCACCGCCTGCAGTGCGATGCTGTTCGAGTCACTCGCCGCGTAGGCGGCGCGGTTCAGCCAGGCAGGGAGCGTGACCAACACCGATGCCGCCATCAATCCCGCGACCAGCGGCACGCGCCTGACCCGGGGCTTCCAGCTCCGCGCGAGCTGGAAGAGCGATTCGCCCACCCATGCGAGCCCCACGCCGGCCAGCAGGTCGCCGGCGAGCTGAATGCCCATCATGTAGCGCGAGAGGTAGAGATCTGCGTTACCCGGCAGCAGATTGAGGATGAGACCGAACGACTGTCGACCCGCGAACAGCACGATGCTCATCGCCATCAGTCCGATCAGGGCGCGCGCGCGAGCGTCCTTATGGAAGCGACCGATGCACACGCACGCGCCGAGCGCCACGAGCAGGCTCACGATCGGGAACCTGCCGTAGTCGAAGAGCTGCCCCGTGAACAGCCAACCCAGCGCTCGCGGCGCGCCGTACGAGTCGAGCCAGAACGTGCCCTGGTTGAAGATGCTCAGGTTGAAATACGCACCGTCGGCGATCAGTGGGACGACCACCCAGGAGGCAACCAAGGCGGCACCCGCAAACACCACTGCCGCGCGGCCGACGCGTGGGAGCATGCCTCGCCAGACGACGATCACGAAGACGCCGATCGAGAGCAGCGCGAAGTACCCGGTCAGGAAATGCATGGCGATCGTCAGCCCGACGACGAGCGCGGCGAGCGCGTACTTTCCCCGCCCGGTGCCCTGCACGGCGCGCCAGCTGAAGCCCCATGCCAGCGGCAGGAGGAACATGCCCCACTCCTGCGACCACAGCCCGTTCCCAAGCCATGTGTAGCTGAACGACTCGTAGCCGTACCCGGTGACACTCACCAACAGTGGCGAGATCAATGCCGCGCCGCCGGCAGCCCACGGGGACCATCCGAGCAGACGGCTCCCCGCGAAGACGCTCACGGGAAAGAGGGCGAACAGCAGATAACCGGCCCAGCGCGTGGTGGCGTCGGAGCCGAAGACGAGCGAGACGTACGCCGTGATCAGGTGCGGGAGGCTCTGATAGTGGGAGAACTGGGCGTCGCCGAGGCTCAGATACGGAAACCAGCCGTCGAGCGGCAGCGCGTTGCCCTCGTGGATCTGTTGCACGGCCCAGCGGACCATCTCGAAGTGCATCGCCTCGTCGTTGAGTGGTTGGACGACTGTCAATTCGCCTGACATGGTCACCAGGCCGAAGCCACACGCCGCGGCGACCAGGAGCCACGGTGGAGAGCGCCACCACCACCGCCGCGTCTCAGCATCAGGCGTTTCCCGTGCCCTGATCGGCTCCGCTCGTCGTACGCGTTGGGGCGGCTGGGCGATCACCTTGATGACGTCGCCACGCTATGGCCTGGGCGTCGGGGCGCTCGCCCCGGCGTTGTAGTGGGGACGTGGGAGGCCAGCGTGGCGTCGAGGGCCACCGCCTTCGTCCAGTCCAATCGCGCCTGGGACAGCTTGTTCTGACCCTGCAGGATGAAGCCCAGGTTCAGCCAGGCGGACGCAAAGCTTGGCTGCAGCGTCAACACTCGCAGATACAGCTTCTCAGCGCCGGCAGAATCCACACGTGCGGTGTCGACAGCGAGGTTGAACAGTGCGTCGGTGAACGTCGGATCGATGACCAGGGTCGCTGTGTACTCGGACACAGCTTGTGAAGGGCTGCCTCGACGGTCGTAGACCGTGCCGAGGTCGTAGTGGGCGACGGCATTGTTCGGGTCGAGCTTGATTGCTTGCTGGTACGTGCTTTGCGCCGTGCTCTCGTCGCCTGCGAGCTGTGCTTTCAATCCTTGCGAGACAAGGCTCGCTGATGTCGGCGGCGTGCCGCACGCCGCGACTCCGGCAGCGACCATCGACAATGTGAAGGCCGTTACGCTGCGGCGCATGGCACTGGTCATCTGATGCGAAGGATCACGGCTCGAGCTGCTCTCCGTGTCATAAACCGATGTGCGCACAACGGTTGGTCCGCCCCGCGGGCAATGCGGGACGGACCAGAGCCGATGCGTCAATCCTGTATATAGATCAGGTGTGTCGAGGCTCTAGTTACCGATGCAGACAAATTTCACTGCGTCGCCTGCTCCACCGTTGGCCGGCGTGAAGGCTGTTCCAGACGCGTATGTGAAGAGCAATGCCGCCGACGACGTGGTGTCAGACCCGTAGCAAACGTAACTAGCTGCGCTGGTGAACACCGCCCCACCACTAAGAGTGACGGCGGTCCCAACAACGCCCGTGCCGATGACCTCGTGGACGCCAGTTACAGCGACTCCAGTGGTCCCGCTAGTTGCAATAGTGCCCGTAGCGCCAGTCGCACCTGAAGCGCCCGTGGGTCCGGTCGGCCCAGTCGGACCGGTACTCCCCGTTGCCCCACTTGCACCTGTTGCCCCGTCGGCACCCGTAGCGCCCCTAGCTCCCGTCGGGCCAGTTGCACCCACAGGTCCGGTCGCGCCTGTGGGACCCGTCGCGCCTGCGGGACCCGTCGGTCCAGTGGGTCCGCCAGAGGGTCCTGTCGGTCCCGTTGGCCCGGTTGCCCCTGTTGGCCCTGTCGGTCCACCGGGGATCACGGCGGCGTAGTACCCGAAGTAGTCCAGGATGATGTTGGCGCTTCCAGCTGCGTTGAAGATGTCGATCACCCCGCCGGCGCTCAGGCCGACGACCACAGCTGTCGACGTCGTCTTTCCAGCAAGCACATTCAGATTCGACGTGCCGGGCTGTGGCTGAAGATCAGGCCAGAGCGTGAGGAACGTCGTTGCGTTCGCGTCGGTGACGGTCAGGTTGAGCACCACAGCTGTGGCGCCGCTCGGGATGCTCGCTCCGGTCACCTGCCACACATCCGTTTCGTGACCTGGAGACAGGTGCATCGACGGCGTGTTGCGGCTGTCGAGCGCGCGCACCGGTGTGATCGGCGTGAACGCGCTCTGTACTGGACCCGTTGCGTGCCCGACCCACGGTTGGGATACCGCCAGAACGACTGGGACTGCCAGTGTTATCCCGACAGCCCACCATCGATGGCGTGCTACTACGTGCTGGTTCCGGCTCTCGTCCATTGATCGCCTCCACGCGTACCGCCTTCCCTCGTTGCCGGATGCTGCGCGTATCTCGTGCGAAAGTCAAATCCGATCTCGACTTTGCAACGTTCGCGTTTCGTGCGTAGACTGACCGCCGATGGTGAGACTGCTCAAGGGATTTCCCTATGTGCGCCAGCGTACATTCGCGCGCTGCTCGCGATACGTCCGCTCGCATACGGTCGTTGTTCTTGCGCTTGCTGCCACTGTTGTGAGCGCTTGCGCCTCGACTGGGGGATCGAGCCCAACGCCCGGCTTGGTCACCATACAGACA
>OBLT010003124.1_pt1 | contig 10197 bp, 9 predicted proteins | sample 1518721 | NCBI WGS metagenome assembly OBLT01 (sample SAMEA3539307, study PRJEB22396) | soil metagenome | biome: tundra; feature: field; material: soil | place: USA | collected 2010-05 | depth 0.15 m | reverse complement strand
TCTGGAAAGCCTCCGCACTAAAAAAAACTTCTGGGTGGACCCTGCCACGGACGCGCCGTGAGATCCAGTATGTGCTATTCACCTGGACCGGTTTCTGTGCATATTGCGGGTGCCCCGCAGAGCACGCCTGCAGCCCTTAGCACTTAACGTTGTAATACTAGTGCCTTACCTTCGTCCCGGCCAGCTTGTGATCCTGGAAAGCACCACCTATCCGGGCACCACAACCGAAGTTGTGCTGCCGATCCTGCAAAAGTCCGGGCTGAAGATCGGCGACGAACTCTTCGTGGGCTACTCTCCCGAACGCGAAGACCCAGCCAACCCGAACTTCACCGCGCGAACCATCCCGAAAGTGCTTGGCGCCAACGACCCCGCTTCCCGCCGGGCACTCGAGTCGTTCTACGGTGCCGTCTTCGACCAGATTGTTCCGGTCTCCTCCTGTGAGGCGGCCGAAATGGCGAAGATCCTGGAAGAACATCTACCGCTGTGTCAATATCGCCCTGGTGAACGAACTGAAGCTCCTCTGTCAGCGCATGGGCCTCAATATCTGGGAAATCGTCGACGCTGCGAAGACCAAACCGTTCGGGTTCCAGGCTTTCTATCCGGGACCCGGTCTCGGCGGCCACTGCATCCCCATCGACCCGTTCTACCTCTCCTGGAAGGCCCGCGAATACGATTTCTCGACTCGCTTCATAGAACTGGCGGGCGAGGTCAACACCAATATGCCCTATGAGGTGGTAGCTCGCGTCGCGGAGCATCTGAACGCAAAGGGCATCGCAACAAGTTCTGCGCGTCTGCTAGTGCTCGGGCTGGCCTATAAGAAGAACGTAGACGATTGCCGCGAGTCGCCGTCCATCAAGATTCTCAAACTTCTCGAGGACCGCGGCTTTACGCTTTCATACTTTGATCCTCACGTGAGCGGCTACGTCTCGCATCGCTATGGATCACTGCCTGGAGTCGAGTTGGCGGAACTATCCGACGATGCGCTTCAGGGTACCGACGCGGCCCTGATCCTCACCGACCACGATGCCTTCGATTATGACCGCATCGTGCGGCTGTCCCCTGCCGTAATCGACACTCGGAACGCTACCCGCAACGTCGCCGCCCACCGCGACAAGATCATTCTCGCTTGAAATTGGAGGCAAAATGCCATCAAATGTTGCAGTTGTAGGAAACGGATTCTGGGGTAAGAACCTCGTCCGGAATTTCTTTGAACTCGGCGCCCTTCGCACGGTGTGCGACGGCAACCCGCTTGTTGAGGCCAACGTCAAGGCAAAATACCCCCTGCTCGCCTTCTCCCGGGACTACGCCGAGGTCCTGGCGGATGAGAACATTGACGCGGTTGTCCTGGCGACGCCCGCCGCGCTCCACTTCGACATGGCCAAGCGCGCCTTACAGGCCGGCAAAGACGTCTTCGTGGAAAAGCCTCTGGCGCTAAGTGCTGCCGAAGGTTCGGAACTGGTCGAATTCGCCGCCACCAACCGCCGCATCCTGATGGTCGGCCACATCCTCCAGTTCCACCCGGCCGTGCGGAAGCTGAAAGAGCTGATCCGGTCCGGATCGCTCGGCCGCCTCCAGTACATCTATTCCAACCGCCTCAACATCGGCAAGATTCGTACGGAGGAAAACATCCTCTGGAGTTTCGCTCCGCACGACATCAGTGTCATGCTCGGACTTCTGGATGAAGAGCCGGAATCGGTTACCTGTGAAGGCGGCTATTACTTGACGAACCACGTCGCCGATGTCACCCTCAGCCAGTTCGCCTTTAACAGCGGCGTTCGTGCCCACATATTCGTGAGTTGGCTCCACCCGTTTAAGGAACAGCGCTTGATCGTCGTCGGCTCCGAAAAGATGGCCGTATTTGACGATACCGCCTCCGACAAACTGGTCCTGTATCCCCACCGCGTTGAGTGGAAAGACCGCGTCCCGAATGCGGTGAAAGCGGATGCCGAGCCTGTAACCCTCGAAGCCACTGAGCCTTTACGCAACGAGTGTAGTCACTTCCTCGATTGCCTGATTTCTCGCCGCAGCCCGATCACCGATGGCCGTGAGGGTCTCCGCGTCCTGCGGGTCTTGAACGCCTGCCAGAAATCGCTGGAGGGCCACAAGACGGTGTCGGTTGCCGCCCAGCCGGAACCACTGCGGAAGTCCTATTTCGTTCATCCTACGGCGATTGTTGACGAGCCGTGTGAAATCGGAGCGGGCACCAAAATCTGGCACTTCTCCCACGTTCTCAAAGGCGCGAAGATCGGAGAACGCTGCATCTTCGGCCAGAATTGCCAGATCGCCGAGAACGTCGTCATCGGCAACAACGTCAAAGTCCAAAACAACGTCTCCATCTACACCGGCGCCGAAATCGAAGATGACGTCTTCCTCGGGCCTTCCTGCGTGCTCACCAATGTCACCAATCCCCGCTCTCAAGTGAACCGCCACTCCCTATACGAAAAGACAACCTTCCGGCGCGGCGCCACCGTGGGCGCCAATGCCACCATCGTCTGTGGCATCGAACTCGGCCGCTACTGCTTCATCGGGGCCGGCGCGGTTGTGGCGAAAGACGTTCCCGATTACGCGCTCATGGTCGGCAATCCGGCCCGGTGCGTTGGCTGGATGAGCCGCCATGGCCACCGTCTCCGCCATCCCGATGCCGACGGCATCATGGTCTGTCCGGAGAGTGGGTTCCGGTATCGGCAGACCGAACCGGGGACCCTCCGCTGCCTCGATCTCGATGAGGAGATGCCCCTACCTAAAGAACTTAGCGCGAGCTCGCAGACTTATGACGAACTCAAGGCCCAGCCGGCCCTCCAGGAAACCCTCTCATGAAAGTCCCCCTTCTCGACCTCAAGGCGCAACACGCCACCATCCGTGAACAGGTCCTCGCAGCCGTCACTGAAGTGCTCGATTCGCAGGTCTGCATCGGCGGCCCGAAAGTTGCCGAGTTGGAGCAGAAGATCGCTGCCATGTCCGGCTGTCGTTTCGCCGTCGGTGCCTCCAGCGGCACAGATGCCCTGCTCAACGTGCTGATGAGCCTCGACATCGGCCCCGGGGACGAAGTCATCACCACCCCTTTCACCTTCTTCGCCACGGCCGGAAGCATTGCGCGTACCGGCGCCACGCCGGTTTTCGTTGACATCGACCCAAAGACTTTTAACATCAACCCCAATCTGATCGAGCGGGCGGTCACCAGCAGAACCAAAGCGCTCCTGCCCGTCCACCTCTTCGGCCAGGTGGCGGATATGGACCCGATCATGGAAGTCGCCGCCAGACATGGGCTGGCGGTGATCGAGGACGCAGCCCAGTCCATTTCGGCGACCTTCAAGGGCCGGCAGGCAGGGAGCATTGGCACGGCAGGCTGTTTCAGCTTCTTCCCCAGCAAGAACCTCGGTGGCGCTGGCGACGGCGGGATGATTGTGACCAACGACGAGAAACTCTATGAGCGACTCGTCATTATGCGTAACCATGGTTCTAAACCGAAGTATTACCACAAGTACGTCGGGGGAAATTTTCGCCTGGATCCCATCCAGGCAGCCGTCCTCCTCGCCAAGGCGCAGCATTTGAACAGTTGGTCCGAAGGTCGGCGGCGCAACGCGTCCTACTACACTGGCCGCTTCACCGGAACGGCAATCACCCCACCCTACGTCCGGCCCGACTGCGTCAGCATCTACAACCAGTACGTCATTCGCGTCGAGCACCGTGACGACCTCATATCCCACTTGAAGTCCAATACCATTGCGACGGAAGTTTATTATCCGCTGCCCCTGCACTTACAGGAGTGCTTCACGGCCCTAGGCTATCGCAAAGGCCAATTCCCTGCCTCGGAGGAAGCGGCTGCCTCCGTTCTAGCACTACCCGTGTATCCGGAACTGACCCCCGAAATGCTCGCCTCGGTCGCAGACTCGACGCTGCAATTCTCCACGGCGTCACAGAGCGCGGTAGTCGTTCCTTCCTGAGCACGAAAAGTGGCGCACGCCCTTAGTTCGTCAAAACCGCACTCGTCACTGCGGCGCAACCGCGCTTGCGACCCGCTGTTGGGCGCTACAAAGCCACATCGGGCCTCTGCGATCTCGGCATAATGCCGAAAGTATAACTCAGTCATCGAGGGGTCTGTGAGTCGGTAGGTCACAAGAAAGGGAGGAACAGACCATTGTACTGGCGTGGCAAATACTTGCTCCAACGGAGCCTTGCATTGTTACCAAGTAACCTTGGGGCCAGCATAAATCATCGCCTTTCCGTCAATTTCGGAGGCCTCCGAATACCTAGGTTTTACGCAATCCACAACACTCTAGCGATGTGTTCACTGCTGCGCACGCTCGGACAGGACGCACGAGATCACACGTTTGTAGAACTCGGCACGGGGTGGAGCGGGGCTTCCGCGATGACTCTGCTCGGGCTCTCCGCGAAGGAGGTGTACTCGTTTGATCTCTATCGTCACCTCGACCAGGCACTGGTCGAGGTAGCCCTCAAAACTCTCGCCGATCTCTGCCCCGACAAAAGCAAGACGTTTCCATTTCCCTGTAACTTGGATGCTGAGGGTGCGCGGCTCGACATCTCAAAGATCGACTTAAACCGATTCCAGTATTTTGCTCCGCATGATGCGAGAACTACGGGACTGGAAAGTAACACAATCGATTGTTACTTCTCGCAGGCGGTCTTAGAACATGTTCCCAAGACCATAATTGAAGAAATCCTGGCAGAGTCTTACCGAATTGTGAAACCGGGAGGACTTTGTTATCACTACATCCAGCCAACGATGCATGCCGCATGGGTGGATTCGAAAGCAACCGGCATCGACTATCTCACGTGCGAGGATTGGTCGTGGCGAGTGTTTTATGAGAACGATATTGCGCACGAGTGCAGGCTACGGGGAGTTGATCACCTGGCGCTCATCCGCAATGCCGGATTTGAGATTGTAGGAGAATGGCACACTGTCGATCAGAAAGCACTCGCGGCCCTGCCCGGGAAACGATTGGCGAAGCGCTTCCGATCCTATTCAGACGAAGAAGTCTGCACCGACTACATCTGGATAGTCGGGCGTAAGCCTGCGAGACTCGACGAAGCGGGTGACGGTCACTCGGGCTCTGCGATTGCACAATCAACCTAGCGCGAGTAACTATTACTAGGTCTGTGACCGCATGAAAGAACTTTTCTCCAGATCGTGTGAAGGGACGGCGGAAGTGACTGAAGCGCGTGGGAAAGTCCTGCATATCGCGTTTGTGACCTCGATCCACCCAGATTTCGACGCACGAGTGTGGAAATACGCGGTGATGCTGGCAAGACGGGGCCACACAGTTCACCTCGTTTGCCCTTGGCAAGTGAGTGAAGGAGAGGTCCGCGAAGGAGTGATGCTGCACCCCTTCCCGCGAGCCCGCACCCGGCTTGCTCGTCCGGCGTCGATTCCATGGCACCTGGCACGCAAACTCTGGCCGCTCGTGCGCGCTGTCGACGTCGTGCATTTCCACGACATCGATATCCTCCCGTACATGGCAGTGCTCGCGCTGTTCAAGCCCGTGGTCTATGACGTTCACGAGAATTACCCCGAGGAAATGCTGGTGCGTCAGTGGATTCCGCGTTGCCTCCGGCGTTTCTTGTACCACGGTGTGCGCTGGGTGCAGGCGGCATTGTCGCGCTTGACCCGCAACGTGGTCTTTGTGGTACCGGAGCAGCAGAAAGACTTCCCGATGTCCACACTCCAGACCGTGATTGTCCGCAACTACGCGACCCTGGACCTGCTGGAACGCGTCTCTCCAGATTACAGCTCGCGTGCCGATACAGTGGTGTTCACCGGCACGAACTACGAAGCGAATGGGACATTCCTGTTTCTTGAGATTGCCGCACGCATGCTGGGGCGCCGTCCCGATGTCCGGTTCGTGATGGCCGACCGCTGGGCAGACGAGTCGACCCGGGATCGCGCACTAGCCCTCATTCAAGAGTGCCACCTGAAGAATGTAACCATCGTTCCCAATGTGTTGCCGCAGGATGTGATTGGCCACCTGAACCAAGGCACCATCGGAATCTCACCGGCCCTGCGCCTTCCCAAGTGCGTCCGGGCCTTGCCGACTAAGCTGTTTGAATACATGGCTGCCGGCTTGCCAGTCGTGGCTAGTGACCTGCCGACGACGACTAGTCTGGCCGGCCAAACGGGTGGGATCGTATTGTGCCGTCCGGAAGAGCCAGAGACGTTCGTCGCTGCCATCGAGCGCTTGGTGGATGATCGTGAATATGGGCGCGAGCTCGGGCAGAATGGACAAAACGCCTTCAAGCAACGCTTCTGCTGGGAAAGTCAAGCGGACGTGGTCGAACACTTTTACTGCGACATCCTGAGCCGCGCCGTCACCCGATGACCGCCTCACCAGGCAACATCTTCTTGCGGCTTCGCGAGAGGTACCCGAAATTCGAGGCGTTGAAACCGAAGGGTGCCTTCGCGCAGCGCCTGTCCCTGCTGGCCGGTGCTACTTTCGCCGCACAGGCGCTCAATCTTCTGATAGCGCCCTTCCTCACGCGAATCTACGACGCGAACGCATTTGGCCACCTCCAAGTGTACGCTTCAGTGATGACTCTTGTCAGCGTCATCATCGCGCTACGCTACGAATTCGCTGTCGTGCTGCCCCAAGACGACAACGTCGCAGCCAACGTCGCCGCCGCCGCCCTCACGACCGTCCTGGCTGTAACGGCGTTCGTCGCACTGGGAGTATACATCGCCATCCACTTCCTATCGCAGACCCGGGTGGTCAGCACACTGGGCTCTTATCTTTGGTTAGTCCCGGTCGGCGCCTTGGGAATGGGCGTTTACCAGTTGCTCGTTTCCTGGGGACTGCGTCACAACGCGTATAAGGATATCGCGGTGAGCAAGTTCAGCCAGGTCGTGACACAGGTGGCCGTCCAACTCGGCACTGGTCTGATGAGCCACGGTTCCTTTGCAGGCCTGATCGTCGGCGACACCTGCGGCCGAATCAGCGGCAGTTGGCGCATCGCGAAGTACTCTCTGCGGCGCGACGGGGCGCTATTCCGAAGCGTACGTCCGGCAACCGTATGGGAAGCCGCCAAGCGCTATCGCAATTTCCCACTCGTGCTCACCCCTGCCGGTGTGGTCAATTCCGCCGGCCTCCAAATTGTGGTCGTGCTGCTGAGTTCCTATTACGGCGCCAAGATGATCGGGTTATATGCCGTGGCTGACCGCGCCTTGCAGGTTCCAATCTTCCTGCTTGGTCAGGCGGTATCTCAAGTGTACATGGTTCAGGCCGCCAAACTGGCGGCGGAGAATCCCACTAAACTCCGGCGTCTGTTCTCCAAAATTGCAACGCGCTGCCTCCTCTACAGCGTCGTGCCCGTCGCGCTTGTCTGTGCGCTTGCGCCCTCGGTTTTTGCCTTCGTATTCGGCGAGCCATGGCGGACTGCCGGCCATTACGCGCGCATCCTGGCCCCGCTCGGTTGCTTCACTTTGACCCACCAGTGCACTAGCATGACCCTGAATGTCCTCGAACGGCAGACTTGGCAAGCCGCCTGGGACGCGACCCGTCTAATCGCAATCGTATCGGTCCTCGTCGCCGGCGCTAGCGCGGGGCTGACATTTACAAACGTACTGAGTGCATTCGTCGGAGTCAGTTGCCTGGCTTACCTGCTTCACATTGCCCTCTGCTATTTCGCGATCAACCAAGCAATGGCATACAACAGAACCTTAGTTCACGCCGCCTGATCGTCGGATGCGGCGGTTGGCTTCGAATGGCGGTGTGCCCCTCGGCCAAGCGCCAGTCAGCAGGGGCTTTGCCATCTTGTAAGTTCAACGCCTCTTGACGCTGAGAGTTGAATGAGTTCGTTAGTCTCGTCACTCGTCGAGACCAGTATTTGAAAAGCGCCGACGTCTTACCATGCCCTACTCAACACCTCAAGTCTCCAAACGCTTCGTTGTGAAGGCCCCCCCTCTCCGAACCGCCTTCCGTCAACGCATTAGTTATGTGTCGGTCATTGCGATCTATGTCGCGGCTGTCGCCTGGATATTCTCGTCCGTAATCACGCGCTATTACGGCCACTGGGGACTTGGAACCTCCGCGCCCGGGTTGAGCATTATATATGTACTGGCGGTTCTTGCAATCTTTCCGAGCCTTTGGCTCCCGATGGCCCTCACTCGGCCATCGGACCTAATCATCGGGGTTACGTACCTCATTATATATATTCCCGCGCTTCTAGTCCTCCCGTTCACGTCAAAGCCCCTGTTGGATAGAGGTGAATGTATTGAAGTCGGCGGTCTCCTCCTGGTGGGGATGTACCTCCTGCACATCGTGCGCTTCCTGCCGACTCGAGCAGTCAACAGTCACTCAGGCGAGGGACACCAGCACATCATTGTCTACGTCCTCTTTGGAGTCTCTCTGCTGACATTTGCGGTGTCTCGAGGCTCTAGTAGCGCTATCGCGATCACCTACGATGACATCTATAGCACGAGGGCTGTGTTTACGGCTGCGAGGGATTCGTCCATAAGCGCAGTGATTGCGTCCTATGCCGCTGGATGGCTATCTGGCATTCTAGTCCCTATTATTTTTTCTTATCTGTTCTTTACGAGGCGTAGGGCATGGGCCATTGCACTGAGCTTTTCCGTCTCGCTGTTGATCTATGCCACGACCTCATACAAAGCGGTAATGCTGGAGCCGCTCTTTTTGAGTGCCGCGGCTATCGGAGTATTGTCATTCAGAAGAACGTTCCAAAGTGCAATGACAATCGGCATACTCATTGCTTTATTACCTGCCTGTTATTTGGGGACAAAAACGAACAGGCTGTCGGAGTCAGAGCTTACCTATGTAGGGTTAGTGCCGTTTCGCAGCTTGGCTGTGCCTGCGCTGGCACTTACGCAATATCGAGAGTTCTTTTCTGCCAACCCGAAGACGTATCTGTCGCACGTAAAAGGCTTCAGTCTGATAATCAAGTATCCATATGCCAAACCGTTGCCGTCTGTTATCGGGACGCAATACTACGGACCGAATATGGAGGGCGCAAATGCAGGGGTCTGGGCAACCGAAGGGTTTGCCTCGTTTGGAGCTATCGGCATTCCAATCTCGTCGGTGCTGCTCGGGTTGCTGTTGATGCTATACGATTCCCTGGCCAAAAGCGAGGACCTCCGAATCAGCACCGTTACGCTGACTTATATTGCAGTGTCACTGTCATGCGTCTCTATGTTCACAACGCTACTTACGCAGGGTTGGATAATTCCGTATGCACTGATGATCTTTTTCCCGCCTGGAGCGTTGTCCATTAAGAAACCTCGTGGGCTGCGAAGGTACCAGGCAACGGGCGCACCATCAATCATGCGAAACCTTATTCGAGTTGGATAGGAATGCACTCTATGTCTATTACTACTGCGCTGGTTGCGCAGCGTGTGTGTATTACGGGGAATATTGGAATCAAAGGGGAACTTCCCAGAGTGTGGTCGATCAACCAAAGAGGCGCGAAATACTATGTGCGGAATCGCTGGGCTAGTTAAGAAGAATAATCATGCTGTTGACCGTGAAGTGCTGAGTGCGATGACCCGGCTCGCGAGTCATCGTGGGCCTGACGGAGAAGGCCTGTATCTGCACAAGAATCTGGGCCTCGGCCACACGCGCCTGGCGATTATCGACCTGTCAACAGCAGCGGATCAGCCGATGCACTCAACAGACCGGCGCTTTACGATCGTCTTTAACGGCGAGATCTACAATTACCTTGAACTTCGGGAGGAACTGAGACATCGCGGCCACCAATTTGCCACCCAGTCGGATACGGAGGTAATTCTGGAGGCCTATGCGGAATGGGGGAGCGAGTGCGTGCAGCGGTTCAACGGAATGTGGGCCTTCGCACTTCACGACCGCGCGCGAAATCAGCTGTTCTGTTCGCGGGACCGCTTCGGGGTGAAGCCATTCTACTATGTCGATACGGAGTCGGTATTCGCCTTGGGTTCAGAAATCAAGCAGTTACTCGAGTTCGTGCCAACACGTCAGGCGAACAGTGATATCGTATTGACTTATCTCGCGACCGGCCTTGTCGACTATTCCGAAAAGACGTTTTTCGAAGGTGTGACCAAGTTGTTGCCCGGATACAACCTTCACGTGGAACTGGGTACGGGAACTGTTGAGCGCAAGTGCTACTATGACCCGCTGCCGCTCGATTTAGGCGACGCGACCGAAGAACAGTTGCAGGGGCGGTTTCTTGAGGTCCTCACGAATAGCGTCGAGAATTACC
>OBLT010003123.1_pt1 | contig 10198 bp, 10 predicted proteins | sample 1518721 | NCBI WGS metagenome assembly OBLT01 (sample SAMEA3539307, study PRJEB22396) | soil metagenome | biome: tundra; feature: field; material: soil | place: USA | collected 2010-05 | depth 0.15 m | reverse complement strand
AGCAGGTATTCCATCCCCATGATGTCGCCGATTTCTCGGCGGACTGGCAACTTTTTCAATCAGTAGTGTTAGGTGGAGGTGGCGTGGCGGGAAGCCAGAGCGGAATGGGTGGATCCACCGCTGTGGCGGGTGCGACTGCGAGCGGCGGCTTGAACGCAAGCGGCGGCTCGACGGCAAGCGGTGGTTCGACCGCGAGTGCAGGCGCGGGCGGGCGCGCGGGTTCGACGGGCGAAGGTGGGAGCAGCTCAGGTGGAACCTCAGGCGCTGGCTGTGGGGGCGGCTGTGGTGGAAGTGGCGCAATACCCGACGCAGCCGTGGATGCACCCCTTGTCTGCATCGGTCCCGCGGTTTCCCAGGACCCAACTCTGCGCAGTCCCGCTCCCCGTCCGGATGCTGCCGCGAATTCATGCGGAGCGTGGGCTCTGACCGACGGCGTGTGTTGCGCACAGTACTGCAGCAACGACAACAAGTCCGAAGATTGTAGTTCGTGCGGGGGATCTGGCTCGCCTCAATGCACCGTGGTCAATAGCAGGGCGTGTACTTCGGGCCGCTGGCCGGAGGTCCATTGCGTCTCTGACAGCGAACCTTGGCACTATTCTCGCTCCACCCATTTCGGACTGACTTCCGGCGGGGCTTGCGCGTTCGGCCTGTACGGGCTCTGCACGAAAGCCTTCAATTTCACCGACCCAACCTTAGGGAAACTCTGCACGACCTTCTGCAAAACCTACCCTGATCTCTGCCAAGACCCCGCTGACATCACGCTGCGTGGAAATTTTGCAGCCCCCGACGGCGACTACTACACGCAGTTCTGGCCTAGCCTCCCGGGAGACAACGACAACTACTTGAGCTGCGGCGAGTGTTTTCAGCTCGTACGCACCAACAAGGATGGTTCCGACTACCAGCCGGACAGCACCGGCTATACGCCGCCTATTGTGCTTCAGGTGGTGGATTCTTGTCCCTGCTCGGCCAATTCCAAGTGGTGTTGTGGCTCGGGACGCGACCATTGCGGCGAGGTCTCCGATTTCAAATACGGCTGTCCGCTGCCACCTGCGCCGCCCGCGCCTCCGCTCGACCACGATCCACTACCCAATGAAAGCCTCCACCTGGACTTGTCGGACATTGCCATGGCTCGTTTGCAGACCGGCGATGCCAACGGGCAAATGGTGGATGGGGTTATCCCGACCCGCTACCGTCGCGTGCCTTGCCCGGTGACCGGCAACATCCACATCCTGGTGAAGAACGGTGGCACCTACTACTTCTCTTTCAGCGTGGTCAATGTTTCCGGGCTCGGATCCTTAGTGAACGTCGAGGCCAGGCTCCCATCCGGCGACTGGGTAGCAATGAAACGAGACCCCAACTACACGCAGGCCAGGCCGCAAGAGCGCTTTGGCACTTGGGTGCTTCCGCAAGGGGCCGGGCCTTTCACACTACCCTTGGCCTTGCGATTCACGGACGCATCGGGGCGCTCAATCGTGTCGGAGCAAGCGGTGAAGAGTTGGGATCCACCGGCCACTACGGACACAGACCTGGCCGCCCTATACAAGGAGTTCTACTACATCGACACCGGCGTGCAGTTCTGACGGCGTGTTGTTCGCGGTGCTTGTCGCAGTCCCGTCCGCTGCCGCACTGCTAGTCTAGGGCGTCCGGGCACACCGGAAGCCGTAGCTATAGAAGCGGTTGGCCGGGTAGAAGCCGTTGTTGCGGTACGAGGACTGCAACAGTTTAGCCGTCAACGATCAAGGCTACTTGCTCGCCGGGGCCGTGCACGCCCTCGATCAAGATGCCCTCGACATCGGCTGTCTTGGACGGGCCCGTGCACCAAATGATGTTCGCATCGTCGCCCAGCGCTGAAATGGCGTCGGGAATACACGCATGAATACGCGAGCGCGGCACCACCGCAATGTGAATCCAGGGCGCCAGCGCCGCAAGCCGCACAGGTGTCGAGCGATCGTCGAGGATGATAGTTCCACTTTCGGCGATGGCGCCCGCGGCCCTCGTGATACCGAAGTGGTAGTCGTCTACACGAGCCCGGGAAAAACTGGTTTCCAGTGTGAGCTCTGTCGCGAACGCAGGACCAAGCGCGGCCAGCACCTCGGGATCGACGTACCCAAGCGTGGCTTCTTTCGTGCGCAGCCACGCAGCCAGTGCAGTCGGGTCGCGAAAGGCGCGGCCGTGCACAGCTTCCAAGGCCTGCGTGAATGCAGCCACCAGGTCGGGCATCGCTTGCGCGTGCCGTGCGATGGCCACGCTCGCATCGAAGGTCGGCAACGTCGTACGCGCCTCCAGCGGCTTCAGCGCCGCGCGAATTCGCGCAAAGATCTGGTCGCGCGCATCAGTCATGCTTTTTTTCCACGCTTGCGAAACCACGAGCGGAAAGCGCCGCCACGCCAAGCAGGAAGGTCGCGCTCGCCTTGCCACGCGCGCAGAGGTCCCGGCTGCACGGCACGCGGCATGTGGTCCACTAACTTGCCCATGCCAAGCGCCACCTTCCACGCGGTGGGCATGGAAGCAAGCTTCGCAAAACCGCCCAGGGATGGCGTGGCACCCGACGGTGCGCCTTCTTGTTTGCCCCGGTTGCGAAGTCGGACCAGCAAATCAGGAATCGGAATATCGACCGGACAAACTTCGGCACACGCGCCACACAACGTGGAAGCCTTGGGCAAGTCGGCCAGCTCTAAAAATCGCTTGCCGGCAAGCAACGGCGAAAGCACGGCGCCGACGGGCCCAGGATAGACACTGCGGTACGCGTGCCCGCTGGCCTGGCGATAGACCGGGCACACGTTCAGGCACGCTCCGCAACGAAGGCAGCGAAGGATCTCGCGATACTCCGTGCCCAGCACTTCCGTACGGCCGTTGTCCAGGAAGATGACGTGCATCTCTTCCGGACCGTCAGGTGCATCAGGCGATCTCGCGCCGCAGATGAATTCCGTGTACACGCTCAGCCGTTGGCCGGTGGCCGAGCGGGCGAGCAAATTGAGAAAGACTGACAACGATCTGTCGTCAGGGACCAGTTTCTCGATGCCGACCACGGCAATATGACAGCGCGGTGCCGCCAGACAGAAACGAGAGTTGCCTTCGTTGGTGACCAGTACCAGCCGACCACTTTCGGCCGAAACGAAATTGGCGCCCGACAGACCGACGTCTGCTTCCAAGTACTTGCGGCGCAGAAATTCGCGCGCCCGTCGCGTGATGACCTCGGGAGTGTCATTGTAGGTACCAAGACCTTTCTGCTGGAAGGTGCGGGCGATTTCCCGACGGTTCTTGTGCAGGATGGGCTTGACGATGTGGCTCGGCCGGTCGGCGTCGAGCTGGACAATGAACTCGCCCAGGTCGGTTTCGAAGCACTCGACGCCGTGACGTTCAAGGAAAGGCAGAAGCTCGATTTCCTCACTGACCATGGTCTTGGTCTTGACCAGGCGTTTGGCGCCGCGAGCTTGCAGAATGTCGAGCACGCTTTGGCAAGCCGCCTCGGCATCGAGAGCAAAGTGAACCTTCACGCCGCGAGCACGCAGCTTCTCCTCGGCTTTTTCAAGGTACGAATCCAGGTGCTCCAGCGTGTGCTGCTTGATCTGCCCGGCCAGCTTGCGCAGGAGATCCACGTCGGCGTAGTCCTCGTGCAATACCTGCGTGCGCTTTTCGTGGCCCGCTTTGCTGCCCAAGCGCACGGACGTGCGGCGCTCGTCGCTCTGTTCGGCAGCAAATTGGTCGATGGGCTCGCGTTTCATCGGCCCACCTCTGACGATGCGAGCGCATCGCGAAGCACCTGGGCCACGTGCAGTGCGCGCAAAGGACGACCTTGCCGCTCGGCCAAGCCGCGCAGGTGAAGCAGGCAGCTCATATCCGTCGACACGATCACGTCCGGTTTCGCCGCAAGCAGATTGTCCAGCTTTAGCGTGCCCATGGCTGTCGAAATGGACGCAAACGCGACCGAGAACGTGCCGCCGAAACCACAACACTGCTCGGCCTCGTCGAAGTCCACGAATTCGAGTCCCGACACCGAGCGCAGCAGCGCGGACACGGCATCGCCGCTGCCGCTGCCCCGCGAGTGGCACGACCGATGAAAGGCCACGCGCCCGGCAAAGCGACCGGGCCACGACGTGACGCCGAGCCCACGCACGATGAAGTCAGTCAGCTCCCACGCCCGCGTGCCAAGCTGTTTGACCGCCACAACGTCCGGTTCGTTTTCGAACAGAATCTGAGCCCCGTGCGACAGCATGGCCGCACACGAGGCCGACGGAATGACGACCGGCGCTTCGCCCGCGAACACATCCACGGCATGACGAAGCACCGTGCGGGCCGCGGGCCAGTCGCCCGCGTTGAAGGCAGGCTGGCCACAACAGGTTTGCCTTTCCGGAAACTCGACGGTGCAGCCGAGATGTTCGAGGACCTCCACGGTCGCTCGCGCCACGTCGTCGAAAAACGCGTCGCAAAGACACGTGCTCATGAGCTGCACTCGGCGCGCGGTAGAGGCGGCGACAGAGACAGACGAGGAAGGTGCGCTCATGACCGCGCCACGCGCTTGCCGCTTACTGGCCTTCGGCGACGACCGGATTGGTCAGTCGTCCGATGGACTCGATCTCGACGGTGACAACGTCGCCGGCTGCCAACCAGCGGGGCGGCTTGCGCGCCATGCCCACACCTTGGGGCGTGCCGGTCATGATGACCGTGCCCGCCACAAGCGTCGTGCTGCCACTCAAGAATTCGATCAGCCGTGGCACGTCGAAGATCATATCGGACGTGGTCCAATCCTGCATGCGCTCGCCGTTGAGAATGGTCGCGATGTGCAGGTTGTTGGGATTGGGGATCTCGTCGCGGGTGACCAAGCACGGTCCGAGAGGCGCAAAGGTGTCGAAGGTCTTGCCCCGACACCACTGACTGCCGCCCATGCGAATTTGCCAATCGCGCGCGGACACGTCGTTGGCGCAGGTGTAGCCGAGAACATAGTCGAGGGCGCGCTCGCGCGTGACGTTCTTGCAGGTCTTGCCGATCACCACGGCCAACTCGCACTCGTAATCCACCTCGCTCGATGCCAGGTGCGTGGGAATCTCGATGGGATCGCCGGGATTCTGGACCGCGCTCGCGCTCTTCATGAACAGAACGGGATACTCGGGAATCTTGGCGTGGGTTTCTTCCGCGTGATGGCGGTAGTTGAGACCGATGGCGAGGATGCCGGTCGGCGCGACCGGCGCCAAACGCTTGCAAACCTGGGCGCCTTCGGAGGTGACCGTGAACGAGCCGAAAATGTCGCCGTCGATGAGGCGGACCGAGCCGTCTCCCTGCTCGCTGCCGTAGTGGGTAAGACCTTTGTTGTCCAGATAACGTACGATTCTCATCGACTGGCAAGCTCCTTCCAAACGGTGCCGCTGGGGAAAAGGTGGGCGAGGCGCGAAGGCGTTTTCATGGTGATGCTTGAACCCGACGCCAGCGGCGCGACATACCGCCCGTCGCGAATCACGCACGGATCGACGAAGTGCTCGTGCAGGTGATCCACATATTCGATCCAGCGTCCTTCCAAAGAACCGGACACCGCGATGTAGTCGAAGATCGAGGCGTGCTGCACGTATTCGCACAGCCCCACGCCGCCCGCGTGCGGACACACAGGAACGCCGAATTTGGCCGCCAAGAGCAACACGGCGACGACTTCATTCACGCCGGCCAGGCGACAGAAATCGATCTGGCAGAAGGCGATGGCCTTGGCTTGCAGAAGCTGCTTGAACACCACGCGATTCGGGCAATGCTCGCCGGTGGCCACGCCGATGCCGTGGACCTTCATGGCCTGGGCGACGGCCGCATGACCGAGAACATCGTCCGGACAGGTCGGCTCTTCAATCCACAGCGGCTTGGCAAACGCCAGCGCGTTCATCCACTGGATAGCCACCGGCACGTCCCAGCGCTGGTTGGCGTCGACCATCAGCGTCCGATCCGGGCCGATGGTCTCGCGTACGATCTTCGCGCGGCGAATGTCGTCGGCTTGGTCCAGGCCCACCTTGATCTTGAAACCCTTGAAACCGGCATCCATGCCTTCGCGGCACAAGCGCCGAACTTTCTCGTCAGGATAGCCCAGCCACCCCGCCGACGTGGTGTACGCGGGATAGCCGTGCGCGCGCATGTCGGCTTCCCGCTGCGGCCGGGAAGCAAGCTGCCGATCGAGAATGTCCAGCGCCTGATCCGGCGTCAGCGCATCGGTGAGATAGCGAAAATCCACCAGCTCGACGATTTGCGCAGGCGACAGATCCGTCAGCAACTTCCACAGCGGCTTGCCGATCAGCTTGGCGTAAAGATCCCACAGCGCATTGATGACCGCCGCAGTCGCCATATGCATGACGCCCTTCTCGGGGCCAAGCCAGCGCAACTGGCTGTCGCCGGTAAGCCGCCGACAAAACGCGCCCGGAGATTCCACGAAGTCGGCGATGGCATGCCCGACAATCATCGGACGCAACACCTCGATGGCCGCCACCACCACGTCGTTGCCGCGACCGATGGTAAACGCCAGCCCGTGACCCTCGACGCCGTCGCCCCGATCCGTTTCCAACACCACATAGGCCGCCGAATAATCGGGGTCCGGATTCATGGCATCCGAGCCATCGAGCTCAAGCGACGTGGGGAAACGAATGTCGTAGGTCGCAAGGCCGCGAATTGTGCCCTTGAGCAGTCCTGTTTTCGTCATCAGCAGCGTCCGGCCCGGATTATTTGCCCGCGCTCCAGCCGCCGTCAATCATAAGGGTGCTGCCCGTGACCATGGCCGACTCGTCAGCCGCAAGATAAAGCGCCGCCGCCGCTACTTCGTCGGGGCGCACCATGCGGCCCGTGAGCTGCGTGGACGCCATGTCGCGATAGGCCTGCTTGGGATCGGGATACTCAGCAATGCGCGCTTGCACGAAAGGCGTTTCGACCCGCCCTGGACAAATGCAGTTGAAGCGAACGCCGGTGTGCGAATGATCCAGCGCCATGGCCTTGGTCAGGCCGACCACGGCGAACTTCGTGGTGGTGTAGGCCAAGCGGTCGCGAACCGCCACGATGCCGCCGATCGAGGCCAGCGAAATGACGCTGCCCGTCCCCCGCTCAAGCATCGCCGGAACGAAGGTCTTGCAGCAGTTGAACACGCCACGCACGTTGATACTGTAAAGGCGGTCCAAGTCGGAGGCGCCGGTTTGCAGCAGGTTGCCCACGTGACCCACGCCCGCGTTGTTCACAAGGATGTGCAGCGCGGGCACGCGGCTCGCAAGCGCCTGCACAGACGCTTCGTCGGCCACGTCGGCCGTCGCAAAATCGGCCTCTCCGCCCGCCGCGCGAATCGCATCCACCGTGGCCTGACCGCCCGATGGATCCCGATCCACGACCCACACCGCCGCGCCCTGCGCCGCCAACAGCTCGGCGATAGCGCGCCCGATGCCCGAGCCCGCGCCCGTCACCAGGGCCACCTTGTCGTTCAGACGAAACGGAGTCATGCGACCGACAGTAGCACTACTGATTCACTAAAAGGCCTAAATCACGCCAATGTCGCTGGTCGTCTTGGAAGAAGGCAGTCGATAGCAGCGGCGCGCGTTTTCGAAAAACACGGCCCTACGCTCGTCGGCAGATAAATGCGACAGAAGACTCCGCACAGTTGCGAGCCAGCGTGCATAAGAAGCGGCCAGCTTGACCACCGGCCAATCGCTGCCGAACAAAAGCCGCGTTGGCCCGAAGTAGCCGAGCAAATGACGGACGTAGGGCTCAAGGTCGGCTTCGCCCCATGGAACGGCGGCCTCGGTCACAAGGCCCGAAAGCTTGCACATCACGTTGGGCAAACGGGCAAGCTGTTCGATGGAACTGCGCCAGGGATCGAGCAGGTGGTCGCGAATAGCCGGCTTTCCGGCATGGTCCAGCACAAACATCGTATCCGCACACCGCCGTACAAGCTCGACCGCGGCCGGCAACTGATCCTGGGTCACACAGATGTCAAACGTCAGCTCACGCTCGCCGAGCGACTGCACGCCGGCCACGAACTCGGGACGCAGACAGAAACTTCCGTCGCCTTCGCCCTGGATCGGGTGGCGCACGCCGCGCACCAGCGAAACGCTGGCGAGCGCATCAAGCGCCGCCGCGGTTTGCGCTCCGCCATCCATGGGCGCAAACGCCACAATCCCCGCAAGACGCGGCTCGCGCGCCGCCAACTCGGCGATCCACTGCACCTCGTCCAGGAAATGCGCACGATCGCATTCGGCCTGAACAAAGACGATATGCGCAGGCAACTCGGCAGCTTCAGCGATGAAATGCTCGGGCGTGTGAGGCGCAGCGATAGCCGGGACCTCGGCGAGCCACGGATAAGAAAGACGTGTCGGATCCCAGAAGTGGGCGTGCGCATCGACAAACGGATTTATCACGGCCTTCCTCAGCCGATATCCGGCGCCAAGCGGCGTTCGGGCTGCGCCAGCTCGGGCCGCAACGAGCGATAGCCCCACAGCGCAAAGTACAGAATGAATGCGTGGCAGATCACAGGAACAACAAAGGCGGTCTGAATGCTCCACCCGAGCACCAGGGGCACGAGAAATCGCCTTTCGGTAAGGGACGTGGATGCCTGCATGGTGAACCTCAGCCCAAGGCGCGATCGAGGTGAACGTACCCGCCGTCGACGAAAAGATGCTGCCCGGTAATATGACCCGCAGACTTAGACGACAGTAGAAACACGGCGGTTGCTGCAATCTCCTCGGGCTTCGTCATGCGTTTGCCAAGCGGAATCTTGGCCACGATGGCGTTCAGCTTTTCGTCGGGGTTGGAAAATGTTGCCAGCCAACTCTCGTAAAGCGGTGTCATCACCTCGGCGGGAACGATGGCATTGACCCGAATTCCGTAAGGCAGAAGCTCGACCGCCCACTCGCGGGTCAGGGCCAAGATGGCGCCTTTGGCGGACGCGTAGCCCGAGGTCCCGCCCTGACCGGTCACCGCCGCCTTGGAAGCGATGTTCACGATCGCGCCGGCCTGCACACGCCGAAGGTGCGGCAAAGCGTGATGGGCGAGATCGTAAAAGTGGAACAGATTGCGTTCCAGGGAGGCGCGATAACGCTCGGGGCTGCCGTCCTCCAGTCCCACGCGGTCGTTGACACCCGCGTTATTCACCAAGGCGTGCAAGGCGCCAAGCTCGCGCACCACGCGCTCGACTGCTTGGGCGCAGGACTCGGACGAGGTCAGCTCGGCAGGAACGAACAACGCGCGATGACCGGACTGGCGCAGCTCCGCAACCAGCGACTCTCCCGCAGCGGCATCGCGATCCAGGACGACCGGAGTCCCCTTTTCACCTGCAACGGCGCGAACAATGGCGGCGCCGATGCCCTTGGCCCCTCCGCTGATGAGCACAACCCGGTCTCGCAGATCCAGATCCATCGTTCCTCCGCGCGTGCAATTCTACGCGGGGCGGATCAGCGAAAACAAGCCGGCGGGTCAGAAATCGGACGCTGACAGTGGGCCAGCCCGCGGAGTTGGGCCCGTGGGAGCGGGTAGAGGGGTTGCTTTTCGTCTAGTTGACGGAATGCGTCTTGTCGGACAGGTTTTGTGGGTGAGATTCGGTGAAGGCAAAATGGCTCTTGAAGAGCCTAGCGCGGCCTACGGCCGCAACCAATGCGGGGCTCCGCCCCGCTCCCCGCGAGGACCTGCGGCCCTCGACCCGCGTGGGTGAGAGCGCGGGGTGCGCTCTCACCGTCGGGGAAACAAGATCGGGTTGCGTGTCGTGAGGTTTGGGGCCTGGATCAAGGCATGGAGAAATTCATCGAGCGCCACGCGGACAAGATCATTGGGACGCTTTCGTGCTTCGACCGGATACTGTTCCGGGGCTATCTGCCCATCATGAGTGGGGCCGCGATGGCGTTGTATCTCAAGATCCAAGGCGTGCGCCGTGAGACAGTCAATGCGTTCGTGCTCGAGCAGGCCGCACGGCTGAAGGCGCATGCCCTCGATTGGTGCACGCGCAGCGGGCGTCCCTACCAGTATCTCGGCAACCTCGTGCGGAAAGAGGAGATGGCGCGCAAGATCGCCGAGCGGGATGGAATCAAGCAGGGGCTGGTGTGCGTGCTGTCGGTGGTGGACCGGAGCTCTGATGAATCCCCACAAAAAGCCTTGAAAGATCGATCCCTTGTGTAGACCACCCTCTCCCTTCGGGAGAGGGCAGGGTGGTTGCGACCAGGAAAGGCTGGTCTGAAAGGAAAGAGAACTCGGAAGCTCTTGA
>OBLT010003121.1_pt1 | contig 10201 bp, 7 predicted proteins | sample 1518721 | NCBI WGS metagenome assembly OBLT01 (sample SAMEA3539307, study PRJEB22396) | soil metagenome | biome: tundra; feature: field; material: soil | place: USA | collected 2010-05 | depth 0.15 m | reverse complement strand
GGGCCTCGTGGGTTGAGGGTGGCGTGCCCGTATCGATGGCGGGCGTGACGATTCTCGACCCCCGGATTGGGTGTCACCGTATGGGCGTCGGCGACGCTAGACGGCAAGTCCTGGTCGGCCGATTCCTTCTCACTCCGGCGATTGGCCACCGCCTTGCCTGGGCGCTTAGTGTGCGCCATGAGAAGTGCTTCCGAGGCGGGCCCGTCTATGCGGGGTCAAATAGTCCTCCAAGGAATATGCTTTTCGGACCGCCGGTGCATCACGTAGGAGATGTAGCTCGACGGCACCGAGGTGCGGAAACCACGGAAAGACACGCGGAGGAAGACGTCTAAGAAGGACCCGCGGATTCGGATGCCGTCGTCTTCTCTTCCGGTGATTCCCGGCCGGTCGACGGGATTCGCCGCTGCCGCCGAAGAGGTAGTCGCAGCGGCGTCGGACTCGGAGCCTCAACTCGCCGCTCGGTCGGAGCGTGTCTACCGCGATGAGGCGCTCCATGGCTACACGCCGGCCCCAGATGAACGGCACAGATGCCGAGCATGCAGATATCGTGTCGGAGCCAACTCTTGACCCCGTCGTTGCGCGAAGATCTCGCGCGATGTCCAACGTCCGATCGCTGTTTCCGATAGCCCCTACCTCTCGTGTGCGATGGCGCTCGGCGTTCTCGGCCCTGTTCTTTATCGGGTTTGGCACCTTCTTAGAGGTTCAGCGCCTCGGAGGCAACACGGCAGTCGATACCCTCTGGGCCGAGGACGGGAACATCTTTCTTGCCGGAGCGGTGAACGGGGGTCGCTTGCATGCATTCCTCGTGACGTACAACGGGTACGTCAACTCCGCGGCCAGGCTGATCGGCGCACTAGCTGCGAGCTTCCCGTTGTCGTGGGCTGCCGCGACGTTTGCCATCGGGTCCGCAAGCACCGTAGCTCTTCTCGGGGGCTTCGTGTATCGCGCTTCAGGGGCGCATATCCCGACGAAGCAAGTGCGTTTCATGCTCGCTGCACTCATGGTGATCATGCCGGCCACAGCGTTCGAGGTACAAGACAACGCCGCTAACTTACATTGGTTCTTCGACTTCGCCGCTGTGTGGGCCCTGCTGTGGAGGCCATCGAATTGGTGGGATCGATCACTTGGCGTCGTCGTGATCCTTCTTGCCGCGACCTCGGACCCATTGGTGGCAATCCTCGTGCCCCTCGCCCTGCTGCGTCTTCTCGCGGTCCCAAAGCAGGAGATCGGCCCCGTCCTCGCATTGCTAGGGGGGCTGCTTATCCAGGCGGTCGCCTTCGTCGATCCCGCGCAAGTTGTGCTCGCCGGTCCGGCCCAAGGGACACCCAGCCCTCTGGATCTCGCGCGAGTCTTCGGAGTTCACGTGTTGACGTCGTTCTTCCTTGGGGGCACGCTAGGGAACGATCTTTTCGGCGCCTTCGGCTACAAGCTCGTCGGGCTCCTCACGCTGGTGGCTTTGGCGGGCTTGGTGTGTCTCATGTTGCGCAAGTCGCTTCAGTTTGAGCGACGGCTGGTGCTCGGCCTGTCCGCGTTGGCAATCGCCTTCACCATCATTCCGGTCTACATACGTTGGGGATCTCAGTTCGACATCAACCCTTATCATCTCATCGGCGTGCCAGCGCGCTATTGGACGGTACCACTGCTGTGTCTCTGGGCGGCCGTTGCGGTAGTCGTCGGATCCCAACGTTTTCGAGATCTAGTACGTCCGAGTGTAGGCATGGCCGCCATCGGTGCATTGTCCGTTTGGTTTGTCGTCCTAGCCCTGTCCGATTACGGCATCCACAACAAGTATCGCGACGCAGGCCCGTTCTGGAATCAAGAGATGGCTGCGGCGATCACGTTCTGCGAATCTGCGCGGACAGGAAGCAACGCGACGTTCCTCCCGCCTCCGAAATTGGTTTTTGGTTTCAATATCCCCTGTTCCCGCGTCGTGAGCCCGCCAGCCAATCGGGAACATTGAATGCGTCGATACCTAAAGGGATGCCGCGCGCGGTGGTCCATCCTGATGAGCACCCCTTTGAGCCACTCGAAAACCCAGCCAAAGTAGTGGCAACGGTCATCTCGACCCCGACGGGAAATCTTGAGCTGGTCGGGAGCGGCGAGGGGGATCCTGAGACGATTGGCGAAACATGCGCTCTTCCTCGAACTCTTTGGGCAGGTCATCGACGAGCTCGACGACGCGGACGCTCCCTGGCGACCCGTAATTGACCCCGGATTGCGACGAGCGTGATCGCGAGGGCCGTGAACTGGACGCGGCCCAGAACCACTCCGATCCTGGTCCGAAGGGGACCGAGCGCAGCAGAGCACGGAGAACGGCTAATAAACGCGCACTCGACCTCACCGACAGGCGTCACCACCTTGGCTCATCGCATACTGGAAGGAAGCATGAGTGGCGCTGAATTCGAGCCAATCGAGACGAGGTGATTGGTGGACGTCGAGCTTCCATGCCCGGACAGTGTTCGTTGATCGTTCGGACGAGCGATATACGCGCTGGGGAACACTGAGCAGGGTCCGGCTAACGCCCAAATGCCACCGCGCGGCGATTCTTCTTGATGTCGACGGCTGGTTCCGGTGCTCGCGATTGAAGGGCCCGCCCATGCCAACCGGAAGTCAGCGGCGGTCAAGCCTTGACGCGCCGATCCCACCGTCTGCATTCAGGGTCGGCTACAGACAGGCCGAACTAGGGCCGTACGCCTTCTGGAAATGCGGGTGGCGGGGTAATCCGCCAGGGAGCCTCGAATCGCTCTCGCTCGCATTTTCCTTTACACAATACGGACTATTATCACGGCGTGCCAGCCGCGTTCAGTGAAGCAATCGCTCCAAGCGTCGTCTCAGCCCCAATAGAGTCCAAATTTGCTCCACCCGTGCTGATTGGCCACCTTCTGGGCGACTACTCAGATGCGATCCGCCCAATCATCAGTACCACCGGGTTTGCGGATCAAGTATCGGCGCACAGCGTCCCTTCCCTTCCCTCCCGGCTGGGATGTACGGCTGGGTGGGCGACGCTTCAAAGGGTCATCGTTGAGCAAGGGCATAATTCGTCCAACTGCCGTGAAGCCTACGGCAGGCCTGCCTGCTGATGCAATGCAACTGACTACGCACCGTGTCTACCTCGAGAAAGAGGAACACCGATAGCAACATGGAAGACCCATCCTCCAGCCCATCGCACGAGGGCCATATCACCACAGACGGCGAACTTCAAGACGCCCATGATCTCGAGTTCACCGGCGAGTGCTTTGTGCCCGGAGTGCATGGCAACATCGAACTGGAACATTTGCATCGGTACCTCCAAGCATGTGAGATCGCCGAAGACAAGATCGTCCTGGACATCGCCAGCGGCGAAGGCTATGGTTCGTTCATGCTGTCGGACAAGGCAGCCATGGTCACGGGCGTGGACATTTCGGATGAGGCCGTCAACCACGCGCGAGCCAAGTACGGGCGCTCGAATCTCCGGTATCTCGTCGGCACCTGCGCGGACATCCCGCTGCCCGACTTCAGTGTCGATCTAGTCGTGAGCTTCGAAACCATAGAACACCACGACGAGCATGAAGCCATGATGCTCGAGATCAAGAGAGTCCTACGTCCCAACGGTTCGCTGTTGATTTCTAGTCCTGACAAGTTGCGGTACTCGATTGAACCCAACCACACCAACCCCTTCCACGTGAAGGAGCTGTATGGGAACGAGTTCAAGGACCTCGTGGACCGCCACTTCCGCAACTCCACCTTCTTCGGACAGCGCGTCCTGTATGGGTCGTCGATTCTTCCCGACGCATCGGTGACTCCGTCAAGATGCTATTGGAAGAACGGCGACGAGTCCGGGGTATCCTCTGGTGACAATCGCCCCTTGTACTGGATCGCCCTGGCGTCCGACGGAGAGTTGCCGACAATTGCTGCTGGGGTATTTGAGCAACCCATTGACAGCGCAGAGGCAGTCGTGGCTTATCGTGCTGCGCTTGCCGAACGAGACGGTCAGGTCGCGGACTTCTCTGGAAGGTTGGCGACCCGCGAGGGTGAACTCGCGGACCTCTCTGGAAGGTTGGCGACCCGCGAGGGTGAACTTGCGGACCTCTCTGGAAGGTTGGCGACCCGCGAGGATGACCTCACGAATATGGCTACAGGACTGGCAGATCGTGAGGATCAGATTGCTTCGCTCCGGGAGACGCACGCCAATCTTAGTCAGTCCCTTGCTGAGAAGCGCGACCAGCTCAATTCGCAAGAGGAGATCATCGACGCTGCTCAGCGCGAGATCGCAAGGCTCATGGCCATGGCTGACGAACTCAGAGCCATCAAGGGTTCCACCCTGATGCGCTTGCGAGCAGCCGTGAAGGAGGAGTCATTCGGGTTCCACAAGCTGGCTCACGTCGCGCATCTGTCCCTCTCCTTGGTGCTGGCGCAATTCCGCCGTCGTTCGCCTGTCGCCACGGCGGGAGCGAATACCGGAAGGATCGAAGAGCGGCCATCACCGAGTGCCGCGCTCGAATCCGCTGCGCACGGCTTCGACCCCGATTTCTATTTGGCGCAATACCCTGACGTCGCCGCGGCCGGCGTTGATCCGCTGGATCACTACCTCCGACACGGTCAAGCCGAGGGGCGTCTACCACGAAGTCCCGGGCTAACGGGCGGACCGCTGCTGGAGTTCGCTTTGCCCGCCCAAGCCGAGAACTACCGACCGCTCGTCTCCATCATCGTGCCGACGTACAACCATGGAGAGTTCATCGAAGAGCGGCTCGAGTCGATCTATCGCCAGACCTACGATGGGCCTGTTGAGGTCTATCTGCTCGACGACGCGTCGTCCGACTGCTCCCCTCGGGTGCTTCAAAGCTTCGCCGATCGATTTCCCACGATCACGACGCTTATCACCAACTCCGAGAACTCAGGATCCGCCTTCCGCCAATGGCGGCGCGGACTTGCTCTCGTGCGCGGAGATATCGTCTGGATCGCAGAATCCGATGATCTGTGTGATCGGGACTTCCTCGAGACCTTAGTGCCGCTCATGGCCAACCCAGCTGTGATGTTGGCGTTTTCGAGGACCGTCTTCTTTCGAGACACGACGCGCCATGTGGTCCTCACCCTTGAGGACTACCTGCACGACGTCGGTCCGTTCAGGTTCGACATCCCGTGGATCCAACCCGGAGCAGCACTCGTTGCCGCAGGGTTTGCAGAGAAGAACCTTGTCCCGAACGTGAGCGGAGCGGTTTTCCGCCACCCGAGGAGCATGCCCTTTCTTGACAGCGATGAGTGGCTTGACATGCGCCTTGCAGGCGACTGGATCTTCTATCTCGAAATCATCAAGAGCGGGCTCGTCGCCTACTCCCCCGCGACGACAAATTATCACCGGTCGACCGACACCACTCTCACGAGCCAGATCAATGCCTCCTCATCAGTGTTGGCGCAGGAAATTGCTCAGGCCAAAGCCACGGCACATCGCCTCTACCGGACCGGCAGTCCCGCCGACCGGACCACTGATCGCCCCACTCTTCCTCTGGCTTCAATAGCGGACCCATGACGTATTCGGCCACCTCTCGTCCTTCCGTGCTCATCGTGTCATACGGGCTGATTGCTGGAGGAGGCGAGACGTTTCCCATCTTCCTTGCCAATGCCCTGCGGGCTCGCGGATGGCCGGTGGCGTTCCTTGACTTCGGGAAAGAAGCGGCCCAGCTGGGAGTCCGGAACATGCTCCAGCCCAACGTACCGCTCTATCACTTGCGAGACGACCTCAACATCGGCCGGCTCTGCCGGGAGCTGGCTATCGACGTGGTCCACTCGTGCCACACCACGTGCGATCTCCTGATCGCAAAGAACCTCCAGAGACTGCCCTCGTACCGCCGCCCTAAGCACCTGGTGACCTTGCACGGAGGCTACGAAACCATGACCTTGCCCGACCTCCTCGCAAGTCTTCCCATTCTCGAGCACGTCGACCAGTTCACGTATTCCGCATCCAAGAACCTGGATAGTTTTCCAAAGCGCTTCCTGGAAGAGAAGCGTTTCACGCGGATAGACAATGCGCTGCCGCATTCAAGCGCCGCTCGTACACCTCGGAGTCGCACCGACCTTGGCGTCTCCGAGGAGGCCATAATCGCCATACTGATCTCGCGAGCGATCCCAGGTAAGGGTTGGGATCTCGCGCGGATTGCGGTCGAGTCCGTCCGCCGTAAGTCAGGTCGCGACATCCAACTTATCATCATTGGAGATGGGCCAATCTACGATGAGATGACGAAGGCACTCGTACCAGATTGGCTCCATCTGTTGGGGTTTCAAGCTGACATCCGGTCATGGATCTCGATTGCCGATGTTGCGCTCCTGCCGTCCACTTTCTCTGGCGAGAGCTTTCCGTTGGTTCTCATCGACTACCTCGCGATGGGGGTGCCGACGATAGCATCCTCCGTCGGCGAAATCCCGCGGATGTTGAGGAGCTCTCTGGGCGTCGCCGGATACGTGATCGAGACAACAGACGGAGGCATTTCAGGAACTCGCCTCGCCTCACGCATCGAGAAGTTCACCAGCCTCGACAAGGGCGACAGAGACCTGCTTCGGGCTCGGGCGCTCAAAGCGGCGGAGAAGTTCGACTTCGACCACATGATGCACGCGTTTGAACGGGTTTACGAAACGCTGGCCCCGTAGCGAATAGCCGGCTACACGCCATGCCAACTCCGGAGGTCGAATCGTGCGGGCCGTGAATCCATGGACAAAGTCAGTGATTCGCGATCTCTGGCCTATTGATGCGAGGGTCCGCGCTCGCGACAAGGTCGCTCTCAAGTTAGGGTATCTCCCTGGCTACTGCAACATCTGTGGATGCCCCACAGTGTTCAAGGTCGATCATCCCAATTTCCGGGAGCATGTCGTCTGCCGGATCTGCCTCAGTCGGAACCGGCAGAGACAGATCGCGACGCTCCTTCTGTCATATGTCACCGAGGCGGGAAGCTGGGCCAGCGCATGGCTCAGCATAAGAGATATCCCGCGCGAGACGATCATTTGGAATGCCGAAACGACGAGGGCTCTGCATCAACGACTCGCTCTCCATCTTGGCAAGAACTACATCTCGAGTGAGTACATCGACCCGTCGCTCAGGAGCGGCGAAACCCGCGACGGTATTCTCCACGTCGACATGCAAGCGACGCATTTCGACGACAACTCCATCGACTTCATCCTATCTAGCGATGTCATGGAGCATGTTCCGCATCCACGGCAAGCGCTCATGGAGACGTATCGCATACTCCGACCTGGCGGCTGTCACATATTTACTGCGCCGTTCTACCTCCACCGATTCACAAATGAGATCAGGGTTCGGGTAGACGATGGTGCCGTCGCAACGTATCTAAGACGCCCGTGGTATCACGATGATCCATTGCGCGCTGGCGGCGCCTTGGTCTACACCGTCTTCGCTCCCGAGCTCCTTGGCCAACTGGAGGACCTGGGCTTTGAGGCAAGACTATGCCTCGTTTACTCGCCTCTGCATGGCATCCTCGGCTCCAACGGCATCGTCATTGTTGCGCGCAAGGCGCCCGTACCCCGCTACGCGAGAGACTGGGTCTTCGGCGATGACGCGTGGCCACGGCAGGGTGTTCTCGAGGAGGATCTCGAGGCGCAGATGCGGCCTCAGACCAACGCCTGAGGTGCCGAGCCAATCAGCTTACGAGTCGCCCGAGAGAACCCAGGACCGGTAGAGGGAGTTGTACTGCTGAAGGAAGAAGGCAGAGCTTACAGGGGGCTGCCACTCCACTTCAATCATCGATTGGCGAGTTACCTCGTCCCCAAAGGCAATCGCCCAGAGTAAGAGGCCGGTAATCCCAGCCTTCGTTTGCGGATGCGCACGCTGCAGGAGAGGATCTGCCCAGTACACCGCACTCAGCACGTTCCAAGCCTTCTCGCCCGAATCACTTGCCTCGACATGAGATCGCAGCGCAGGTGGAATCGCCAGCGATTCTGGCGCGACACCGCCTGGGACAATTCCAAGCTCCTGCAGGCTTCGAATCTCGCCGGGGTCAGAGAAGACATTCATATGGTCCGTTTCAAGCAGCTGGGAAGCGTCGGCAAGCTCCCTGCATACCGTGTCGTCGTTGGCGCAAGGCGGTAGTAAGTAGGGCGCCGCGAGCCCCGGTGTCTCAGTGCGCCAGTTGGCCAGCACATCAGCCGATGTGAGCCTGACAGAGCGAGTCACCCGACCTTGCTCCATCCCCACGATCGATGCAATGACTACCTGCGCCACAACAACACATGTCAGCACTGCCTGGCTTGCTTTCCGCCACCCCAGCCAGCCCGTTGCGGTGCGCCATGTCATGACTCCATACCCATACGTGCCCAGGAGCATGGGCCACGTGAACGTGGCGTACCGCGACGTGGTCCCGGCGTCTGCATTCGCGACAAGCCTACCGGGTACCAGCAGAAGGTCGAAGAGAATACTGACGACGATGAGCGCGACGCAATACGCCTTGGCACCCGTGGGCCGACCTTCGCGTATCCATGCGACCATCACGACACCTGAAAGGATGAATAAGAGGGCGCCAACCACTTCAGTCAGACGGAAGCTGTCAAGCACCTGTATTCCGGAGTCGATGTTCGGGACGACGCTGCCGGCTAGAACGAGAACCCCGTGGATTGACGGCGAGATGTGTCCGAGGAGGTAGGGGATAGAGGCGGAACCTGACTCGGCGAAATTGAAGTCAGCGAAGTATCCAATCGTCACGACGACGCCGACCCCCGACCAAAGAGCCGCATGCGCTCTCCTTTGCCCCATGGCGAGCAGCACGACCAGACCTGCGGGCCAAACGATCAGGCCTTCAAGCGACGAGTAGGACGCCAGGGTTGCGGGAATGGCCGCAATCAATATCCTCTTCGTTGATGAGTTCGATCCTCCCAAGAGGAGGATGGCCGCCAACATAAAGAACAGCACCATGGCCCAAGCAGTCTGAAACGCCCATAGGATGTTCTGGTGCTGGACGAGACTCAACACAAGAAAGGGAGTCGGCAACCAAAAGAGCGGGGCTTTGACGATCTCCTTCCAGAACATTCGAGTTATCAGGAGTAGCGATCCGATCATGAAACAGGCCGAGAGCCAGAGAAAGGAAAGGTCGTTCCAGTTGCTCAGGCGAATGAGTACGACGCTCACAAGGTTGGGGAAGAACAAGATGTTCTCGTTGTGTTGTTGCCAAAGAGTCGCGAGGGTCACACCGCCAGGTCGAATGAATGTAGTCCATCCCCATTCGTCCCAGAACACGACGCTGACGCCGAAAGTCGCGACATATGCCAGATATCCAGCGACACAGGCGATTGCCGTGGTGAGATAAAACTTAGGACCCCAGTGCTTCTGCTGGAGACCCAAAGCCGAGGCATCCATTGACGTTGCCTCATCTGCCTGACTTCGTCGCGATTCCAAGTATGCCTCAACCTCCGCCGGACGGACCACCGGCCTACGTGATGCGCGGCGATTGATCGACTCGGGACTCTAGCATCGCTCGATGGTTTTGACCCTGTTCTCAACCGGTCGATGTCTTCCTCGACAGCAACGTATCCTATCCCGGATGCCACGCGAGCCTCGCGACGATCTCGGGCTCCTCTCCAGGTTGTATCAGCATCGCTTCTCGGAGGCATACGCTCAAAGGAAGGACGCCATCTGGCGAGCGATCGCCGCCCATCTTCAACGCCACATCGATGAGCGTCAACCAGTCCTCGATGTCGGCTGCGATCGCGGCAACTTCATACGAAACATAAGAGCTCACGAAAAATGGGCGACCGATCCACGAGAGGTCAGCGCCAGCCTCGGCAGCGGCATCAAGTCCGTCCAGTGCAAAGGATTGGACATCGCGGAGACCCTTCCGTCGGACTACTTCGGCACCATGTTCATGAGCAACTACCTCGAACACCTCGCAACGCCCGATGCCGGCCTCAGCGGACGTTGAGCCGTCGCGTCCCGCTAACTCTCACATACCCTTCACCCGCGCGGTTCGCACGACCTCAACGATTCGGATCGCGCAGCGCTGATCGCTGCCACGCACCGCTTCGGCATCACGTAGTCGATCGTGAGCATCATCGTCGCGTGATCAGCCAATACGTCTGCGTTGCAGGGTCGTGAGCAGGGCGACAGAAATCAGAGCGACTGATGTGGCATTTAGCGGATCCGTGGGCGCATTACTGGAAGCCACGATCCGCGACGTTGGTTTGCCGTCTGACCCACGCCATTGTCAGCTTCCGCTACGGCCGAGAG
>OBLT010003120.1_pt1 | contig 10201 bp, 10 predicted proteins | sample 1518721 | NCBI WGS metagenome assembly OBLT01 (sample SAMEA3539307, study PRJEB22396) | soil metagenome | biome: tundra; feature: field; material: soil | place: USA | collected 2010-05 | depth 0.15 m | reverse complement strand
AGGTGGGGCAGGCGTTTCCGCCTGCCGCGCCCGCCTGCGGGCGTCTTCTGGCATCACATCTGCCACTGTATCCCGCCACCTCATACCGCACCTCGGAACCTGGCCGCGATGCGCTCGGCGGAGCGCAGAGTCAGCGCTACGAAGGTCAGGGTGCCGTTGGTGCATCCGGCGTTCGGCAGCGTGGGGGAGCCGACCACGAACAGGTTCTCGTGATCGTGTGTCTGGCCGAAGCTGTCGGTGACGCTCGATGCCGCGTCGCGGCCCATGCGGCAACCGCCGGCGGGATGGTCGAGGTAGCTGCCCGCGCCGGTCGAGAGAATCTTCCCGTTGTCAGACTTTGCCAGCGTCTGGAACAGCTTTTGGAAGTGATCGCGCGTCAAGTGCTGGCGGGACTGTGTCGGCGCGTCCAGTTTGTGTTCGATCTTCGGCATGGCGTCTCCCCAGCGGTTGCGTGCGGTGTCATCCAGGGTGAGCGCGCTGTTGCGGTCGGGATGCACGTCGTAGTATCCGCGGACGCGCGCCGTGCCGCGTTGGGCCCGTTGCCGCCAATCCGCCAGCAAGCTGTCCCCGAGCAGAATGCGGCCGCCAGGTCCGCGCAGCCGCGGCTCGTGTCCGCTGGCGCTCTCCCACACCCGCAAATCGTGACGGATAAACGGCTGGCCCGGCCTCGAGCGGAAGAATTGCCGCGAGATCAGGCCGTGCTGCTCGTTCATGCCGGGAAAAATCTTCGCGTCGATTTCGATCATCGCCGAAAGAAACGCGTGCCCGCACATGTACCGGCCCACCAGGCCCGAGCGATTGGCCAGCCCGCCGGGAAATCGCGAGCATTGCGAGAGCAGCAGCAGGTGCGGGCTCCAGCAGTAGCCCGAGGCCAGCACAAAGACGGGGGCGCGATACTCCAGCGCTTCGTCCGGCCTCTCGCGATTCACCGCTTCGGCCGCGGCCACCGTGGGCTTCCCGTCATCCAGAATCAGCTTCCGGATGAGTGTCTGGTCGTGCAGCTTAAAACTCCGGCGCTCCATGAGGCGCTTGAAGGTGAAGTCGGGCGAGTAGCGGGCGCCGGTCGGGCAGATGGAGCAGGTGTTACAGCGGATGCATTCGGCGCGCCCATCGTAAGGCCTGGTGTTCTTGGCTTGCGGGGTGCTCCAGAACGGAATGCCGCTCTTCTCGGCCCACGTCTTCAGCTCCTTCAGGTTGTGGGTCATCACCATGGCCGGCATGGGGTACGGCTCCGAGCGCCGGTCTTCGGGAAGCGGGCTGGGCTCGCCGGAGACGCCCAGTCGCCGTTCGGCCTCGCAATAGAACTTCTCGAGCTCTTTCCATTCGAGGGGCCAGTCGGTCGCGAGGCCGTACATCGACTTCAGGCGCAGGTCTTCCTCGGAGAAGCGGTTGCAGGTGCCGCCCCAGTGCAGCGCCGATCCGCCCACCGCCATGGTGCGGGAGATCCCGCCTTTGGCTGCCTGGTCCTCGATGAAATCGCCCGGCCACGGGTTCTCCGCATAGTCGATGCTGCGTTGCCGGTACTGCATGCGGTTCTCGAGATCCAGAAGCTTGCGGCCAGCCTCGACGACCGTGATCGTAAGACTCGGGCGCAGCTCGGCCAGTTTCTGCGCCAGCATAGCCGCCGAGATGCCGCCGCCGATGATGCAGACATCCGATTCGTAGGTGCGCACTACTGGCGCCCCCCGTTCACTCCGCGATCCAGCGGCGCCGCCTGCGCTACGGGCGGGGGCGGCAGCGCCGGTGGAGGGTTGTCGGAGCCCTTCAAGCCGCGGCAGAGGTCGCGCCCGATGGCGGCGCCGTAACACAGGTCGTTGGCATCGCTGCTGCGGAAATAGAAGGCCATGAGGTCGGCGGCCACGTGGCGGCCGTCGGGAGTTCTGGGGAGGTCGGTCAGTTTCGCTTCTTCAAGTGCCGCTTCCACGGCCTGTCTGCGGGCCGCGGCGTCCTCGTTCAGCAATGCGGGCCGGAGGTCTTCGAGCTGCCGCAGGTAGGCCGGGGCAGGCGAGGCCGGCTTGGTGCGGAGGCGGGTGAATCCGTAGCCGTGGTCCATTTCGGCGCCGGGACGATAGTCGCGCACCCAGATCTCGAAGCGGTGCGCGATGTCGCGAATGCGGCTCGGTCCAAGCTCGGAGGGAAGCACGACCGCGGCCAGGGCAGCGAGGGTGTCTTCCTGGCCGGCAGGGAAGGCGGCGGTCTGGGCCCAGGCACGCAGGCCGCAGAATCGGATCGCGCTACTCAGGGACGCACTCCAACGGAGCAGTGTTCTTCGCCGCATGAATATCGGTCGAAGTATAGCGCAGATCGCACCTCAAACAGAGGCATCCTGATGGTCCCCGATGGTCCCCTTGGTGAAGGTAGACCGCTGGTTGATACGCGCCTTCCCCGCCCCGCCCGTCCCTTCCTCCCTTCTCACGCCCTCCCGACTCCATGAAAACAAGCCAAATTCTTCTCTTGACACCAATCGCAAATTGCAATACTATAATTACAAATTGCTATATGACGCTCGGCGAAAAACTTCGGTACCTGCGGGAAGTCGAGGGCACCCTTCGCGGTCTCGACCGCGAACTCTCCCAACAGGAGATGGCCCGCCTCATCCAGAAGGAACTCGGCAAGTCCATCAGCCAGAGCTACCTCTCGCAGATCGAGAGCGGCGCGCGGCCTCACCTGACCAACTCCAGCCGTATGTTGCTGGCGCGTTTTTTCAAGGTTCATCCGGGCTACCTGGTGGATGACCCGGAGGGCTACCAGAACGAGCTCATCTCCGACATCGGCGCCTTGGAGGACAAGCTGGACCTCTGGCTGGTCAGCGGGGCTGAGCGCTTCTGCAAGGACCCCGACTTACACCAGGCGCTGCTCACCGTAGCGCGCCACGCGGATTCGCGCATGTGCCTGGTCCTGCTGGGCACCATCCTGGAGAACCCGGGGCTGGCCGAACGCCTCATCGAGGTGTTGAAGGCCCCGGCCCCATCTAACAATCGAAAACCGAGGAGGCGTTCATGACCTGGTCCAATATCTATCTCTTTTGTTTCCTCGTCGGCTTTGGCTTAAGCGCCTTGGCGCTCCTGGCCGGCAGCGTGCATCTGCATCTGCCGCACTTGCACCTCAATCAAGGTATCCATGTCCCCCACGCGTCGGGCGGCGTGGGCGCCCGTGGCATGGGCCGTGGGGTCGACCTGTCGTGGTTCAATTTCGGCACCATCGCCGCCTTCCTCGCCTGGTTTGGCGGCACCGGCTATCTGCTCGAACGGTATTACAGCGTCTGGTTCGTGTTCGCGCTGGGAATTGCAACTCTCAGCGGGATCGGCGCTTCGTCCGTGGTCTTCCTGTTTCTCGCCAAGGTCCTGATGGCGCGGGAGGCTGCGCTCGATCCCATCGATTACGACATGACCGGCGTGCTGGGCCGCCTGAGCATTCCCATACGGCCCGGCGGCACCGGGGAGCTGATCTATTCCCAGGAAGGAACCCGCCGCGTCACTGGCGCACGCAGCGAGGATGGCTCCCAGATTCCCAAGGGCGCCGAGGTAATGGTCACGCGCTATGAAAAAGGAATTGCGTACGTCCAACCCTGGGTAGACCCCACGGGCGACCTGGAGTTGAAGTAGCGGCGAGGCCACCCTCGCCAAGGAGAAATCCAAATTTATGCAAGAGAATCCAACAATTGTCATCGCCGGTCTGATGATCCTCGCGATCATCTTCCTGATGGCGATGTTCGCCAAGCTGTTCCGCAAGGCGGGGCCGCACGAGGCGATCATCGTCTATGGTTTCCGCGGTACCCGCGTCGTGAAGGGCCGGGGCACCGTAATTTTCCCCATGGTGGAAAGCGCCCGTGGGCTGTCGCTCGAGCTGATGTCGTTCGACGTCGCGCCGAAGCAGGACCTCTACACCCGTCAAGGCGTGGCGGTCACGGTGGAAGCGGTCGCCCAGATCAAGGTGAAGTCCGATCCGGAGTCGATTCTGACGGCCGCCGAGCAGTTTCTCACTAAGACGCCGGAGGACCGCGAAGGTCTGATCCGGCTGGTGATGGAAGGCCACTTGCGGGGCATCATCGGCCAGCTCGCGGTCGAAGAGATCGTCAAGCAGCCCGAAATGGTGGGCGACCGCATGCGCTCCACCTGCGCCGACGACATGAACAAGATGGGGCTCGAAGTCATTTCGTTCACCATCAAGGAAGTTCGCGACAAGAACGACTACATCACCAATATGGGCCGGCCGGATGTAGCCCGCATCAGGCGCGACGCGGACGTAGCCACCGCCGAAGCCGAGCGCGACACCGCCATCCGGCGCGCCGTGGCTTCGCGCGAATCCGCCGTCGCCAAGGCGCAGGCCGATCAGGAGCGCGTTCTCGCCGAAACGCTCTCCCTGGCCAAGCAGGCCGAAGCGCAGCGCGATCTCGAAGTGAAGAAGGCCGAGTACCTGGAAATGGTGAAGAAGCAGCAGGCCACGGCCGACAAGGCGTACGAGATCCAAGGCAACATCATGCAACAGCAGGTGCGCGCCGAGGAAGTCACCATCCACCAGATCGAGAAGGAGCACGAAGTCAAGGTGCAGGACGCGGAAATTCTGCGCCGCGACCGCGAACTTACCGCCACCGTGATGAAGGCGGCGGAGTACGAGCGCAAGCGCATCGAGACGCTCGCTGGGGCCGAGAAGTCCCGCCTGATTATGGAGGCGGAAGGCCACGCCGCGGCGATCCGCACGCAGGGTGAAGCGGAAGCCGAGATCATCTTCAAGAAGGGCGATGCCGAAGCCAGGGCCATGAATGTGAAGGCCGAGGCCTACCAGGAATTCAACCAGGCGGCCATCGTCGACAAACTGATCACCAACATGCCCGAGATCGTAAGGGCCCTGGCCGCGCCGCTCGCCAACGTGGACAAGATCACCATCGTGTCCACCGGCAACGGCAATTCCGCCGGGATGCACAAGATCACCGGAGATATTACCGAGATGGCGGCGCAGATTCCCGCGCTGTTCGAGACGCTGTCGGGTATGCCCTTCAGCGAGCTCTTCGCGAAAGTGCGGCTGATCGGCGACAAAACCAACCCGACTGATAAACCCAAAGGCGCGGCGCCGGGCGCAGCGCAGTAACTAAGGAGAATTTCCATGGCACTCTTAGAACGAGTCGCAACGCTGGTCCGGGCGAATATCAACGACCTTGTCGACAAGGCCGAAGACCCGGAAAAAATGATCAAACAAGTCATCCTGGACATGCAGAACCAACTGCTCCAGGTGAAAACCCAAGTAGCCATCTCGATCGCCGACCAGCATGTGCTGGAGCGGAAACTGAAGGAGAACGAAGACAACGAACAGCAGTGGCTGCGCCGCGCCGAGCTGGCCGTGGACAAGAAGGACGAATCCCTGGCCCGCGCCGCCGTGGAGCGTTCCATGAGCTACAAGTCCATGACTGAGAGCTTCCGCCAGCAGGTGGAAGACCAGAGGACGCAGGTGGAGAACCTCAAGACCGCACTACTCAGGCTGCAACAGAAACTGGCCGAGGCCCAGTCCAAGAGCGACATGCTCGTCGCCCAGCACCGCCGTTCGCGCGCGCTCGGTAAGGCCACCGATGCCGGTCTCGCGATCGGTGACAACTCCAACGCCGCCGCCTTCGACCGAATGAAGGCCAAGGTGCGGCACAGCGAATCGGCTGCCCAGGCCAAGTCCGAGCTGGTGGCCGACAACGTCGACGACCGCTTCGCCGCCATGGAAAAGGAAGGCGAGATCGATCGCCTCCTGGCCGAGATCAAATCCAAGCGCAAAGCCGGCTAGGCGTCCTGCCTGGTGGCGCCGGCGGTCTTGCCGCCGGTGATGTCCGGCCGGGCTTCCTGCCCGGCCGCCACCTCACCCACAATCAACGGAGGAACCCATGACGCACCATTCTAAGGTCGACGTGTATATCCTGGCAGCCATCGTTCTCGCCATCGGCGTATTTCTGCTCGGAGACTACTGGATCGCCGGACCGATCCTGCTGATCCTGTTGCTTTGCGCCTATCCGCAGTCCTATGAGACCACGCCCAAAGGGCTGGTCGTTCGCACCGCCCTGACGAAAGTCCTGATCCCCTACCAGACGATCAGCTACATTGGCCCCGCTTCGGAGGATAGTGGCACTTTTTCTTTCACGGCCGATCGCATCAGAATCCAATACGGTCTGGCCTCCGATATTCTAATCGCCCCGGCCAATCGCAACGCGTTCTTCACCGATATGGCCAAGCGTACTCCGCACCTCATGAAGAGAGGGCAAAAGCTGACCGCGGCTTTTGCTTAATTCTTATGGAGAAGGTCTTTCATTTCGATTCCCCGCAGGAGGTCTACACCGCGGATGCGTGCGTGATCTCCTGCTTTGACGCCCGGTTCGACCTGGCGGTCCGCAAGTTCCTCAAGCGGCGCGGCATCTTTACCTTCGATCAGGTCAAGATTCCCGGTTCGGCGAGGTCCCTCGCCGCGCCGGAGTGCGAGGGCGACCGTGATTTCGTGTTGCGGATGATTCGCACTTCGATCCGCCTGCACCGGCCCGATCGTGTGCTGATCCTGGCTCACGCGGACTGCGGAGCCTATCCGGGCGTTCCCATCGACATCGTGGCCGCCGACGTCGTCCGTGCTGCCGGAGTCGTTCTTGCCGCTGAGCCATCCCTCGCAGTGGAATGTTACTTCACCGATTTCGACGGCGTTTACCGGATTGAGTGACAGTGTGACACGGGCATTTTTGCCCGAGTCGGATTTGTTACCTCGTGGGAGCGGCCAGTTAGCGGCCCGGGGTCAGTCGCCTGCCTGGCCCTGAGCCGCCAAGGTATGCTTCTCAGTTCCTTCCCTAAGGAAGCTGACCAGCTCCCGATTGACTTCGTCGGCGTGGGTCCAGGTTACGCAGTGCGGCCCATCGTTGACCACCAACAGGCGCGCATCCTTGATGAGCGTGGCGGTCCTGTGTCCCGAGGCGCTGATCGGTAGAATCCGGTCCGCATCCCCGTGAATCACCAGGGTGGGCACGTCGACATGGGTGAGGTCGTTGCGGAAGTCCTCGTGCCACGCCGGCACGCAAGCCAGGCTGGCCACGGCCGAGGCGCCGGCCGCGACGTTCCAGCTCGCCTGGACAGTCTGTTCGCTGACGCGCTTGCCCAGCAGCACATCCGTGTTGTAAAAGTTCTTGAAAAACTCGGTGAAGAACGAGTAGCGATCCGCCGCGACCGCCTTCTGGATCCCCTCGAATACACTTCCGTCCACCCCTTCCGGGTTGTCCGGCGTCTTCAGCAGGTAGGGCGGGACGGCCGAGATAAATACCGCCTTGCTCACACCCTTCGATCCGTACTTCCCCAGGTAACGCGCCACCTCGCCGCCGCCCATCGAGAAGCCCACCAACGCGAAATCACGCAGGTCGAGCTTCTTCACGATTTTGTGCAGGTCCTCGGCGAAAGTGTCGTAATTGTAGCCCATGGCTGGTTGGCTGGACTTGCCGAATCCCCTGCGGTCATAGGTGATCACACGGTGACCTGCATTCAGAAGCGCCGAGACCTGCTTCTCCCAGGAAGCACCGCTCAGTGGATATCCATGAATCAGGACTACCGACTTACCCGAGCCGTGGTCCTCATAATATAGATCGATGTTGCCGGAGTTTTCCTTTCCGACAGTAATGTACGGCATCGCACTTCTCCTTGGCGCATTCGCATATACGCATTACCATTGAATAACAATTAGATGTCACTGGGCCACCTGGGGCACAGTGCCTAAGTACGATAGAGACCATTCCCGGATGGAGTCCATTCACCAAACCCGGCACACCGGCCGACGCACCATCGGCTGGCCAACCTTGCACGAGAATGCCTTGGCAAACTCCGGCATGTTGGAAACCACTCCGTTGATCCGGTACTCATCGGGCGAGTGCGGATTGGTGATGGCGTTGAGCCGCTTGTTTTCCGGCCGCTCATCCCCACAGGCCCATTGCGCCACCCCGATGAAGAACCGCTGGTCGGGTGTGAAGCCGCCGATCGGCTTCAAGTCCTGTCCCTTGGTGGCGTCCTTCCAGGCCAGGTAGGCCAGCGTAGTCCCGCCCAGGTCCGCCGCATCCTCACCCAACGTCAGCTTGCTGTTGATCTTGATGTCATCCACCACGGTGTACTGCGCATATTGATCCGAGACGCACGTGGCCCGCTTGGTGAACTCGTCGGCGTCTTTCTTGGTCCACCAGTCGCGCAGGTTGCCCTTGGAGTCGAACTGGCGGCCCTCGTCGTCGAATCCGTGCGTCAGTTCGTGTCCGATGGTTGCGCCGGTATTGCCATAGTTCGGCGCATCGTCCAGCTTCGGGTCGAACAGCGGCGGCTGCAGAACGCCGGCCGGGAAGTTGATGTCGTTCATCTGCGAGTCGTAATAGGCATTCACGGTGGGCGGCGTCATCTGCCATTCGGTATGGTCCACCGGCTTGCCGATCTTGGTCAACTGGCGCATGGACTCGAACTCCGTCGCCCGGTTGACGTCGCCCAGGAAATCGCCGCGCTCCACCCGCACCGGAGTGTAGTCCCGCCACTTGTCGGGATAGCCGATCTTGTTCACCATCCCGTGGAGCTTCAGCAGGGCCTGTTGTTTGGTGGCGTCCCCCATCCACGCAAGCTGGCGAAGGTCGGCTTCCATGGCCTTCTGAATCTCCTTGGTCATGCTCAACGCGCGGCTTTTCGTATCGCCGGTGAAGGTCTTCTCCACGAACACCTGTCCGAGAGCCTCGCCGAGATCGCGATCGACGTAGCGCACGCAGCGTTTCCAGCGGGGCTGCATTTCGGCCACGCCGCGCAGGTACTTGCTGTAGAACTCGAAGTTTGCCTCGACGAACCGGGACGAAAGATAGGGCGCCTTGCCGTGTACCAGGTGCCAGCGCAGGTACGTCTTCCAATCGGCGATCGTGCGGGTCCTGAGTTGCCGTTCCACCTCCTGGAAGAACTCCGGTTCGGTGACGTTGATCTCGGCCGGCGCCGCCAGACCGATGCCCTTCCAGTAGGGCCCCCAATCGAAGGAAGGCGTCTGGCCCAGCAGTTGAGCGCGCGTGACCTTGTGAAACTGCTTGTAAGGATCGCGCTTGTCGACCATCGTCAGTGACCGTTCGGCGAGAGCCGTCTCGATGGCCATGACGGTCTGCGCCTCCGCCTTTGCGGTAGCCGCCGGATCGCCGAGCAGCTCGAACATCCTGGCTACGTGCTCCACGTAGCGGCTGCGCGTCTCGGCCGACTTGGCATCGGTCTTCGTATAGTAGTCGCGGTCAGGCAGGCCCAGGCCGCCGGCGGAGGCAAACGCGATCACCTGGCTGGAGTCGGCGAAATCCTGGTTCGAACCGAATCCGAAGAGCGCACTGTCGCCGGACTCCAGGTGCAGCCGGGCGAGCAGCGGCGCCAGATCCGCGACGAGTTTTAGGGCGCCAATTTCCTCCAGAGACTTTTCGAGCGGCCCTCGACCGGCCTTCTCGATGGCCGTCTCGTCCATGCAGGCCGCGAAATAGTCGCCGATCTTCTGTTGCGACGGAGTTCGCCCGGGCGCGGCCTTGGCGGCCTCCTCCAGGATGCCCCACAGGAACTTCAGGTTATCGGTGCCCAGCTTGGCATACACATTCCAGCGCGGCTGGTCGGGCGGAATGGGGTTGATCCGGTTCCAGTTGCCGCAGGCATAGCGGTAGAAATCCACGCACGGATCGACCGAACGGTTGAGGAATGCGGGCTCGAGACTCGGGGTGTAAGGCAGGGAAGTGAGCGGGCGGTCCGTCTGGCCGACGAGCAGGCCCGGAATCAAGAAGGTGAGGAGCAGATACGATTTGCGGTCCACGAAACGCAGAGTAGCACAGACCAACTGACACAGGCATTCTTGCCTGTGTTGATCCTACGCCGCTACGCCCGCCCAACTTGAGCGGGTTTCTTTCGGAAACAAACGACTTAGATACAGAAACCCGCTCAAGTTGAGCGGGGAGGAGAGGCAAGAATGCCACCCTAGCGAAACTCCACCTGCTCGATCCGCCCGATCCCGAACACGAACATGGCGGCCGAGGCCAACACGATCGCCGCGGCCACTACGAAGGCCCAATAAAACTGCCCGGTCTCCTGGACCACCCAACCCGTCAACCAGGGCGCCACCACGCCGGCCAGGTTGCCGAAGCCGTTCTGCAGCCCGGTCCACTTCCCGGCGGCGCGCGGACCGGCCAGCGTCTGGGTGATCGCGAAGACGTTCGCGGTGTAGA
>OBLT010003118.1_pt1 | contig 10202 bp, 5 predicted proteins | sample 1518721 | NCBI WGS metagenome assembly OBLT01 (sample SAMEA3539307, study PRJEB22396) | soil metagenome | biome: tundra; feature: field; material: soil | place: USA | collected 2010-05 | depth 0.15 m | reverse complement strand
CGCCGGCCAATGTACTCGCTGCCAGTACGCGACGATACTTTTTGTCCGGATCTGTGTTTTTGATCTTGCTTTGGTCTTGCATAGTTATTCTCCTCGTTCTCGTCGAGCATTTTTCCCGCCGTTCCATTGCAGACAACGTGTTCAGTCGAATCGAGCTTGGCGATTCAACCTGGGAAGGTTGGTTTTCAAACGTTTCCTCAAGCGATCCGGTGCTTGGACGGTGACGGCTACGGCGTTTTTCGCAGCGATTTGGTACCGTGGCGGGCGCACGACGTGAATGTCCCCGTGAAGAGGTGCAGAAGCTGCAGACGGAAGTGCGAGATTTGCTGCCGTCCTGGCTCCGTGTTCCTGTTGTGGATGGATTTCCTCCGTAGCCGGGCCGCCGGTGAGCGTCGGCGTATTACCGCTCGGACGCACTTTCGATACTCTGGCAGCTTTCGCTCCCCACGCGCTGCCCGTCATCAGCCTTTATTATCGGAGAACCCCAGTCCGACGACCATGGCCCGGGACCACTTTCGCGTGCATACAGGAAACAAGGTGCACCACACCATCCAAGATGTTTGCGCCGCAGTCGGCGGCACCCACCGGTTTCGTACGAGACATTGACTGGACTGAGAAGCAACTGGCGGACCTTCCACGTCGTGATAGACTCGGTGCTACGGCCGGAGGATCCGGACAATTGACTCCTGAGACAGGAATGCGGGTGACCTTTCTTGCTCTCGTTTGCTTGACCTTCTCAGCCCAAGGTGCGGAGAGCGTCCTCGGTAGTGTGAAAACAGCGCGAGGGGGCGTCGTTGTGCGTCGCGGCGCGACTGCCATTCCCGCCACTGAAGGCATGCATCTGTTTCTGAACGACGTCCTGCAGACGTCGGGGGACGGCCAGTTGGGGGCCATCCTTCAGGACGGAACGAGAATTGCACTCGGACCGAACACTGAGTTGACGATCGATCGTTTCGTTTATGAGCCGGCCGATGGAAAGTTCGGTCTGCTGCTTCGACTCGGTCGAGGAGTATTGGCCTACGTTTCCGGCAAAATCGCCCGGTTCGCGCCCGAATCTGTCAGCGTCGAGACACCCGTAGGAATCATCGGGCTTCGGGGAACTCACTTCGCTGTCTCGATCGAAGGCACGTAGGAGTATGACAGGCAAATGGCTTCGAACCAGCGTTGCGGCCGTCGTGCTCCTGATCGGAGGATGCACACGGAAGACCGTGCAGGCGCCGCCGCCGCCTCCTCCCGCCAGGCAGAACGTGTTCGTTCTTCTGCCCGACCCGGAGGGAAAGCCGAGCGCAATCGTGGTGAAGAACTCGGCGGGCACCCAGGACCTGGGCCAGCCGTATCAGGCGGTTCGAGTGGAGCGCCCGGATGTCGCGCCGAGCGCGCCGTTCCCTCTCGACCAGGCCGAGGTAAGGCGCCTGTTCGGTGCTGCGCTGGATGTCCTCCCGGCGCCCGAGGTTGCGTTCATTCTCCACTTCGATTTGAACAGGGATGTGCTGACTGCGGAGTCCGTGGCCCAGGTTCCCGCGATCCTGAACGCCATCCGGGAACGACGTTCGACCTCCATCACGGTAACGGGCCACACCGATACCACTGCCGATTCCCAGTTCAACTATCAGCTCGGGATGCGGAGAGCAGAAGGGGTGGCGATGATTCTGATCGGCGCGGGTGTGAATGAATCCGATCTGTTCATCTCATCCCATGGGGACGCCGACCTCCTGGTGCCGACGGGCCGCGGTGTACCCAACTCGCAGAACCGTCGAGTCGAGGTAATCGTCCGATAGGAGTCGGGAACAATGCGGGTCATCACGGCAGGGTCGGCGGTCGTACTGATTGTAATTGGCACATTCCTGGTGCGCCCCGCACCCGTGGTGAATTTAGATCACAAGGTATTGGACCTGCTTACTGGATGGGCCGGTCCTGGTAAACAGTCCGGGCGCGTGGTAGTCGTCGAAATCGATGAAGCCAGCCTGGCGGAATTCGGCAGTTGGCCCTGGCCCAGAGATCTCCTGGGCCGGATCACACGGCGCCTCCTGGACCGCGGAGCAGCCACTGTGGTCTTCGACATGATGTTTCCGCAAGAGGATCGGAGAGCGCCTCGCTCGACCGATGGTGTTGGTGAGGCCCAAAGCGGCACGAACGACGAGGTTTTCGCGGATGCGCTCTCGGGCCGGCCTACGGTCGTCGGATACGCCTTGAGATTCGACAACGACCACGCGGGGTCGTCCCCCTGTAGTGTCCCATCGCTGCCGCTCGCGATGGCCGGCCCGAACGAGTCCGGGGGGGCGGCGTTCTTCCGCGCTACCGGTGTCCTCTGCACCGTGCCTCCCATCTCTCGCGCCGCGGCAGGTAACGGGTTTCTGAACGCGGCGCCCGATAGCGACGGCAAGATGAGACGGGTCCCGATGGTGATCGAATACGGGAAGCGGTATTATCCGAGCCTGGCTTTCGCGGCGCTGAATGTGTACCAGGGTCCATCCACGATCGGGCTCGCTACAGACGCGCACGGCGCCTCGCGATTGCGCCTGGATAACCGGGCCATTCCGCTCGAAGGTCCGAGTCTCCTGCGCTTGCGCTTCCGCGGCCCCCGGCGCACGTTTCCGTACGTTTCGGTAGCCGGCGTTTTGGCCAGCCGTACGCCGATAGAGATGCTGCGAGCGAAGATTGCCATTGTGGGCGGGTCTGCGCTGGGCATGCAGAACCCGGTGGTGACTCCCTCCGATGCGCTGTTTCCCGACGTCGAAATCCAGGCCACCGCGATCGATAACCTCCTCCAGGGCGATTTTTTCCACCGCCCTGGAGATGCCTACTTGTGGGAGTTGGCGCTCGCGCTCCTGGCGGGCCTGGCCTCCACCTTCCTGCTGGTGCAGGTCCGGTCCCTGTGGGGAGCCTTCTCGACCCTGGGCATTGCCGCGTGTGTCTGGACGGGCTGTACGTTCATGCTGTCGGCTACCGGGATGCTGTTCTCCCCTCTGCCCGCGACGGCGGCGCTGGGCGGCAATTTGTTGGTTCTTCCCCTGCTCAACTATCTGCAGGAGAAGAGAAGAGCGGACCGGACCGAGCAGCAACTGGCCGCGACAGCGGAACGCTCGCGGGAAGTGCTGCAGGAAAGCGAGTCTCGCTATCAGCGGCTGGTTGAGAACGTCAACGACGCCATTATCATGGACGATCTTGAGGGCCGGCTGCTGTTTGCCAACCGCCGCTTCCGCGAGTGGTTCGGATTGGTAGGGAGGAATATCCGCGATGTGATCCTGGAAGATCACGTCGCCCCGGAATGGCGCTTGGAACTGCGCGACCGGCACGACCGCCGGATGCGCGGCGAAGCCGTGCCAGACCATTACGAATATGAAGGCGTTAGGCCGGACGGGACGCGTCTTTGGATCGAAGCTCTGGTCACGAAGGTCGAAGAGGACGGGCGAACCACCGGGACGCAGGCGGCGTTACGCGACATCACCGAGCGCAAACGGATCGAGGCGCAATACTTGCAGGCGCAAAAAATGGAGAGCGTCGGGAGGTTGGCCGGCGGTCTCGCGCACGATTTCAATAACCTGCTGACGGTGATCAACGGCTACAGCGAGCTGCTGTTGGGCCGCTTGGGACCGGGGGATGAATCCCGGGCGAGCGTGGAGCAGATTCTCCAGGCCGGAGAGCATGCCGCCGAGATGACGCAAAAGCTCCTCGCGTTCAGCCGGAAGCAGTTGATACAGCCGAAGGCGTTGGATCTGAACCTGGTGGTGGCGGATGCGGAAAAGATGTTCCGGCGGCTGATCGGCGAGGACATCGAGTTGCTGACCCAACTCAGTCCATCTTTGGGAAAAGTCATGGCCGACCCGGGTCATTTGCACCAGGTTCTGATGAATTTGGTCGTGAATGCGCGCGACTCGATGCCTCACGGCGGCAAGCTCATCATCGAGACGAAGAACGTGGAAGTGGATGGGAATTCAGCCGGTCAGCGTCCCGGTTTGGCAGCGGGCTCCTATGTCTGCCTGGGGGTCACTGACACCGGGATCGGAATGAGCAAAGAGGTCAAGCAACACTTGTTCGAGCCATTCTTCACAACCAAGGATCCGGGCCTGGGCACGGGGCTCGGGCTTGCCACGATTTACGGCATCGTGCAACAGAGTGGCGGATGGATTGGGGTCACAAGCGAACTGGGACAGGGTGCAGCCTTCCATATTTACCTGCCGCGCATCCGGCCCGATTTGGCGGAGGAGCCCGGCGCGAGCCCGCCCGCGGCGGCGCTGCGCGGGTCGGAGACGGTGTTGGTGGTTGAGGATCAGGACGCAGTGAGGCTGCTTGTCTGTACCATTCTGGAGAGCTATGGCTATCGCGTATTACAAGCTTCCACCGGCCCCGATGCGATTGCACTGGCGGAGCGGTATCGGGATACCATCCACTTGCTTTTGTCCGACGTGGTCCTGCCCCTCATGAACGGACGGGTGCTCGCGGAGCGGCTGAGAGCATCCCGGCCCGGGATCAAGGTCCTGCACGTTTCCGGCTACAGTGAAGAGATGATCGGGCAGCGCGGGCTGCTGGACAGCGATTTGGCGTATCTGCAGAAACCGTTTACTCCCGAAGCGTTGGCGGCAAAAGTGCGAGAAACGCTGGCAGAAGGTGGAATCCGGTACCGGGCGTCGGGCTGCTAGCCGAAGACCACGGCGCCCTGCATGAATCAACCAAGGAGTGGCTGTTCACGGAGTTACTTGCGCGGCCCCTCAGAAGTTGTACTTGAGCGCAAACTGAATCTGGCGCATGCCGGCCACGGTCGAGCGAATCTGGCCGAAGCTCGCCGGTGGCGCCACATTCGAACTGCCCCAGGACGAGCTCGGGCTGCCCCACTCCACATGGTTCGGAGCGTTGAACATCTCCATGCGGAACTGAAGCGCCTGTCGCTCCGTGACCCGGAAGTCTTTGATGGCCGAGAAGTCAAAGTTCACTTGCCGCGGGGCGATCAGATTGTTGCGCGCACAAGTGCCATACTGCCCAGCGACCGTGTTGGCAAAGGCGGCGGGATTGAGGTAGGCATTGGCGTTGGGGTCCGGCAGAACCTGGTTCCCCGCGATGCAGTTGATCCGGTTGCTGTTCGGGCTGAAGGAGGTCCCCGCCGAATCCCATGAGGTTGTGTCGATCGGCAGGCCGCTTTGCAGCGTGGCGATGGTGCTCACCTGCCAGCCGCCCACCACCTGGTTGACGATGCCACCGTGATTCAGGAATCTCTGCCCCTTTCCAAAAGGCAAGGTGTACAGGATCGACGCCACGAAGCGCTGGGGAACGTTGAAGCTGGAGATGCCATATTCGCACGATCGGCAACGCATATTCTCGGGGGCAAAATCGTTGGCGACGCCGCGGATGGCGCTTCCGTCATCGAGGGACTTGGACCAGGTGTAACTGAACAGCGTGGTCAGATTCGCCCCAAAACGCTGGCTCAGCTTAACGCCTAGCCCGTTGTAGTTCGCGATGCCTTCCGCTCTCAGGTACTGGATCCCCGCAAATTCCGGATAGGGCGCGCGGGTAGCGAACGCGGTGATCCCGGGAAGGGGCGCGTTCTCATTCGTCAGGTTGTCCACATGGCGGCTCTGGGAGCCGTTGTAACCGGCCTCCAGAGTGGTCCCCTTGCCGATCGCACGCTGGATGTTGAACAGGTACTGGATGGTGTAGGTGGTGGGCAGTTGGGGATTCGCGCCCCAGGTAAGTCCGGTGACCACGTTGACCGGAAGCGCGGCCGCATTGATGAAATTCGTGTAATTAACGGTCGGCACCTTCGTGGTATCCGGCAGAATCGACGTCCGGCCTCCCAGACCGCGATTGAGATCGAAAATGGAGTTCTTGCTTTCCTGTGAGAAGAAGATGCCGAGACCGGTGCGGAACGACCATTTGTCCGACGGGCTAAAGGCGATCCCCAGCCGCGGCGCGAAGTCGTTGTAATTGGTCGAGATCAACCGGTCGCCCAAGCGGCCGTCCCGGGCGACCTGAACGGGAGGGGCCGAAGACCCTCCCGCGGGAACGTAACGGAAATTGACGCCATCGTAAAAGCCACCACTGCCCACGCGCAGAAAAACGGGATGTTTACTGAGATCGGATACATTCGCGATCGAGGGAAGCGACTCATTGAGCTGGATCCCCACCTCGTGGCCGGACGCATCGAACATCGGTTGAGCCACTTCCCAGCGCAAACCGGCGGTGATGGTCAGGTGCGGCGTGACTTTCCAGGTGTCGTCGACATAAGCCGCCCATTCGTGATTGCGGAAATCGTCGGAAGCGAGGGCGACGGCCATGTCGACGCGTTGCGTGTTTCCCAGCAGCCAGTCCGCCCCGGAGTAGCCGCCGCTCTGCGTGTTCGCATTGGAAGTAAAGGCGCCGGTGAAAAAGAACTGTCCGCGGGGAAACTCATTTCCGAGCTGCGGATACTGGTTGTACCGATACTCCCCGCCAAAGCGGAGCGAATGCTTCCCGATGACCCAGGAGAAGTTGTCGACGCCCTGGAAGACCTTGTCATTGATGGCGAACGGGCTGCTGGTCGGATTGCCGGGAGAACTCAGGCTGTTGCTCAATGCGATGTTAGGGACGCCCCAGGAACCCGGGTCCGTAATCTTCAACGGCACGCCGATCTCCGCATCGACATCCTCCACGCCGGCTAACTGTTGTCCAATGATGTTGTAGAGCGAGTTGTAACCAAATCGAGCTTCGTTTACTTTGGTGGGCGAGAGGACCCGGGTGTTGGAGAGCACCCACTGGCTGGCCCTTGTGTACAGGGTTTGCCCGTCCGTCGTAATGCCCGGCGTCACGGTTAGTTCGTCGGTCCAGCTATAGCGGCCGAACCATTGCGATCGTGAGCTTTCGGTGAAGTCGATCCGCTCAGTGACCTGGTTCTTGTCGACTGGGGTCTTGGAGAGGTACTGGTAGTTGTTGAGCGGCAGCGCGGTAGCGCTGGCCGGGGCCAGGTTCGGCAACGGATCGAACCGGCTCATCAGGAGGATGGAATTCTTGTCGAAGCGGCTGGCCGGAATCTGGTTCCCCGGGAAGGGTGACGAGGTGACGTTAGGGGCCGAGCCAACGCGCGTCAGCGGATCCTGCAGGGCAGTCGTGACCAGGGAAAAATCTCCGTTCCGCATGGCCTGCGTCAGGGTCGTGGCCGTAGAGACCCGGGAGGTGCGGGACTTGAATCCTTCGAAGTTCGACATGAAGAAGAGCCGGTTCCTTCCGTTGAAGAGCTTCGGAATCTGAATTGGTCCGCCCAGAGTATAGCCGTATTGATTCTGGCGGTATGGCGACTTCGCCGGGTGGGTATTGAGGAAGTCGTAGTTCTTGGCGTCCAGCGCATCGTTGCGGAGATAGTCGAAAGCGGTTCCGTGGTATTGGTTGGTGCCGCCCTTGGTCGAGACGTTGACCTGCCCGGCCTCGCGGCCAAACTCGGCGGGGTAGACCCCGGACTGGACCTTGAACTCCTGGAGCGCGTCTACCGATGGGAGCACGATGTACAAGTTGAAATTGACGTCGGTGTTGGTAATGCCGTCGAGCGTGTAGTTGCTCCAGGTCGCGCGCCCTCCGGCGAGCGAAATCGTGACCGCCGAGCGGCTTCCGCCCTCTCGTCCGGCCGCCTGTGCCGCGGGCGTGAACCCGACCGCCACATTGGGAGCCAGCGCAACCAGTTGGAAGAAATTCCGGCCATTCAGCGGCAGATCGGCAATCCGTTTCTGCTCGATCACGGTGCCGACGGTCGCGTTTTCGGTGGTCAGCAATTCTCCGGACGCGCTCACCTCGATGGTCTGGACGGCCTGTCCGACCGCCAGGGTGAAATCGATTCGGGCGGTTTGCTGGACCTGGAGCTCGATGTTGGTTTTGATCACTGTCTCAAAACCCGGCGCCACCACCTTCACCTGATACATCCCGGGTGCCAGGTCGGGGAAACTGTAAACTCCGGAACCGTTAGTTACGGTAGACCGGGCGACGTTGGTAGCGGTATTGGTGGCGGTTACCGAGACATTGGGAGCGTTCGCGCCGCTCTGATCTTTGACTTCTCCGGTAATCTCGCCAACCGTTTGGGCCGACGCGATGCCGGCTGCGACGCACAACAGGCCGAGAATAAGCCGTACACTCTTCATGGAGCACCCCTCATTCACCCAGGTGGAAGCGGGATTGACTATATCATCAAAATTCGTTGGACGCAATGGCACGAAGGGTTCCGGGTGCTTAACCGAAATGGGGATTCATCATCTTTGGCAGTGCGTTGGCAGGCGGAAGCGCCTGCCCCACCTCGCAGGATCAACCTCTTGTGAGGCCAGGTGGGGCAGGCGCTTTCGCCTGCCAACGTTTTTTGGGGCAGCTTCCCCAGTTCGGGTAAGCACCCAATGGGGCCGGAGGGGAGGTCCACGTTACAATATCGAAGCGTGCCCCAATACATTCGCTACCGCTCCGATTCCGCCGTGTCGTATGGCATCCTGGATGGCGAGACCGTCCGCGAGATCCACGGCGATCTCTTCCAATCCCCCGCCGAAACCGGCGTTACTCACAAGCTCTCCGACGTGAAGCTGCTCCATCCCTGCGAGCCCGGCAAGATTATGGCGGTGGGCCTCAATTACCGCAGCCATCTCGGGAGCCGGCCGCAGCCCTCGCATCCCGAAATCTTCTATAAGCCGGTAAGCGCGCTGCAGGATCCCGAGGCCCCCATCGTGATTCCTCGCGACGCCACCGACCTCCACTACGAAGGCGAGTTGGTCATCGTGATGGGCAAGCGGGCGAAGAACGTCTCGGTGGAGCAGGCCCGCGATGCGATCTTCGGCGTTACCTGCGGCAACGACGTCAGCGAGCGCAACTGGCAGCACGGGACAGGCAAGGACTTGCAGTGGTGGCGGGCCAAGGGCTGCGACACCTTTGCTCCGCTCGGGCCGGTTATTGCCACGGGCATCGATTACTCGAACCTCCTGCTGCAGACCCGCCTCAACGGCGAGGTGGTTCAGAAGCAAACCACCGGCGACCTGCTCTTCGACTGCCCGGCCATTGTGGCCCGCATTAGCGGCTGGGTCACGCTGCTGCCCGGCGACGCGATCTACACGGGGACGCCGGGAGCGACGCGGAAGTTGTCGGCCGGGGATGTGGTGGAGGTGGAGATTGAATCGATTGGGGTGTTGCGGAATCCGGTAGTCGCGGGCTGAGTCTTCGAGGGGGGGATGAGCGTGGAGATGCGGCCTAACGCCCGAGGGGGGAGACGAAGCGCCAAGCGTCGAAAACGCCTCTTCCCACTCCAGATTCGGTGCACTCCTGAAAAGCGTCGAGACGAGTCTCGACGCTGCAGACACGAGTGTCTGCGCCACGGGGAAAGGAAGGGTTTCAGATGCGATTCTCCAGTTTGATTACGGCGGTGGACGCTCACGCTTGCGGGGAGCCGGGGCGGGTGATTACGGGCGGCGTGTTGGACGTTCCGGGCAAGACCATGTTCGAGAAGAAGGTCTACCTGGAGACGCACGCCGACCACTTGCGGCTGCGCATGTTGCGCGAGCCGCGCGGGTACCCGGCCGCCAATTGCAACCTCATCCTGCCGACCACCCATCCCGATGCCGACGCCGGGTTCGTGATTATGGAGCAGGTGGAATACCCGCCCATGTCGGGTACCAACACCATCTGCGTGGCTACGGTGTTGATCGAGACGGGTATGGTAACGGCGGTGGAGCCGCTCACCACCCTCAAACTGGAAACGCCCGCGGGCCTCATCGCTATTGAGGCGGAAGTGCGGAACGGGAAGGTCCGGAAGGTCACGTTCCGCAACGTTCCGGCGTTTGCGACCCACCTGGACGCTCCGTTGGAAGTCCGCGGCCTGGGCACGGTAACGGTGGACGTGGCCTACGGTGGTATGTTCTACGTGATCGCCGATGCCGCTCCACTGGGCTTCCGTCTTACGCCGGATGAAGCGCGCGACATCGTTCGGGTGGCGGAGACGATCAAAGCGGCGGCGCGCGAGCAGTTGCCCGTAGTGCACCCCGAGAACCCGTGGATCGCGGGGGTGAGCATCGCGCAGATCTCGGGGGAGCCATCCAGGCCCGAGGCCCATCGGAAGAATACCGTGGTGGTCTCGACGGGCACGCTGGATTGGTCGCGGCCGGAGCGGTGGAGCGGGGTGCTGGACCGCTCGCCGTGCGGCACCGGCACCAGCGCCAAGCTGGCGGCGCTGCACGCCAAGGGCAAGCTGGCGCTGGGCGAGGATTTCGTCCACG
>OBLT010003114.1_pt1 | contig 10206 bp, 10 predicted proteins | sample 1518721 | NCBI WGS metagenome assembly OBLT01 (sample SAMEA3539307, study PRJEB22396) | soil metagenome | biome: tundra; feature: field; material: soil | place: USA | collected 2010-05 | depth 0.15 m | reverse complement strand
CGCGGGCCAGCATCCGGCCCCAGGCGCCGATGCCGAACTCGTGATTGTTCTGCTCGACGGAGACCAGCAGCCCGCCGGCCGCCAGCAGGCGGCGGGCCTGCTCAAGGAGCGGGAGGGGCCGGGTGTCCCAGGCGTGGTACCAGCGGGCGTAGCCGACCGCGTCGGCGTCGCCGTGCGGGCAGTGCCCGGCTATCTCGTTGAGCATGTTGCTGGCGATGCAGCTGGCCACGACCAGATCGGCGCTGCCGGGCTCGATCCCCAGATCGCCGGCCGCGTCCGCGGTGACCGCCCGGACGTTGCGGTGGCCTGCCGCCAGCGCGGAACCCTGGGTGAACAGGGTCATCAGGTCGCTCTGGTCCACGGCGACAATGTCGGCGGCGGGCCACAGCGACGCGATCCGGGTGGTCAGCTCGCCTGAGCCGCAGCCGAGGTCGACGATCCGGCGCGGCTGGCGGTGACCGAGGGAAGAGCGCAGGGTTTCCAGCGCGGTCGCGGTCGCGGCCCACCGGCGCTCCTGCTGCTGCGGCTCCCAGCAAGGCGCCCCGAGGGCGTCCTCGGCGGTCACCAGTTCGCCGCTCGACCCGCTGTAGACGATTCCGGCACGGCGGTCTTCGCTCATCGGTTCCTGCCTCCTTGGCGTCGGCTGCGAGCAACAACCATAATCGCGGCGACCGTGCCCCTCAGCTCTTTCCATTCACACAGGCCGGGGTCATCAGCCAGGACGTCCTGCAGCTGCGCAGGTTCTCAGCGCGGGCCGCACATCAGGACGCTGCAACCTGCGGTTCCCGCCGCGTCTCAGTCATGGCCACCCGGCCAGGTCTCATGCAGATGGCATTTCCTCACGCCCCTCAGCTGCCTGACCGGGGGCTGGGTGGCGGCGACCGGGTGCAACGCGCCGCTCAGCAACGCGGACGCATGACCCGGCGGGACCAGCGGACTGATCGTCGATGACAACGGGCAGTCGCTGATGGCGGCCTGCTGAGACCTGGTCCGTGCGCCTGCGAGGCCCCACCTCATGCCCTCATGCCCTCATGCCCTCATGGCCGATGAGCGCGCGTGCCTTCCGGTCCATTCAGAAGCTCAGCTGCCGTCTCCAGTGGCGTGGGCACGGTCGAACTTGGTGAGCATGCGGTTCAGGTGAGGGTCGAATAGCGCGGGATCGGACTGGCGGATGTCGTCTCTGGTCCACCACCGGGCTTCGCGGAACTCGCCGGGGTCGGGCATCAGCGGCTGGCCCATGCCGTAACCGAGAACAAACCACAGGCTGACGTCGGTGTGCCGGCCCGCCGCCGGCGCGGTCTGGGTGACGGTCACGAACAGCGGGTGCTCGCCGGTGACCGGGGAGAAGACAGCCTCGATGCCAAGCTCTTCCCGGACTTCACGCCGCACGGTCGCGACGGGGTGCTCACCAGGCTCAACGTGGCCGCCGGAGGGAAGCCACAGCCCGGCTTTGAGATGATCGACGAGCAGCACACTGCCGCAGTCGTGATCGATCAGCAGGAAGTAGGACACCAGGTGCGGGGAGGGCGTGCGCGGTTTGATGCGGCGGAAGACGTCACCGGTGCTGTCGAGCCAGGCAAGTACCTGGCGGCGGTGCTGGTCCTCGACCATATCCACGGGCACTAGCTGGGCGACGAGAGCACGTATCTTCCCCCGCAGCAAGACCTCGCTCATATCCCGGCCGGAATCAACAGGCATGACCCCAGCTTGCCATCCGGCACCGGCAACGCACGGACATGCCGCAGGGATGCGTCTCCGAGACCTCGCCGCTTCGGAGATGCCGCGCTGACTCCCAGGCGCGATGTGACCCAGAGTGACGCCACGTGCCCCCACCGCGTTGGGGCGTCGGTGAGCACGTGTCACCTGTGCGCCGCTGGCGGATGGGCTGCGCTGGCCAGGACGTGACGCCTGATTCTCACTTCAGTGGCATATGTGCCGTTCAGACGCCACTGCGTCCGAGAAGATGCCACGGGAACCTAGACCCTACATCTGGTGTAGGGTCTCACGGCGCATGACATGTTGATCTTGTTCGACCTGCGGTTTCTCTGGTGTCTCACTCCGTTGGCGCTGAGATCAGTCTCAAACTCGTGGCATTTCCTCGGCTGGAGTGGTCGGCTGGCCACTTCTCCAACCTTGGCCAGCTACCGGAAGCGTGTCGTAGAGCGCTGGCCAGGTTGCCGACCGCATAATGGCGTTATGCGCGTGGCGGAAGGACCCGGCCTTGACCACTGCGACTCGGTCATTTGGGAGCTGGAGGCCCGGGATCCCATGCGGTGTGCGCCCGGGGGCGTCGCTGAGGCAACCGAGGAGTCGGCAAGAGCGCTGGCGTCCTCCCTTGGCTGCACCCTCGTCGCCTGCACCGATGACGACTCCTATGACGACCAGACGCCCCCAGTTCCCTACTACTCCTGGCTTGTTCGTGTTCCCCGAGACGAACACGAGCACCGCGATGAGCACGACATTCCAGTGGCCGTGGCCGGGCTGCATCAGCACCTGCGCTCCTTGCTGCCCACGGAACTGGAGGACTGGCACATCGCACCGGATCGCGGGCTCACATTGGACGAGGCCGCGGGCACCGCGCTTCGCGGTGCCTACCTCGACCTGCTGGAGCCGTTCGAGGCGGCCCTGATGCCTCTTCGCACGGACGGGGCTGAGCGTCTCGAGCCTCAGGCGAAGGCCTGGGTACGCGGCGAACGGGCGATGGCTGGGACGTACTCGCTGTGGCTATGCGACGACCCGGATGCGGGCGGGCATGCCTGGCTGGTCCTTCGCATTGGCCTGGCCGCCACAGACTCATTCTGGCAGTCGCCGACCGGCATGGACCTGCTCCGGTGGGGGGTTACGGTGGACGACCCGGTGCTGATGACTCCCGACCCGCCGCGCCGGCCTGGATGGTCACCCTCTCCACCTGCGCGTTCTCGAAGAAACGGCTGCGGGCGGATACCCCGGCTGCGCGTATGGCCGGGGCTCGGCATCAATGGACCTCGAATGTCGTCCCGGTGCTGACTGCCCGCATCTGCCAGGATCTCCAGGCGCTGTTTCCCAAAATTGTCCGCTCTCGATGAGTGCCGCCGAACTTATCAACAACAAACGCCGCCCCTCAGGGGGGTCCCATGATGATCGCGGCAGCAGCAGCAGCAGCAGCAGCAGCAGCAGCAGCAGCAGCAGCAGCAGCAGCAGTGTCCGGTCTCAGTGCTCCTGTCCGATGATCTTCGTCTGAGCTGTGCACATGCCAAGTTGATTGAGAAGATGATCTTGGGACGTCTCAATAAACCTGGCTCTTTACGGACGACGTGACTATGGCCTGTAATATTTAAGTCAACGTTCGTTACTCTGCGTCGATCTTTGCCATATCAACTGAGACGGTGCCAACTCACCTGCGGAACGACTGAGAATCGGCCAGCTTCGTTGAGACCGGACAAGCAGTCTCATGACGATGTCGTATCCGACACCCGCACGACATTGACCGTGAGATTCCGACACGCAGCGTGAGACCTTACATCTTGTAGGTTCCAGCCCCAAGTGTCCCTGCAGACACTTCTGAGCAGGGGCGCACCGCGTAGTCCAGCAATGTGGCCCGAAGTCCGTCCAGGTTCCTTGTCCCTTGCGCTGATTATGCCGGGCGCTTCTGCCGGTCGTGCCTGAGCGAGACCGCGGCCCGATCTTCAGCCTTCGACGTCGGCGGGTGCCTTGAGCTGCTTGCCGTCCCGGTAGATGCTCATGGGTATCTCGTAGACGCGGGCGAGGTCAGTGATGGCGGTTCTGCTGTAGCCGGTGCGCTGTCCGATCTCGGCAAACGAGAGCCGCTGCCCGTGGTGGAGGTCCCAGAGCTGCTCGCGGGAGATGGTGTATCGCGCCCGGCGGCGCCGGGCGCCGGAAGCTGGATCTGCGGGTGCAGGGTGGTCGAGGAGGAGCGCCCGGATGGCGTCGCTGGTGGTCCCGGAGCGGCGGGCGATTGCCGCTGCGGAGGCACCGTCGGTGCGCACTAGCTTGTGGATCTCGTCCAGGTCGAGGCTGGCGAGGTCGAGCCCGGGCAGGTCCAGGCCGTCGAGGATCTTGGCCGGCGGCTGCCAGACCGTCGGCTCGTCCCGGATCTGATGGCGTGCCAGGAATTCCTCTGCCACGCGGGTGAGCTCAGCGGCGAGCTCGGGCGTCAGGGCGGTGATGAAGGCGGCCAGCCCGTTCTTGAAGTTCCGGTCGTTCCTCGATCGTGAGAACGGCGTCCGGGTGAAGGGAAGGCCGCTGAGCCGGGTGAACAGCACATGGCGGGCGTATGGTGCGAGCCGCCTGGACATCTGGACGTGGTCGGCACGCTCGGTGCGCAGGCGGATGTCCTCCCACTCGGCATCCGGGAGCAGGCTGGTGTAGTCCAGGTGCCGTCGGCGTTCGTAGTCGATGACGGCGGGCTGGGTGTCGAGGTGGCCGGCGAGCGCGGTCAGTGCGGTGCAGATGTCACTCCATTGCGGCGTGGCGTGCAGGCGCTGCAGGGTGGTAGTGACCGTCCAGTGGCTGATCACGTCGCCGAGGAGCCTGGCTGCTTCGGCATGAGTGAGCCGGGTGCCGGCCAGGAGCAGGGAAGCCGCGAGGGCGGGGCCTCGCACCGCGGGGTACCGCTCCTGCCGCGGCAGGAGCCGGGCGGTCCACGCGGGCCAGAAGGTGGAAGGGATCGCGTGCCGGCGGGCACGGGCGAGGGCCCCGGTCGTTTCGAGGCGGACGGCGGGCACGGGGGCAGCCGCACGATAGCGCAGCTGGTCGCCCGGGCGCAGGTTCGGGCCGAGTGCGGCGAACTGGACGCGGCGGAGGACGTCGCTGGTATTGCGGATCTGGCGCACATAACGTGACGGTAACGACGCGGAACCCAGATCGACGGCATCATGTCATGTCCGATTCCCGCCAGCACGAGCGTCGTCAGGTCGGCATGCTGGAGGCATGACACAGATGACTGCGGCCACTGGCGCGCTCACCTTCGAGGCCGTCCTGCGCAATGTGGGCTGCGGCTGCGGCAACTTCGCGGTCCGGCGCGGCTGAGCGTGATGGGAGAGCAGCCCGGCGGAACGCTGCGGGCGTTGTTGCGGCAGACGGCCGATCACGCGGCGGATTTCTACGAGGCGCTGGACGAGCGGCGGGTCTCGGTTACCGCCGGGGTGCAGGAGTTGCGGGATGTTCTGGGGCGGCCCCTGCCCGATGAGCCGATGGATGCCTCCCGAGTGATCGCTGAGCTGGTGCGTGATGCTGAGGCCGGGCTGCTGGGCAGCGCGGGCGGCCGGTTCTTCGGCTGGGTGATCGGCGGTTCGGTGCCGGCTGCGCTGGCGGCGGACTGGCTGACCTCGGCATGGGATCAAAACGCCGCGCTGTATGCGTGCGCGCCTGCCGAGGCGGTGGCCGAGGAGATTTGCGGAGTGTGGCTCAAAGACCTGCTTAGCCTGCCCGCTCATGCCTCGTTCGCGCTGGTCACCGGCACCCAGATGGGTCACGCCACGGCGCTGGCCACCGCCCGCAACAAGCTGCTCGCCGAACGCGGCTGGGACGTCGAACGCCGCGGACTGGCCGGGGCGCCGCCGATCCGAATTATCACCGGAGGGCAACAGCACGCCTCGATCGACCGCGCGGTGAGGCTGCTCGGCCTGGGCACCGACGCGATCATCAACGCCGGGGCCGACCCGCAGGGCCGCCTCGACCCCGCAGGGCTGAGCCGCGAACTCGGATCAGGGGATGGCCCGGCGATTGTGTGCCTGCAGGCCGGCGAGATCAACACCGGATCTTTCGATGACTTCACCCAGGCGTGCCGCATCGCCCATGCCCGAAGCGCGTGGGTGCACGTCGATGGCGCGTTCGGGCTGTGGGCGGCGGTGAGCCGGCGCTACCGCCACCTCCTCGCCGGCGTTGATGCTGCAGACTCATGGACCACCGACGCCCACAAGTGGCTCAACGTGCCTTTCGACTGCGGCCTGGTGTTCACCGCCCACCCCGCGCAGCACAGGGCCGCCATGTCCATTACCGCCAGCTACCTCATCCGCGCCGCCGGAACTGGCTGCGCTTCCCCGCGCGAGCAGATCGACTACAACCCCGAATGGTCGCGGCGCGGCCGTGGCTTCGCGGTCTACGCCGCCATCCGCTCTCTGGGACGGTCCGGTATCGCCCAGATCATCGACGACTGCTGCGATCACGCCCGGCGGCTGACCGCAGGCATCGGCGCCCTGCCCGGCGCCGAGGTCTTGCGCGAAGCTCAGATCAACCAGGGCCTGGTCCGCTTCACCGACCCCGGCGGCGATCACGACAGCCGCACCGATCGCGTCATTGCGCGCGTCCAGCAGGACGGCCACGCGTGGTTTGGAGCCACGACGTTCAACGGGATACGCGCCATGCGCATCTCGGTGGTCAACCATCGCACCACCGGCCACGACATCGAGCGGGCGATCACCGCCGTGCACGACGCCCTCACGCGGACCTGACCAAGAACCGAAACAATCACCAAATGTGTGGGCCAGACCCTGACCTGCGGGATCAGGGATTCCCCTGGCTCACATTTCGGGCCAGGAGAAAATGGGATCTGGCCCACCCTTCGTGATGGCAACTGGCCTGGGCCTGCGGCTGCCTGCTTGCGACCGGAGTGACTGCCCGGGCACTGATCGGCGTGTTTCCGCAGAGTCCTGGTAGATCGGCGGTTGTCTATGCCAGCCGGTCAGCCAGGAGTCCAGTTTGTCATTGTCACAGGTCAGCAGATGCTTGTCATGCCACGGCCACGCTTTTGAGGTGCTGCTACCGCACCTGGCCGGGGTCGTCGTGGAGCGCGGGCCGAGCTGATCGGGACGTTGCTGTGCAGCCGTTATGAGCGGCGGCTGGCCGATGCGACGATCGGCGGGCGGCGGGTGATGATCTGGCTGCGGGTCCGGCGGCTGTTCTGCGACGAGCCAGCCTGCAAGAAGCGGACGTTCGCCGAGCAGGTGCCCGGCCTCACCGTCCGGTACGCGCGCAAGACCGCGCTGCTGACCGAGGTGCTGTGCCTGCCTGAGCGAACCGGAGCCCGGGCCCGCACCCGAGCCCGATCCCGGGCCGCCGGCAGAGCCAGCGCAGGGCGAGCCTGAGCCAGGCGGGAAGTTCGCTGAGCGAGCACGCCGACACCACACGACGGTGCACGAACTGCTTGCCGAAGGGCAGCCGATCCGGACGATCGCCCGGCATCTGGGCTGGGGACGGCACACCGTGCAGCGCTACGCACGCGCGAAAACCTGGCAGGAACTGGTCGACGGCCGCTGGCAGGCACCGCGCGCCAGCATGCTGGACCCGTTCAAGCCCCGCCTGCACCAGCGCACGGACGAAGGCTGCACCAACGTCGCTCAGCTGTTCCGGGAGATCAGCTCACTCGGCTACACCGGCAGCTACTCCACCGTCCGCGACTACCTTGACCAGCACCGCCCCGGCAAGGCGCCGCTCCCGCCGCCCCCGCCGACCGTCCGGGAAGTCACCGGCTGGCTCACCCGCCATCCCGACTCCCTGACCGAAGACGAGCAGCCCCGGCTCAAGGCCCTGCTGGAACGCTGCCCCGAGCTCCAGGCCGCCTCCGGCCACGTGCGCACCTTCGCCACGATGCTCACCCAGCTCACCGGCCAGGACCTCCCGCAGTGGATCAGCGACGTCCGGGCCGCCGAGCTTCCAGGCATGTCGTCCTTCGCCAAGGGCCTTGAGCAGGATCTCGATGCCGTCATCCAGGGCCTGACCAGCCGCTGGAACTCCGGCCCCGTCGAAGGCCGCGTCAACCACATCAAGATGATCAAGAGGCAGATGTTCGGGCGCGCCGCACTGCCGCTGCTCCGCAAACGGGTCCTGCTAACCGCACAAGACCGATGACCTGCCGGACGGGAGCCGTGTCCCTTCACGAAATGTGGGCCAGATCCTGAACGCGACCCCGTCCTGCGAGCCCCCCTGCGCGCCCATGTTCAGCCCTGGCTCTCGTCGGTCGCCAGCCCCGCCGGGGTTCGGGGACTCCGGTCGTCCATGTAGTGGTAGTGGTTGTGCTGGGTGCCGTGTTGCACCGCGTTGTTAATGCCGTGGTCGCGGGCGGTGTTGTGCTGCACCCACTGCTGCTGCGCCGCCGGCAGCGCGGCCCGGATCTCGGCCGCCAGCGCGCTCAGATCCTTGTCTGCGTCGGGGTGGCGGGTCAGGAAGTCCTCCAGCTCCAACTGCCACGGCCCGACCAGCGCCTCCCGGGCGCGTTCGGCGTCACCGGCCCGGGCGACCAGGGCCGCGTTCGCCTTCAACTGCGTCTCGATATCGGCCTGCCGGTCCGGGCTGTGGTGGCGGAAGAGCTCCACAGTGCGGTCCCGGGCGCTGCTCCACATGTCGGTGGCCATCGCGGCCACGATCGTCGTGGCACCGACCATGGCCAGCGTCTCGATCCACTGCGCCTCCACGCACCCTCCTCGTCGCTCACCCATCGGTCAGCGTCGCACGGCGCGGCACGCTCGACGCGTCTTGTACCGGCCGACAGCCGCACAGTCGCGCGCCCGGACCGCCTGCCGTGACCTTGGGCGCGCACCCCGCCCACGCCCTCTAGCTCCCACATCGGGGCCGACCGACAAAAATCTCTGCTGCCTTCTGTTCTTGGCCGTCCAAGCCCTGCACATGGCCTGGCCCGGCCTGGGTTCCCACCAGCACCCCCGAGCACGGGTCAATACTGGACGTAGCCATCCAGTCACGTCCCGGGAAACAGCGAAGTACCGTCGCCAATCACGAACCCGGCACTTCAACCACCGGTCGCATCACGGGGGGGCATCTGGGCGCGGTGATCGTCGGCCGCCCTCTACTTGGCACTTCCTGGCACGAGCCTTACCGATTTTTATTTGGACGACAAGGTCGCCGACGTCGAGATCCGCGCCGCGCGCCGCCTGCGAGACCGGTCAGTTCGCTGACCCGCCTTAGCGCTGAACAGGCTCAACGCAATCGCGTCTACCTGGTGACAGCAGTCTTACCGACACGTCCTCCGTGAGTTCAGCGAGACTGAACCTTCTTCGCGGGGAACTCACGGCAATAGCGGCTTTCAGGGCCGGAATCCCCGTGTGTTCGCTACTCGTGGTTATGTTCGTGAGAGCTGGGATCTGGCTCCAATAACGTGATGATCACGAAACGATCTTGAGGCATCGCAGGAGCCGTACTGCACCCCGGAGGCAGCGGGCTAGCACAGGCGCCATGCGCGTGCTGGTCAGCCACGCCGAACGGCGAAGTTGTAGCAGCCGTAGCCGACGTTACGCAGGTGAACGAGTGCGACTTCCGGCCGGGCGAGCATCTCGCGGATGACAGCCTCGGCGTGATCACCATCGGCGACGAGCACGCCGTCAGCGATCCGGCCGTCGTGGTCATAGGCGCGCACGACCTGCTGGCGCGCGCTCAGCCCGGGGGGGTAGCGGTGCGGAGTTGGGTAGCCGTCGCAGGGATCGGCGTGGATGAACAACGGGCCGCGTTCAGCGTAGGCGCCGCTCGTGCCGGGCGGCGTGTAGGCGATGAGCAGCACTCGCTCGCTGGGACTGGATTCGCGAAGACAGCACCGCAGCGGCTCCCCTTCGGTGCCAGTCCGTGCGGTCAGCCGGTTGCCGGCCTCATCCAGTCCGGCTGTCCTGATCTCTTGCAACTCGTCCGGCGGGATCGGCTCGAAGATAAGCGTGCTGGTGATCGGTTCAGGGGACATGCCCCCAGCCTGCCGGAGTCAGGCACGCTGCTGCTGGCGGAAATCGGACATGACGGTCGGCAGCCAGCTACGCCGCGGCCTGCGGTCGAGGTGACCCGATCAAGTCAGGTCGCGTCGTAACCGTCACGTTATATGGGCCAGAGCCAGATCCAAATCAGATTGACACAACCGCAGCGCGCAGGATCTCCCAGACGGTGGACGGCGCTACGGCGATGCCGAGCTTCTTCAGCTCGCCATGGATCCGGCGGTGTCCCCACAGGGGATTCTCCCTTCCGAGGCGAACCACACCCGGTCGCCCGGCTCATACCGTACCCGGCCGGCATTCCGGCGCAGCACGGCGTTCTCATGCCGGAGCACGAGCAGCTCGGCATCCTTCGCCCGGTCACTGCGGAATCCCAGGACGGCCAGGCCGAGCACCCGGCACGTCAGCAGGTAGACGATCTTGAGCAGCACCCCGCAAGCCAACCACCACCGCACCCACCGTGCCGGCAAACAGTGCAGGTAACCCACCCAATCGAGTATTC
>OBLT010003113.1_pt1 | contig 10208 bp, 10 predicted proteins | sample 1518721 | NCBI WGS metagenome assembly OBLT01 (sample SAMEA3539307, study PRJEB22396) | soil metagenome | biome: tundra; feature: field; material: soil | place: USA | collected 2010-05 | depth 0.15 m | reverse complement strand
GCCCTCGCCGCCGGTGCCACCGCCACCACCGCCGCCGCCACCCGTGGCCGCGCCACCACCGCCGCCGCCTGCGCCACCTTCGCAAACCACCCCACCGCCACCGCCACCGCCGCCAGCGCCGCCGCCGTGGATTCCGTAGGTCAAGGGCGGCGGTCGCACGGATCGCCACCGATTGACCGCTTTGCGCGGTGAACACCGCCTGCCTTCGGTGAACACCGCCTGCCTTCGCTGATTGTCGGCTGGCGGTATTCGAGCGTATCATCAACAATCATGAAAGGTGGAGGTGCCCAGCCGCCAGGATGGGACGTGGAGGCGTCCGAGGATGACGAATCCAAGACCACTGTGGATGGCGCGCTCCTAGAAGGCGCCTATCGAATCTTCCGCGTTGTCGGCGAAGGCGGGATGGGCACGGTATACGAGGGGCTGCAACTTCGTCTGAACAAGCGCGTGGCCATCAAGGTCATGTCGCGCGAGCTTGCCGCCAACCCGGAGGCGCTGGCCCGTTTCCGTCGCGAGGCCGAGGTCACCAGCAGCATTGGCCACCCGCATATCGTGCACGTGACCGATTTCGGCAGCACGCCCACCGGCGAGCCTTTCATGGTCATGGAATTTCTCGACGGTGAGGATCTCGAAAGCCGCCTTCGCCGAGTCGGCCGCCTGGCACCAGCGGCCGTGCTCCACGTGGTCAAGCAAGTCGCGTCCGCGCTGACCGCCACCCACCAACAAGGCATCGTCCACCGCGATCTCAAGCCCGCGAACATCTATCTTCTCAACGTGGCCGGCGAGGTGGATTTCGTGAAGGTTGTGGACTTCGGCATTTCCAAGGTTCGCGCTGCGATCACGAAGTTGACGCAAGCTTCGGTCGTGATGGGGTCACCGCAGTACATGTCCCCCGAACAGGCCCAAGGCCGCGTGGATGAAATCGACCTGCGCACCGACGAGTGGGCGCTGGCCAGCATCACCTGGAAAATGCTCGCCGGGCGCTGTCCTTTCACCGGCGAAGACGTGGCCAGGCATCCAGCATCAGTTTGCTCACGAGTACAGTTTCAACACTCCGGTGGGCGCGACCACCGATAAGCAGTGCGGCCGCGTGGTGTTCAGCGGTTTCCACGTCAACCAGCCTAACTCGGGCACGACGCCTGGCTATTGCACGGGCACCATGACCCCGCAGGAAAAGGTCCTCATGTTCATGATGCTCGATTTGGCATCATGTATCGAAAGAAACTCACCTTAGCGTTCGGAGGCAAGGATCCCCCGATGGGTCCTAGCCAAAGGTCGGTGCGGGTGACCTGACGGCGCAAGTGCCTAGGTAGGCGCCGAGTTGACTTAGTCCACGATCTAGTCCACCTTGAAGATGTGAAGTCAGTCAATGTTCATGAGGCAAAGACCCATTTCTCCAAACTGCTGGCGAAGGTCGAGCGGGGCGGGGAGGTCGTCATCGCGCGCGCAGGCAAGCCGGTGGCCAGGCTGGTCGCAATCGAGCCTCCGGCAACCCCGCCTACCCTGGGCGCGGATGCTGGTGCGTTCGTGGTTCCCGATGACTTCGATGCGCCCTTGCCCGCCGACCTCTTGGATGCGTTTGAGGGTGCAGCCAGGCGATGAAGGTGCTCATCGATACGCAGTGCTGGTTGTGGATGAACGCCAGCCCCGAGAAGTTGTCGCGCCGAACGCGCGCCTTGCTGATAGAGCCGGACACGGAGCGATTGCTGTCCGTTGCGAGCATCTGGGAGATCGGCATCAAGTACCACCTGGGGAAACTACCCTTGCCGGTGGCGCCCGCCGATTATGTCCCCGCCCGCATGGCCCTGACCAGGACCTCGGGCCTGGCGATCATTGGCTCCCACGCCCTGCGCGCCAGCAGCTTACCGGCATTGCATCGCGACCCATTCGACCGGATGATTGTCGCGCAGGCGCTGGTGGAAGGCGTCCCAGTGCTCAGCTCCGACCGCCAGCTTGACGCCTACGGCATCCGACGCTTGACCCCATGACCTTACGCCAGGGTGGCAGACAACCAAGCCCGTCATCGTCTGTTTCCCAAAGCAACTTTTTCCGGCGCCAAACCGAGAACCTCTTGCATGACCGTATGGTCCACACAGGCCTTGTCTCCGCGTTTGACTTTGTACTCAGCACAAGCCATCCTTAGCAGGACATGACGAATGGCTCCCCGAAAACCCTTCTTTCCATTGCCCGACGTGAAGAAGATCGCTCGGCGGGAGGATGGTCTGCATCTTTCCAAAACGAAGGCCGAGGCAAGCTTCTCCAGTTTTACCGAGGCACTCGATGCGGCTCGGGCCATGATCGAAACGCTCACCGAGGGGGACTTCGTCGAAACCAAGCAACAGCGCGATCCCTGCGACGTCTACATCTTGGCCATCGGCAAGCGCGGCTGGTACGTCAAACTCACCCTGCTTTCCGAACAGGTGATCCTCATTTCGTTTCATCCGCTCGAACGACCGATGCGAACCGCGCGCGGTCATGAGGTGAAGACATGAGCGCCAAAAAGAAGCTTGTCGGCAACAAAGGTTTCCGCTGCATGGAGTGCGGGAAAGGGATCGTTCGGCTCGTTGCCGTCCCTGGCCGCCAGGCAAGACACCGCACCCTCATCTTGCCTGTCCCAGCGGACCTGGAAATTCCTACGTGTGAAACATGCGGCACCGAGTGGATAAGCGATAGTGTGGCTCGGAAGCTCGATGTGGCCCTAGAGGAGGAATTCCGTGTGCGCATGCGCGACCTGGTGACGGCTTCTCTGGCGCGCCTCTCGAAACACAGTATTTCAAAGGCGCATGTCGAACGTGTTCTCGGCCTTTCGCAAGGCTATCTGTCTCACCTGACGACGACCGGAGACAGGACGCCCAGCGAGGCGTTGGCCTTGAATCTCGTCCATTTCGCTCAGAATCCGCAGCGTTTGCGGAGCTCGGAAGCCCTCTGGAAGAAACTCTCGGGTCCCAAACCCGATCCGAGTGGCGCGCTCGGCTTCTAAGTCACCCGAACAGGCGCGCCACGGCCCGCCACGCCCGCGCAAGCAACGACGGCGTGGGCTTGCGGGCCGACGATGCAACCTTGGCCGCACTGGCGAGGGGCGCCGAATGTGCGTCGGGCGGCTTTCCGTCTCTGCTCTGCTTGGCGTGCGCTGCGGTCTCTTCTTCGCTGGCCGCGTTCTTGTGCTTGAGTGCCTCATCCACGCGCGCGAGCGTCTGCCGAGCTTCTTTTTCCAAGTCCGACATCGCGCCAAGATCCAGGTTCAGTTTCGCACAAGCGGCGAGGAAGACATCCTCCTCGCTGCCATCGCTGGCGCCTGGCCCGAGATCCACCGAGAAACCGAACTTGGTCGACAGCCTATCTGCTACCGCCACCACGGCCGAGAGTAGCGGCGCGGTCGTCACGGCGGCTCTGCCGTGATGGTGGGACACGACCTCGGCCACTTCACCAGGCAGCTTCCACTGGCGCACCAGCATGCCGGAAACGTCCTCGTGAATCTGCCACACGACCTCGTTCAGGACGACCGGTTCGAGCGCGGGTTCGCTTTTGCGACGCTCTCCGAGCACGATGAGAATGGCGGCGATGCCGATGTCGTGCACAAGCCCGCACAGGAATGCGTGTTCGGGATCCTGCCCGACGCGCGAGGCGAGCAGGCGGCACAGGTTTCCGCACGCCGTGCTGTGCCTGCGCAGCTGTTCCATCATCCCCGAATATTCCGCCGAACGGAACACGCGCATGTGTAGCGCGATTTCGAAAACCACCTCGCCCAAATTCTTGAGTCCAAGGCGCAGCACGGCGTTGCGCAGGGAGGCTTCGGCGTCGCGGCCACGAAAGATCGGCGAATTTGCCACCCGCAAGACGTGGGCCGCCAACATGGGATCGTGTTCGAGCACCGTCACGAGCTTGTCGGTGTCGATGTCCGGGCGGCACGACAAATCGTGGATTTCCAGCGCAACGCTGGGAAGCATGGGCGGCTTGTAGCCGGGCGATCCAAACACGCCGCGCAGCCCCTCGGACACCCGCAGCACCGTAGCCAGGGGCATGGACGCATGTTGGGCCAGCGCGGTATCCGAATTCGCGCGAGCCGGAGGGACGTGAGGTTCGGCCGAGGACATGTCGCCCCTATGACATCGATAGCCTAGAGCGCGATCTTGAGCGGCCAAATGTCGGGCATGTCGCATTCGTGCAGGGGGCGCCGGGCACGCCATATTCACCGTCCGGGACATCTCGCATCGGCAAGGTATGCTTTGCCTAGGAGACACCCATGGACAGAACAGAAAAACTCTCCCTCATCGCTCGCTTCGAGTCGTCCATCGACCCGCTTGTCGATTTCGTCAAGAACGCACCTGCTGCGGCCGTCGATTTCAGGCCGAACCTTCCCGGTGCCTGGAGCATTCGCGACCACGCCGTTCACTTCTTGGACGCGGACACGTTCGCCTACGGCCGCCTGCGCTTGGCCGTAACCCAACCGGGGGCGGAGGTGTTCGTGTGGAACGAAGAGGCCTGGCAAGAAAGAGCCAAATACGAAACCGCAGACGCCCTTGCCGCCTTGGAGGCCGCACGAGCGCTCAGGCACGTGGTCTGCGCCATGGCCAGGGCGATCGTCGATGTGGACTGGGAAACCTTCTACGTCCGCCACTCGCAACGAGGACGCATGAACCTGGCCGATGTCTTCAAGCTCTACACCGACCACGCCCAGTTTCACCTGAGCTATTTCCGCCGCAACCTGGATGCATTCAAGTCGGCCGCGGCGTGATTCGCCGCCATGAAAAAGGACTTGCTCGCTCCTTTACCGCTGGCGTCAGGGGTGGGCTTGGGTCATAACCTACAAGATCGATGCGTATTCCCCCACTCGACCCAAAACACACGCCTCTCTCAGATTCCCAAGCAGCTCAGTTCAACGCTTTCGCCGCCAGCCTAGCGCCTGACCAGACCGCCTGGCTGCTCGGCTATTTGACTGCGACCCATCACTTGCAAGCCGGCGTTGGCCAGCCCGTGGCGTCGATCCCTGCCGGCGACGCCGACCGACAGGTGACGGTGATTTTCGCCTCGCAAACCGGCAACGCCGCGAAGATCGCAAAAGCCCTAACCGCTGCGGCCGCAGGGGCCGGCATCCACGCGGTCGCGGTCAACGTCGCGGACTACAAGGCCACGAACCTGAAGAACGAACGCCACCTGGTCCTGGTGTCGAGCACGCAAGGCGAAGGCGATCCGCCGGACTCGGCCGTCGAGTTCCACCGGTTCCTCTTCGGCAAGCGGGCTACGCGCCTGGAAGGGCTGCGCTTCGCCGTGCTGGCGCTCGGCGACTACAGCTACGCGAATTTCTGCAAGGCCGGGGTCGACTTCGACAAACGACTGGAAGAGCTAGGGGCCGAGCGCGTCTTGGCCCGCGTCGATTGCGACGTGGAATTCCAGAGCACGGCGGATGCCTGGCAGGGGCAGGTGATCGAAACCTTCAAGAACCTCGTGCCCAAGAACAGCGTATCGACTGCGCCCGTGCGAGCGGTCACGGCGGTCGAAGAGACTGGTTACGACAAGGCCCGGCCCTTCTCGGCGGCTGTCCTCGATCGCATCAACCTGAACGGCCGTGGCTCGGGAAAGAAGACCTACCACCTGGAAATTTCGCTGACCGGATCTGGCATCACGTACCAGCCCGGAGACGCCCTTGGCATTGTTCCGCGAAACTCGCCGGCCTACGCGCAAGAGCTCATGACCATGGCCCGTCTCGCACCCGAGGCCAGCGTCAGCGTGGACGGCAAGGAACGGCCGCTTGCCGAGGCGCTCGGCGACACCTTCGAGATCACCACCATCACGCGACCGTTTGTGAAGGCCTACGCTACGCAGACCGGGCACGCGGAGCTCAGCGCGCTGCTCGAAAAGGGGAAGGAGGAAGACTTCCAGAAATACGTCCATGGCCGCGAAATCGTCGACGTGCTGCAGACCTTTCCGCCAGGCGATGTGCAGCCGCAAACGTTCCTAGGCATGCTGCGCCGGCTGCAGCCGCGCCTCTATTCCATCGCATCGAGCCTGCTTGCGCACGAGGAAGAGGTTCACCTGCTGGTCGGGCTCACCCGCTATAAAAGCTACGGGCGCGTGCGCGCGGGCGTTTGCTCGTCCTACGTGTGTGAGCGCCTGGCCGACGACGAACCCGTGCGCGTCTATCCCTCGCCCAATCCCAACTTCAAGCTTCCGGAAAACCCGGATGCGCGGGTCATCATGATCGGCCCCGGCACCGGCCTGGCGCCGTTTCGCGCCTTCGTCGAAGAGCGCGAGACCCTGGGTTGCCGCGGGCGCAATTGGTTGTTCTTCGGCGAGCAACATTTCGCCACCGATTTCTTGTACCAACTCGAGTGGCAGCGCTGGCACAAGTCGGGCGTGCTGTCGCACCTGGATCTGGCGTTTTCGCGTGACCAAGACGAGAAGATCTACGTCCAACATCGCATGATCGAGCACGGTCGCGATGTGTACGCCTGGCTGCAAGAGGGCGCCCACGTCTACGTGTGCGGGGAAGCTGGCAAAATGGCGGCCGACGTCCATCAAGCATTGATTTCCATCGTCGGAAAAGAAAGCGGAAAGGGCCGCGAGGCCGCCGTGGAGTATGTCGAAACTCTCCAGGCCAACAAGCGGTACCAGCGCGATGTTTACTAGCTAGGATGAAGTTCCATGAGCGATGAAGCACAGCCCGCTCCGGGCAGCAGCGAAAACGAATACTTCAAGGATGCGAGCAACTACTTGCGCGGCACCATCGCCAAGGGTTTGCGCGATCCCATCACGGGCGGCATTGCGCCCTCCGATCAACAGCTCCTCAAGTTTCATGGGATGTACCAGCAAGACGACCGCGACGTTCGCCTCGAACGTCAGCGGCAGAAACTGGAGCCGCTCTACACCTTCATGGTGCGCATCCGCATGCCCGGCGGCGTGTGCACGCCAGCGCAGTATCTGGCCGTCGATCGCCTCGCGTGCGCCCACGGGGGCAGCACCTTGCGCTTGACGACGCGGCAGACGTTTCAGCTGCACACCATCCCCAAGCGCCATTTACGCCAGACCGTGCAGGCCATCAACAAGGCGTTGCTCGATACCATCGCGGCTTGCGGGGACGTAAACCGCAACGTGATGTGCAACCCGAATCCGTTCTTGTCGTCGCTGCACGGCGAGGTCTACGGGTGGGCCAAGCGCATCAGCGAACACCTTCTGCCGCGGACGCGCGCCTACCACGAGATCTGGCTCGGCGAAGAGCTCGTGGCGGGTGGCGAGCCGCCCGACGACGCCGAGCCGCTCTATGGCAAGCACTATCTGCCACGCAAGTTCAAGATCGCCGTGGCGGTACCACCCAGCAATGACGTCGACATCTTCGCCAACGACCTTGGTTTCGTGGCTATCGCCGACAACGACAGGCTGGCCGGTTTCAACGTCACAGTAGGCGGCGGCATGAGCATGGCCCATGGCGAGCACGCCACCTATCCGCGCCTCGCGGACGTGATTGGCTTCTGCCCGCTCGCCGATGTCCTGGCCGTGGCCGAAGCCGTGCTGACCACCCAGCGCGACTTTGGCGACCGCAAGAACCGCAAGCACGCTCGCCTCAAGTACACCATCGACGACCGAGGGCTCGACTGGTTCAAGGGCGAAGTCGAACGCCGAATGGGTCACGCGCTCGCGCCGGCGCGCCCCTTTGTTTTCGAAAGCAACGGCGATCGCTACGGCTGGGTCAAGGGCGTGGGGGACTCTTGGCACTTCACGCTCTTCATCATGAACGGTCGCATCCGCGACCAAGGCGACCGGCTCCTGCTCACGGCCTTGCGCGAGATCGCCAAGGTTCACGACGGGGATTTCAGGCTGACCGCGAACCAGAACCTCATGATCGCCAACGTGAGCAAGGCCAACAAGCGGCGTATCGACGGTTTGCTCGACCAATACCGGCTCAAGGAGGGCGCCGCGCAAACCGGCCTGAGACTGTCCTCGATGGCATGCGTCGCCTTGCCCTCGTGTGGCTTGGCCATGGCCGAATCCGAGCGCTACCTGCCGAGCTTGCTCGACAAGCTCGACGCCATCGTACGAGCGGCCGGGCTGGAAAAGGATCCCATCGTCATCCGCATGACCGGGTGCCCGAATGGCTGCGCGCGGCCCTACATCGCCGAGATCGGCTTGGTCGGCAAAAATCTCGGCAAGTACAACCTGTACTTGGGCGGCGGGTTCGTCGGGGATCGGCTGAGCAAGCTCTACCGGGAGAGTCTCGCCGACGAGGAGATCGTCGCCACGCTCGATCCCATCATCCATCGCTACGCTCGCGAGCGAAATCCCGACGAGCGATTCGGCGACTTCGTCATCCGGGCGGGCTACGTCAAGGCCACGCGGCAAGGCAAGGATTTCCACGACTGATCGACAGATGTCTCCCGCACACCTCGGGCTTTGACTTCAATCCGGACGGCGCTAGTCTCTTTTAGCGCTTCGGCGCCGAAGGCAGGAACCATGAAGAACGACCACGGAACGCCCGGCCCGTCCGGAGGCTCCACATCCGCGACCAGCGGCACAACGCCCGCGCCAGGCGTGGATGGTCTTGCGCCCATCCAGGATTTCCCGGCCTCCACGCGGGTGTTCAAAACCGATGGCCACGTCAAAGTGCCCTTCCGGCGCATCGCGCTCGCTGGCGGTGGTCCGCCCGTCGAGGTCTACGACACCTTCGGTCCGCGGTCGGTGGATTTGCGCCAAGGGCTGCCCAGACTGCGGCAACCCTGGGTCGACCGTCGGACCGCCCGCGGCGACACCAACTTCAGCCAGATGCACTGTGCCCGGCAGGGCGAAATCACCGAGGAGATGCGCTTCGTGGGCTTGCGTGAAAACGTCGCGCCGGAATTCGTGCGCGACGAGGTCGCGTGCGGGCGGGCCATCATCCCGGCGAACCGCAATCACCCAGAGGCCGAACCCATGGTCATCGGCCGCAACTTCCTGGTCAAGATCAATGCCAACATCGGCAACTCCGCCGTCAGCTCCACCATCGGCGAGGAGGTCGACAAGCTGCGCTGGGCGGTCAAGTGGGGCGCCGACACCATCATGGATTTGTCGACGGGTGCGAACATCCACGAGACGCGCGAGTGGATCTTGCGCAATTCGCCTGTCCCGGTGGGAACGGTCCCCATCTACCAAGCGCTGGAGAAGGTAAACGGCAAGATCGAGGATCTGTCCATCGACGTATTTCTCGATACGCTGGTCGAGCAGGCCGAACAAGGCGTGGACTATTTCACCATTCACGCGGGCGTTTTGCTGCACCACATTCCCCTAACCGCGAAACGGATCACCGGCATCGTGTCTCGGGGTGGTTCGATCATGGCCAGGTGGTGCCTGACCCACCACCAAGAGAACTTCCTCTACACCCACTTCGAACGCATCTGCGAGCTCATGAAGAAGTACGACGTTGCCTTCAGCCTGGGCGACGGCCTGCGCCCCGGTTGCACCGCGGACGCCAACGACGCGGCCCAGTTCGCCGAATTGGAAGCGCTGGGGAAGCTGACCGAGATCGCCTGGCGCCACGACGTTCAAGTCATGATCGAGGGACCCGGACACGTGCCCATGCACAAGATCCGCGAGAACATGGACAAACAACTCGAGATCTGTCACGAGGCCCCGTTCTATACCCTCGGCCCGCTGGTGACCGACATCGCGCCCGGCTACGACCACATCACCTCGGCCATCGGCGCGGCCATGATCGGCTGGTTCGGAACGGCCATGCTTTGTTACGTCACGCCCAAGGAACACCTTGGCCTGCCCAATCGCAAGGACGTCAAGGACGGAGTGATTGCCTACAAGATCGCCGCCCACGCGGCGGATATGGCCAAGGGGCATCCAGGCGCAAGCGAGCGCGACGACGCCCTGTCGCGGGCGCGCTTCGCGTTCCAATGGGAAGACCAGTTCAACCTGGCCCTCGACCCGGAAACCGCCCGCCAGTTTCACGACGAAACCTTGCCCGCGCCGGCGGCCAAGGGTGCCCATTTCTGCTCCATGTGCGGTCCACAGTTCTGTTCGATGCGCATCACCCAGGATTTGCGCGCCGACGTGGTGGCCGAGGGGCTCAGGCAAAAGGCCGCCGAATTCAAGGCCACTGGTCAAGAGCTCTACGCTCGCCCCGCTGGCGCTGACTACTCGGAAGATTTGGAGCGAACCGAAGTCGGTTAGGGCTCGTCCGGACGAGCCCATAGAGCAGGCCCGCCAAAAAGGTCGGGTTGCCTGCCAGCGAC
>OBLT010003111.1_pt1 | contig 10211 bp, 11 predicted proteins | sample 1518721 | NCBI WGS metagenome assembly OBLT01 (sample SAMEA3539307, study PRJEB22396) | soil metagenome | biome: tundra; feature: field; material: soil | place: USA | collected 2010-05 | depth 0.15 m | reverse complement strand
GAAGATGGCGTGGTACTTGTTTTCGCCAGCCGGCACCAGGGGCTTGCCGTCCTTCGTCGCCAGCAACCCGAAGCCCTGCCGGTAATACCAGCAGCGGGGGCGCTGGCACAGGTTGCCGCCCGCCGTGGCCATGTTGCGGATCTGCTGGCTGGGAATGCCTGCCGCCGCGTCGGCCAGCGCTTTATACCCGGCGCGGACGTCGGCATTGGTGGCCAGTTCTTCCATAGTGACCAGCGCGCCGATGCGCAGCCCGGCGTCGGTCTTCTGGATGCCCTCGAGTTCCTTGATGTTCTTGATGTTCACCACCCGCTTGGGCGTGTGGAGGTACTCTTTCATGAGGCTGAGGAGGTCCGTACCGCCGGCCAGTACATCGGCCTGTCCCCAGCCGGGGGCAAGCAGGCCCACGGCTTCCTGGACGGTCGCCGGATTGGCAAATTCAAAGGACTGCATTAGGCGTTCCTCCCTTCGAGCGCGGCCAGCACGTGATCCGGAGTCATGGGGATGTTGGGGACCCGCACTCCAATCGCGTTGGCTACGGCATTTCCAACCGCCGCGCAGATGGCGATGGCCGGCGGCTCACCCAGGCCGATGACGCCGCGCTTGTCGTTCTCCGGCCGGATGTCCAGGTGCACGATGATCTCGCCGATATCGTCGATGCCGGCCAGCTTGTAGAACTCTATGTCGGCGTTCAGCATACGGCCGGTCTGCTCGTCCATGATGCGCTCTTCGAAGAGAGCGGTGCTAATCCCCATGGTGATGGCGCCGTAGATCTGGCTTTCCGCCAGCCGCGGGTTGATGATCAAACCGCAATCCTGCACCGCCACATAGCGGTTCATCCTGACCAGCCCCGTCTCCGTATCCACCGAGACGTCGGCCATCTGAACGCCGGCGGCGCCAGAGGTGTTGAGGCCCCCCGGATTGCGCTGGTTGTTCTCGCCCATTTCGGAAATTTTGGCGATCCCCAGCTTGCGGCAAGCGGCCTGCCAGGTGAGGCTCTTGTTGGGATGGTCCACCACGCGGATGTGGCCCTCCACCGCCTCCAACTGTTCGGGCTGTGCGCCCAGCGCCGGCGCGACCGCTTCGAACAGCTTGGCGAGCGCGTTGACCGCCGCCTTGCGCGTCGAAGACGAAACGCCGCCCACGGTGGTCGAACCGCCCGAGGCGCTATCCGGGGGCAGGTCGTTGGTCCCGATGCTGAGCTTGATCGCGCCCATCGAAAGCCCAAGCGTCTCGGCCGCCACTTGGGTGATGATGGTGCGCGTCCCGGTGCCCAAGTCCTGGGTGCCGATTTCCACCAGCACCGAGCCATCCGCGTGGATGGTGGTGCGGCACTGGCTCTGGTGTCCTCCGCCGCCCCAGGCGCTGAAGCCGATGCCCAGACCGCGTTTCACCGGGCCGGAGCCGCCCTGCCCGCGCGGATGCCATAGCTTCTTCCAATCCGCGATCTCGGCGGCCTTCTGCAACTGGTACCGGTAGGTCTCCACGCGCGCGCTAGGAGCGTAGGCGACATTCTTTTGAAACACTTCGAGCGGGTCCATTCCGATCTTGGCCGCGAAGTCCTCCAGCGCGCTGCACGTCAGGTAGGAGGCTTGTTGGTTATTCGGCGCCCGCCACGCGCGGCTAGGCCCGGCGTTCACCGCCACGGCCGTGTGGCGCATACGCTGGTTGGGAATGGTGTCGATGATATACGGGAGGGGTGGCGAGCCGCCGCCGGTAAAACCGCCGGTGGCCCACGATTCCGATTGCCACGCGGTGACGGTGCCGTCCTTCTTGCCCGCGATCCTGATCTTGGCATACGCCGAAGGGCGGTTGCCCGCAATGAGCTGTTCGCTGGCGCGGTCGAGGAACAACTTCACGGGACGGCCGCCGGCTTTCTGCGAAAGGAAGGCGCCCACCTGGCCCCAGGAATCGGGCGCGAATTTGCTGCCGAATCCCCCGCCAATGTGGTCCTGCTTGACGTGGATATTGGCGATCGGCACCTTCAGGTTGGGCCCCAGCGAGCCGGCGTAGTGGGTGACATCCTGCGTCGAGGGCCACACATTGACTTGGTCGCCCTGCCACTGGATGACCTGCCCATGCGTCTCCAGGCAGCAGTGGGTAACGACGGGAATGCCGTACTGCCCCTCGGAAACCGCTTCGGCCTCCTGGAAAGCCTTGTCCGGATCGCCTACCAGTTTCTCGCCCGCTGCTTTGGCGCGCGCCCCGGCCTTGCTCAGGTCCTCGTCCTGGACCAGGTGCGGCAGCACTTCATAATCCACCTTGATTTTGCGCACGGCGTCACAGGCGATCTCTTCGGTGGTGGCGGCCACCGCCGCAATTTCCGTTCCCACCCATTGGACCTCGGTTCCGGCGGGGGAAACCACGTGCACCGCTTTTACGCCGGCGGTCTTCTCCGCCGCGCTGGTGTTGATGTTGGTGACGCGCGCGTGGGCGTACGGGCTCGTCAGGTATACCCCGATGAGCAGGTCCTTGGGCTTGAGATCCGAGCAGTACCTGGCGCGGCCGCTGGCTTTCTGCGGCCCATCCAAGCGTTTATAGGGCTTGCCGATGACGCGGCGTTTCTCCATCGGCGGCCAGTTATAGTCTGGAGTGCTAGCCATTCTTTGCTCCCTTCATTTCCTTGGCGGCCTCAAGTACAGCTTGACGAATTCCCATGTAAGTGCCACAACGGCAAAGGTTACCACCCAGCCCATGCTTCACGTCTTCCATCGTAGGGTTGGGATGCTTGTCGATGAAGCCCTTGGCCGCCATGACGAATCCGGAAGTGCAGTATCCGCACTGCTGCGCGTCATGGTTGACGAAGGCCGCGGAAACCGGATGCAGATTGTTGCCGGCGGCAAGACCTTCGATGGTTTCGATGTTCTTGCCCTGCGCGTCGATCGCCAGGACGCTGCAACTGTACACGGTCTTGCCCGCCAGGATGACGGTGCAGGCCCCGCAGGTGCCGCGGTCGCAGACTCTTTTCGCGCCGCTCAGGTCCAGGTAATTGCGCATGGCGTCGAGCAGCGTCACGCGCGGCTCGACCGTCACATTGACGGGTTTTCCATTGATCGTGAGCGTGATCGCGACCGGCCCGGGTCCAGCCACATTGGCTAGGGCCGGCGCTGCGACCGCCTCTCTTTCCAGCAGGCCCGTTCCCACCGCGCCGCCGCCCAGGCCCACCCCGCGGATAAATCCGCGTCGGGAGAACCCGGCCTTCGGCTTGGCGGGGGGTTGGGGATCCTTTCTTGAACTCACCAGTCACCTTCCTTTCGTGCGTTCCTGATGCTGTGTAAGATGTCCCAGCAGGCGAGATTGAGTCAACTATATCAAAAAATGAGCAGACTGGGAAGACGGGAGCCGGTTCGGCAGCGCGGACGCGGGTCCGCGTGTCAGATCAACTGCTCCATCAGCGAGATCAGGTATTCCTGGTCGAATGGCCCGGAGCGGTACGTGCGCGCATCGAAGAAGCGCCACATCTTCTTCTCCTTTTCCAGGGTATAGAACAGAAGTTGCTCTTCGATGAGGCTCCGATCCAGCAGTTCCTGGTTGAACGCGCGAACGACACCCTGGAGGGTGTACGGAAGGCGCAAGTCCTCGGTGGAGATCAGCCCCGGCGCGGCCTCAAACTCAACTTGAAGAATTCTTCCCTGGACGTTGATTTGGAACAGGTTTTTTGCCTCTTCCTGGAAAGCGTCTGGCGAGAACTCCGGCGGATCGAGCACTATCTCGGAGCGGGAGAGCAAACGGTTGAGAGAGCCCACAAAACCGGAGCAGATAGCGTGCAGGCCGGCGGCCGCGCTTCTGCGGAGCGCGGCTATTTCGCGGGCGTGCCGCAGAAAGTCCTCGTCCTTCTCCGTCAGCGCATCGATGCTCTGCGCCAGCCGCTTGAAGCGAGCATCCCGGACCTGATCCCGACTTGCCAACCGGCTCAATCTCGACGCCTCCCGTCCTCCATTCCAGCATTTGTGGGGGCAGATTGGCAATCTAATGACGCAAACTGCGGAATTTGTGGGGCGGACCCCCTGGTCCGCGCGGGTCCCCCTGGCCCCGCTCTTTGACAACCGCGACCGGCCGACGAGGGCGTCGGCCGCGGACCCGGGGTCCGCCCCACAATTATGCAGGTGTTCACCCGCTTGCCACCGGCGTTTGCACCGTTGAAAAACTCAACGGCGGCGCTGCCATTCCAGCAGTTCCCCTGGTTCGATGAAATCCAGCAGGTCAAGATGCAGTTGGGCCAGAACCTGGTCCGCCATTTCCAGTGAGAGAAGCCGCTTGCCTTTGAGCACATTGTGCATATGGGGCTGTGAGACACCGGTCAGCCGGGCAAGACCCCGCTCGGTGGCATCCCCGCTACGAACGAGCGCGCGAAGGTGGGCGATGAGCCGCCGCTGTTGTTCGCAAAAGTTCACACCATTCCTGGCAACCCTATTCCCACGGGAAATAGAGGAGTACTAGAACCTATTATACTAAAATTGAAATGCGGCGAATCCTTAAGTTTAATCGTCTCAGGCATATTCCATATACCTCCTCTAAAAACAAGGTGATACGGATTTATCTAATAAGATTTATCCTAGTATTTCAAAAACATCCTAATAGAAATGCTTGACGTTTTCTTATGCGGCGCTAAATTTGAAAAAGCTGTTGCCGCTGGCCCCCTTCACAAAGGCTGGCGTCACAGGAGGACATTCTCATCATGCAGTGGAGCAGATCGAACTCGATAGGACTGGCACAGGCGTCGTGCACGCACTGCCAAGGCCTCGGTATGCGCCTCGTCCATAACGGAAGGGAAGCGCCTTGCAATTGTGTATTTCGCGCGGTATTTCGGACCTGTTTCAACCGTTTTCGGGAGTTCGCCGCTGAAGCGGATCACACCGGCACGGTTTCCCTGGAGCTCTGCCGCGGCCGCGATGGCCGGCGGACCTATTCGCGCAAGCGGGAAGAATACGTTGCCGACTTTTGCCTCGTCAGTCGTCGAGTGCTGGACGATTACGAACACCGGATTTTCCGATTTCACTTTCTCCTGGGGGCGGACTGGAAACTCTGTTGCCGCCAACTCCAGATGGATCGCGGTGCCTTCTTTCATTCTATCTACCGCATCGAGCAGAGACTGGGACGAGTCTTCGCCGAACTCCAGCCGTACGCGCTCTACCCGCTGAGTGAGTACTTTAGCGGCACGATCCGTAAGGAGCCCGGCGTTTCTTTGCTGGCAGTGCCTCTCCAACCGCATCGCGCCGCGCGGGTTGAGCTGCGGTTATCCGCGTAGCCGGTCTTCTCGCGCAGACCGCCGCCGCCGGGGTCCCGTTTCCCCGTACAATAGAGAGTCCGGCACCACACCATGGACCCTCTTACGCATACGGCGACCGGCCTGTTCTTGAGCAGGGTTGGATTGGGACGCTGGACCCCGCGGGCCTTGCCGATTCTGCTGCTGGCGGCCAACGCCCCCGATATCGACATCCTGAGCGCGGCGGGAGGCTCATTAAACTACCTGCACTACCACAGGCATCTGACGCACTCGCTGGTGGCCATGCCGGTGATGGCCCTGCTGGCGGTGCTGGTGGTGAGGGTGGCAAGCCGCAAGCCGGTCCACTGGCTGGGGGCATTTTTCGCGGCACTGACGGGGGTGGCCTCGCACCTGCTGCTCGACTTCACCAACAGTTACGGCATCCGCCTGTGGCTGCCCTTTTCCGGGGAATGGCTGCGGCTGGACCTCACCAGCGTGATCGACATCTGGATCTGGGGCGCCTTGCTGCTGGGGATGGCGGGACCATTTGTGGCCGGCCTGGTCGGCGCGGAGGTCAGCTCGGGAACGGTGCGCGAAAAGAACCATGGCCGCGGGTTCGCCATATTCGCGCTGGCTTTTCTGTTGTTGTACAATTGCGGCCGCGGCGTTCTGCACGCGCGTGCCGTGGCGGCGCTGGATTCGCGGCTCTATGGGGGATCATCCATCCCCCTGCGCGTCGCAGCCCTGCCCCACCCCGCCAACCCTTGGCGCTGGCGGGGCCTGGTGGAAACTAGCGATTTTTACGATGTGGAGGACGTCGACCTGGCGGGCGAGTTCGACCCCACGCGCGGCATGATCTTCCACAAACCGGAGCCCAACGCCGCCCTGGAGGCCGCGCGCCAGAGTGTTGCGATCCAGGAGTTTCTGCGGTTCGCACGGTTTCCGCTGTGGCGGATCATACCGGTTTCGGAGCCCGAGGACGGCCAGAGGGTGGAGCTGCTTGACATGCGTTTCGGCACCCCGCTGGTCCCGGGATTCCTGGCCAGCGCGATCTTGGATTCCAAGCTCCACGTGGTCGAGACATCCTTCACGTTCGGCGCCGCGCGGCCGCGATAAGGCAATTCGTCGTCTGTTCTAAGGTTTTCCGCCGATTTCATGATCGCCCTGTCGATGGCACAATCGAATCGTGCAGGTTCCCAACGCAACGATCGTGCTGGACCGGGCGCAACTCCGGGACGTGACGCTGAACGACGAAGACCTCATGCGCGAGATTCTAGCCGCGTTGATTGACGATACCTCGCGACAAATGCCGTTCCTGGAATCCGCCATTCGCGCGGAAGATTCGCAGAAGTGCATGCAACTGGCGCACTATTCCAAGGGCGCCTGCGCCAACGTGGGGGCCAATGCGGCCGCCGCGGTGCTCAAGCGGATCGAGCGCGAAGCGGCCAGCCACGAATTCCCCGCGTGCCGCGCGTCGCTGGCCAACCTGGCGACGGAAATCGAGCGGCTGCGCTTCGAAGCGGTGGCCTAGCCCCCTACTACTCGTACCGCAGCGCCGCCATGGGGTCCAGCCGCGCCGCGCGGCGAGCCGGCAGGTAGCATGCCACCAGAGCCACCACTGCCAGCAGCCCGGCGGTGAGGACGAGAATCGCGGGGTCGGCGGGGGTGACCTCGTGCAGAAAGCTGGCCAGCAAGCGTCCGGCGGCAAGCGCCCCCGCCATGCCGGCTACGAGGCCGATCGCCGCCAGGCGCATGCCCTCCCGCATCACTTCGCCCAGCACGCGGCCCCGGCTGGCGCCTAGCGATATCCGGATGCCGATCTCGCGCGTGCGCTCGGTTACCGCGTAGGACAGCACGCCGTAGATTCCCACCGCGGCCAGCACCATCGCCAGCGCCGCAAACGATCCCACCAGCAGGCTGAAAAATTGCTGGCCCTGGGCATTGTCGGCGATCACCTGGTCCATGGTGCGGACCGAGAACAATGGCAGGCTGGAATCGATCTGGGCCAGCGCACGCCGCACCTGCGGCGTGAGGCTGGACGGAGGCAGGGAGGTATGCAGCACCAGAAACAGACGCGAGCCACCGTCGAACGGGTCGTGCGCTTCCGGTGCGGGCTTGTGGGTGAGTCCCGTTTGCCGGACGTCGTTCACCACGCCGATCACCTGCCTCCAGGGCCCGTGATCGCTGCCCTGCGAGAACATCTGGCCGAGAGGATTTTGGTTGGGCCAGAAGAAGCGAGCCATACTCTCGTTGATCACCGTGGGGGAGACCATGGCGTTGGCTTGGTCGGGAGGCAGTCGGCCGCCGCCTTCTGTGAGCCGCTGCCAGCGCTCCTCCAGCGCCAGAGTCTGGTCCGCGTCCTCCGGCGTAAACAGCCGGCCCTGGAGCAGGCGCACTCCCATGGCGCGGAAGTACCCGGGAGAGACGGCATTCCTCTCCACCAGCCGGTTGCTCTTCTGAGACGTCTGCCCGCGGAGCGTGATGTAGTAGTTGCTGCCGCCCTCCAGGGGCAGGTGATCGCCGATGGCGGCGGCGTCCACTCCGGCGATGCGGCCGGATCTCTCCAGCAGCGCCTGCGAGAAAGCGTATTTCCGCCGGTCGGTTTTGTAGGAAGCCTCAGGCAACCGCACAGCCGCGGTCCACACGCCCTCCGGGCGCACGCCGATATCCACGTTGCGCAGCCGCGCGAAATCCTTCAGCAACAGCCCGGCCGAGACCAGCAGCAGCAGCGACAGCGCCATTTCGGCCGCCACCAGCACGTTACTCGTGGAACGGCGACGCCGGCCCGGGCTGATGGCGCTTCCGGCACCGCCTTTCAGTTCCTCGTGGAGATCGGGACGGGACGTGCGCAGCGCCGGAACGATGCCGAACAACACGCCCGTGGCCACCGCCAGCGCGAACGTGAAAGCCAGCACCTCCCCGTTGAGCTGAATGATGGCGAACTGCGGGATGCCGGTAAGCCTGGCGCGCGAGAACAGGGCGACGATGCCCCAGGCCGCCAGCACACCAAGGGCCCCGCCCAACAAGGAGAGCAGGAGGCTTTCGGTGAGCAGTTGCCGCAGCAGCCGCGCGCGGGCCGCTCCCAATGCGCTGCGCACCGCCATCTCTTTCTGGCGCGCGCTGGCCCTGGAAAGCAGCAGATTGGCCACGTTGGCGCAAGCGATCAGCAAAACCAGCCCTACCGCCGACAACATCATGAGCAGGGAACTGCGAGAGTCGCCCACCAGGTCGTCGTGGAGCGGCACGGCGGTGGCGCCGACCTTGTCGTTGGAGTCCGGGTAGGTTTGTTCGAGGCGTTGCGCGATGAGCTTGAGGTCCGCCAGGGCCGTCGGGAACGCAACTCCGGGCTTCAGCCTTCCGATGGCGCCGGCCCAGTGACTTCCGCGCGAGCCCAGGCCCTTGGCGTCCATGTCGAGCGGGACCCACAGTTGCGCCCGGGAGGGATAACGAAAGCTGGCCGGCATGACGCCGACGATGGTGTGTTTCTCGGAGTTCAGCTCGATGGTGCGTCCGATCGCGCCCGGGTCGCCGGCGAATCGGCTCCTCCACAGGCCGTAACTGAGAATGACCACCTGGTCCTTGCCGGGCTGGTCCTCGCCCGGCGCCCAGGTCCGGCCCAGCAACGGGCCGGCGCCCAGCAAGGAAAAGAAGTTGGCTTCGGTGGGAACGCCCAATACGTGGTCCGGTTGTCCCTCGCCGCTCAGGTTGAAGTCGCGCTACCAGCCTAACAGGGTCATGTCCTGGAAGGTCTTGTTCTGGGCTTTCCAGTCCACGAAATCCGGTCCGGCGAAAGGATATCGGCCGGGCGCGGCTTCGGTCTCGTACAGCCGCACCAGTTGGCCGGGGTTGCGATACGGCAGAGGCCGCAACAAGACGGTGTCGATGATGCTGAAAATAGCGGTGTTGGCGCCGATCCCGATGGTCAGCGTAATCGCCGCAACCGCCGTGAATCCGGGTGACTTCAGCAGGTTGCGGACGGCGTAGCGCAAGTCCTGCAGGCAGGTTCGCATCAGTTCCATCTTCCGGTCTCCTGAGTTAAGACGGACGATCGCGGAAAAAGTTCGCTTTCAGGAGCAGCTTCACCCCATCGGCACACAGCGCGGCAGCGTGCTTGGATTCGGCGGCCAAACCGCCCACCGCCTGGCCCACGATGGCTGCCTGGAACGCCGCCATCTGGGCGCGCGTCTTGCCCACCATCCATTCCGTGAGCGCGGAACCGGCGGCGATCGACGCCGTGCAGCCGCGGACCTTGTAACGCACCTCAACCGCCACATCGGCCTCGAAGCGCGCGGAGAGACGCAAGATGTCGCCACAGGCCGGGTTGGACACCTCTACCGTCACCGCCGGCGGCGCGAGTTCACCCACGTTGCGCGGATTCTGGAAGTGTTCGATCAGGCGCGGAGGGTACATCTTATGCTCCAATATTGGCATGGTTCAGGTGGTGGCTGGGATCATTGAGCGCCGAGGGCGGTTTCTGATCTGCCGGAGGAAGCCCGAGCAGTCTCACGCGCTGAAATGGGAATTTCCAGGAGGCAAAATCGAGTCCGGTGAAACGCCCGAACAGGCGCTGGCGCGGGAACTCCAGGAGGAACTCGGCATCCTCGGCGCGGCGGGCGAAGAAATCACGCGCTACGAACACACCTATCCGGGCCGGGATACCATATTGCTGATCTTCTTTCGCGTGAGAGAATTCGGCGGCGAACCGCGCAACGTGATATTCCACGAAATGCGCTGGGAGCCGGCCGCGAAGCTCGCCGAATTCGATTTCGTGGAGGGAGATACCCGGTTCATTCAGGAGTCATCGAAATGGCGATCTTGAGCGGCATTCATCCGGTGGCGGAGGCTCTGCGGGCGAAGCACACGCTGGAGCGCCTGCTGGTGGCGCAAGGGGCCGGAGGTCCGCGCGTGCAGGAAATCATCGATTTGGCGCGGCGCGCTTCGATACCGGTGCGATTTGAGCCGCGCGCGGCGCTCGACCGCCTGGCCGGCACCTCGGCGCACCAGGGCG
>OBLT010003110.1_pt1 | contig 10211 bp, 8 predicted proteins | sample 1518721 | NCBI WGS metagenome assembly OBLT01 (sample SAMEA3539307, study PRJEB22396) | soil metagenome | biome: tundra; feature: field; material: soil | place: USA | collected 2010-05 | depth 0.15 m | reverse complement strand
AACAGGGACTGGCAGGCGAAAGCGCCTGCCCCACAGAGATCTTCGGGGACGGAGCGGGATCGATGTCGATTTCGAGGGGCTGGAGGCGTTCGGACGTCGTGCCCCTCCGTTTCCGATATCTCCTGCCGGAGGCCGGAGCAAGAACGTTTCAACATCGACCTAATTCCCGATCGGAACCTTCTCCACGTGGTCGACAACCACAATGTCGCCCAGACCTTTCTTCGAATTCAGCTTCAGACCGAGTTGATCCTGGACGGCGCGCTGAAGGGTCGGGCCGGAATCAGCCTCCGCCATGGATAACCAAATTGCCCGCTGAGGATGATAACGCTTTCGGGAAAGGGACTTGCTGCGACTCTGGCTTCGGCCATTGAACGACGTGTTGGAGACTCGAAACCGCCAGTCAACGCGGGGGCGACGCCGGAGCCGCCGCGTTGCCACCGGCTTGGGGTGCGGCAGCCGGTGTCTGCGGAGCGACGCCCGTCGCAATCGAGCGGAGCTCGACAGCCGTGGCCGTGGTCAGTGCCAGCGTTCCGGGCCGCGCCCCGTTGGCCTGCAGAATGTAGGCCGTGAGGTTGAGGTACAATTCTTCGTCCAAGCTGCGGTCTGGCGGCGGAAACCCGCCGACCGCTTCCTGAATGCGGCTGTACAGGGCCTTCGTCGTCCTCGCGCCCCACTTCGTCATGAAGGGCGCGAAAGCTGAGTTAGCGCCTGCCAGCGGCGGGATCTTGCCGCCATAAGCTCGAAGGAACTCCGGAACCTCGCCTGTCCCATCTCGTCCGACCAGCGTATCGGTGTGGCACTTCGCGCACGAACTCTGGTACGCCGTTCGCCCCGCGGCCGCTTGAGCCGCTGTATAAACAGCGGGCGGCGCTGCCGGTTGTCCGGTCGGAACAAAAAACCCGCAGCCCGCAATGGCGGTCACCAGAAGTCTCTTCATCATGCCCGCTTCTCCTTTACGGCAGCAGCCATCCCCAGAGGTTGCGGTCCGGGCTTTCCACCTGTGCATCGGTTTGTAACCGGGATTTCCGTCTTGCGTTCCTGCATTGGGTATTCTACTCCCAACCACCGGACGGGGCAAAGCCCTGTCAGGGGTTCAGGGGTTCAGTCATCGTCCCGAAGCTTACTCTTTGTGAAATGTGACGAGGCGTTTAGACAAGGCGGGTTGGCAGGCTTGGACGGGTTGGGGGTAGGCCTTGCCCACAGTCTTGCCCACAGAGGGAGCCCCGGGCTCCTCCCTCGGCGGGCGGACGAAGGCGTCCCGGCCCAGCGGGGAGCCCGACCTGTCCCCCGCTAATCCAGGGGCGTGAGTCACTTTGATCGATTGCGTCGCTACCAACAATAGGAGACCAAAGATGCCCAATCGAGCCTGCCCAGCGGATAGGCCCATTCGCACATTCTCAATGCCGCCACGCTTGCTACCGCTAGCTGCCGTGGCGATACTGCTGGCCGGTGGAGGCGCCCAATCCGCCCACGCCGGCTACATCGTCATTACCTCCGCCTCCACGGATGTTTCGAGTGCCATCATCGCGCGGGCGGACTACAACCTGACCGGCACGGGTGGAACGTTCTTCACGACAACTAGCGGCAACAGCCCGGCCACAGCCACGAGTTCCGGGACTATCGATAGCACCGGGACGCTCACGGCGAGCACCGATCAGGCATTTGTCTCTTATACGACTACCGGCACGCAAACCGGCACCGTCTTTTCGGCCGCCGACCTCGTGTCCGGCACATTGAAGGCTTCCAATGTAAATGTCTCGCTCAGCGGCGTCAGCAGCCATACGTACGCGGAGTTCAGCGACGTTCTTCATTACACCATCGCCAACGCCACCAGTTTGACCACAACCGACGTCACGGTGCAGTTTGCGCTGGATGGCACCTTTAGCGCGCTAAATTCGGCCACCGGCATCGTGACATGGAACATGGGCTTTGGCACAGCGCACCTGGACACGCTGATGGATAACGATACGGTAACCTGTCCTGCCACCTCTCCGAATCCCTGCATCTATGTTCAAACCGAACCCGGATGGGTCTCCAGCAGTTTCAGCTCGGATACGACAGGGAGCATCACATTCACCGGCGTCTATGCGATACAGGGCGCGACCGCCGACATACCAGTCAGCGCGTATCTGGAGATCGCAAATGGCGGTGGCCGAAGCTCGAGTTTCGACTACAGTCACACCGCGCAGTTCATTCTTCCTACGGCTAGCGGTGTGAGTTACACGTCGGATTCCCACTTCTTCCTGACCGCAGGCGCAAGCTCATCCGCACCCGAACCCGCCTCCATCGTCCCGATCGGTCTCGGCCTGGTTGCTATCGGCTTTGCCCGTCGCCGGCTGCATCCGTAGCCGGTACCTAATCGGTACCTAATCGGTACCTTGTGTGCGAATCGCATGCAGCAATCTCCAGGTATAATATCGGCACAGCCGATAGCTTCACTGGAGATTGGTGCATGGATGACGATCACGCCGTTGCGGAAGGCGACATCACACAGTTATTGCACCAGTGGAGCGAGGGGCGTGACGAAGCGTTTCAACAATTGCTGCCGCAGGTGTACACCCGGCTGCACTCCATGGCCGGCGCCTGCATGCGGCGGGAACGCCCCGATCATACGTTGCAGACCACCGCGCTGGTCAACGAACTCTATTTGCGGCTCGCCAATGCCGGACAGTCCGGCTGGAAGGATCGCGAACACTTTTATAGTTTTTGCGCCCGAGCCATGCGCTGGATTCTCACCGACCATGCGAAATCCCGGCTGCGGGAAAAGCGCCAGTCGGATCTACAACTCCCGCTAACGGAGGATATTCCATGGCTGGGCGAACGCGAAGAGGATGTTTTCGATCTGGATCGCGCTTTGTCACGGTTCGAAAAGCGGGACCCGCGAAAAGCCCGGATCCTCGAACTGCGGGTTTACCTCGGGTGCACGGCCGAGGACACCGCGGAGATCCTGGCGATCTCCAAGGCCACAGTGGATCGGGAACTGACGCTGGCGCGCGCCTGGCTATGCCGCGAACTCCGGCCGGACGAGCAACCGGCACCGCGCCGACCCCATGAAACCGACGCCAAGCCCAGACCCAAAACCGGAGCCTGAGTCGCCCGGGAGGGGTGATGCGTCCTGGAGGCGGGTTGACGAACTGTTCCACGCAGCGATGAAGAAGCCCGCTGCCGAACGGGAGTCCTGGCTGGACGGGCAGACCGCCGCCGGGGACGACGTGCGCGACGAGGTGAGGTCGTTGCTCGCGGCCCTCAGCGCGCACGAAGAGCTCAGCAAGAGAAGACTCGCCCAGCCGCCAGAAAACCAGACGAAGCCAGTTCCTGCCGCAACCAGCGTCCCGACCGCACAGTTTGGCGCCTATCGGGCAGTTGAGCTGATTGGGAGGGGAGGGATGAGCGCGGTCTATCGCGCCGTGCGCGCGGATGGCCAGTTCGACCAGACGGTCGCCCTGAAGATCATGGCATCGCATCTGGCGGGTCCCGAATTCTTGCGCCGATTCCTGACGGAGCGGCAGGTTCTCGCTTCTCTGAACCACAACCACATCACTCGCCTTCTGGACGGGGGCGTTTCCTCCGCGGGCGATCCCTATCTCATCACGGAGTTGGTGGAAGGGCAGACCATCGATCGGTACTGCGATGAGCGAAGGCTGGGCGTGGAGAGCCGGCTGCTGCTGTTTCTTCAAGTATCGGACGCGGTCGACTATGCCCATCGGAACCTGATCGTCCATCGCGATCTGAAGCCCCGGAATATTCTGGTCAATACGGAAGGCACGGTGAAACTGCTGGATTTCGGCACCGCATCGCTGCTGGCGGGCGCCGCCGATATTACACTGGCGCGCGAACGTATGCTGACGCCGCGTTATGCGAGCCCCGAGCAGCTTCGCGGCGAACGCGTCAACATCACGAGCGACGTCTTCTCTCTGGCCGTAGTGGCTTACGAGCTGTCGGCGGGGGCATGGCCGTTCGGCAATCCGGGATCGGTGCTGAGCGAACTCAACCGCGCGGTCGGGGAAAGCTCCGTGAGCTTACCGCACACCGTAGTCACCGAGGAGGCGGCGAAAGCCCGATCGGCCTCCGTGGATCAACTCCGCCGCGCGCTCAAGGGCGATTTATCCGCGATTCTGCTGAAGGCGCTCGATCACGATCCGGCGCGGCGGTACCCTACGGTCCGCGATTTTGCGGAGGATATCCGCCGCTACCTGGCCGGCAGGCCCGTGATGGCGCGGCGCGGCACGCTGGCGTATCGCGCATTCCGGTTCGTCTCCCGCAATCGGTGGCGGATGGCGCTGGGCTCGGTGGCCGTTGCCGCCTTGGCCTCCGCTTGTGTCTACGGCTTCCTGGAGTACGGCCGTGAGCAGCGGCGTCTGGTGCAAATCCGCGACTTGAGCCAATCCTATTTGAGCGACATCTATCGCGAAGTTTCGAACTTACCGGGTTCCGCCAAGGCTAGTATGCTCATCGTCGATCGCGCGCGGAAGAACCTGGACGCGCTGCTTCCCGATGCACCTGGCGACCCCGAGATGCGGCGAGCACTGGCAAAAGCCTATATTCAGTTGGCCGACATTCAGGGCTCGCCCTTCGCCATCAGCCTGGGTGACAGCGCGAGCGCGCTGGCGAGTTATCGAAAAGGGGAGTCGCTGGCCGTCCCGGATTTCGAGCGGCGGGGAGACCGGGGTTGGGAAGCCATCGCGATTCTGCTGCGGGCGCGCCTGGGCATCGCGGAGATCCAGGTGCGGGCCGGCGATTATCCAGGGGCGGAGGCTACTCTTCGCGGCGCGCTCGACCCAGCGCGGCGCCTGTGGCGGGATGGGCCGAAGCGGCTGGACGCGGTACAACGTTCGCCGGCTTCTATGTATATAGGGATCAACATGCTGCTGGGTCACGCCTTGATGAGAGCGGCCGACGTCGACCGCAATGTGGATGGCGTGAAGCAGGCGCTCATCCAATTTGAAGGCACGGTCGCGGTCGCGGAAGAGGAGCGCCGCAGGAATCCGGAAATGCCAGACCTCGCCGGACGCTACAGCCAATACGTCGGCTACGCGCTGGAGTTGCTGGGGGATTTTACGGGCGACCCGCAATACTATCTGCGGGCTCGGACGGCCCACCAACGCTCCGCCGAAACCGTGAGGGAGGATTTCCGGAAGGCTCCCAATCCCCTGACTCAGCGGGACCTGGCAGATGGCCTCTGCGAATTTGGCTGGTGCCAAAGTTTGTGCGGGGAGTATCAGCCGGCTATCGAAACGCTGAAAGAAGCTTTGGCTCTGATGGAACCGGTCGCAAAAGCCGATCCGAACAGTCTGGAGGCGCAACTGGAGTTGGCGACGATCGATTACCGGCTGGGCGCCGCGGAAGGCGCCGCGGGGCAGTTGGGCGCCGCGCTCAGCCATCTATCCAAAGCCAAGTCCATGGTGAAGCTTCCGGCGCGGATCGATTCGACCGACCGCGAGAGGGTAGTGCTCTTCGCGCAGGTCCAGGAGCATCTGGCGGAGGTGTCGATCCAACGGCACGAAACCGCAGGCGCCGTACAGGCGCTAACCGAAGCAGTCTCCGCGGTGAAGGGTGGCACGAGCGTTCCGCCATGGAGAGTGGTGGAACTGGAAGGTAAACTGGCGCGCGCCCGGAAGTTGCAGTGAACACGTTAGAGTTCCCGCGCCGGCGGAGTTTTCAGCCGCGCTCAGCTTGGACACAGCCACAGCGCCGGCCACCCCAACCAGGAGGTCCACGCCGGCATGCAGTACCTGCCCCGGTATCAGGCTTCCCACCATGATGTATAGGATCCCTAGTTGGAGCCCGCTTGTACGCCTGCTGCCCGCTGACTGTACCCCCGAGCAGACCTCGTGTAGGGCTTTCCAGTTTGAGTAATATGGATTTGCACGTTTCCATCGCGAGTGCGTCACTCAATCGACATGTTGCCCATATGGACCGACCTTAACCACGCCCTGCGAGGCCTGCGCAAATCCCCGGCCCTCGCCGCGGTTGGGATTGCTTCTTTGGCGCTCGGCATTGGCGCCAATGTCACGGTTTATAGCGTCGTTCGCGAAATGATCCTGGACGATCTGAGCGCCCGCCAGCCGGACCGGTTGGCGCGTATTGGCGCGGAAGTCAGCTACGCCAGATACCGCGATCTGAGGCACGCCGGCATCTTTCAGGATCTGGCGTTCGAAAGCGGCATCGGCAACCTGAACTGGGATGTGGGAACGCACAGCGAAGTGGCGTGGCAGATGACCACCAGCGCCAATTTCTTCGATGTCCTCGGCGTCGGCGCTTCGGCCGGCCGGCTATACAGTCAGTCCGACGAGGGTCACCCGGTTGCGGTGGTGAGCTACGGTTTCTGGCGCAGGCGCCTCCACTCCGATCCCCACACCGTTGGCCGCCCGCTCCAGTTCAACGGCACGCTCTATACCGTTCTGGGCGTGCTGCCGCAGGACTATCGCAGCGTCATGGGCCACGGCGTTTCTCCGGAAATCTACTTGCCGATCCACCGCGATGGTTGGGGCTGTCACCCGTTCGGACGCTTGCGCGACGGTCTTACGCGGACCGAGACGCAGCAGGCCTTGGTGGCTGCGGCTTGGACAATCGCCGGCCAGGACTTCGCGAAGCAGGTCTCCGGCCTCCGGCCCATGGGCGGGCTGGCCGCCCATGCGGCTAGGGACGGCGACGATCGGCGCTTCTTCCTCTTCTTCGTAATGCTGTTCGGCACAGCGGCCATGCTCGCGGCGATCGCTTGCTTCAATGTGGCCGGACTACTGCTGGCGCGCGGCGCGACCCGGCAGCGTGAGATGGCCATTCGCAAGGCGCTGGGCGCCAACCGTTTTCAGGTAGCGCGGCAACTTCTTGCGGAAGGATTCGTGCTAGTGGGTTTGGGTGCGGGTGTTGGTCTGATCGTCGACGCCTTCTTGCGTAACCGGCTCAGCTATGTCCGCTGGCCATCGGCCTACAATCTGCCGTTCGAGTTCCATTTCCAGAACGACCGCGGCCTGTTTCTGTACGCGCTGGCGACAGCCTCGGCGGCCCTTCTGGTATCCTCACTGCTCCCTTCCCTGCGCGGCTCAAATGCCGACCTCGGTCTCGCGATGAAACAGGGAGAGCCGGCGTTCTCGATCCGGCGATGGAACCTGCGGAATAGCATCGTGGCGCTCCAGGTGGCCTTGTCGATGGTGCTGTTGACGCTCGGCGTCCTGTTCTCCAGGAGCTTCTTGCAGGTTGCCGGCGTGGATCCTGGATTCGACGTTGCTCACACCGTGATCGTACAGGTGTATCCGCTACCTGGGCAGCATCGGGGTGAGGAAGGCTGGAGCTGGCGCGACGGGGTGGTTCGGCGCGTGAAAGAAGTACCCGGAGTGCTCGGGGTCACTTCGATCGGGACGCTGCCGTTCATAGGAGAGCTGTCCCAGGACCCGATCCGGCGAAAGGGAGATCCTCAATCGGTGGCCCGCGATGCGTACTCGGTGGGCGCTGGAGAGCAGTTTTGCAAGGTTCTCGGAATCCCCATTCTGCGCGGCCGCGACTTCGAAATCGCCGACCGCACGCGCCAGCCGGTGCCCGCCCTCGTGAATCGGACACTCGCGCGGCGATTGTTCGGCGATGCCGATCCCATTGGCGCCCAACTCCTGGTGGGCCGCGAGAACGAGCGCATCTTAGAGATTATCGGCGTCACCGCCGACGCCAAGATGCGCACACTCGGGGAGGGGCGTGCTCCGGTGTTCTTCACGCCGTATGAGAACCCCCAACTGCTCGTTCGCGTCGCCGGGAACCCGGTGCAATGGATCGGGCCGTTACGTAATGCGCTGGCCGAAGTGGATATGGTCTCGGCGCTCGATGTCCGGCCGCTGTCCGACGCCACTGCGGGCGCCATCTTTCCGATGCGGATCGCAGCGGGATTTGTGGGCTCTCTGAGCGGGCTTGGCCTGCTGCTGGCGCTCGCCGGCCTATACAGCTCGGTCTCTTATGCGACACGAAGGCGCACGCGTGAAATGGCAATCCGTGCCGCGGTAGGAGCTACTCGTTCCAGGATCGTTTGGACGGCCATTCGAGACGGCATGGCGGTTCTCGTCTGCGGAGTGATCGTGGGCCTTCCACTTGCAGTGGCCGCCATTCGACCGATGACTGACATCCTTCCCGACGGCGTGAACCCATGGGAACTTCCCATGTTCGCCGCGGTTGGGCTCCTGCTGCTCGCGACGGGCGCTGGTGCCGCGTGGTTTCCCGCGCGTCGTGCCGCTGACGTGGAACCCTCGCTTGCACTGAGGCAGGAATGACCGGCGGGAGCGAAGACTGGCGCCGCAGTTGGCATTCTCCGTGGATGGGAAGTGAAGGGCGCACCGGAGAAAGATCATGCGCATCGCGATCGTAACGGACATCCACGGGAACCGGACCGCATTGGAAGCGGTCTTGGGGGATCTCGGGCAAACCTCTCCCGACTTGATCCTCCACGGCGGCGACCTGGCTGACGGCGGAGCAAGTCCCGTGGAGGTACTGGACCAGATTCGCGATCTCGGCTGGCATGGGGTGGTTGGCAATACGGATGAAATGCTGTTCAGGCCCGAGTCGCTCACGGAGTTTGCGAATCAATCGCCCAAGCTGCAGCCGCTGTTCGCCGCGATCGCGGAGATGGCGGCGGCGACCCGTGAAGCGCTGGGGGAAGAGAGGCTCGCATGGCTCGCCAGCTTGCCGCGTATGCAGATTCATGGTCCGATGGCGCTGGTGCACGCCAGTCCCGAAAGCCTCTGGCGGGCACCCGCGCATACAGCGAGCGATGCCGAGTTGGAGTCGGTCTACGGACCGCTCGGCCGGCCGATTGCGGTGTATGCGCATATCCATCGCTCCTGCATTCGGAGCGTTTCGGGAATGATCGTCGCCAACACGGGCAGCGCCGGTCTTCCTTATGATGGCGACCGCCGCGCTTCCTATCTATTGCTGGATGAGTCCAGGCCGGAAATCCGGCGCGTGGAGTATGATCTGGACCGGGAGCTTCAGGCTCTTGCCGTTTGCGGTCTCCCGCACGCGGATTGGGTTGCGAGGATGATCGAGAGCGCCAGCCCCCAGATGCCGTAGGCACCCGGCTTCAGCGCCTGTCCTGCCGCGATACCACGCGCCCGGCGCCAGGTCCCCGAGCTTCGCGACGGGCTGCCGGACAGGGGACCGGTGGGACCGCTCCCTCAGATGCGCCGCGCTTACGCAGGCAACATTTGTGCGTACTCACACATCCCTTCGCGCTATAGTGGTTTCCTATATGAGCGCAGCCGTTCCCGATCTTCTTGTCCTGGCAGAGCCACCGGTCAAGACCGCGGCGGTGCGGTTCGCCCGCCGGCTCGGCGCTAATCCCAGAGCGGTTGAATTCGGAGGTTGGAAACCATCGCCCGAGGACCGGCGATTCCTGGTGTACCTTGCGGGTGGCGAGACAGCCGAGGACCTGAAAGGGGTCCTTCGGTCAGCGTCCAAGAGCCGCTATGAGGTCCTGGTGCTGTACTCCGCTGCTCGCGCTCCGGAGCCTGCCGCCAAATGGGGGAAGGTGCTCGGTGAAATGCATCCCAAGCGCGCGCACCTGTGTTTCGAAGCCGGTGAGGTGGCGAACATCCTGAATCTCAAGGGCGCCACCAGGCCCGAGATTGACGTCGCGGCTATGCGGAAGCAGTTGGGGTTGACCCAGGCGCAGCTTGCCGCGGCGCTCAAGCTGAGCCCGCGCACGGTGCAGAACTGGGAATCCGGAATGGGCCTCAGCCGACTCGAAAAGCGGGCGGCCGATGTTGCCGAGTTCGTGGATCTCTTGAACGACTTTATACGACCGGAGCAGCAGCACGAATGGCTCCGAACGGTGAACTACGCTTTCTGCGGACAGACGCCCCTCGAACTGTTGCTCGCAGGAAGAGTGCGTGACATCATCGTCCGGTTCCGGCGCCTTCAAGCCGGAAAGCCGATGTGAATACAGGAAGATCGGCGTATTACCGATCGGATTGACGATCGGAAACAGCGCTCCGACCACCAGAAGAGCGTTCTTTGCGAGATCGCTCAGCGCGCCTGCCATCATCGTTACACCCTACCGCGAAGGCGGTCGATTTCACGGCGATCGCGCTTGGATGGCCTGCCTTCGCGCAACGCTTCGAAATGCGGCATGACTTTGCGCTCTTCCGCCAACTTCAGGCGCAACTCCCGGCTAGCCTCTGTCTCACGGTAGAGCGTCTGCGCCACCGCCGCGGGGCCGCGCATCTCACTGAGAG
>OBLT010003109.1_pt1 | contig 10212 bp, 10 predicted proteins | sample 1518721 | NCBI WGS metagenome assembly OBLT01 (sample SAMEA3539307, study PRJEB22396) | soil metagenome | biome: tundra; feature: field; material: soil | place: USA | collected 2010-05 | depth 0.15 m | reverse complement strand
GGCACAGGTTTTCGGCACCTACAGCTCGATGACGGCGCTCCAGCAGGAGCCGTCGGCCCATGCGCCGTGGACGAGGACGATGTTCGGTCGGGCGTTCATCTCGGTGGTCCCTTCGTGGTCGTATCTTATGGCCATCTTGCGGAGCGAGGCCGCGACCGGGGTATCCGCAAACATGACTGCAGCTGCTCGGTGCTAGCAATCCGGTGTGGGAGTGCTGGCGCGGGCGACCACGTCGCGTAGCTGATGGCCAATGACGCGTGCGGGCTGCCGCGACGGGAGATCACCAGGGCCTGGCATGTGCCTGTCCTCTCGGCAGTGCGTTTCATCAACGCCGTCTCCAGGCTAATCAGCGTGATCGTGGCCTGTGCAATCGGCTGCGAGGCCCGCCTCATCGTGAGAGCGGTCAGGGCCGGGGCTATCAGGCGGGGGCGACAGTGGCAGGCGGACCCTGAACGTGCTCCCGTGGCCTTCGGTGCTGTCCACGGCGATGGTGCCGCCGTGCGCATCCACGATGGCCTTGGTGATCGTCAGACCGAGGCCCGTTCCCGGGATGGCCTGCTGGGTAGCGGCCTTGCTGCGGAAGAACCGCTCGAAGATGGACTTCAGGTCCGCGGCAGGGATACCGGTGCCGGTATCGGTGACGGTGAGCACAGCCGCCTCCCTCTCAGTTCCGGCCTCGACCCGGACACTGCCGCCCCGCGGGGTGAACTTCAGCGCGTTGGAGATGAGATTGGCCAGGAGCTGGGAAATGCGGGCGGGGTCGGCAACGGAGGGGATCGTGGAGGCGGACAGGGTCAGGGTGATCTGCTTGCGTGCCGCCTCAGGCCGCATGTCTTCCACGGCGTCGGCGGCGACCTCGGCAATGTCGGTTCGGCGGAATTCCATCGTCATCTTGCCCGACTGGATTCCGGACATGAAAAGTAGATCCGCGATCAGGCGGAAGAGCCGGCGCGCGTTGCGCCCGATCACTTCGATGAAGCGGCCGGTGTCCGGCCCGCTCGCCTGCTCATCCTGCAACATCTCGACGTAGCCGACGATGGAGGCGAGCGGCGTCCGTAGCTCGTGCGATACGGCGCTGATGAACTCGTCCTTGAGGTGGTCTAGCTCGCGCAGCCGCTCGTTCTGGATTCGTAGTTGGTGGGCCTGGTGGGCCAGCGCCTGCGCGTCGCTGATCTGCTGGGTTAGGTCACGGGAGATCCCGAAGGTGCCGGCGATGCGGCCGTGCTCATCCCGGAGCGGCAACTTTGTAGTCTCCACCCACGCGAACGGCCGGTCCGTGTAAGTCTCCCGTTCCACGCTTGCAATCACCGGCTTGCCGGTGCGCATAACGCGCTGCTCGTCCGCGAGTGCCGCCGCGGCGTGCTTCTGGCTGAAGAAATCGGCGTCCGTCTTCCCAGCGATATCCGCCATGGTCAGGCCCGGGGCGTAGGCGCCGATCCAGCCCTTGCTCACGAACAGGAACCGGCTCAGGCGATCCTTGAGATAGATACGCTCCGCGCCGAGCAATAGCAGGTTGTCCAGGCACATCGCCTTGAGCACGGCCACAGTTTCACACCGCTGTCCCGCGGCAAGCCCGTCCTCTCCCTGCGCCTTCATCGTGCTCAAGTTCTGGCCAGCCAGCCCACGAGAAAGCAGGACCAGATCGAGGACCGTGTGAACCCTGCTATGAGGTTCTCCGGCATAATTCCCCCTATGGAGCGCGGCCTGGGCGTACCAGACGGAGATGCGGCAGGCCAAGGTTCAGTTAGCAACAATATGTTACATCTATCGCACTCTCTGTATCAACGGGAAGACCCCTCCCAGCGGGACTCAGCGGTTAGCTGCTCCTGGCGTGCCCGCCTGGCTGGCCGGCGCTGTCTAACACCGTCCAGCGGTGTCCAGGATGGGCGGCGATCTGGCCACCGGGCGCGGATCATGGCCTGACAGGGCCGATCTGCCCACGTGCCGCCGGCTGCTAACCCTCATGAGGAGCCCGCCGTGAAAGTGAAACGCAGCCGGATACCGCGCATGATTCTCGGGGTGGCGCTGTGCCTGGGAATGCTGGGGCTCGCGCCGTTGGCCGCCCTCGCCTCCTCGCCGCTGCCCACCCCCACCAACCTCCAGGCCATGCACGTCGCCGACACCAGCGCCGACCTGACCTGGCTGAGCAACGGCGCGTCCGCGCAGGACGTGCTCCAGGTGATGGCCAGCGGCGCGTGGCACGAGTACGCCCGCGGGCTTTTCGGCTCCATTTCCCTGACCGGCCTGACCCGGGCCACCACCTACACGTTCCGGGTGTACTCGATCCCGGTCCAGGGCCCTTGGCTACACCACCAGCGCTCCCTCCGCACCGGTGACGTTCACGACCCTGTCCGCGCCGGACACCGCCCCCCCCCCGTCGAAACCGCCCGCACCGACGTTCAGCAGCACCACCACCACCACCACCACCGCGACCAACGTGTCCTGGGGTGAGGCCACCGACAATGTGCAGGTGACCGGCTACTACCTGCAGCAGTTGTTGGGCGGGGTGTGGAGCACCATCCGGACGGTCGGCGCCGCCGCGCGCTTCCAGAGCATCAACGGGCTGACCCCCGCCACTGCCTACACATTCGCCGTCATCGCCTTTGACGCCCGTGGGAACACCTCGGTTCGCTCGGACCCGGGCACCGTGACGACCCTGGCCAGCACTCCTTCCCCGGCGTGCCAGGTTCAGCTTGAGACTTACAGTCCCGGCTTCACGGCGACCCTCACCATCACCAACACGACGGCGGCCCCCATCAACGGCTGGACGATCCAGTTCACCCTGCCAGCGACGGCGACTGCTGTCTGGCCATTCGGTGGCGTCCTGGCCCGTAACGGCGCCGTGGGCACGATCACCCCGTTCTCGTACAACAGCGTGATCGGGGCCGACGTGCAAACTTTCGTCGGTTTCACAGGCTCGGTCACTCCGTTCACCCCGCCGGCCGGCTTCACGTTCAACGGCCTGCCCTGCACCTCCGGGTAACGGCACCCCACCTTGGCGCGGTTCGCGGGCCGGCCGCCGGGCCCGGTGCGCGAACCGCCCGTCCCTTTCCAGCTACCCTGCACCCATCGACAGTCGGGTACGCGGAAAAGACGGGACCGGCGGGCCGGCCAGGCCGAACACCGGCCTGGTAGCGCAGCCCGCGGCCGAGCTGCGGACCCTGGCGGATCTGGCCGGGGTGCTGCGCGGGCTGCGCCGCCGGCTCGCGCGCCAGCGGGGGGGCGCGGAGCCGACGTACCGCGAGCTGGCCGCCATGACCGGGTGGTCACACGGAATCATCGGCGAGTACCTGACCGGCCGGGTGCTGCCACCGACCGACCGTTTCGACGTGCTGGTCCGGTGCCGCCCGAATACGCGATTGACAGGTTGACCTGCCGTTACTGGCCGCATGCCTGGTGCTGTGATGGTTGGCTGGCCGGGTGCTCCTGAAGATCTCTTACTTGCTGATGCGGTGGTTATTCGGGCTGGTTGTGCTGGTGTTCCGCGGGGACGAGGCGAAGGACGCCGAGCTGCTGGTGCTCCGGCACGAGAACGCGGTGCTGCGCCGGCACGCCAGCCGGGTACGTTACGAGCCGGCCGACCGGGCCTGGTTCGCCGCGCTGGCCCCGTTCATCCCGCGGCGGCAGCGGGCCGGGATCTTCCCGGTGACACCCGCGACGCTGCTGGCCTGGCACCGCAAACTGATCGCCAGGAAGTACGACCCGAGCACACGGCGCCAACCCGGCCGGCCGCCGGCAGTCCGGGATATTGCCCGGGTAGCCGTTCGCCTGGCCAGGGAGAACCCGTTGTGGGGCTACCGGCGGATCCACGGCGAGCTGACCAAGCTCGGCGTGACCGCCGCCCCGTCGACCGTCTATGAGATCCTGCGGGTCGCGGGCATCGATCCGGCGCCGCGCAGGTCCGGTCCGACGTGGCGGCAGTTCCTGCACGCCCAGGCCGCCGGGATCCTGGCGGTCGACTTCCTGCACGTAGACACGGTGCTCCTGAGACGGCTGTACGTGCTGGTATTCATCGAGCACGGCACCCGCCGGATGCACCTGGGCGGCGTCACCGCCCACCCCACCGGCGAGTGGACCGTGCAGCAGGCCCGCAACCTGGCCCTGGACCTCGACGAGCGGTTCGAGGACTTCCGGTTCCTGATCCGTGACCGCGGCTCCAACTTCACGGCCTCATTCGATGCGGTATTCCAGTCCGCCGGCACCACGATCTTGCGCACCGCTGTTCAGGCTCCGCGGATGAACGCGATCTGCGAGCGGCTCATCGGCACACTGCGCCGCGAACTCCTGGACCGGGTGCTGATCCTCGGCGAGACCCACCTGCGCGCCGTCCTGGCCGAGTATCAGGAGCACTACAACACCGCCCGCCCGCACCAGGGCATCGGCCAGCGCACCCCTGACGGGAATCCTGACGCCTTCCATGGCACCACGGCAGAGTTCGACTCCCGCCGGATCCGCCGAAAACCTATCCTGAACGGCCTAATCAACGAGTACAAGCGAGCCGCCTGACCTCCGGAAAGGGACGGGTCTCAGACTGGAATCGTATTTTCGAGCGGCACAAGTTGATACCGCGGCCGGTGAGCAGGGGCGGCAGGGGCGGCAGGGGCGGCAGGGGGAAACCTAGCCACAGATACGCTGGCGGCCGAGTTCTCTGTGGTGTCGATGGCGTCCCATTCGAACCGTCGATGGCCATCAGCCGCCACAGCCCGAGGAACGCCCCGGCGGTCAACTCCTCCGCCACAGGGGCCGCCACCCCAGCAAACAGGTGTTCCAGCGGCTCGTATCCCAGCCGCAGGCGGGCCTGGGTGATCCCGCCTGAGGGCCGGCACGCTCCACGACATCCCAGCAGCCCCACCGCCGTCAGCGTCTCCGTCAGCCGAGCCGCGACTTCCCATGGTCATCATCGAACAGAGCCAGCGCCATGACGAAATAGACCATCACGTGCGGCAGGAGCTTGCCGTCCGACCGCCTCGCCTGCTTCCCGTCCGCCGCGACCGAGTCATCGACCGCATCGCGGGCCGCGAACGCAGCCAGCACGCGGAGAGAAAGCCAGTCCGTCAGCCGCCCTCAGCCACCACGCCATTGTCTGCCATAAGCTGCGATCATGCATGCTCCCGAGCCGCCAGCTACCGCTGCGTGAGGCTCTGTGCTTCAAGCTGCGAGAACGCCCGGGCAACCTTCTTTAGCCAGGTAACCTCAGCGAGCATGCCGTCTCCGCCGTATACCGGCACTTCCTGCGGCGTCGGCGCCCTTTCCGGCGTGCCTTCGGCTTTGCCTTGTATGGCTGATTGCAGGATGGCCGCTTCTACTGCCGCACTGAGTTCATCGCTGGAAAGGCCGGCTTCCCGGCCGAGTTTCTCCGCCTGCTCCGCAGTCGCAGGGTCAGCCAATGGTTGCAGGACTCGCTGCCCATCACGCATCTCAATGATCAGGCGGGACAGCAGGAAATCAAGGTCCCTTAGTGGGAGCCGTTTCGTCGCTGACGCGTCTAGGACAACCTCCAGCGCCGCAGTCGTTATGGCAGTCCACAGAGGGTGGAGGTGGTGGTAGGCCAGATGCCGTCCAAGCCGTCTTTGGGCTATCCCCAGGGATGGCCTCCACGAAGGGAGGGTAAGTCCGCTGAGGATGAGGATGGCAGCGCTGCCGCCGAACACGGCTACCCCCAGTTCCCATATGCCGCGCGGCCACCCGAGCAGCGGGCTGACGCCGGTGCCGACCCTGCACGCGCAGTAGGCCAGGCCCAAGCCGCAGCCGGCCCCCGAGACCCGCAGCCCCCGCCGCAGCCAGGTGCTTCCCGCCTCCCCGGCGTAGCGCAGGCATAGCCGCAGCATGCTCGCCAGCCCCGCGCCCAGGGCGACCAGGTACAGCGCCAGGTACGCCGCGATAGGCGACTTGTCAGCATAGTGGAGGAAATAGTCGCTGACGCTTATCCCGTCGGTGGAACCGGCAGCCAGGAACAGGCTGATCATGGTCACCAGCACCAGGCCGTAAATGATAACCCGCCGCCTGATGGCGGGCCGTGCCTTCTCAGGCGGGTACACCCACATGAGAACCAACGTTTGGGTAACGCAGCTATATAGGACAAGGCTGCAGTCGATTATCGGGGCGCTCAGGTTGTGGACGCCGGTGAACTGGTCCAGCCAGGCAGATACCGACGGAGTCGACACGGCAAAGATGATCCAGGCAAGCCCGAAAGCGATCAGAAGGGCTGCCTCTGTCGGATCGCGTAATGCCTGCCTGGCCCTGGCCGCCCGGGGGAGGAAGAAAAGGAATCCCAGCCCGGCCACAAGCGGAAAGATGATCTCTTTTAAGGTCGTGGCCTCCACCCATGATAGTGTACCGGTCTGGTACCGGGGCATCTCAATCTTTGGCGCCAGCCTTTCCCGAGGAGAGTGGGTGCGCGTGGCCTTGCTCATATCCGCCGGTGAGATGCTGACCGGTCCTTCCGGGGGACGGATCCCCGCCGGCGCGGTCCTCGTGACGGGAGACCGGATCACGGCGGCGGGCGCGCTGCGGGACGTGGAAGCCCTGGCCCCTCCCGGCACCCGGCGTGCCGACTACCCCAATGGGTCCCTATTACCAGGACTCGTTGACGGGCACGTCCATCTCGCGTTCGACCCGGACGGTGATTCGCTGGCCGCCGTCCAGGGCAGCGACGCTGAACTGGTCCTGCGGATGGCTGGCCATGCGCGCCAGATGCTGGCCACCGGCGTGACAACGATCCGGGATCTCGGGGACTCCCGGCGGCTGGCGGTCGCGCTGCGGGAAGCGACCGCGGCGGGGCGCGTCCCGGGCCCGCGTATCCTCGCGGCCACCACTCCGCTCACCTCCCCCGGCGGGCACTGCGCGTTCCTGGGTGGCGAGGTAGGCAGCGCCGAGGCGATCCGCGAGCTGGTGCGGGCGAACGCGGCGGCAGGCGCCGACGTGTGCAAGGTGATGGCGTCCGGCGGCCACCTGACCCCGTCCGGCCCGTCGATGTGGGAGTCACAGTTCACCGCCGAGGAGCTTGGCGTGATCGTCCGGGAGGCGCACGCGCTGGGCCTGCCGGTCGCGGCGCACGCACATGGCACCGACGCCATAACAGCAGCGGTGCGTGCGGGTGTGGATACCATCGAGCACGCCACCTTCGTGCACGGCGCCGGGTTCGAGGTTCCCCCGGCCACCGTCAGCCGGATTGTTGAGCAGGGCATATTCGTGTGCCCGGCCATCAGCCGTAACTGGCGGCGTTTCGGGCAGCGATTCGGCGAGCAGCTCGCGGACGAATTCTTCGCCCGCCTGCGGTGGATGGACGAGCAAGGGGTCAAGCTGGCCGCCGGCACCGACGCAGGCATCCCCGGAGCCTCGTTCAGCGCCTATGTGGATGGCCTGGAGGCCTTCGCGCACGCCGGCATGACAACTGAGCGGATCATAGAGATCGCTACAGTGCAGGCCGCCGCAGCCCTGCGACTGGCCGGCACCACCGGGCAACTCGCCCCCGGCCTGAGCGCGGACCTGCTGGTGGTGGACGGTAACCCGCTGGATGATCTCGGCGCATTGAGGGCAGTGCGGCTGGTGCTCGCCCAGGGTCGGCCCTACGTGCCTTTCCCAGACCCAGTGCCCGCCCGTGCTGGCGCGACTGGCCCCTAACGACCCTTTGGGTCGGTGACATGGTCCCGGATTGTCAGGCGGGTAGGAGCCTGCGGATGATGATCGACTCGCCGCTGCTCAGCGTGTGCGGTTGATCATGGCAGCAGACCTGAGCGGCAATGTTGCCGCCCGGGGAGTGGAGCCGATACGATGGCAGCCCGTCGTCTGGACCAGGACATGTACCCGTCTGAGCATCCATTTGCCAGTCGGCTGAACCATCTGATCGACACCGTGCATCCCCGCGGCCAGGAGCCCTTCACCAATAGGGAACTGGCCGACGCGGTCCGGGCGCAGGGGGCAGAGTGCACACCCCAGTACATCGGCCAGCTCCGGGCTGGCCGGCACGCCCCGTCGCTGAAGGTGGCTGCGGCCCTCGCCAGGACCTACGGGGTCCCTATCGAGTACTTCAGCGACCCGGCCGTCGCCGACCGCACTGACGACGAACTGGCTGTCCTGGCGAAACTCCGGGACGCCGGGGTCACCGCTGTCGCACTGCGCGCCGCAGGCTTGTCGGACGCTGGGCTGCAGGCACTTGCTGAGGTGATTGACCAGATCCGCGCCGCAGAAGGACTGCCAGCCGAATCGCCGGGCCCGCCGCCAGCCGGGCGCTCCGGCAGCTAAGCCACCGAGTCCGCTGCGCCTGGGGAACTGCCGTGGAGGCAAAGCACGCCTCGGCGGTCAGCCAGGTCACCGCCAAGCCCCCGTCATCAGCTCGGAAGCCTGCCAGCGCACGGTCCTCAAGCTCGTAATAGCTTGCATTTCCCCGATCGGCAAAATGTTGTTATGTGGTGGTCGCGGCGATGGGCGTGATCCCGAGGTCGTGGAAGATTACCTGCATGCCGATGCGCAGGATCTCGTAGTGGCGGTCGGTGACTGTCCAGTGCGCGGGCTTGCGTCGGCGGGAGCTTCGGATTCCCGCGAGAATCGGGGCAATGCCCTGGTCGCGGAGGGTGAGCAGGGCAGTGATGGCGCGCGCCGCTCCGGGCGGGGCGTGGTAGCGGCGGGTTCTGGCTTGACAGCAAGGTTCTTCCCGCAGCTTGCGCAGGTCGTAAGCGCCCTGCCGGATCAGGTAGCCGCCGTATCCCGGGTCATCGAGCGGACCTTGGTGGTGAACTTGGCGACGGTGAAGCCGTGTGGCGCCGCGGCTAGGTCCTGTGCCGCGGAAAAGGCTTGGATCCTTGGCATGTTCAGGTCGAGCCGGTGCGGGTGGCGCCAATCTGCGCGGGCAGCGGCAGCTGATCAAGGGTGGTGTCGGTTATCAGCAGATCCCCGGTACCTCTCGGAGAAGTCATCGGCCGCGCACCGAACGTGCCGGGCTCATCGCGGCCCGTCAGCCGGACTGCCCGAAGGGCCACTCCGTCCGGGCGATGTCCCCGGACGGAGTGTAGTTACACTTGCCTACTCGGGCGGGGGGAATGGCTCACTGTATGGCGTAGCTCGCCAGAAGGGAAGCCGGTGAGTGTGGACCAGCAGATACGGAAGCGCTGCTCCCGCGCAATCGCCTCGCTGGAGCTCAGCGACCCCATCACCGCCGCAGATATCTGCGGCCGGGTTGCTGAGATCCGCGGTCGGCCAGTCCGCATGCTCACCCATGAGCTGCCACCAGGCTCTCCGTGCGGGCTGCGTATAGCCACCGCCAGCGCCGATTACCTCATCGTCCCAGCCGGCACCGTCCGGGCGCATCAGGACCTCATCATGCTGCATGAGGTCGGGCACGTCCTGCTCGACCCCGACGACGTGCGCGCACGGATCGACAACGAGCTGCTCGCTGCCGTCCTGCCGCACGTGGACCCGGCCACCGTCAGCTGCATGCTGAGCAGAAGCCTGTACACCGAGGACGCCGAGAAGGCCGCGGAGATATTCGCGACATTACTGTGGACGAGGATCAGCCCGCCCGGCAGTCCGCAGGCAGCCGTGGCAAGCGCTGACAGCACTGTCGGCCGAATTGGCCGGGCCCTGGAATCGGGCCCGGCAGTGAACGCTGGCGGATGCCGATAGCGGCCATTTCCACGGCGCTGCAGCTCGCTACTACTGATGAGTTCACGGCACATCGCGATCCCAGCCAGGCCCAGGGTGATGAAGCCTCTCCAGCGGCGGCGCCCAAGGGACGGGCAGGGTGCGTGGGAGGCTACGCAGTAATCCCCCGGGGGAGGCTGGCCGACCGCAGACCGGTCGCCGCAGCGTGGGCTCTCGCTGGCACCGACCTTTCCTGCGAGCGCCGCGTACCGGCATGGGCTAACCGCCTGGAGCGTCTTGCCTGCTCTGCGTCATGCTGGACATCGCGCTCATTTTGCCGCCTTTATCAGGCAGACGGCCGCCGCCGCTGCGCAGCCCTCACCACCACCCGGGCGGTGACCGGTCAGCAGAAGCGGTCGTACCGGCCCGCTCGCACAGACGAGGAAGAGGCTGCGCCACTGCGCGACGGCGTGCGTCAGCACCGCGGCTGCCTGGGTCTCTGGAGTCCCTGACTGCGACCAATCCTCGGCTGAGGTTGGCGACCTCCACGCGCGTTCGCCTACCTGGCTGGCTCCAGACTGCACAACCTCAAAGAAACTACGGCCTGGTTCCGCGGGGCGGACCGAGATCCGG
>OBLT010003105.1_pt1 | contig 10218 bp, 8 predicted proteins | sample 1518721 | NCBI WGS metagenome assembly OBLT01 (sample SAMEA3539307, study PRJEB22396) | soil metagenome | biome: tundra; feature: field; material: soil | place: USA | collected 2010-05 | depth 0.15 m | reverse complement strand
CGTTGTGTAAAAACTGTGGAGCGGAGAAACTTCCTGTGGAAAGGAAAGGAAAAGTGTATTTTAATTTGCGCGGCGCGGCTCCGCGCCCCACAATCGCTGCGCCGCAGCCTGCTAGAATCGACCTACCTGCATGGAAGCCTCTCGCATCCGCAATTTTGCGATCATCGCGCACATTGACCACGGAAAATCCACGCTGGCCGACCGGCTGCTGGAACTCACCGGGTCGCTCGCCATGCGCGAAATGCAGGCGCAGGTTCTGGACTCGATGGACCTGGAGCGCGAGCGCGGCATCACCATCAAGGCTCATGCCGTTCGCATGTTGTATCCGGCGCAAGATGGACAGATTTATCAGCTCAACCTGATCGACACTCCGGGACACGTGGATTTTTCCTACGAAGTCTCGCGCTCTTTGGCCGCGTGCGAAGGAGCGCTGCTGGTGGTGGACGCGTCGCAGGGAGTGGAAGCGCAGACCCTCGCCAACGCTTATCTGGCGATCAATCATGGCCTCGAAATTATTCCGGTGATCAACAAAATCGACTTGCAGAGCGCCGACATCGCGCGCACCAAGGAGATGATCGAGAGCGCGGTCGGCCTCGATGCTTCCGATGCGTTGCTGATCAGCGCGAAGACCGGGCAGGGTGTGCCGGATGTGCTGGAGGCGATCGTGAAGCGCGTTCCGCCGCCGAAAGGCGCGCCGGAGCGGCATCTGCAGGCGCTGCTGTTTGATTCCTGGTTCGATCCTTATCGCGGAGTGGTGGTGCTGGCGCGAGTGTTCGAGGGCCGTTTGCGCAAGGGGCAGAAGATCCGGCTGTGGTCGAACGGGCATGTTTTTCAAGTGGAAACTCTCGGAGTGCTTACGCCGAAGCCGGTGGAGATCGACGAACTGGTGGCGGGCGAAGTTGGATTCATCATCGCGAATATCAAGAACGTCGCCGACACGAAGATTGGCGACACCATCACCGACGATGACCGGCCCGCGATCCAGGCCTTGCCCGGGTTTGAAGAAATCAAGCCCATGGTTTTCGCTGGCCTTTACACGGTGGACGCGCACGAACATACGCAGCTGCGCGAGGCGCTGGAAAAATTGAAGCTGAACGATTCGTCATTCTTCTTCGAGCCGGAAAGCTCGGTGGCGCTGGGCTTCGGCTTCCGCTGCGGCTTTCTAGGGCTGTTGCACATGGAGATCATCCAGGAACGCCTCGAGCGCGAATACAATCTCGACCTGATCACGACGGCTCCGGGGGTGCGCTACCAGATCACCAAGACGGATGGACAAGTAATCGAGGTGGATAATCCTTCGCGCTGGCCCGATGTAAGCGAGATCGCGAAGGTGGAAGAGCCGGTGATTCTCGCGGTCATTTTGACTAACGAGGAGTATGTCGGCGGCATTCTGAAGCTGGTCGAGGAAAAGCGCGGGAAGCAAAAAAGTTTTGAATATGTCAGCTCGTCGCGCGTGATGTTGCAGTACGAGCTGCCGCTGAATGAAATTGTGCTCGATTTTTACGACCGTTTGAAGTCGGTGTCTCGGGGATACGCTTCGCTTGACTATCATCTTTCGGGCAACTGGGTGTCGCCCATGTCGAAGCTTGACATCATGGTCGCGGGCGAGCCGGTGGATGCGTTGTCGACCATCATCCATCGTGATTTCGCTTATGACCGCGGGCGGATGCTGGCGGCGAAGATGAAAGAACTGATTCCGCGGCAGATGTTTGAGGTGGCGATTCAGGCGGCGATCGGAGCGAAGATCATTGCCCGCGAAACCGTGCCGGCGATCCGCAAGAACGTGATCGCCAAGTGTTACGGCGGCGACATTTCACGCAAACGCAAGCTGCTGGAAAAACAGAAGGCAGGCAAGAAGCGCATGAAGCGGATTGGACGCGTGGACATTCCGCAGGAAGCGTTCCTGGCGGTGCTGAAGGTGGGCGAGGGCAGCAGCTGAGCGGTTTCACGGCGCGGCAGCGAAAACCAGGGCATGGCTTCGGTCTGAAGCCATGCCCTTTCAGATTTGTCCGCACCAACTTATTCGGGCCCGTGCGGAGCGGCTCTCCGGCGGAAAGCCGAGTGCGGCTCTTCCTACGTGAGTTTGCTAGCGTATATCCGCATGAACGAGATCCTCGTGTTCGGGAGTCTCCTCATAGGCATGTTCGCCGTGGATCGATTCATCGAGGCCGATTTCCTCGCTGATCTCGGTGACCTTCACGGGGGTGAACACATCGATGATGCGCAACATCGCGTAGGTAAACACGAACGCCCATACCGACGAGAAAGTTACGGCCACGACTTGTTTCAAGAGGAACGTGGGATCGCCGTAGAGCAGTCCGTTCGCGCCTGCGGGATTAAATTGCTTGTTGGCGAAGATTCCCAGCATGACGATGCCGAGGAAGCCGCCCACGCCGTGGACTCCCCAAACGTCCAGCGCGTCATCCCAGTGCAGTTTGTTTTTCATTTCAACGGCATAGTAACAAACCACTCCAGCGACGACGCCGATAATGACCGCGGTGGTGGGAGAAACATATCCGGCCGCGGGAGTGACGGTCGCCAGTCCGGCAACCGCTCCCGTGAGCAAGCCGAGGAGCTTAGGCTTCTTTTCGTTGATCCATGCCACAAACAACCAGGCAACAGCCGCGAACGAGGCGGCCAAGTCGGTATTGAGAAATGCGGTGGCGGTCACCGAATCGACTCGCATTTCACTCCCGGCGTTGAAGCCGTACCATCCGAACCAAAGCAGGCCGGTTCCCAGGGCGACGAGCGGGATGCTGTGCGGCCCTCGATCGGCGGTGTGCCGCTTCCCCACGTAGAGCACGGAGGCCAAAGCGGCAATGCCTGCGATATTGTGCACCACTATGCCACCGGCAAAGTCCAGCACGCCCCATTTCTGCAAGAAGCCTCCGCCCCACACCATGTGGACGAAGGGGAAATAGACGAAGGTGAGCCAACCGGTAAGAAACAGCATGTAAGCCTTAAAGGTGACCCGGTTCGTGAATGCGCCCGAAATCAGCGCGGGCGTGATGATGGCAAACATCATTTGATACGCGATGAACACAAATGCCGGGACCGTGTCATTCGGCGCCGACGCGGTCGTGAGATCGACCCCGCGCAGAAATGCGTTGTGGAAGTTGCCGATGACCCCGTGCCAATCGCCGCTGAAACACAGCGAGTAGCCGTATAGATACCAGATCACCGTTGTCCAGCCCATCGAGACAAAACTCTGAATCATGATGGCGAGCACGTTTTTGCGCCCGACCAAGCCGCCATAAAAGAAGGCTAGGCCGGGTGTCATCAGCATGACCAGGCTGGTGCATAGAATCATGAAACCTGTATTACCAGTATCGAGATGCAGCATTGAGAGTTCTCCAGACGAAAAAGTTAGAAAGGCACATGCGCTTACTGTCCCAATCACGAAAAAACGTCCTTCGACAACTTCAACAGGTCGGTAAGGCGCGAACGGCCAGACCTGTCCGGAATTCTTGGTTGACCACTTAGCAAACGTAAAAACGTAAAGACTGAGGACTCGCACGTACTGAAGGGCTGGAAGAGAAAAACGCCAGCGCCCTCCGGGCACGCTGACTCAAACCAATGAGGACCTCCCGATCCTCCTTTCTGTAAAAGCCTATGTTTTGGGGAGTACCCACGCCGTGAGGCGCGTCACCTGTGGTTGTGACTAGACCGCCACTTCCCAATAGCGGGGGAACGCGAGAAGGCGCCGGTTCGGAGGCGAGTCACCGGCTTGCGGTGGTGGTTCGGCAGACCTAAAGGACTGGGGTTACGGGACTACAGCGTTTCCTGTAATGTGCAAATCTCAGATTTTGTGACGAAAGTACTGATTCGCAAGCGCTTCCGCCGACCGGGCCTCTCGCAGCAGGTAACCAACTTAGAAACATAGCTTTAGGAAGATGCCGCTGGTTGCCGGATATCCCCTCAGCCGGCTCGGCGCTGGTGGATCGCAGCGGTCGTCCTTTGCATCCACAACCTTTTCCACAGGGTAGAGGTGTCCCACGGTCTGGATTTGCCGGACTTTATGGAGTCTTTACCATCATCGGCCTTTGGCAGGTCGATACCGCGTTGGGAGAGGATGAATCTGGCCTACTCGCCGGGTACGTTGTTACCTTCGAGCATGTTCGCGAAACGCGTCGAGTTGTGCAGGAAGGCGAGATTGAACTTGCCAATGGGCCCGTTGCGTTGCTTGGCAATAATGATTTCGGCGCGGCCCTTCAGGTCGGGGTCGTCCTGCTTGTAGAGCTCTTCGCGGAAGATGAACATGACCACATCGGCGTCCTGCTCAATCGACCCCGATTCGCGCAGATCGGAGAGCTGCGGCCGGTGATCCCCGCCCCGGCTTTCGGGAGCGCGGCTAAGCTGCGACAAAGCCAGGACCGGGACCCCAAGCTCTTTAGCAATGGCCTTCAGTCCGCGCGAGATTGAGGAAACTTCCTGCGTGCGGTTTTCGAAGCGCTTGCTGCCTCCGGACATAAGCTGCAGGTAATCGACGACCAGCAGGTCAAGCCGTCCTTGGGACTGTTTAAGGCGCCGGGCCTTGGCGCGCATTTCGCTAAGGGAAATGCCGGGCGAGTCGTCAATGAACAGTAGCGCGTTCGAGAGTTCCTCCATGGCGCGGACGATTTTTTTCATGTCGTCGCCCCAGAGCGAGCCGGTCCGCATTTTGTGTGCGTCGACAATGGCGCGAGAACAGAGCAGGCGTTGCAGCAGAGCCTCGCTGGACATTTCGAGCGAGAAGATGCCGACCACTTTGCCGTCGTCGATGGCGGCGTTCTCGGCGATGTTCATCGCAAATGCCGTCTTGCCCATGGAAGGCCGCGCCGCGAGAATCACCAGGTCGGCCTTCTGAAATCCGCTAGTCTTCTCGTCGAGTTCGGTATAGTGCGTGGCCAGCCCGGTGATGCGCTGTCCGCGTTGCAGCAGGGCGTCGACCGAGCCAAAGGAGTTGCGAACGATCTCCTTGATGCCCTGAAAGCCCTTGCCAATCCGCTTCTCGGAGAGCTGGAAGACGGCCGCTTCGGCATCGTTAAGAATTTCGTCGGCAGGGTCGGCCTGCTCGCTGGCTTTGGCGATGGCAGTATTGGCGACGCTGATCAGCCCGCGCAAGATGGCCTTGTCGCGGACGATTCGGACGTAGTGCTCAATCGAGGGCCGATCGGGCACGCCATCCAGCAGGCCGGAGATGTAGCCGACATCGCCGACCGCTTGCAGATCCTTCTTCTGTTCCAGTTCCTCGACCAAAGTAATGATGTCAATCGGCCGCGAAGATTCGGCCAGATCCATCATCCGCGAATAAATACGCCGGTGCGAGTCAATGGAAAAGTCTTCCGGCTTGAGGTGTTCGGCAGCGTCGTTGAAGGCGTGATTGTCCAGCAGGACGGCGCCCAGGATAGAGCGCTCGGCTTCAATATTCGCCGGCAAACGGCCGATGCTGGTTTCGAGAGTGGCCACGATGTTTAAGTGAGTGCGTTGCATCGTAATTTATCTCCGCCTGTGGACGTATGAGGAGCACCACAGGAAAACCGGGGCGAAATGAATTATTTTCGGCCGGCTCAGCTCTCGTGCAGTTCCATGTCTACACGGAGGGACAGCCGCCCTCGGACGTCCAGCCGAGCGAAGCTCGGTGGCGCCTGCAACGCAGTATGCCACAAGGCGAACAAAAAGCAAATATTTTAGGTGAGCCTGGATGATTGTTCGTGCAATCGCGATTTTTCGCCAACGACAACCGTAGGACCCAGATAGACTGGGCTCTGGCTATGTGGAACCGCGCACCCTTGCTGCTGCGCTCTTTGTTGGCAGCCGTCGCCGTGACCGGCACAGCGACCGTGGTATGGGGAATTCTCATCCAATCGAACTTGAGATTATCGCCGAAGCTGCCCTGGGCGGCAGTCTGCATGGCGGTATTTCTGGTTTTCTACTGGAAATTCCTTAAGGGATGGGGTTGGCCACAGTCCACCACTGCCGCACGCCGTGCGAGTCTGCGCGCAGAGCCTCTGTCATCACTAGTATGGCGATGGTCCTTGCTGGCAGGAGGGCTGGGACTCGCCGCTTCGATTGTGCTGTTCATCGTGTCACACCGATTGATCCGATGGCCGCAAGCTCCTCATTCCGATCTCTCCTACATTCCTTCCATCACCTTGTTACCGAGCCTGCTCATTAGCGCCCTGGTTGCGGGAATCAGCGAAGAGGCAGGGTTCCGCGGCTACATGCAAGGTCCGCTGGAGCGCCGCTACGGCCCTGCGATGGCCATCGCGATCACCAGTATCGTTTTCGGCTTGGCGCACCTGAGCCACGGCATATTCTTACCAGCGATTCTCTTCGATATTGGCTGGGGCGCACTTTATGGATTGCTTACCTACCACAGCGGCTCGATCGTACCGGCGATCGTCTTGCACAGCAGCGCGGATGCTCTGGAATTCGTTGCCGCCTGGAAGTTCCGGCCAACCGCACCCGCACCTCTCTTGTGGATAAGCGGCCCCGACAAATTGCTGTGGTGCAACTGTGTTCTGGTGGTATTGCTCGGAAGCGCCTCGGTGTGGGCCTTCCGGCGGCTGGCCAGAATGCGACCGAACCCATTGGCTGGCACATTCAGTGAACCGCCTACTCGGGGTTCTTAGTGCAATGGGGACGTTTCGCCTTCTGCCCGGCTCCTTAGCTCGGGTCCCGCGCTCGCATGGCAGCGACGGATTTGACGGCCATGGCCTCCAACACCTGTTGGTCCACATCAGCGAGCTTCTTGATGTAAAGGCAGCCTTTGCCGGTGGTGTGCTTGCCGAGCTTTGCGAGCAGCGCCTTGGAGTCGCTGAACCCGGTCATGTTATACAGAACAGTTGCGGCCTTACGCGGCGAAAAACCGATAAGCGGCATATCGCCCTCGCGCCCGCTGTCGTACCTGTAGTGGTAGCTGCCGAAGCTTATGATGGATGGCCCCCACATCTTCGGCTTTTCCCCAGCCGCGCTTTGCATCAACTTGACGAGCGCCTTGGCGTCTGCACGCCTGGTCCGGTCCGTCAGGGCATCGATAAATGCCGCCACACTTAATTTGGTGGGCTTGGTTTTGTTGTCCGCCATTCCTCCTGCCTTTCGTCTGTTCCCAAGGCTAACCTAGTCCTCGACGACGGGCTACTCGGAAGTATTTGCCGTACATGGGCGCTTTGCGTTGAGAGTCGTTATGGTGGCAATCTACACCGCAATCCTGATCATCGCGCTAGTGTGCTTCAATCTGTTTAGACGGGCATGGTTGCACTTTACTGACCAAGAAAAACGGAGAGAGAGTTTGAGCCAAAGTCGGGGAATGTCCGCCTGCCGCCAAAGAAGAAATGCTTGCTGGTGCGATGCCCGAAGTGTGGCGCTGAGCTTGGCAAAAGATGCAAACTCGTCGCCAGAAGGCACCCTTTCAAGGGGGGTGGAGTCCAGTCTGACGAAGGTAGTTAGTGTAATGGGGATTTCGCCAATTGATCGTTAGGCACGGATTCCCATCAGGGCCGCCGCAACACGCGCAAGAAGCCCCGCCTTTCAGCACTGGGACCCACGAGGGCTTTTCCGGCGAGTTTTGCTACGGGCAGGTGAGTTGAGCGGTGCCGGTAACAACGCACGGCCCGACTCCACATTGGCTTACGGGCCCCGTCTGCTTACAAGATCCGGACCCAAGGTTCACATAAGCGAAAACCGTGTACGTGCCGACGGCCCCCGGCCCGCACTGTGCCATACCATTTGCAGTGACCGACACGTCGTTTGTCGGGATATTTTGCATGCAGGCACCCCACGTAGCAGGCTGTGGAGTTACCTGGCGAGGCGGAGCATCGTAATTCCCGGTGGCGATGAATGGAACTGGGCTGCCGTTCGCATCGGCGGCTTGAGGATTCATGGTGATGGATTGAAGCATGCGCGATGACGAACCGCAAGCGACCACTATCGCGGTAGCCAGCACGAGAAGCGTTAACACCATAACCGGCACGGGACGGTTCATGTAGACCTCCTGATGATAGGGGATGCGAAGCAACCGAGCGAGGTTGTCTGCCTTCATTGCACAGTGCGGAGGGAGCGCAACCTCTTCATAGCGGTCACCGCATCGGTGACAGACCCGATTCATTCTGAACCGAGTAGCCATTCGCTTGGAGACACCACAACGGTGCGCGACCCTGGGCGTCATGCGCGTGGTCCTGCCGAAATCACTTGGCTGGAGCCGCCGGTGGAGCGGGCTCGGCCGGCTTCGCCCCTTTCAGCTTGGCAAAGGATTCCTCCACGCGCTTCCGGAAGTCACTACTGTCGTTATGCTCAAATCCGCTATAGTTCGACTTGACTTGCATCTCGCACTCTGTACCCTTCGATACCAAGCTGACGTGGTTGGCTCGCTGCAGGACCGCTCCGCTAACGGTGACATGAGCGGCGTGCTTCACCTTGTAGGTAGCAGCCATCAGCGTGTCGTTACTCTCCTCGACGTTGTAGTTCTCCGCATTGCTGAGGACGTCTTTGACCGCGCCCCACAACTCGCTGCAAGCAACGGGATAGGTATTCTTGGAGGTCTTGCCGAATGCCGGCAGAGCAAGAGCAAGCGACACCAAAGTCACAACCATCAGTCTCGTCTTCATCATGGCATTTCTCCTCGTGCGGATGTCCTTCGCAGAATGTCAAAACTGAACAGAAATCCGCGTTTTCCCGACCAGTGAAAGATAGCCGCTCAAAATATTTTGTTCAGTGCGGAAAGTCACGTTAGCCGGTGACCAGCCTCCAGACTCCCGTGCCGGATGCTACGCCACGCCTGCGTTGGGGCTCCCGCAGGAGCGTGTGTTCGTCCTCGTGGCGGGGTAAGATGGCAGCGCTCACCGGAGGTTCTCATGAGCCGCGTTGTGGCCGCGATTTTCTTGCTTGTCTCGTCTCTCTTTGCCCAAAATGTCGATGCCGAACTGCTGCGGCATTTCGATTACGACCAGAAAGCTTCGCTCGACGTGCAGGAAGCCGGCGTCGAGCAGCGCGGCGACGTCGCCATCCACGACATTTCTTACGCCAGTCCCAAGGGCGGACGCGTGCCCGCGTATCTGGTCGTCCCCCAGGGCAAAGGGCCTTTTGCCGCCGTGATCTGGGGACACTGGTATCGGAACGGCTCGCCCTTTCTGAACCGCAAGGAGTTTCTCGACGAAGCCGTAGCGCTGGCGGCCTCAGGGCTAGTCTCGCTGCTCACCGATGGTCCGATGGCGCGGCCGGGATTTGTGCGCGATCCCGATCCGCTCGGCGACGCGCAGATCAACTACCGGGTGCAGCAGATTCTCGACATGCGGCGCGGCGCCGATCTGCTGCTGGCGCGCGGCGATGTGGATCCGAAGCGGCTGGCTTACGTCGGCCACAGTTACAACGCGGCGACGGGCGCGTTTCTGGCGGGAATCGACAAGCGTTTCAAGGCGTTCGTGCTGATGGTCGGCAACCTCTCGGACGAAGTAGACATGAAGTCGAAAGACTGGCAGGACTTCCGAAAACAAATTGGCCCGGAGAAAGTGGACGCGTTCTTCGCTAAGTACGCGTGGCTCGATCAAGGCAAATACGTCGCCCACGCAGCGCCGGCCTCGATCTTTATGCAATATGCAACGAAAGAAGACTTCCTCACCCCAGAGCGGGCGCGTGAGTATTTCGCCATCGTGAGCGAGCCGAAATCGCTGAAGTTCTATGAGGCTCCGCACGCGCTGAATGCGGAAGCCCGCCGCGACCGAATCGCATTCCTGGTCAAGCAGCTCAACCTCAAGCCACCCGATCCTGCCGCGATTGCGCGCATCCCGGAGCTGGTTCAGCCTCCGGAAGATCGGAAATAGATGATCGGCTAGACCTTCAACTCCACCAAGGTGGCTCCGCCGCCGCCCTCGTTTGACGGGGGTTCCGTAACTGACTCAACGTGCGGGTGCTTCTGCAAATACTGGCGCAAGGCTTTGCGGAGGATGCCCATGCCACTGCCGTGGACGATGCGCACACGGGGCATCCCGGCCAGAAACGCGCGGTCGACGAATTTCTCGACCTCACTGGTGGCTTCGTCCACGGTGCGGCCAATGACGTTAATTTCGGTGGGCGTGGTCAGGTCGCTCGTTTCGTTTTGGAGCTTGACGGTGATTCCCCGTGAGCGCGCGGCCTGGACGGGCGTTTCGTAGGCGCGCACTTCTCTTGCTTGAGCGCTCACCAGCACTTCGGCGATGTCTTCGCGGTTGATCCGCATTTTCATCGAGCCGATTTCGACGT
>OBLT010003104.1_pt1 | contig 10218 bp, 7 predicted proteins | sample 1518721 | NCBI WGS metagenome assembly OBLT01 (sample SAMEA3539307, study PRJEB22396) | soil metagenome | biome: tundra; feature: field; material: soil | place: USA | collected 2010-05 | depth 0.15 m | reverse complement strand
TGGCGCAGCTCGATAACAGCCTGAAGGAACTCGGAACGGATTTCGTGGATATCTGGTATTTGCACGGCAAGACCAACGTTGCGGCGATCAACGACGACCTGATCGACGCGCAGCAGACCGCCAAGAAAGCCGGCAAGATCCGCTTCGCCGGCGTCAGCACCCACAGCGGCCATTTGGACGTGATACCTTTCGCCGCGAAGAACCCCAACATCGACGTGATCCTGGCGTCCTACAACTTCGCCATGGAGCCGGCCATCACCGCCGCTATCGAGCAGGCGGCGCAGGCGGGCAAGGGCATCGTGGCCATGAAGATCACCAGCGGCGGCGGCATGGGCGGAGGGCGCCGGGGCGGCGCGGCCGCGACTCCGAGGCCCAAGGGTGCGCAGTTGGCGGCCATCAAGTGGGTCACGCGCAATCCTAACGTCCACACCACGGTCCCCAGCATGACCGACATGGACCAGTTGGACGAGAACATCAAGGCCATGTCGCAGCCGTTCGGACCGGAAGACCAGAAGCTGCTGGCCGTGACCAGGGAGATCATCCGCCCGGCGTACTGCAACATGTGCGGAAAGTGCGACGGCCAGTGCCGCCAGGGGCTGCCGGTCGCGGACATGCTTCGGTTCGTCATGTACGCCGATGGCTACGGGCAGTTCGCCTTGGGCCGCGGGCATTTCCAGAGCCTGCCCGTGGAACACGCCAGCGTGCGTTGCGGCGATTGCCCCGGCTGCACGGTGGAGTGCCCCCATGGCGTGAAGGTAGTGGACCGGCTAATCCGCGCGCAGGAGCTTTTTGCGTGCTGAAGCGGCTCCTTTGCGGACTGGGACTGGCGGCATGCGTTCTGGCGGCCGCCGACGATAGGGGGGCCGCTCCCTCGTGCAGTCTCGTGCCCGGATGGACTCAGGCCGGGTCGGCGCGCTATTACACCGCCGATAACCTCTTCGAGTACATGGACGGAAATTCGGAGGGCTATTTCTCCTACAATTTCCAGACCATGCACGGCGTCACCTGCAAGAAGGGCGAGGCCACGTTCGTGATCGATATCTCCGACATGGGCGACGCCGACGACTCCTTTGGCTGGTTCAGCGCCACCCGCGATATGCGGCAGCCGGCATACCCCGTCGGGATGGGCGGCCAGATCGTTCCGCGGCGCCTGATCTTCGCCAAGGGCAAGTACTACCTCGAAATCGCCGCCGAGCCGGAAGGCGACCACACCCCCGCCCTGAAAGAATGGGCGGCGGCGCTGGCGAAATCGGTGGAGGGCAGCACGTCTCCGCCTGCGGCCCTCTCCTGGTTCCCCACGGAGAAGCAGCAGTCGCTGAAACTGGCGCCGGAAAGCGTGCTCGGGCTGCGGCTGCTGAAACGCGGGTACGTCGCGCAATACGACTACGGCAAGGCGTTCGTGGTTTTCGAGGACACGCCGGATTCGGCCGGCGCCGTCATGCAGAAGCTCCGGGAGCGTTTCGGCGAAACCACGCCGGCAAAGCTGGGCGACGAGGCGTTTCAGACCACCGACAAGTACCTCGGCCGCCTCTGCTTTATCCGCAAAGGCCAGTACATCGCCGGCTACTCCATTACGGTGGATGGAATGGACCCGGCCGCGCTGAGCGCCGCGCTAGCTGCGAAGATCAGATAGTCAAAAGAAGCTGTCAGCCGTCAGCCATCGACTTTCAGCTTGAATGTTAAACCGCCGGCCGAAGGCCGGCCCTCCAAAAGCCGATAGATGACGGCTGATAGCCGATCGGTGTATTTCCATTGTGAGCAGTTACCGATAACCATCTGATGGCCTCCGACGCCTTTATTCATGCGGGTTTCGACGTGATGAAGGCGCTCCGGAGGTCAACACCCAATGGGTGAGAAACAAAATCAACCATTCCAACTCGCGTTCAACGCCTCGCTGAAGATCGATTCTCAGGGATCGCGCGTCACGTCGGACGGGGGCCTCATTCGCACGACCAAAGGTTGGCGGTTTGGCCTATACTGTAATGAGATCTGGAAGTCCGATGGAAATTCCGGCTTAGCATCGGATTGCGCCGTCTTTGACTTGGGAGGTGAACATGCGGGTGCACCATCGTCCGCGCGCTGCGTGGCTTGCCGCGGCGGTCTTCCTGGCTGAATGGCAGCTTCCCGCCCAGCCGCCGCCCGGCCCCCAGGCCCAGACAAAACCCGAAGACCTGTGCTCCATCGAGGGGATGGTCACGAACGCGGCCACGGGCGAAGCGCTCAAGAAGGCCGGGGTCGCCGTTACCAAGGGCGGGTTTACTTCTCCCGACCGCTTGACGACCACCACCGACGGGACCGGACGGTACCAGGTGAGCGCCGTCCCGCCTGGCTCGTACACTGTGTTGGCCGAGCATCCGGGCTTCCGGATGACGGCATTTGGCTCCCGATCCGCTCCCGCGCAGGGAACTACGCTCGTGCTGACGCCGGGACAGAAGGCGACCGGCGTGGATGTCAAGCTGCTCCCGTATGGCGTCCTCGCGGGCAAGGTGGTCGACGTCGATGGCGAAGGCGTACCCGGGGTTGCCGTGAGCGCGCTCCGCATGCAATATGAGAACGGCAGGAAGCAGCTTACGGAAGTTTCCATCGGTACGACCAATGACTTGGGAGAGTATCGCCTCTACAAGATGGACCCCGGTCGATACTACGTTCGCGCCGCCAGGCGTCCCGCCGTCGCCGGGCAGGACCGCTCGGCTCATCCGCCGCGTGAAGGCTACGCCCCCACCTACTATCCAGGGACGCCGGACGTGCAGGGCGCAATTCCGGTCGAGGTGGCGGCGGGACAAACGCAAACGGCCGCCATCAAGCTTGCCAGAACCCCGATCACCAGCATCCGGGGCCGCATCGTCAACCAGTCCGGAGCGCCGAACACGTCCATCTCCGTTGCTCTGAAGTTATCGGGCGTCTTGCGGGCGCAAAACATCCCGGCGTCCGTGGCTCCAGACGGGCAGTTCGAATTCCGCGCGGTTCCCTCCGGGCATTATTATGTGCAGGCGCAGGTAGGAGCGCAGGGACCGCTGGCTCACGGCCCGCAGGTGCAGCGGGAGGTGGAGGCGCGTGGCGAACCGATCGAGGGCGTTGTGCTCACGCTGATTCCGCTGTTCGACATCGCCGGCTCGGTGCGGGTCGAAGAAGGCGAAATCCCGGACCTCCGTGCCGCCCTCCTGTATCTGTCGCCCCCCGTCATGTCCGATTTCCTGGAAGCCGCTTCATTATTGAGCACGGCCCGCGTGTCCGGCGACGGCAGTTTCACCCTCAAAGGTCTGAGCCCGAATACGTATGTGCTGACTTTCGGCGAACTGCCCGAAGGTTACTATCTGAAAGCCGCGAAGATCGGCGAGGTCGACGTTCTGGAAAAAGACGCGGAGCTTTCGGGTCCTCCCGGCGCGCCCCTCTTGCTGACATTGAGCGCAAAGGCCGGGGCCATCGCCGGCGCCGTGAAAGACGAGAATGGTGGCGCGGCCGGCGGGGCGATCGTCGCGCTCGTGCCGGAAGGCGCCGGCCGGCGGGAACAGGCGCGCCTCTACCACACCAAAACCACCGATCAGTACGGGCGATTCAAGCTGACCGGCCTCGCGCCTGGCGACTACCGGCTTTTCGCCTTTAGCCAACTCGATGGGGGCGCGTTGCGGGACCCGGAGTTCCTGAAGCCCATCGAATCCAAGGGTGTGCGCGTGACCGTGCGCGAAGGCGGTTCAGAGAATGCGGACATCAACTTGATTCCATCGGTGGAGGCGCCTCGATGAGATGCCTTGCGATCGTATTCGCGTTGTCCGCCCTGGCGGCCCAGAGCCCGGCGCCGCGCACCGGGACGCTCTGCTCGGTTGCCGGCCGCGTGGTGAATGAGGCTACCGGCGGGCCGCTGCGCGAGTCGACCGTGGCGCTCCGTCCGGAAGGCGCTTCGTCGCTGCCTTTCATTACGGAAACCGATACCCAAGGGCGCTACGAAATGGTCGGCATAGAACCCGGACGCTACACGGCGACGGCGGTGCGCGCGGGCTATATCGAGAGCGCGTACGGGGCTCGCCGCCCGGGATCGCCGGGAATCACGCTGGTCCTCGATCCGGGCCGTCCGTCTACCGGCGTGGATTTCAAGCTCAAGGCTCACGGCGTGATCGCGGGACGGGTGTTCGACATCGGCGGCGAACCCTGCGAAGGCGCGATTGTGGTATTGATGCGGCCCGCTTATGTGAACGGCAGGCAGTCGCTCAAGCGGATTGACAGCGCCAGTACCAACGACTCCGGAGACTACCGCATCTGGGGCGTGCCGCCGGGCCGCTACTATATCGCGGCCAATCTCAATTTCAGCGGAATGCTCGGCTTCACCTCGCTCAGCGGAAGCGGTGCGGTAAACGTGGGTGAGCCTGTATATCGCCCCACCTTCCACCCTTCGACGCTCGATGAGGCCGCCGCCGAACCGATTGAGGTCTCCTCCGGGGCGGCGGCTTCCGCCGATGTGCGGCTGGCGCCGGCTCGTTCGACTCGAATCCGCGGGCGCGTGATCGACCATACCGCGCGAACCGGCGGCTCCATCATCGTCGAAGCCGTCGCGGCGACCCCGGCCCAGGTTGCCCGAGCCGTGCGGACAACGGCGAAACCCGATGGCGAGTTCGAGCTCGAAGGGGCGCCGTCGGGAAAATGCTGGCTTGCCGCTAGAACCTCCGGAGGAGGCGTGGTCACGTCCGCTCACCGGCTGGTCGAACTGAACGGCGAGTCCATGGAGAATGTCGTCCTGACGCTGGGCGCCGCCGCCCAAGTCAGCGGACGCGTGCGCACCGAGGAGGGAACTCGGACGCCGCCGAACCTGCGTGCGCTGCAAGTCGCGTTGCTGGCCGTGGAGCCCCCGGCGTCGAATCTGCCGGTGAATTCCAAGGCGCCGGAGGCCGCCGTGGCCGACAGCGGCGCATTCACAATGAGCGGCGTGAACCCCGAGGCGTACCTGGTCAACGTCAATGGCCTGTCCGGTCCCTGGTACGTGAAATCGATTCGCATGGGTGAGACGGACGCCTTGGAGAAGGCCCTGGACCTTTCCGGTGGCGCGCCCGCGACTTTAGAGGTCGTGTTAAGCGACAGGGGCGGCGCGATTCAAGGCTCGGCCGGAGCGCTGGGCGTGACCGTGGCGCTGGTTCCACAAGACGCGAAGCATCGCCAGCAGGCAAGTTGGTACCGGGCCACGCCTACGGATCGAGACGGCAACTTCAGCCTGACCGGCCTGCCGCCGGGCGCGTACAAACTATTCGCCTGGGAAGATGTCGAAGACGGAGCGTGGATGGATCCGGAATTCTTGAAGCCCCTGGAAAGCAAAGGCAAACCAGTAACGGTGGAACCGGGTGGATCGGAGAAGGTGGAGTTGAATCCGATTCCGTGAACCCTGGCTCACCCTACGTACTGCACTTCTTCTTCGAGATCGAACCCGAACCGCGCTTAAGAGATAATGGCCACGGGTTCATCGGCGTTCATCCGTGGCAAGTAAGCCTTTTTCAGCGTTCTGCCAAAGCATTGGACCGAATTAAGAAGTACACGCTGATAGCTTCTTTCTGCGGTTATGATTGAAGACATGAAAACGAAGCTGTATCTTGCCATTGTCCCTGTGTTGGCGTTCGCCGGTTGGGTCATGGCGCAACCCTCCGGGGACCCGCTGATCGAAGGCTTCCGAAACACCGAGGTGGCTTCCGTGTCGGATGCCATGGAGCAACTCTACGGGCAGAAGGCCTACATGTCCCACGACATGCGGCCCCTGTTCAAGACCAAGTTCGCCGGACCCGCCGTCACCGTCTACCTCAAGAAGGAGGAGCACAAGGAAGGCTCCGCGGCTTCCCAGGGGATGCTGGATGCCATCGACGCCGCCCCGCCGGGATCGGTCTATGTCATGGTTCTCGACAACGGGTTGGACTACGCCGGAATGGGGGCCTTGATGGCGACGGCCATGAAGGTTCGCGGACTAACCGCGGCGGTCATAGACGGCTCCGTTCGCGACCTGCCGCAGATCGGCAGGCTGCAATTCCCGGTGTTCAGCCGGGGCGTCGCGCCATCCACCACCATCAACCACTTCCGCTTCGCCGGCGTCAACATCCCCGTCACTTGCGCGGGCGTGCGCGTGAACGCGGGCGACATCATCACCGCCGACGAGGATGGCGTGGTGGCCGTGCCGAAGGCGCAAGCCGCGGACATCCTCAAGAAAGCGCAAGACCTGGACCAAACCGAGCACCAGATGCTCCCGTTTATCGAGAAATTCAAGTCCATCAAGGAAGCGGTCGCCAAGTTCGGCCGGATCTGAAGTGGGGCAGCCCTTCGGGGCCGCCGCCGGCTTTTTAGCCGGCGCGGTTGAATTTGGGACTACCGGACAAACGAGTAACGGGTTAAAATCACCTGGATGAGCGGTTGCGCCGGGGGGGCTGCTCGGTTCTGTGTGTCTATGACCTTTGCACTCCCGTAGCGGAAAGGATGTTAACCATGCCATCTCTCAACGCCGCTCACGGACGGCGTTCCTTCTTGAAGAAAGCTGCGGGGACGCTCTCTGCCGGCTTCCTGGCCGGCGAAACGCTGGAAGCGCTTCCCCAAAATGTAAACACCAACTCCAAACCCTCGGACCTGAGGATCACGGATATGCGGATTGCGGTCATGAGGGGGGTCCCCATGACGTCCCCCATCATCCGCATCGACACCAACCAGGGCATCTACGGCCTGGGCGAGGTGCGCGACGGCGCCACCAAGAATTACGCGCTGGAGCTGAAGAGCCGGATTCTGAACCAGAACCCCTGTAACGTCGACCTGATCTTTCGCAGAATCAAGCAGTTCGGCGGCCATGCCCGGCAGGGCGGCGGCGTGTCCGGAGTGGAAGTGGCGCTCTGGGACCTGGCAGGTAAGGCCTACAACGTACCGATCTACCAGATGCTCGGCGGCAAGTTCCGCGACCGGATCAGGATCTACTGCGACACAACCGAGTCGTCCGATGCCAAAGTGTGGGGGCAACGCTTGAAGGACCGCAAGGATTCCGGATTCACCTGGCTGAAGATGGACCTCGGGGTCAACCTGGTGCAGCGGACGCCCGGAACCGTCACCCAGGCTGCCGGGATCACACAGCAGTTTGGCGGGCTCTTCGCGGAGCACCCGCTTCTGGCTACCGAGATCACCGACAAGGGCATTGGGATGATGGCCGATTACGTCGCGCAGATACGCGAGGTGGTGGGCATGGAGATTCCGCTTTCCGCCGACCACTTCGGCCGCATCGGCGTCAACAGTTGCATCCGACTGGGCAAGGCGCTCACAAAATACAACATGGCCTGGCTGGAGGACATGATCCCCTGGCAGGAAACCGAGCTGTTAAAGAAGATCGCCGATGCCGTGGATGTCCCGATCCTCACGGGCGAGGACATCTTCCTGAAAGAGTCCTTCGAGGTGCTCTGCAAGAACCATGCGGTGGATATCATCCATCCCGATGTCCTGACCTCCGGCGGAATCCTCGAAACCAAGAAGATCGGAGACATGGCTCAGGAATACGGCGTTCCCATGGCCCTGCACTGCGCCCACACCCCGGTCGGCGCCCTGGCGTGCGTGCACGTCGCCGCCGCGACGGAGAACTTCCTGGCGTTGGAAAACCATGCCGTGGATGTGCCGTTCTGGAGCGACCTGGTGGACGGCATCGACAAACCGATCGTCAACAAGGGTTACATCACCGTGCCCAACGGGCCGGGTCTCGGCATTACGCTGAACGAAGCGGCCTGCAAGCAGCACATGGTTCCTGGTGAGGGCTGGTTCGAGCCGACGGACCAGTGGAACAACGTCCGGTCGAACGACAATCTGTGGAGTTAGGGAATCGAGAGGAGTCTCAAAAATGATGATTCGTAGATACGGTTTGACATCTCTGGCGGCGGCCGCGTTCTTCGCGTCCGTGCTCGCGCCCACGCCCGCTAAGGCGCAATTGTGGACCTGGACCAAGGACCAGATGGTCGAGTACACCAAGGCGTGGACCGGCGATCGGTTCCCGGACGGACGTCCGAAGGTTCCGGACGCCCTGATCGAAAGGGCCAAGGGCCTTTCCCAGGAAGAGATCATGGTTCCCGGCGGCCGGGGCGGCGGCGGCGGCGGGTACAGCCAATACGTAGGCGACTGGGAAGTCCTGCATCCTGGGAAGAAAATGGCCGGCCGCGCATTTACCGTTCAGTTCATGCCCGCGCGCTCGGATCTGGACGCGGTGGTCACCGCCAAAGCACAGGCAGGGGGCGCCCGGAACTTCAACAACCAGTACGCACTCGACATGTTGCAGCCCGGCGATGTCCTGGTGGTGGACCTCTTCGGGAAGAAGGAAGGCGGCACCATCGTCGGCGACAACCTCTTCTACTACATCATGAAGGCAACCAAGGGAGGGGGACTGGTGGTGGACGGCTCGTTCCGCGACTTGGAAGGAATCGCGGAGATGGATATGCCGTGCTACTACAAGTCGGTGCATCCCAGCGCCATCGGCGGCGCGGCGCTTTCGGGCATTAACGTTCCCATCAAGATCGGCAATGTCACGGTGATGCCCGGCGACCTCGTGGTGGGAGACCGGGAAGGCGTCTCCTTCATTCCGCCGCAAAACGCCCAGCAGATCATGGATACGGCCGACACGACTCACATTCACGACGAGTGGACTCGCATGATGTTCGACACGGGTAAGTACAAGTCCAGCGAAATCTACAGCAGCCCGAGCGACCCGGCGCTGCGCACGCAATACCAGGAGTACCTCAAGAAGCGCCTCGACGAAATCCGGGCCAAGCAGCCGAAATAGCTGTCCGTCGCGGATTCGCCGGCAGGTTGCCGAAAAAGGCTTTTTGCCCACGGAGGAACGTTGGCGTTCCTCCGTGGCCATTCATCTTGAGTCCAGCCCCCGTCGGGTACAATAGCCTTTGCGCTCGGATTCCCTCCTCCTGGTTCTCCCGCTGGCGGTCTCGGTGTGCCTCGCGCAGCCGGCCCTGCCGCCTCAGCACGAAACCGTCGTGGTGACGGGCACGTACGCCCCCCTCTCGCTCGAAGAAATCGACCGCACGCTCACCGTCCTTCTCGCGCGCGAGCAGGCGCTGCTCCTCGACAGCCTTGCGGATCTGCTTGCGCTCGACCCCTCGCTCGACCTTCGGCAGCGCGCGGCGGATGGCGTGCAGGCCGACCTGTCGATCCGCGGCTCCAGCTTCGGCCAAACGCTGGTGCTGCTCAACGGGCAGCGGATGAACGACGCGCAATCGGGACACCACGACATGGATATCCCCGTGCCTCTGGAAGCGGTCTCGCGCGTTGAAGTGTTGCGCGGCTCGGGTTCCACCATGTACGGTTCGGACGCCGTCGCGGGGGCCGTCAACATCATCACCACGCCGCCCGAGGGAACCGAGATCCGGCTCCGCACAGCCTTTGGGAATTTCGGCGCCAACCAGCAGAGCGTCTCGCTCGCCGGCTCGGCCGGAAGAGTATCCGAACAGCTCGTGGCCGCGCGCGACTTCTCCTCCGGATTCATGCCGGATCGCGACTACCGCAATCTGCAACTGACCTCCACCACGCACTTTGCGACCGGCCTCGGGTCCGGCGACGTCACCCTGGGCTACATGGACCACCCGTTCGGCGCGGACCAGTTCTACGGCAACTTCAATTCCTGGGAGAACACCAAGACGTGGCTGGCGGCGTGGCGGCAGGAACTGGGGAAAAAGACCACGGCCAGCTTCAGCTTCCGTCGGCACAGCGATCTTTTCGTGCTCTACCGAAACCAGCCCGCCGTTTTCGCAAACCATCATGCCGACGAGGGCTGGCAGGCTGCCGTGCGGCGGCGTGAGCCGGTCTCCTCGGCCGTCACGGTGTACTACGGCGCCGAGGCTCTGCGGGAGTCCATCGTGAGCAACAACCTGGGAACCCACCAGCGAGCGCGCGGCGCGGCCTACGCCGCTATCGATTTTCGCGCGTTGCGGCGCTTCTCGCTCTCTCTGGCCGCGCGGGAAGAGATTTACCGGCGTTTCTCCGGCGAGTTCAGCCCCACCGTTGCAGGGGGCGTCTGGCTTTCGTCGAAGTGGAAGATACGCGCTTCGGCCAGTAGCGCGTCAGAACCGCTCTCTTACGTTCGCGGCTCGGTTTCGGACGCCGAGCCGCGAACGTAAGAGAGCGGTTACTCGGTTTCGGACGCCGAGCCGCGAACGTAAGAGAGCGGTTACTTCACCGCCAGCCACGCCAGGAACAGCCCGTCCGGCTCCACGTCTTCCCAGT
>OBLT010003103.1_pt1 | contig 10218 bp, 11 predicted proteins | sample 1518721 | NCBI WGS metagenome assembly OBLT01 (sample SAMEA3539307, study PRJEB22396) | soil metagenome | biome: tundra; feature: field; material: soil | place: USA | collected 2010-05 | depth 0.15 m | reverse complement strand
CCGCCCGTGGTGGTTTCCGGATTGCCGAACATCACGCCGATCTTCTCGCGGATCTGGTTGATGAAAATCAGGCAGGTTCGGGACTTCGAGACCACGCCGGTGAGCTTGCGCAATGCCTGCGACATCAGCCGCGCCTGCAAGCCCATGTGGCTGTCGCCCATCTCACCGTCCAACTCGGCCTTCGGAACCAGGGCCGCCACCGAATCGACCACCAGCACGTCGATCTGTCCCGAACTGGTCAGGTGATTGGTGATTTCCAGCGCCTGCTCTCCATAATCCGGCTGCGAAACGAGGAGATTGTCGATGTCCACCCCGAGTTTCCTGGCGTAGTTCGGGTCGAGCGCGTGCTCCACGTCGATGAAGGCGGCGATGCCGCCCGCCTTCTGCGCCTCCGCGATCACCTGCAGCGCGATGGTGGTCTTGCCGGACGATTCCGGCCCGAAGATCTCGTTAACACGGCCGCGAGGGAGGCCGCCGACCCCCAGCGCAGCGTCCAGGGAAATCGAACCCGTCGAAATCACCGAGACCGGTACGATGGCGTCCTTCGACCCGAGACGCAGGATCGATCCCTTCCCAAACTGCTTCTCAATCTGGTTCAGGGCCAAATCTAAAGCGCGCGCGCGCTCCTTCTCATCCATGTAGTGGTTGTCTCCTCAGCCGGACTGCGACTCTCATTGTATCAGCGGCCCCGGCCTCGGAGATCTTCCCCCGTTCCGATAGGCATATAATCTGGGCAGAGGTCCTCTTATGCCCGGGCGTCTGTTCGCGTGTCTGTTGTTCGCCGTCTGCCTGCTTCCCGCCGCTCAGAAGACCGTGGCCACGGCGAAGGGCGAAAACCAGGATTTGGCGCTGACGGTCACGCTGTACATCGACCCCGCCGACGTCAAAGAGTTAATCGGCAACGACCTGGACGGACATTACATCGTGGCCGACGTAAAAGTCGAGCCGAAGTACGGCAAAGAGGTGGCCATCGATCGCGACGATTTTCAGCTTCGCACGGACAAGGATGGCGAGAAAGCCAAGCCCTTCGAGCCCAGCCAGATCGCCGGCCGCGGCGCGATGATCGTTCACCAGGAGCAACAGGGCCGCACCGGAGGAGCGGTGGGTGCGGGTTCCCCGAGTTCCTACCCCGGCAACTACCCGGGGGGCGGCTACCCACCCGGCGGTTACCCACCCGGCGGCTACCCACCGGGCGGCTACCCGTACCCGAACGGTGGCGGCTCGATGGCGGGCGTGGGCAGTGAAGGCGATGCAGGCACAACCGCGGCGACCGTGCAGAATGGGGCCGGGGACAAGGAAAACCCGCTCGAACAGACGCTGAAGGACAAGGTGCTGCCCGAGAAGAAAACCGACCAGCCGGTTTCCGGCCTGCTCTACTTCGTCATGGAAAAGCAAAAACTGAAGGACCTGGAACTGACCTACGGCGGCAAGGAGAACCGAATCACCCTGAGGTTCAAGTAGGGGGTTGCGCTAAGCTGGAAGCAAATGAGAATCCTGGTGGTCGAGGACGAAAAACGAATCGCCGATTTCCTGTGCCGCGGCCTGCAAGGAGCGGGTTACGCCGTGGACGCGGCGCTCGACGGCGCCTCCGCGCTGGATCACATCCACTCCGCCGATTACGACATGGTTGTCCTGGACCTCATGCTGCCCGACATGGATGGCATGAAGGTACTGCAGAGGATTCGTAATCGGAAGGTCGGCCCGCCGGTCCTGATCCTGAGCGCGCGCGGCGCGCTGGAGGATCGCGTCAAGGGCCTCGAACAAGGCGCCGACGATTACCTGGTCAAGCCGTTCGCCTTCGTCGAGCTGCTGGCGCGCGTGCGTGCGCTGCTGCGGCGCGGCCAGCCGGCTCCGGAGAAGCTGCAGGTGGCCGATCTCACGCTCGATTGCAGCCGCCGCAAAGTGATCCGAGCCGCCGAGACCATCGACCTGGCCCCCAAGGAATTCGGCATTCTCGAATACATGATGCGGAACAAGGGCCGCCCGCTGAGCCGCACCATGATCGTCGAGCATGTGTGGGATATGGATTATGACGGGCTGACCAACATCGTCGACGTCTATATCCGCCACCTGCGCAGCAAGATCGACGACCGCTACCCGCAGAAGCTCATCCAGACCGTGCGCGGCATCGGCTACATGATCGAAGCGCCCGATAAGCCAGCCGATCAATCCACCGAACGGCAGGTCTGAAGTGATTCGCACGCGCGATTTTCGCCGTCTCACCCGCGGGTTGCGTTTCCGCCTCACGGCCACCTACGCACTCTTCTTCGCCTTGCTCTTGATCGTCGTGACCGGCGCATTCCACGTACGCCTGTCGAGCACGCTGAATACGCAGGTCCACGACGTTCTGGAGCAGCGATGGGCCGCCATGAAGGGCTATTTGCGGATCGAGCGGAACGACGACACGGGCAAGATCGAAGCCATCTGGTACTACGACCCTCAAGACCCGGACGAAAGCCGCATCGTGCTCGGCGCCAGAACGGTCTATCTGGTCACGGACGAGAACGGCAACGTCATCCCGGACTTCGACGGCCAGCCGGCCGTATCCCAGGCGTACGAGGACCTCGGCGTCGACTCCCCGGCGAGCATCAAGGCGGACGTGCGCCAGACTCTGGCGACTTTGAGACCGCTGTGGACGACGAGGCGCAACCGGCAGGGAGTAGACTACCTGATCCGGTCGGGGGTCGTTTTCGACGAAGGGCACCGCAGCGGAGGCCACGGCTCGCCGTACTTTGTCGCGCTGGGTTATTCGCTCGCGGCCAGCCAGAAGACCCTGCGCGAATTTTCCCTGATCTACATCGCGGTAATACCGGGGTCTCTGATTCTGGGGTCGTTCCTCGGCTGGGTCATGGCCGGGCGCGCGCTCGCGCCGGTGCGCGCCGCGGCCCAGGCCGCGCAACGCATTTCCAGCTCCAACCTCAGCCTCCGCATCCCGACGCGCAACGCCGGCGACGAACTGGACTACCTGATCACCACTTTCAACCGCATGATCGACCGCCTGGAAGGGTCGTTCCAGCAGATGAAGCAGTTCTCCGCGGACGTTTCGCACGAGTTGCGCACGCCCATTACCGCCATCCGCGGGCAGATCGAAGTGGCGCTGTTCACCGCGCAGACCACCGAACAATATCGCGAGGCCATGTTCAACGCGCTGCAGGATATCGACCGGTTGTCGCAGATCGTGCGCGCCCTGTTTCTGCTTTCGCAGGCCGAATCGGGGCAACTGGTTTTGCAGAAGGCGCGCCTGGATCTGTGCGAGGTGGTGCGAGACCAGGTGGAGCAATTCCAGATCCCCGCCGAAGCGGCGGCTGTCCAGTTGTCGGCCGACCTGCCGGCCGAATGTCCCGCGGAGGTGGATCGCGTTCAGATCGAGCGTTTGATCTCCAACCTGCTTTCCAACGCCCTCAAGTTCACGCCCGAAGGCGGCCAGGTGCTGGTGACGCTGCGCCACGCGCCCGGCCAGACCGTGGAACAAGCGCCCGAGCACATCGAAATCGTCGTCGAGGATACCGGCCGCGGTATCGCCACCGAGCACCTGCCGCACATTTTCGACCGTTTCTATCGCGTACCAAGCACGGGGGCCGCGCCAGCGCCCGAACAGGGATTGGGTCTCGGGCTGAGTTTCGTGGCATGGATTGCGAAGGCCCACCATGGCAAGATCGACGTCGAAAGCATTCCGGGGAAAGGGACCCGCTTCACCGTCAAGCTGCCTGCGCCCGGCATCGGCTCCGCTACAATGGAACTTGCGGGCCAGCCCGCGAGCCAATCATGAATGAACTTTAATTCCGTCTTTACCTTCGCTTCATGGCTGTCCCATACCCTTATATAGTGCGGTTTATCCGATCCGGAATCCTGATGGCGGCGCTGTCCTTCGGCGCGACTCTTCCTTGGTGTGCGGCGCAGCAGAAGGGGCAACAGAGTACGCCGAAAGATCAGATGTTCTCCGGGAACGTCACGGCGATCGGCGATTCCAGCCTGACCGCGACCCGTACCGGGTCGAAAGACTCCAAGACCTTCGCCATTACGCCCGAGACGCGGTTCGAGGGGAAGCCGAAGGTGAACTCGCGCGTGACGATCCGCTATATCGCCACCGAAGAGGGCGACCGCGCGGTCGTGGTCATCGTTCGCGCTCCCGCCAAGAAGTAGCGTTTGCGCTTTCCACCCCGGCGAAGACTGCTATTTCGGCCCCAGATAGTAGCCGGGGCGCGTGACGATCTTGCTCGCCTCGGGATGGCCCGTGACCTCCACGCGGATCTGATGGAACCCGGCCTCCTCCCGATTGTTGGGGGCGTAGGAGAGCGTGTACTCGCTGTGCAACTGCTCCCCCATCGTGGTGAGCGCGTTTTCCAGCGTACGCTGGCTGTGGAAGCCGAATTCCGTGCCGCCGGTCCCCCTTGTGAAGACCTCCACGGGGTTGTTTATGAAAATCGCCTTCACGTCCCGGTATATCTCGAGCAGCGCCGGAATGAACTCGGCTCGCGAGTTGGTCCCATACATTTGCTCCACGTTGTTGGGAGTCGCGGGTACGTTCGGAGGCAGGGGATGCATGGCCGGCGGCAGCGGATCGGGCCGCGACAGCTTGGGGGGCGCCGTCAGGGTGGTGATGAAACGCGACATGTCGACCGGATAGAAGACGATGTTATTCATTTGCAGGCCTATCAGGGCCTCACGCGCTCGGCCCTCGCTACCCAAGTCGCGCGTCTCGCCGATCAGCAGCATGATCCGCCGGCGGTTGATGGGGCGGGAACGCAGCAGCCGCGTGCCGTCCATCACGGCGTCCACCATGCGGTTGCTTTCGCTGCCGGGCTGGATCTTCTTGACGGCCTCCGTAATCTTGCTTGTATCCGACGTAAACTCCTGCAAAATGCGGATGCGCGAGTCGTACGCGATCACCGCCGCCTCGCCGGCGTCGCCGATCACCTGCGGTCCGATCAGGTTGCCGATCTTGTTGACCTGCGGCAACAGCCCTTCCACGTGCGCGCTCGATTGAATCAGGATCGCCAGCGAAATGGGCGTGTACGTCACGTCCACCTTGATGTTCTGTTCCTGGTCGTTATCGAAGAGGTGGAACTGCTCCGGACGTACGTTGTTGACGTACCCGCCCTCCCGGTCGAACACTGTCACGGGCGCCTGGACGTGTTCCACCGTGATCGGAATCGTGAGCCCCGTCGACTCCACCGGAGGCGGTTGTTGCGTTTGAGGCGGGCGGACGGTCTGTTGAGCTGCCAACAGTCCGCAGACAAGCGTCGGTAAGAAAACTCGCATGCTACTCCTGCCGGGCGGCTGTGTGCGCGCTCTGGCCCCGAAGTAATTCCAGCACGTGCGGGGCCAATTCCACAATAGCATCTAATGATTCCACCGCGCCCTTGGGCGAGCCCGGCAGATTGACAATCAAGACGAGGCCCCGCGTACCCACCACGGAACGGGAAAGCGCCGCTAGCGGCGTGGCTTCGCGCCCGCGTGCGCGCATCAACTCCGCCATGCCGGGGATCTCGCGATCGAGGACCGCCCGGGTGGCTTCCGGCGTGACGTCGCGGGGGGCCACGCCAGTGCCGCCGGTGGTGAAGATCGCCGAGATCCGCCCGCCATCGGCCAAGGTGGCCAAGCGGTTGGCGATCTCGGCGGGTTCGTCGGGGATGACCTCCAACACCGAGACTTTCCAGCCCAGTTGTTCCAGCCGGTCACGCACGGCGGGACCCGAGCGGTCCGTGCGCGTGCCGGCGGTGACGGAATCGCTGATGGTCAAGACCGCGGCGTTAATCATGTTTCCCTCCGGATGCGGTTGCGCCGCCGATCCCCGCGCGCCGAAAGTCGCCGCTCTTCCCCCCGGTTTTCTCAAGCAAGTAAAGATCCTGGATTTCGATCGACTTATCGAGCGCTTTGATCATATCGTAAATCGTCAGCGCGGCTACGGAGGCCGCGGTCATCGCCTCCATTTCCACGCCGGTCTGGCCGGTGGTGGCGGCGCTGGCCACGATGCGCACGCCTCCTTTTTCCACCGCAACCTCCACGTCCGCGTGTGAAAGCATCAGCGGGTGGCAGAGCGGGATCAGCTCCGCGGTGCGCTTGGCGGCGGCGATCCCCGCGATGCGCGCGATTTCGAGCGGATTCCCCTTGGGATTTCCGGGCAGCTTCTTCAGCGCCGCCGGAGCGATGCGCACGAAAGCGTGAGCGCGCGCCGCGCGTCGCGTCGCCGGTTTCGCGGAGATGTCCACCATGCGCGGACTTCCGGCGGAATCGAAATGCGACAGTTTTTTCATTTGAGCAGTACCCGGATGAACTCGCCGCGCGGATACTCGGCGCGGCCAGCATCGGCCACCAGATAGGCGTTGGCGCGCGTCAGCGCGGGAATGTCCCCGGAGCCGCTCCACGCCACGGGCGTCACCTCGGCGCCGTCGGCGCTCAGGCGCGCCGGCAGGAACCGCTCGATGCCCGCGCGGTGGCGAAATTCCCGCGTGAGCCGCGCATAAGGCATGTGCAGCGCGATCTCCTCCTGCCCGCCCAGCAGCTCCAAGGCGGCGCGCGCGAAGAGCTCGAAAGTCACCATGGTCGACGCGGGGTTGCCCGGCAAACCGAAAAAGAACTTCCCCCGCGCGCGGCCGAAAACCAGGGGCTGCCCGGGCTGAATCAGGACGCGGTCGAAATAGAATTCGGCGCCGAGGCCCGCCAGCACGCGCTCGACGACATCGTATTTGCCCGCCGAGACGCCGCCCGAAAGCAGCAGCAGATCCGCGGCGAGGCCGCGCTCGATCATCTCCCGCGTGTGGTCTTCGTTGTCCCGCGCCACGGGCAGCACGAGCGGTTCGCCGCCCGCGCGCGCCACTTGCGCCGCCAGCGACCAGGCGTTCGAATTGCGGATCTGGAAATCCTCGGGCGTCTGGCCGGCTTCCACGATTTCGTCGCCCGTCGCCAGGATGGCCGCCGCCGGCTTGCGGAACACCTTGACTCTTTCGCGGCCAAAGGCGGCCAGCGCAGCCACGCCGCTATAATCCAGCCGGGCGCCGGCGCGCAACACGATTTCGTGCGCGGCCGCCTCGCAGCCTCGCGGGTTGATGAACTGCCGCGGTTCCGTCTGCCGGTCGATGCGTACGCAGCCCCCCACGCGATGCGCGTACTCCACCATCGCCACCGCGTCGGCGCCGGCGGGAATGGGCGCGCCAGTCATGATTTCGACCGCCTGGCCTGGTCCGATCGCGCCCGCAAAACGCTCCCCCGCGCGCACTTCGCCGATCACTTGCAATTCGCCAGGCACGTCCGCTGCCCGCAAGGCGTAACCGTCGCGCACCGAACGCGCCAGCGCCGGAGTATCGCGGTCGGCCGCGATATCCTCGGCCAGCACGCGCCCCGCAACATCCCGCAAAGCGACTTCTTCCACCGCGCAGGCAAGGCGCGCCCCGCGCACGTTAAAAAGAACGCATTCGCGCGCTTCATGGAACGACAGGGGAGGCACTCCTCTTATTGTAACGGCCCAACAGCAAGAAGGCAGGCCAGGAGGCCCGCCCCACCGGACTGTGCCGAGTGGGGCGGGCCTCCTGGCCTGCCTTCTTGGAATCTCGCCTGGCGATCAGGCTATCGTTCTCTCGCTGGGTTGCCTGGGGCGTCCGCCGGAATCAGTTTCAACTGGACGGTCTCCTGGCCGCTCTCGCGCACCGTGACGGGCTCGCCCTTCGTCTCCAGCGGCTTCATGAAATCGGGGTCCATCCAGGCGCCGTCCTCCACGTCTTCAAATGCAAATACACGGTATCCGCCGGGCGGCAGGTTCTTGAACGTGAACCGGCCAGACTGGTCCGTGGTGGCCTGTTGGTAGTAAACCGGCCGATCGCGGCGTTCCTTTTCCTGGGGGACCAGCGCCACGGTGGCCTCCGGAGCCGGCTGCAGCGTCTTTGGGTTCTGCACCGAGCCGCCGATCTGCCCGGCGCGGGGGCTGACGACGATCTCCACAGGCTCCGGCGGACCGCCGCTCAGCGCCAGACCCGATAGCAGTACGTCCGCGTCGCCGCAACGGATGGCACTGACATAGAACCCATCCGCCAGCCCCGAGAGGGTAACGTCGTAACGATCCGCGTTGACGTCCTCGAGACGGAAACTGAGGTCCTTTTCCACCTTCCCCGTGGCCGCGCCCGGCGTTCCTCCCGTCAACGCGGAGCCCATGGCGGCCATCAAGCTGCCGATACCCATTTCACGCGCTTGCAGACGCACCTGGACCTTGGAGAAATCCTCCTTGGTCTCACCGTCCACCCGAAGCCGCCCGGGTTCGCCATGAAGAACCTGGAACCTGGCAGTCCGTCCGATTGAGGACGAGCGACGCCTTCCTCACAGGTTCACCGGTCGCTGCGTCGACCACCCGCCCCTCCAGGGCGCAGAGATCGTTTGGATTGGTTTGCGGCGCCGATGCCGCCAGATTCACTGGCGGGTTGCCGCCCATCGGATTGGGCGTTTGAGCGGCGATCGCGGCGGGCATCAGGAATACGAATGCGGAGATGGCATGAATAAGCTGCGCGTTCTGCATAATTGAACCTATTATCGAGACCTCACGGTTTCAGCGAAACCCTCATTTGGGGGAGCGGCCGGCTTTCGATCCTGAACCGCCTTCCGGCCGCAGGATCCGCAGCATTTGCCCGGAGTAGGCCGACAAAGCTCCTTTGCCGCCGGGCGTGAGGCGGCAAATCGTCAGCGGCAGTTTCCCTCTGAACTTCTTTTCGATCTCGACGTACCCGGCCTCCTCCAGCTTGTTCAGGTGGCTGGAGAGATTGCCCTGCGTGAACTCGCCTTCTCTCTGCAAATAGAGGAAGTCGGCCTCCGCAACGCCTTCGAGAATCAGGAGGATCTTCAAGCGCGCCGGCTCATGAACCAGGCGATCGAGTTGGGCGATATTCTGGATGCGATCGCTCACGCGTGAATTCCTTCCTTGGCGAGCGGCCGCGGATTTTTCCGGAGATAGCAGAAGAGCGTTGCCATGCCTTGCGACGACAGCCATACGCCCTCAATCACCAACCCGAGACGCTGCTCCATGCGGACGGGGAGGCCCAGGCTCATCGACAGCAGCCCGGCCAACGGCAGGAACAGTACCGACCACCACTGGTAGGGCCGCTCGCCATTCCGATTGAGCGCGTACACCGCCAGCGCCACTGCGGACAGCGCGGCCGGCAGCCCCCATGGCGGACCGATAACAGTGGACAAAATGTTGCCGGCGAACATAGCCACCACGGTCCGGGACCAAAAGGTCGTTACGTTCTGGTCCGGGGGCTGCCTAAGGCTCACGACGGCTTCCAAGTTGTTCGTACGCAATGGCGGCCGGACGTACCCGGTTCGGGGATAGGTCATCCGAGCCTTCAAAAACCCGGTAATGCGATAGTCCCATCCCAGGAGCAGGATGAGGAGCAGGAACGCAAGTCCAGCACTGAACAACCGTTCCGTCCTGGCAAGCGGCAGATGCCGCACCATCCATACCCCCATGCCGCCCCAGATCGCCAACTCCAGCCCAGAGACGATTTCCTGGAGCCCATCGATGAACCAATACGATGCGGCGCGGCGGCCGGGGGAGATCTCTTGCGTTGCAGAATGGTCTTCCATGAACTGTAGTTCGCACTACAAACTGCAATCCGTCAAGTTCTATTTTGCGGTAACATCCGAGTCGCCAAGTTCGGTGCGCCATGGTTGGCACGTTGGCGCACGTCCAGGTGTGCGGCGCCGGCCCCCCGGTCTACTGTTGGTGTTCAGCGGCCAGGGTCTTCGAAAGCGCACGAAAGAACTCGACCGGCGTCGCAATCCGTAGGCTGGCGCGCCGCGCCACGACAGGCGTGAAATGTTTGGTGTTGTGTGTGAGGAGCCAATCGGGGCGACTCGCCATTGCGGAGAACAGCACGGGAACATCGGCCGCATGACGAATCAGATGGCGGGCCGCCTTAACCTCCGCTTGACCTGGATAGGGCACAACCTCAGGCTTCATCAACGCGATCAAATCGGCGTAGTGAGCCAGTACCCGATCCGCGCCGCCGGATTCCATCCCTCCCAAGCGGACCAGAAGGTTCTCTTCAACCTCCTCGCGCACGGCATCGGCGAGAACCAGCCGGCAAATCCGAGCTGCGCATAACGAGAGAACGGCTTTATCCAACCCCCAGGTTGAGACGATACCAGCGGTCAAGACGTTGGAGTCGAGGAAGATCCGGACGCGTTTCCCCTGACTCAACGGCTCTTGCTCCGCCGCGTTCCGCCCGGTTC
>OBLT010003097.1_pt1 | contig 10226 bp, 13 predicted proteins | sample 1518721 | NCBI WGS metagenome assembly OBLT01 (sample SAMEA3539307, study PRJEB22396) | soil metagenome | biome: tundra; feature: field; material: soil | place: USA | collected 2010-05 | depth 0.15 m | reverse complement strand
AGTTGATGCAGTTGGAGAGGGTGATGTCGATGATGCGGTAATGCCCGCCAAAGGGCACTGCCGGTTTGGCCCGATCGCGGGTAAGCGGAAAGAGCCGTTCTCCCGCCCCGCCCGCAAGCAATACTCCAAGTGTGTCTCTCATAGCCGTTTAACCCTGCCTTCGTTCCTTTGCTTGCCAGGAACTCCCCCCACGCAAACGAGGGAGTGCCGCTATCCGGTCCGGCCTGTTTTCCGGCGACATTTATTCACAGAGTCGCCAAACGGTGGAGAATACCACATGCAGATGAACTTGGCTGCCCATCCATTTATATCGATGTTATTGTATCGAGGATGGTTGGCCCAAATGCAAGCACCAAGGTCCCCCGGCAAGCGCGGGGTTGGCTTAGCCGGGTGGAGAGCCCTCGTTCTATCGCTTCTTCTTGAACTTGTACTCCACCCCGACCGAGAGGCCGAAGTTCCAGTTGCTGCGCGGGCTTGTCGTCGCGGGAACGGTGGCGTAATTGAAGCTATAGCGAGTAAAAAGCGCGTCAGGCGTGACGCGGAAAACCCAGCGCGACGAGCGGTTCAGGTCGAAGTGGCCGCCGAAGATGGCCGCCGGAGCCACCTGGTTGGGATAGAAGTCCACATCCGAGGCAGGCATACCCTGCAGATGCGAATTAAAGTGCGCACCGCCCACCAGCACATGGGCGATCAGCGCGCCGTGCTTGTTGTGCGGACCCAGCCATTCCGGGCCGGCGGCGAAGAGGTACTCCGCCACAAACGGCCCTTTGATATCCAGGGGGCCACCGGTGTTGCCAGCGCCGCTGGAGCCTATATACGAGCGCCCCGTGCCTTCCACGGCAAAGTGCTTGCTGAACCAGTAGGAGCCGGTCAGATCGAGCCCGCCGAGATTGGCCCCTTGATCCAGGGTCGGCCCGGCCATGATGTGGCCGTAGGCCGCGCCCAGCGAGGCGTCGAATCGGTTGTCATAGCGCACATTGTTCAGTGGATCGACGACAATGTAGGTGCCGTTGCCGGCGGTCGGGGCGGCGGTGCTCTGGGCTTGGGCGCAGGTTCCTGCACACAGAGCCAGGGCGGCAAAGGCTGCGAAAGAAGCGGAAAATCTTACGTGGAGACGCATCACCATCCAGCTTACAGGACCATGCCTATGAGGGACAACGCAAACCGGGCGGCATGTGTTTCGGCTACGGCTCGCAACGCTCGGCCCAGCGCGCCCATATCAGGTAGCGCACAGTTTTCAAGGATTCGACGGATGTGGCGGCGCTAAAGTTAGCCGAGTAAGCCGCTGTTTCCGCCGACAGCGCGGGAGCGGCGTGCGCACGCCACTCCAGCGGCAGGCGGCTGAAGATGAGCCCTGCGCGGGGCAGGTGGCTGGCGCTGGAAACCACTTCCGCGGAACGCCAGCCGTGGGCTCTCATGATCCGCACAGCGTAGCAGGCGTTTTGGATGGTATTCCTGGCCTCGGGTTCCACAAAGATGGCGGACTCCGGAATGCCCTGGGCATGGGCAGCCCGCGCCATCACGCGGGCTTCCACAAAACGATTGGCGGCGGCTCCTCCCGTGAGAATGAGCCGAGGGGCCACGCCCCGCTCATATTCATGCACCGCCTCGGTGACGCTGGCCAATTGGAGCGGGGTCGGATTGCCGTCGGCGTCGGCTTGAGCGCCCAGTACGATGATGGTGTCAAAGCGGGTGAGCGAGGTGTTGAAGGCAGGCGCAAGATGGCGAGCCATGGCCGCCCATGCTAGCAGTACCCCCGCTAGCCAAACTGCGGCTAACACCCAACGTCTCAACCAGTTACGCGGGCGGGTGCGGGTGTACCGGGGGCGGGATTTATGCGCGTGGGGTTGCCGTCGAGGTCGCCGGGGCGGTGGGGTGCGGGTCAAAGTGAATTCCCTCCAGCTTCCAATGTAACGCGGAGGCTGGAGGGGTGTGTGAGGGAGCCGCTTACGATGAAATCAGCCCAGGTCAGCGGACTCGCCCCAGGCGGAGAAGACAAAATCTTTCAAGGGTTTACGTTGGCGGGGAGCGACCTCCTGAGCGAGCAATTGCTCGTTGCTCAGGTCCGCGGGTTCGCCTTGATAGCCGAGGGCGATGACGGCGCCCAGGGCGTAACCCTCGGGTATTGCAAAGGCTCGGCGCGCAGCGGCCTCGTCGAAGCCGGCCATCTGGTGGGTGGAGAGGCCAAGCGCGGCGGCCTGCAGGGTGAGATAGGAGCTGGCGGCGCCCAGGTCATAGAGGGCAACACGGTTAGGGGTATTGTTGTGGGTGAATGTGGTCTTGGCGGCGCACAGGATCAACACCGGGGCGGAGCCGGCCCAGGCCGGGTTGAAGGGTAACAGAGCGTCGAATATCTTCTTATAGGTCAAGGAGTTACGGGCACCGACGAGGAAGCGCCAGGGCTGCTCGTTGTAAGAGGAGGCAGCCCAGCGGGCGGCTTCAAAGACTTTAGCCAGGTCGGCGGGGGCCACATCGCGGCCGGAAAAGGAACGCGGGCTCCAGCGCTGGTGGAAGACCGGCAACACGCCCTCGACGGCTGGGGCCTGCTTCAACTTATTGACTTCACTGGCGGATAGAGGCATGGAGAGAACTCCGTGAAGAAGAATGAACTGCACCCTCTTTGATTCGAGGCGCGGCGCGAAGGATTCCAGTTTCAAACTAGAGCGGTCGGAGCGGCGGAAGACAATCACGCTGCGGCATCTGACAATGAAGGAATTCCTAGGCGGGAATCTTAATCGTTAGGAAAATCTGCGTGTCCTCATTGACCCGCTTGACGTGGATTCCAAGATTCTCCTGCTTCAGTCCCTTCAGCGCTTCAAACAGCTCCAACTGCTGCGGAACCGGCGTTGGGCCGACTGCCAGGGTTGGGGCCAGAGAATCCTTGTCAAACACCTGCCGCCCGCCAGCGACAACATGAAAATCTGGCCACAGTTCGACTATGCGTCGCAGCACATCCTTGCGAGGTACTGAGCCGGCATCTGCGATATAGGCATGGAATGCCTGCCTGCTCACCTTGAGGCGTCGGGCGGCCTCGGTACGCGTAAGGCCGTCCCGGTCTAGAACACGCTCGAATTCGGCCTTGAAAGCCTCTTGAAGAAGGCGCATAGACGTCAATTTTCTCTTGACAAAATCAAAATGTCAAGAAATACTTTACGTCAAGAAGAACTTGACACTCATCCTCGCCGATATGTCGTACTATCGGGGGATGCGGTCAAGAGCGGTTCCCGGATCGACAGAAAAAGAAGGAGGGCAACGGTCATGGAAGCGAACACGAAGTACCTCACCCTGGCGCTTGACGTCCGAGCGATCACCGACTCGCTGATCGACTTCGTTGAAGATGCTAAGGAACTTCCGGAGTCCAACGATCTGCTCCGCTCCTTCGTCAGTTCCCTGACCGAGCGGACTGGCGTCTCGGTTAAGACCCTAAGCGACATGGGCCGCTTTGGCAATTACGAGAGCCTCAGAACCATCAATGAGCTCTTTGATTCAGACAAGAAGAAAGAGCTTATGACCGAGCTCCAGGCGGTAAGAAACCGTTCAGACCAAGCCCGCCAAGCTTCTGCGCTGAAAGCAATCGAGATCCTTGATGCGTTGGAGGGAACAGCTCTGTATTATTACGAGCATCCTGGCTCCGAGAGCAGGTTGGCATTTGCGCAGTGAGCAACTCGAAGACTGCGGTCCTCAAAGAGGCGGCAGACCTACACAGGTTCCTACAGCCTATCGCCAAAATGTGCGCTATCGCACGAACAGAGCATCCGTACTATAGAGACGCTTCGTATGCCTTATTTGATTACCTCAATAGATTGATCAAAAAAACATTGGAATATCTCGAAGGCCTTCCTCAGCGGCCTGGCAGCTTCCCTGTGATTCAGCACTCTCTCCGGCAAAAGCTGAAACTTCTTCGCGATTCGTGGGGGCTGCTACACCGGTATATCAAACCGTGCCTCGATGCAGACACGCTCCATATCCCACTTCCTCTCCTCAACGTACTCAACGACAGACTAAAGCGTGTTCCTGGATGTGCAAAATTCGAGTGTGCAGTTTTTCAACTAACTGCAGCGAATTACGCAATGCTCACATACAACGAAGTTAATAGCGTAGCCAACGGGATCGCTAGAAGAGTAGATGACAAAGACTTCCCGCCCAGTCTGAGCTTGGTTGGAATCCCATATTCTCAATCATCTGGATTATTCCTGAATTGCTTGATACCGCATGAAATGGCGCACTTCGTGTACCAGGAAGTCATGGTCAAGGAAGTCACAGACGCAGTGGACAATATCCTCAATATCCATTATCCCAACGCTCAAGGCGCCTCCGACGACACTCTAGAGACCCTCTCTCAAATAAGGGCAATTATATACTTGACAAATCAAGTCAATTCCCCTATTCTTAGTACATGAACAGCCCACGGACTCTCCAAGAAGCCATCATTTACTTCGCAGACGCGGACAATTGCCTTGCCTACATGGCGGCGCATCGCTGGCCCAATGGCGTTGAATGTCCGACTTGCGGACGCAAGGATGCGACCTATCTGGAGACTCAGAAGAAGTGGCAGTGCAAGAGCGCCCATGCGAAGCGACAGTTCACTGTTAAGGTCGGAACCATCTTTGAGGATTCCGCCCTGGGCCTTGAAAAGTGGCTCCCCGCCGTCTGGATTATCACCACTGCCAAGAACGGCGTTAGCTCTTGCGAGATTGCCCGCAGCCTGGGCGTCACTCAGAAAACCGCATGGTTCATGCTCCATCGCATCCGCAAGGCAATGGCGAATGGTTCCATGATGAAACTGGGCGGGAATGGTGGCGAAGTGGAAGCGGACGAAACCTTCATCGGCGGCAAGGCGCGGAACATGCACAAAGTCAAGCGTGAGCGCCGCATCACTGGCACCGGCGGCAAGGATAAGACCGCAGTCATGGGCCTCTTGGAGCGCGGCGGTCAGGTTCGCACCAAAGTTATCAGCAGCCGCAAAAAGAAGGAACTCCACACCGAAGTCAAGAAGCATGTGGAAGCCGGTTCTGCTCTTTACACCGACGCGCTTATGTCCTATCGGGGACTGGGCAGCAACTATGCCCATCAGGTCGTTGACCACGCCGTTGAATACGTCAACGGTCGCATCCACACCAACGGGCTCGAAAACTTCTGGAGCCTCTTGAAGCGTGGCATCAACGGAACCTATGTGAGCATCGAACCGTTTCATCTTTTCCGCTACCTCGATGAGCAGACCTTCCGCTACAACAACCGTGCAACCAAGAAGAACCCTCTGACCGATGCAGACCGTTTCTCCGCTGTCCTATCCCAAGTGGCCGGCAAACGCCTCACCTATGCCGAGGTCACCGGCAAGGTGGGAGAAACGATCAACTAACCCTTATCGCCTGAAACGGGGGCCGAAGCGGAAGAGCGGCTAGCAGCGTTCTTCCGCTTCGTTGCCGCTGCTTTCAATCCGGCCCTTTGCCATTTTGCTTTTGTGGCTGTCTTGCGCCGCGATTCCGCTGCCTTCTTTCCCGCGTCTTTCATGCGCTTCGCCCAGACCACAACTTTGGGCCGGTCTCGCATTTCGATGATAGTCGCCGCCGTTATCAAATCCAGATCGTACATCTTGTGGCAAGTTGGGCAAAGAATCACAAGGTTGGAAACGTCATTGTTCGAGCGGTCACAATCCAGGTGCGCAACCTCCAACACGTCGCGGATGCCAAAGCCGCAATGGGCGCAGACGATCTGCCCGAGCTGCTCATAGTGAGCAAAGGCCACCTTGCGATAGTTGACGCGCGGGACGGTCATTTCGTGTCTTCCCGCTTCGCCTGAGCCTTTGCCTTGCGCTGTTGCTCACGGGCCATCTTGTCCGCTTCCATCTCGGCCTTCACTTTTGCAGGATCGGCCTTCAGGATTGTGTCCATCGCGACGTTGAATGCGTTGAACTCAGGGTTAGACTTCATCATCACCTCCACGGATAAGTCATCGGGTACTCATCTTGCAAAACAGGGTGAGACACGTCGCGTAGAAGTCTCTCTGTAAGATGAACAGCGAGGTAATTGGCCCCGCTTTCCATCGGTTTTCTCATCAACTCCTCGAAATCCTTTCGCGGAGGTCTATTCCCGATGAGTTTACGCTTGTTCTCAGTGAACCACTGCCACGCGATAATGTCGGCGGCTTGAAGCGGGAGAACGAGTTTCTTATCCGCAAAAGAATGCTCTGCGTATCTGTGTTCCGAGCGGAGTTTCGGAGATTTGAATATCCTATTCATGATCCCGTTCGCCTCGCCTTGGCTCTTATGCCCGGCCTCAAATACATAACGAACAGCCCCATTGAAGCTGACGCGATCCGCCCAGTTTCTAACGCCTGTCAGGCACATGTGAGCGCATAGACTGTAGGCACTTCCGATTTCTGGCGACATTGGAACGATGCTCTGAAATTCCCTCGGATGGACAGTTACCGCGAATCCATAGGCGATTGTGTCCCGAATAATCGAGATGGCCTCTTTCTCGGCTTCGATACGCTCGTCCATTGACAGTACATCAAAGGGTGGAGCGCCGTTCGCACAAGCTGCCATATGGAAAGCAAGGAGACTGAACCTATCGAGCATCGCGCTCCAGCGCTCGCTCATCTCTTGCCCCTTGGATTGCTCTATCGTGAATCCAGCAAGGCAAAGGATAGGCGCACCTTTATGAGAGCCGCTTTCGTCGAAATAGGACCGATACTCAATCATTACCGCAGCATAGCCCCCATGCGGCACGAGTTCGCAAAAGTCAACGCTCATCGCACACCCCCATCATGGGCGCTCGCAGATGATTCGTCAAGTATATATTTGCCCAAATAAGAGGCCTACTCTACCTTTGGGTTGAAGAAATCTTCTGCGACCTCTTTGCGATATCTCTAATTGGTCCTGCCTTCACCTTCGCATTCGCCGAGATGACCTCGACATCACTGATCATTGATGAACCTAGGGCCAAAGTAAAGCAATTCTTTGAATTCGGGAAATCACATCCGGCGGATGTGGCACGTTTTTGTCTACACAAAAGGCACCTGCAAGCGCTAGGGTGGTGGGACCATATCAAGAATTGGAGATCCGACTCGGTTGCACTGCTCGAGCACTGTAGCCAAGTCTTCAATGAAACTACGCTTTCAAACAGAATATCTCCTGATGTGAGCAGTTTGTTAGAACTCGAGTGCTTCTGGGATGCGTGTGACTGGCTCTTAGAGTTCGTTAAGAGAAAAGTTCCGACCTCAGGCAAAGAGATAAAGCAACTAGTGGACCATTATGATGTGATATCGGACTATCTTGCACAAGCAATAATTCCTTCAACCATTATAACTAAATCCGGTCCGGTTCATCCTGCTCCGATCGTCCTAATCAACTCAGCGTTTCGCTTCGTTCTGGAGGACTTCGACAAGCTGCTGGAAAAGATCGACAAAGCATCTTTGGACTCGGTGAGAGACCGAAGTTGGTTTACGGAACGACTTGAGCTCTGGGTTCTGAAAGCGCTTGAAGATTACCGCCTACTGAGCGCGAGTAGGGAGGCCAAATAGTGGGCGTCTTGTGCAAGGAGGAGATTAGGAGACGGCTCGACCTCATGGTTGAAGATGAGAAGCAGTTGGTAATCACTCCGCTCCTCAATAAGGAGGAAATATTTAAGATTGGCTCCGATGTCGATTCCATTGACCTAAGGCTGGGCAACAATTTCTTATTGCCACGCGTTCCGCCTCTTCCGTATACCTTCCCATCACCCGATACTTCGACCCAGTCGCATATGAGGATGCAGGTTCCATATGGCAAGTACCTTGTTTTGCCTGCGCATCAGACAGTTCTTGGCGCCACGCTGGAATTCATCAAGCTACCTGCGGATTTGTGTGGTCAAGTACTCACAAAGTCTTCGGTTGCACGGACGTTCATGGTGGTCGAAACTGCGCCATGGATTCACCCCTCCTATAGGGGCTGCCTGACGCTCGAGATCGCAAATGTGTCAAATACGCCTGTGATTCTTTATCCGGGACGGCCGATCTGTCAGTTGATATTGATGGAATTGAATGATACTGGGTCCAAGTTTGAAAAGCTGTCCGGAACCTACATCGCTCCGGTCTATCCAGAAGCGCCCATATTCTCTGACCCACGGGAAGAACTGAAGGGAATTGGGATTCCCGATAAAGACTTCGAGCTGCCCGGTCATAGCCATCAGTCAAACAGCTAGGGGTGCGCCTCTTCTTACGGACTGCGATCTGGGATTGCTGGAAGGTTCGCTATGCTCGGCACAGGATGACAGCATTATTGAGGGTGCAAAGCGGTGCGAGGGTTTGGGCGCGGTTTCGCCGCACCGGTTGATTTCTAAAATCGTGTGGACCTGTCCGTACCCTCCGAGGCCCGCTCCCGCGCCGCAGCTCTGATCGCCTCCTCGCTCCTCATCCCTGACCCCTGTACAGAACGGCAATCTGGACGCGAAAAATGTACATAAAAGGGACCAAAACGTGCGCAAAAAGGGGCTAAAAAGGGGTCAAAAAGTGGCTAAAAACGACTAATTTTGAGTACTTTTACATATTTATGGAGACTTCCAGGGCCGCCTTTCACGGTATGATGACGACTTGCAAGGCGCCTTTTCTGCAAATTGGCGTCCAACCAGGCTGTTTGCGGCCTTGCAGGTCAACAAATTTGTAGACTTGCAGGGCATCATTTTCAACTTCCACCTAGTCCCTATTCACTATCCACTATCCACTGTTCCCCGATCCCTAGTCCCTGGTCCCTATCCACTATCCACTATCCACTACCCACTGTCCTACGGATATATCCGGTGCAGCGTCCGCGCGAAGGGGATGGTTTCGCGGACGTGGTCCAGGCCGCAGATCCAGGCGACCGCGCGCTCGATGCCCATGCCGAAGCCGCTGTGGGGGACGCTGCCGTAGCGGCGCAGATCCAAATACCACTGAAAGGCTTCTTTGGGAAGGTTGTACTGCTCGATGCGGCTGTTGAGAAGCTCGTAGCTGGAGACGCGCTGGGAGCCACCGATGATTTCGCCGTAGCCTTCGGGGGCCAGGACATCGACGCAGAGGGCGAGGTTGGCGTTGAGGGGGTCGGGCTCCATGTAAAAGGCTTTGACGTCGGCGGGGTAGCGGTGGACCATGACCGGGCGGTCGAACTGCGAACTGAGCCAGGTTTCGTCGGGGGAGCCGAAGTCGTTGCCGTACACGAAGGGTTGTTCAAGCTGGCCGGTTTTGTGGGCGGCGTTGAGCAGGTCGGCGGCATCGTCGTAGGTGATGCGGGGGAAGGGCGGAACGATGGCTTCTAACTTGGCGGGGTCGCGGCCGATCACCACTAACTCAGGCGCCCGGTTCTTGAGGACGGATTGAACAATGTGGGAGAGGAAGTTCTCCGCCAGTTCCAGCAGGCCGTCGAGGTCCATGAAGGCGACTTCGGGCTCGATCATCCAGAACTCGGTAAGGTGACGGCGGGTCTTGGATTTTTCAGCGCGGAAGGTGGGGCCGAAGCTGTAGACCTTTCCGAGGGCCAGGGCGGTGGACTCGATGTAAAGCTGGCCGGATTGGGTGAGATACGCCGGGTCGCCGAAGTAGTCGACGGGAAAGAGGGTCGAGGTGCCTTCGCAGGCTGCCGGTGTCAGGATGGGCGGGTCGGTCCGTATAAAGCCGTTGGTATCAAAATATTCCGCCGCCGCGCGCATGATTTCGGCCCGGATGCGGAGGATGGCGGACTGGCGCGGGCTGCGGACCCAGAGATGGCGGTGCTCCATGAGGAAGTCGACGCCATGCTCCTTGAGAGTGATGGGGTATGGGTCGGATTCGGGGACGCGTTGGACGACCTGGAGGTCTTCAATGTCCAACTCGAAGCCGCCGTGGGCGCGCTTATCGGCGCGGACCTTACCCGTGACGATCACCGAAGATTCTTGAGTCAGGCCCTTGAGAGCCTCGAAGACCTGGGCGGGGACGCTTTTGACGTGCGCTACGCCCTGAATTGTGCCGGTGCCGTCGCGAAAAATCGGAAACGGCAACTTGCCGCTCTCGCGGAGGTTGTAGAGCCATCCGCGGAGGGTGACGGATTGGCCTTCATGCCGGGCGAGAGTGGCGATGGTGGCCACCTGCGGTGGGGTTGCGGCGGCGGGGGTGGTGAGGTCTTCGGACATGGGTTTCCTTGGAGGCCGGAATGAGACTGGGCAACCGGACTCTCTAGGATAACGCGGGGTTGGCGGGCAGGGGGGCGGTGCGGGCGGTATTGACGGGACGGATGGGGG
>OBLT010003096.1_pt1 | contig 10226 bp, 10 predicted proteins | sample 1518721 | NCBI WGS metagenome assembly OBLT01 (sample SAMEA3539307, study PRJEB22396) | soil metagenome | biome: tundra; feature: field; material: soil | place: USA | collected 2010-05 | depth 0.15 m | reverse complement strand
TAACGGGTCGATCGCGTCATTATCACGGAGGGGCCTGTCGAGGCGGGCCGCCGGGTGCGCAAGTGCGCGCATTCGGCCCCGGGTTGACGGCCGCTCGCGTACGCTTGCGACGCGATTGAGAACTCCTCGAAGGAACCCACGCTGAGCGCCTCGGCGGGCGCGTCCACCGCTCCGGTTCGCGCCCCTCGCGGTGCGCTGAGCCCGGCTGTTCGGTTGCTCATCGCCACCGGTACCTCGTCATACGGAGACTGGCTCACCACGGTGGCACTGGTCGTACTCCTGTTTCGAGCGACCCACTCCCCGATCGGTCCAGCCGTCTACATGATTGCCCGCGTCGCTCCGCGGCTCGTCGGGCCGTTCCCCGGCGGGGCGCTTGCCGATCGCTATGGCCCCGCCCCGATCGCCGCCGGCTGTGCGGTCGTTCAGGGCTTGCTCACCGGCTCGATCGTTGTGTTCGCCGACAGCAACGTCATCTGGCCAATCTTCGTGGTGGTCGCGCTGGCGCAACTCTTCGGCTCGGCGGCACAGCCCTGCTACGGCGCACTCATCCCGAGAGTGACCGACTCGGCCGGGCTCGGGCGAGTCCAGGGTGTGTACTCGGCATTGGGCAGCTCGAGCCTGATGGTCTCACCGGCAATCGGAGCCCTGGTGCTTCGCTTCACGGCGCCCGAGGTGCTCATCACGATCGACGCCGCGACGTTCTTCTTTGCCTCGGCGATGGTTGCCACGTTGGTGCGCGTTGGGGCCGGCACGTCGGCGCCGACTCGGGGCACGCGCGGCATGTCCGCGGGTATCCCCCTTGTCCTCCGTGATCCCATGCTGCGATTCCTCGCGGCCGCATACATTTCCAACGCTGCCGCGGTCACCAGCCTGCAGGCCGTGCTCGTTGTTGCCGCGGCGCAGCGCTTCGGCCATGACAGTAACGTGGGGTGGCTGTACGCGGCGATCGGCGCGGGTTCGCTGCTTGGGACACTCCCGGTCATCCGCCGAACTCCGAAGCGCGTCACGCAACTTCCGATCATCGCCTTCACAGCGCTCGAGCTCGCACCGCTCGCGGCGTTCGCTTTCGCCACGACGATTGCACTCGCTGTGGCGCTCCTTTTCTTCAGCGCCGTTGGCGCGACCCTCTATCAAACGAGAGGCACCGTCGGTCTGCAACAGCGAGTTCCGCGCGAACTCCTGGGGCGGACCATGGCCGTCGAGCGCTTCGCCGGGTATCTCGGCATGTTGATCGGGGCTATTGCGGCCGTCTGCCTGGTACAGCCGCTTGGCTGGCAGGCGACGGTGCTCATCGTGTGCGCGCTCGGCGCGATGCTGCTCTTCGTCACCGCCGTCAGCGAGGGAGCCGAACCTGCCTGATGTGCCCGCGGTTTGTGAGCATGCTGGGAACACTCGCAAAGATTTGTGCAGATGTGGACAACGCTTGTTAACCCAGCCCAAGCACCGCGAACGTAGCGAGCGTCAAGGCGGCACGCTCTGGGCGCCAACCTTGCCATCGATGTGGTAAGGAGTTGGTGCCGGCGGTATCCATGGAGGCGGAAATGGCAGAAGGCGCGGGCTGGGGCTGATCCTCAGCTGGTGATCCCCGGGGCGCCCGGGGGTTCTGAATCCGTTGGTGCGACGTCGTGGGTCTGAGCCCACGGCGTCGCGCTCGTTTCCCGTTCCCGCCCCAGGAGTGAGATGCCGATCGATACCGCCCGGTTCTTTCCTCCAGCCGCGGGCACGCTGCCGAAAGCCGATCGGTCGTCGCGACTGCTCGTGGCAGCCGGGATCTCGACCTACGGGGACTGGCTGACCGTCGTCGCGCTTGCCGTCCTGCTCTTCAATCTCACCCATCGGCCCGTTGCGCCAGCGCTCTACATCCTCGCGAGATTTGCCCCGAAGGTGTTGGGCCCCACCCTCGGTGGGACGCTGGCCGATCGCTACGGACCGAGCCTGGTGGCCGGGTGCGCTGCTCTCGCGCAATGCGTCCTCACCGCCGCCATCGTCGTCTTTGCCAACAGCGGGACGATCTGGGCGATCCTGGTGGCGGTTGCCTGCTCGGGGTTCCTGGGATCGGTCGCACAGCCTGCGTACAGCGCCTGCATCCCACGGGTCACGTCGCCGCGCCGCTTGCTGCGTGTGAATGCCCTGTACAGCGGGCTCTTTGAATCGAGCATGCTCGTCGCTCCGGTCATCGGGGCCCTCGTGCTCCCGTTCCTCCAGCCGCAGGTCCTGGTTGGGGGAGACGCGGTGTCCTTCGGCATGGCCGGCCTGATCGTCCTCTCGCTGCGTGTCGCTCCCGCCGAACGCATCGCGTGGCGCGCCGGTGACCGCACCAGTGCGGCTGCCGTCGTGGCTCGCGACCCAATGCTGCGTTCCCTGGCCGCATCGTTCTTCTGCAGTGCCGCCGCAATCACGGCGCTGCAGGCGGTGCTCGTCGTCGCGGCGGCCGAGCGATTCGGACAGGCGACCGATGTCGGCTGGCTGTACGCTGCGGTCGGCGCAGGCGGCGTTGCCGGAAGCGTTGTCCTCCTCCGCTGGACCCCGCGCGCCATCGGCGCCCGCGGCGTTGCGCTGGGCTTCCTCATCGAGGTGATCCCGCTCGGGCTCTTCGCCCTGGTCGGCGGCCTGGTCCCGGCTCTTGGGCTGCTGTTTGTCAGCACCGCGTCGGCGGCGCTCTACCAGACCCGCGGGCAGACTGTCCTCCAGCAGCGGGTTCCGGCCGAGGTCCTCGGCAGGGTCAACGGCCTCATCCGCTTGCTCCTGTACGCGGGCATGCTCGTCGGCGCCATCGCGGCGGTCGCGCTGGTCGAGCAGGTCGGCTGGACCGCGCTCGTGCTCGGTGCCGCGGTCGTATCGATTGTGACGTTCATCCCGGCCACCCTCGCCTCCCGCCGCGGACCGCGGCGCCCCGACGAGGTCATCCTCGCCGGGACGCCAATGGTGCTGGTCTCAGATCAGACGGCGACGGCCTCGCGGGCTTCCTTCTCGATCGGCAAGCCCACCGAGTTGCCCCACTCGCTCCACGATCCGTCGTAATTGCTCACTCGAGGGAAGCCGAGCAGGTAGCTGAGCACGAACCAGGTGTGCGACGAGCGCTCTCCGATCCGGCAGTACGTAATCACCGACTTGTCATCGGTCACGCCCTGAGCGGCGTAGAGCTCGCGGAGCGCGTCAGCCGGCTTGAACGTGTCGTCGTCCTGGATCGCCTGTGCCCAGGGGATGTTGGCGGCACCAGGGATGTGTCCGGCGCGCTGTGCGCCCTCATTCGAGTACTCCGGGGGCGCGGAGATCTCGCCCTTGAACTCCGCGGGCGAGCGCACGTCGACGAGTGCGCGGCCCTCGGCACCAAGCGACTTCTCGACGTCGCCTCGGAAGCTGCGAATCGAGGTGTCGGCTTCGGCCGCCTTGTACGAGGTGGCCGTGAACGATGGGGCATCCTCGGTGACTTCGCGCCCCTCATCGATCCACTTGCGACGCCCGCCGTTGAGCAGACGGATGTCAGCGTGGCCATAGATCCTGAAGGTCCAGAATGCGAACGCCGCGAACCAGTTCCGGAAGTCGCCGTAGAGGACGAGCGTGGTCTCGGGGGTCGCCCCGACCCGCGAGAGGAGTTGCTCGAACTGCTCCCTGGAGAGGATGTCACGGCGGACGGTGTCGTTGATGTCGCGCTTCCAGTCGACCAGGGCCGCGCCGGGAATGTGCCCCAGCTCGTACGAGGCCGACGGGTCGTAGTCGACTTCGAGCACCCGCACCTGCGGGTCGGTGAGGTGACCGGCCAGCCACTCGGTGGTGACCAGGACCTCTGGATGGGCGTATTCGGTCATGAGGAATTGCTCCTGTTGATGTTGGCTGTTCCTGAGCGGCGACTGGCCGCACGGTTGCGAGATGTCGGACGCGGACGCTGCACCGTCGCGTTCCCGGACGTCACGAGGCCTACGCCGGACAGCTTGCCCTGTCAGACCGGTTGCGTCCCCAGTCGAGCCAGCGGCGGCGCGTCAGCCGCGGTGTCTCGTCCATGTGTGGCGCCGATGGTATGGAATCCCAAGCGCCGAAGTCAAGTTTCTGCGGTCCTCGTGCGCTCACAGCAGGACCTCGCCGCTCACACGCCGCGCTAGCACGTACGCCCGGTTGGTCTGCACCTCGATCATCGCCGGTGAGAGATCGATGCCGGTGACCGTGAGTCCGAGGGTGGCCAGGAACGCGCTCACGTGGCCGGGACCGCACCCGGCGTCGCACACCGACGCGCCGCGGCCGAACCCATCCTGCACGTGCTCCGCGAAGGCGATGAGCAGCGCCCGATCGAGCGGCTTGTGGCGAAGCCCGTTGTGGACACGCTCGACATAGGCATCCGCAACGGCGTCGTAGCTGACCCGGACGCGTGCCTGATGGACCGCCGCAGCGTCGCCGCCTGATATCTTCGCGGCGTCATGCGCCCTTGGACCGCTCGCGCCTGCTCCGCCGGAGTCGACGCCGTCTGCCTCGCGCTGTTCGTGGCTCTCGGTCGGGCGAGTCATGACATCTCCTCAGGAATCACCTGGTACGTCACCGTCCTCTGGCCGTTTCTGGTCGGATGGTTCGGCGTTGCGCTGGTCGTGCGCCTTTACAAGTCACCGCTCGATCGATGGGTGATGCTCACCTGCGCCTGGGTTGGCGGCACCGCCATCGCACTCGGTCTCCGCGCAGCCGTCACGCATCGCGACACTCCGATCGCGTTCATCATCGTCGCCTATGTCTTCATCGGCCTGACCACGTTTGGCTGGCGCCTGTTCGTCCACGGCCTGGTGTGGGTGCGTAGCCGGGAGTCGACCACGCCGCGAATCAGCTGATCACCCGCCGCCGGAAGTTGCGCGTCCCCGACCAGAGGAACAGCGCGCTGAACCCGAGCAGCACGGGGTAGACGATCCAGAGGGACATGTGGGGCGACGTCGTGAGCGCACCCCGCATTCCCTCGTTGATGTAGATGAGGGGATTCACCAGGACGAGCACCTGCAACCAGTGGAACCCACCGACCGTCACCGGTGCGAGGGTCGTCCAGGAGTAGTACGTTCCGCCGAGGAACGTCAGCGGCAGGATGATGATCCCGAAGAGCAGGGGCACCGTGCGCGGATCGAAGATCGTCCCGAAGGTCAGGCCCAGCGACGAGCAGGTGACGCACGCGAGCGGGATCAGCGTGATCAGCTCGATCCAGTGCACCTGGAGGTCGATATGCACGCCGCCGGCATGGACGACCGCGGCGATCGGGAACACGATCGCCGCGGCGAGCAGGCCCTGGATCGCCCCGAAGAGCACCTTCTCGATCGCCACCAGCGACACCGGAAGGGGCGCGAGCACGCGATCCTCGATCTCCTTCGTATAGCCGAACTCCTGCACCATCGGGAGCGCGACCGCCTGGATTCCCTGGAACATGATCGAGAGGCCGACGACGCCGGCGACGAGAATCGTCGCGAACGCGGACTCCCCTGCTCCACCCCGGCCCCCGCCGACCCCCTGGCCGATCGTCGGGAAGACGTAGAGGAAGACGAAGCAGAGCAGGAACGGCTGGATCACGGTGCGGGGGATGAACTCGCGAAGACGCTTCTTCAAGACCACGAGGTCGCGGAGCAGGAGCGCACCGAAGGCGATCCGCGACGACGTGAGCGACGACCGCAGCGGTGGCAGCTCCGGGTGCACCGCCGCCGCTGCGGGCGCGGTGGTGACCGTGGTCATTCGCGGAGCTCCTTGCCGGTGAGGTTGATGAACACCGTCTCCAGGTTCGGCTCGGCCACCTGGACGTCGCGGACCACGAACCCGCCGCGATCCGCGCTGTCGATCACCCGCAAGAGCACCCTGTCCCCACCGCGCACGGCGAGCTGGACCGTCCCCTTCCGCGTCACCGCGGACTCGACGCCCGCGACCTCCTGGCGCATGCGGACCGCGAGCGCCTCGAGGTCACCGTCGGCGGTGATCGTAACCAGTGTGTCGGCGCCGATCGTCGCTTTGAGGCGAGCCGGTGTATCCAGGGCAAGAATCCTGCCGTGATCCATGATCCCGATCCGGTCGCACAGGCTGTCGGCCTCCTCCATGTTGTGTGTGGTGAGCAGCACGGTCTGGCCACCCGTATGCAGCTCGCCGAGGATCTCCCAGAGCGCAATCCGGCTCTGGGGGTCGAGGCCGGCCGTCGGCTCGTCGAGAAAGAGGACCGCGGGCTTGTGCAGGATCGCGCGCGCCACCATCAACCGCTGGGCGAGACCGCCGGAAAGTGCCATGACCGGCGCCCTGGCCCGCTCGGTGAGGCGAAACCGGACGAGCATCTCGTCGGCCGCGTCGCGCGAGGCGCGCGACCCCATCCCGAAGAACCGGCCGTGGAAATACAGGTTCTCCCAGACCGTCAGTGCGCGGTCGAGCGTGTTCGTCTGGGGCACCACACCGATCAATTGTTTGGCGACGGCCGGATGCGCGACCACGTCGATCTCGCCGACGAGCGCGCGACCGTGGGTCGGGATGGTGCGGGTGGTGAGCATGCTCGCCGTCGTGGTCTTGCCGGCCCCGTTGGGTCCGAGGAGCCCGAAGATCTCACCCTGGAAGACCGTGAGATCCAGTCCGTCGACCGCCCTCACCGTCCCGGAGTAGATCTTGGTGAGCTCCGCGGTGCGAATGACGGTGGCTTGCATCTGCTGAGACGATATATCGCGAGCCGTCGTGCTGTCAAATCCTCAGGAGCGCCTGCTCACCCGGCATACACTCGACGCATGGTCGGCGTCTATCTGTTGCTCATTCTCGGCATCGGCGTGGGGGCGCTGATCCTGTGGGGCATCCGGCTGCCACCCACACGGCCGCGACCGGACAGCCGCTACCGAGGGCGGACGTACATGTCGGTGCACCGCAAGCTCAAGAGCCGGAAGCCACCAGACTGATCGGCGGAGGGGCCGCGAGTCACGCCTCGCGACCCCTCGAGACGGCACCTCAGTCGCTGGGGATACCGTTCGTCGGCGGCGTGGATGCCGTGCCCGAGTACGTCACGATCGCGCCCGTCGGCGTGTCGTCGGTGGTCTCCACCGGGCCGAGCGTCGTGAGCGTGCCATCCGCACCGACGGTGACCATCTGCACGCCGGTGAACCCGTTGTGATCGCTCGACGAATACGCATAGGGCGTCAGGCCGGGACCGTCAGTCCAGTGACTGCTCTCCACCGCCGCGACCATGCTCGCGCGGGTGGGATTCTGGCCGGCCGCCTTCAGCGCCTGGACGAACGTGTACGCCTCGGCCATGCCGTACTCGACGTTGCCGTCCCATGGGAGTGACGGCGCGTACGTTGCCTTGATGCTCTGGAAGAGCGTGACCCACGGATTGCTGGAGGCGGTCAGGACCGGCAGATAGGTGTCACTGATGGTGCCGGCGATCAGCCCCGCGGGGAGCTTCTTGCCGAGAGCACCACCGGTCAGGATGGCGGAGAGCGTCGGCGGATCCGACCCCACGTTGCTCACCACGAACTGCGGGTGATAGTTGAGCCCGGCCGCACTCGCCTCCGCGACCGCGGTGAACAGCGGGACCGAGAAGCTCACGATGACCTGGACCCCCTGCGCCTGCAGACCAGCAATCGCCGCGCCGACCGCCATGGCTCCGGCGGCAGTCGGTGTGTAGTACGCCGGCGTCGAGTCGACCGAGAGCCCCTTGCCCTGCAGCGAGTCCATGACTCCCGCCAATCCATCGGCGCCGAACTCGTCGTTCGGTCCCTGCAGGAAGAAGCCGATCTTCTTGCTCGGGAAGTTCTGCACGATGTACTGCCCGAGGACCTTGCCCTCGATTGTGTAGTTGGGTTGCCATCCGAAGGTGTCCGGGTACTGTGATGCGTTGTTCCAGCAGTTGCATCCAGATGCCACGAACAGGTCGGGCACATGCTCGGAGTTGAGATAGCTCACCACTGAGAGGTGGGTTGGGGTCCCGAGCGCCTGGAACATCGCGAACACGTGGTCCTGGAGGACGAGCTTGCGGGTCTGGGTCGCGGTGCTCGTCGGGTTGTACTGATCGTCCAGGTACGTGTACGTGATCTTCCGACCGTTGACGCCGCCATGTGCGTTGACGTACTTGAAGTACGCATTGGCTGCGGGCGCGATCTCCGAGTATCCAGGCGCTGCCGGGCCGGTCAGGGGCTGCGTGCTGCCGATGGTGACGGTGGTCGCCGTGACCCCCGGCGCCGAGGCGCTGTTGGACGTCCCCGAGGAACTGCCGCATGCGGCGGTCAGCAGCACCGCCGTCCCTCCCACGGCGGCAATGGCGAGGGTTCTCGATCTACCGAATGGTGGTCGCATGCGCGTGCTCCTTCTGTGTGCGGATTCCGATTGCTGGACTCATTGAGCAGGCGCCTGCGGGGCGGCAGGCAGGACACCGGCGCGGCGGTTCGAGCCGACCGCGCGCCGGACCCCGTGAACGATCGACGCCACTCCCCCAGCGACCCCGCGCGGGAAGACGAGGATCGCGACGATCAGGACGACGCCGTAGATGGCGAGCGGCACGTTGTTGGCGATATTGCTCGACAGATTGAGGCTGCTGGCGAAGCCACCGGTCCAGACCGGCAGGTACACCACGATGAAGGAGCCGAGCACCGCACCGCTGAGACTGCCCAGCCCCCCGATGACGATTGCCGTGAGCAGCGACAACGAGAGGTTGAGCGTGAAACCGCTCGGCGACGTGACGGTCACCCAGTATGCGAAGAGCGACCCGGCGAGGCCGGCGCACGCGGCGCTGACCACAAACGCCAGCACCTGAGTGCGGGCGACATCAATCCCCGACAGGCGAGCGGCCACCTCATTGTCACGCACCATCCGGAACCGTCTCCCGGTCGCGCTCCGAACCAGGTTCGCCAGCACGAAGAACGTGATCACCGCGGCTGCCAGCGTGATCCAGGCCAGCCATTGTTCTGGCGCGAAACTGGTGCCGAGGAAGGCGGGCGGCGTCGGTGGCGACACGCTCAACCCCTGGTTGCCGCCGAAGACGCTGGCGAAATGCGACGGGACTTGCGGGAGCGCGACGGCCAGCGCGAGCGTCGCGCCGGCAAGGTACGGTCCGCGCAAGCGTGCTCCAGCGATGCCGACAATCGCACCGGCGATTCCGGTGCTGACGATGGAGGCGATGAGCATCAGGACGAGTGGCAGGTCGGGATGCCAGGTGAGCAGCACCGATGTCGTGTAGGCACCGATCATCATCAGCGCACCGTGACCGAGTGAAACCTGGCCGTTGATGCCGGTGAGGACCGTGAGTCCGGCCGCCGAGATTGCGAAGATCGCCACCTCGGTGACGTTGTAATTCGTATACGAGTCAAAGACGAAGGACGTGAGGATCAGCAACACGACAGCGAGCCCGAGGAAGAACAACCCGTGACGCACGAACGTGAAGCGGCGGAGCAGGGAGTTCATACCTGGCGCTGCCGCCCGAAGCTGAACAGTCCCTGCGGGCGGAGCATGAGCACCAGGATCAGGATCACGAACCCACCGAGGGGGGCCAGATCCGCGCCGATGTAGCCGCTGACGTAGCTGAGCGCGAGTCCAACGCCCACCGCTCCGGTCACTGCACCGACCGGGCTTTCGAGGCCACCGATGATGGCACCCGTGAAACCGAAGACGAGCACCTCGTCCATGTTGCTCGGATAGAGATACACGGCGGGCGCGGCCAGCATGCCGGCGAGCGCACCGAGCAGCGCCGCAAGTCCCCATCCGAGGGTGAGCATCCTGCCGACGCGAATCCCGAGGATGCGCGCGATCTCCGGGTTGAACGCGGCGGCGCGCATGCGCAGCCCAAGCGTGGTGCGCTGAAAGACGAGGAACAGCAGGAGCATCGCGATCAGAACGGCGCCGACGGTGAAGACGGCGAACGGCGATACCGGCAGTGAGGTCGTGCCGACGACGAAGTCGATGTTCGAGACGGGCACCGGAAAAGACTGCGTCTGGCCGCCGAAGAGCATCGGCGCCACAGCCTCGAGCAGGATGAGGACGCCGAGGCTGAGGATCACCGCGTTGAGTGGCGGGCGCGATTCGACCGGCCGCACCAGGAGACGCTCGGTGACCGCACCGAGCACCAGCCCGGTCGCGAGGGCGACCAGGAATCCGAGCCAGTACGGCGCGCCGTGACGGATCACCACGAGAGCGATGTAGGTGGTGAACATCGCCATCGCGCCCTGTGCGTAGTTGATGATCCGGGTCGCGCGCCAGATCATCACGAGCGCCAGCGCCACGGCCGCATAGACCATGCCGTTGGTGATCCCGTCGAC
>OBLT010003094.1_pt1 | contig 10228 bp, 6 predicted proteins | sample 1518721 | NCBI WGS metagenome assembly OBLT01 (sample SAMEA3539307, study PRJEB22396) | soil metagenome | biome: tundra; feature: field; material: soil | place: USA | collected 2010-05 | depth 0.15 m | reverse complement strand
CAGTGTCTTCCTCACAACCAGCGTTCCGCCGAATTCACTGGTTGTCCTGGAGGCGACGAACGTGAAAGTGATTCCGAAGAAGTCGCGCGAGAGCTTCGTGCCCGACTATCAGATCTGAGGCCGAACCTAGTATTTCCGAACTCGATGGTCGACCCGGTCCGACCTGTCGCGAGGGGAACTCCTGGCCTCCAGGGATTGTGTGCCGCCGCAATTTCCTTGGCCTTGCGGGCCGCCACCGGCATAACGCCGGTCACTTTGTCCTGGAGCCACCGGGATTGTCGCGACAGTCGCAGGGTCTACAACCCCGTCCTGATCGTCTGTTGCACCTTGACGTCGGCGGAAGAGCCTCCCACCATCAGGTTCACGCTCTCGTCCTCCACCACCCACTGTTTCCTCTGCTCATCCCAGTAGGCCAGGTCCTTCGCCTTGAGCGGGAACATCACAATCTTCGACTCGCCGGCCTTCAGGGCCACGCGCTGGAAACCCTTGAGTTCCTTGATCGGCCGCTCCACCTTGGAACCCATGTGCGCCACATACAACTGAACCACCTCCTGACCGTCCCGCTTGCCGGTGTTGCGAACGCTGACGGTAACATTCATTTGGCCGTCTTTGGTCATGCGCGAAGAGCTAGGGCGAAGGTTCGAGTAAGCGAACGTGGTGTAACTCAGCCCGTAGCCGAACGGATACAGCGGCTGCCCCTTGAAGTACATGTACGTCCGGCCGTTGCGGATGTTGTAGTCCATCATGGGCGGCAAATCGTTGAGCGACTTCACCCACGTCTGATCCAAACGCCCGGCGGGGTTGTAGTCGCCGAACAGAACGTCGGCCAGAGCGTTGCCTTCCTCCTGGCTATTGTGGGCCATGTGAACGATGGCGGGCACATTCTCCTGGGCCCAGTTGATGGCGAACGGAAAGCTGGCCTTGAGCACTACGATGGTCTTGGGATTGGCTTTGAATACGTCCTTGATCAATTGTTCTTGCGCGGGTTGCAGGTCGATGGAAGTACGGTCGATGCTTTCCTTGCCTTCGCTGGGATCGCACTGGCCCCCGAATTTCATGGTCTCGCAGGTGGGGTGGTTGCCGATGACCACGATGGCGACATCCGAGGCCTTGGCCGCGTCGACTGCCGCGTTGTTGTCGTTATTCAGAGCGAAGTTCACCTTGATTCCGGAGCCGACTTTGCTCTTGATTCCATCGAGCGGAGTGATCGCATAGGGATACGCGCCGCTATACCAGTCCCAGGCGACGTCGTTGGACCGCTGACCGACCACCGCAATGGACTTCAGCTTGGACTTGTCCAGAGGCAGCAGGTTGTTCTGATTCTTCAGCAGCACGATCGACTCTTGCGTCACCTGGCGGGCCAGCAGCTTGTTCTCCTCCCTCGTCGGGGGCTCCGGACCGTCTTTGATCTGGGTGTAAGGCACCATCTCGGGAGGATCGAGCATTCCGAGCTTGATCATCACCCGGAAGCTGCCACGCTCGACCTGCTCGATCTCGGCCATGGTGATCAGGTTCTTTTGAAGGGCCTGGGTGACGGCGTTCTTGTATATGCCGTCGAGAAACTGGTTGATGCCCACTTTGATGGCGCCCGCCGCGGCCGTGGGCAGGTCCGGAAAGTAATTGTGAGCCCGAGCGTCTACCATGGCCTGGAGAGAGCCGGCGTCCGTTGTGATGATCTCGTCCACCCCCCACTCCTTGATGGTGATGTCCTTGATGATTGGCTGGGCCGTCATGGGGATGCCGTTCATGCCGTTGTAAGCAGCCATGTAAGAGCGGGCGCCCGCTTCGACGCCCATGCGGAAGGGCACGGAGTAGTATTCACGCAAGAGCCGCTCGTCAAAGTTGGAGGACGATCCCATCCGGCCCTTCTCATTGCTATTGGCCAGGAAGTGCTTCAACAGGGCGGCGCTTTGCCAGTACTTGCGATCGTTGCCCTGGAGCCCGCGAACGAACGCCGCGGTTAGCGTGCCGTTGAGGTATGCATCCTCGCCGTAGCACTCTTCATTTCTGCCCCAGCGAATGTCCCGGCCGAGGTCCGAGTTCGGCGCGCGGACAATCAGGGACTGAGAGCCGCCGCGGCTGTATTTCGCGGTTTGGTTGAACCAGCGCGCTTCGTAGCCTTCCACGGCGGCGGCCTTCTGTATAATGTCCGCGTCCCAGGTTTCCCCAAGCCCGATGGACTGAGGGAAGGTCGTCGTCGCGGTGCCATTGGGAGGTTTGCCGCGCGATAGCCCATGCAACCCTTCTCCCTGGTTGTAACCGTGGATCCCGAGGCGGGTCACAGTGGGACCGGGCCCCCCTCTGCCGCCGCCCAAGTAGTAGTTGGCGCCCAGGACGTCGACCTTCTCCTCCGGGGTTAACAAGGAGATGATACTGGTGACCCTTTCCTCAATCGAGAGGTTGGGATTCTGAAATGGATACTGGTACTGGTTTTGGCTGGGCGTCTGGGCAATGGCGATGCCGAGAATGAGGCACGAAACGAAGCTTAGCGCGCCTAGCCATACGGCGACTGATCTCACGATAATTCCTCCTGTCAGAAAAGCCTGGAGCAGGACTTTCATCCGGCCGTCCGCTAGCCTAGATTGTAGCTCCAACCGTGCTAATCGGAGCCGAATTCCACGCCCGTCAAATACGGGAATTCCAGGTATTCCGCGTTGCCAGGACCTCCGGTTGCGTTGGTGAGCAGGTCGCGACGGAAACGCGTGGGGCAGAGCATCGCCTTTGGCGATCTGCTGCGCCAGACGTGGCAGGGATCGTCAGGCGAGAGCGATCTTGAACGTGACGGCGTGATCGGATGGTTTCACGTCCGGCAGCTCCATCTTGAGAGTCGCGGCATCCTGGGTCCACTTGAGCTTTCCTTTGTGGCCCAGCAGTTCGACGTTACGGATCCTGGGTACGGCGTTCTTACCGCCCAGCGCGAGCGCGGGAACTGAGGCTTCTTTGCCCGGCCAGCCCATCACGAACGTGTACAGCGTGTTGCCCTTGGTGGTGAAGCGAAAGTCTTCGGCCGTCAGATTCTTGCGGCCGTTTTCGTTGAAGCGCTGATCCGGCACGGGGGCGGGTTTCGAGCCGGGGCCCTCGCCGGAGATCTTCCAGGGGCGGGTGCCGTAAATGCCTTCGCTGTTGACCGCCATCCAGCGTGTGATCTCGTCGAGGATCGTCGATTCCTTGGCATCCAACTCGCCACTGTTCGGCAAGGGGAAGTTCAGCATCAAATTTCCATTGCGGCTGACGATGTCGCAGAGCATGTCGACAATCTGCTTCGGTGTTTTATATTCGATGTTTCGTTTGTAGTGCCAGTTGCCGATGCAGGTATCGGTTTGCCACGGGTTGGCCAGAATCTGGTCCGCAACCCCGCGCTCGATGTCGAAGACACAGGTGCCGGTTTCGCAATCGGTCCGGCCTTTGCTGGTATAGACCGCCTCCACTTTGCCGCCATGGACTTTGGCGCTCACATTGTAGAGATGGGAGACCAGATGGTAGCCGACCTCGGGATAGACAATCGAGCCGTCGTTGTACAGCAGGTCGGGTTGATGCTTGTCGATCAGGTCCTTAATGCGGGCGAAGTAGTGTTGTCTCCATGAGAGCGGAACGGCGCGGGCGCCCGGTCCGCGGCCGCCCGCCGGCTGCGCCAGGAATTCCTTGGAGTACTCGTGATAAAGATCGGCGTACTGCGGATCCGCTCCATCGTAGGGGACACCGGCCATGGGCCCGGTCTGATCGCTACCGTGGGAAACTGTCCACCAGAGGTAGCTGTATGCCAGGTGCTCGCTGATGGCAAACCGCAAACCCTGCTTGCGCACGGCCTTTTCCCATAAGCCCACGATGTCTTTCTTCGGTCCCATGGCTACGGCGTTCCACTTGGGCTGGTGCTTCGAGTCCCAAAGGTCGAAGTTGTCGTGGTGGACCCCCATCGTCATGAAGTACTTTGCTCCCGCCTTTTTGTAGAGCTGAATCAGATGGTCGGGATCGAACTTGTCGGCCGTCCAGATCTTGCAGATATCTTTGTGGCCGAACTTGGAAGGATGTCCAAATCGCTCCACGTGATCCTTGTTTTGCGGGCTGCCCTGTATGTAGATGTTGCGCGCGTACCAGTCGCCGTCCTCCGCGGCCGACTGTGGTCCCCAATGTGCCCAAATGCCGAATTTGGCATCGCGGAACCATTCGGGAACCTGGTACTCGTTCAGTTTCTCTTTCGAGCCGTCGAAGGGTCCCTTTTGAATTTCCGGAGCGCCATTCTGCGCTACTGACTTGCGTGGGAGAAGGAGCGCGGGTGCTCCGGCCATGACGGCGATGGCACTTCGTCTGCTGATTCCCATGGGTTCATTGTCTCCTATATTGCGATTGACAATCCCTAACCGTCGAGCTCGATCTCCTGGTGCTGCATTCCGGCGTAGGGATACACGGCCACCTTCACGTCGCTGCCCTTGTGCCGCTCCCTGAGGATCTTCACGACGTCCGCCCACCTGGTGCAGAAATCCGTTTCGGTTCCATAGTTGTCCATGATCGTGCGGCTCATGTACTGCGAGTAGACGATGGTGTGCGAGCCTCGGGGACCGGGGCGAGGCGCGCGCCGGTGCAGGTCCCAGTAGGTCTGGCCGCGGCTGCCGGCCACCTTGTTGTTCAGGTAATGAATCGGGTCGTAGCCCAGCGGGTGTTGGATGACGATCACCCCCGTGCCGCCCTGCTTGATTGACGGGCCGATCCAGCTCGCGCCGTGATAAGGTTGGGCGTTCTGCGGGTAGGCGTTGGCGACCACGATGTCGGCATCCTTGAAGAGGGGCGTGCAGTACGTCTTGGCCGCCAGCCGAACCGCCGTGTGATGGGCTTCCACGATATCGCCGCTGAAGGCGCGCAACGGCTTGAGCTTCTGGTTGTAGAGAAGCTGCACCGTGAAGTCCACGTTGGCCATTTGCGCGGCCTCGATCATGTCCTGGCGCATGGGGTTGGTGAAGATCTTCACCGGGCCGGTCCGGGCGCGATTGCCGGCCAGGATCACCTGGTGGTTAAACTCCACCGTGGAAAGTCCGGCGACCCCCGGCAGCACGGCCTTCGCCCCGCCGCCATAGCCAGCGTCCCAGTGCACCTTGACGCCGCTGAGGCAGACTTTCAGGTCCGCCCCCATGAACGTCTGGTTGATCAGAATCTTGTTCTTGAAACTCGTCGTGCCGATTTCCTTCAGGCAGTCGAACGCGTTGTGGTTCATCCAGGCGTACTTATTGGCGATGTCCTTGCCGAGCTTGAGCTGGATCTCCAGGGCGGTCATGGCCCGGTGCGTGCCGTACGAGCTGAGGAACAGAATGTTCTCGGGCTTCACGCCGGCGGCCTCGAGCTCCGCAACCACCCATGGGGTCATCGCATAGGTGGGCGTGGTGCGGGTGAGGTCGTCGAACGTGACCACCACCCGGTTCTTTCCCTGCGCCAGTTCCCGTAGCGTCTTTGTGCCGATCGGCTGGTTCATCTGGTCGGCCAGTTGCTTCGCCGTCTGGACGGGCGCTTTGTACCCCGCCATGTTCTGGACGTGAACGTCCCACTCCGGCGGAAAGTCGAGGCGTTCGTCCAGATCGCCCGCATGCTCGTGGGTGGGTATGATGACGAACTTGCCCCCCGCGGTCTTCGGTGTGGACTTGGGTTGAAATGGAGCGGCTGCCAGCGCGGTCCCGATCAGCGGAATGGAACCGATTCTGCTGGCCTGCCCGAGAAACTGCCTGCGGTTGGATTGGTTGTCCGGCATAGACGCCTCCCGATCTACTTCCGAGCCTCGTATGTTTTTGAAAACCCGTTGCGGCCGTTGGTCACGGTGAAGGAGCCGTCCGGCCTGGCCGAAAGCTTGAGCCACTTGCCCTGGCAGTTGGGGTCGACGTTGGCGATGAAGTCCTCGGGCGGGTTGCTCTCTTTGCCGCCCGCCAGCGAGAAGTGCACCTGCCAGATATCCTCCAGGCCGGGCGCGCCGCGCAGGATCGGCCACGATGCGGGGTCGCCGCCCTTTCGTGCGCCGTTGCCCACCAGGGCAACGCGCGCGCGCACCGCCGGTTCCAGCACTCCGGACATGCCTTTCTCCTGAGCGTGCACGCTGACATTGTATACGTCCACGGTCCCGATCAGGTTGTTGGGGCAAACCAGCTTGTACTGGTAGAAGGCTTCCAGGTCCGCGAGGTCGAGCATACGAAACTTGCCCAGCGTGAAGAGAAGTCCGATGGACATGTTGTCCTCGTGGTCTCGCGCGAGCTCGGCTTTGGCGGGCGTAGTGGCGCAAACCGGGTTAGGCGCCCCCGCGCCAGCGAGCGCGCTCTGGATCCCCTTTGCCGCTGCTTCGACCACCGTGATGTCGACCCCCTTGACAGGCAGTTTGTCGCCCGGCTTGACGGTCATGTGGTCCATGGCGTCGCGGGCCTGTGCGAAGAGCTTGTATCGCCGCTCAAAGTCGGCGCCCGGAGTCTGGAGCGAGCCGTTGTCTATGATGTGCTTCACCGGGAAAGCGGCGAGCAGGGCGGGAATGTCGCCCAGGTGGTCGATATCGTAGTGCGAAATCAACAGGTAATCGATTTGTTTGAGGCCGGCCGCCTTGGCCGCCTCCACAATGCGGTTGTTATCGCGGCCGCCGTACCCCGGCCAGCCGTCATCGATCAGCAGAGATTCCCCCGACGGGGAGACCACCAGCACGGCTTTGCCGCCTTCCACGTCGATCACATAAGCATCGAGCGTGTTGGCCGCCTGGAGTGCGAAAACAGAGAGACACAGGAAGAATAGAGCGCGGATGAGCGTCATGTCGCCTGAACGTGCAACCATAACATGAATTATGCACACATTCCAACGTTTGCTACCTATGAATCGTCTGATTCCAGAAGCACTCCTGTTTGGAGTCCTGCTCGTTCCCGGCGCCGGCCGGGCGCAACCCACCGCGCCCGATCCTAAGCGGGCGGCGGAGTTTGTGGCCGATTCGGCGGCCGGATTGAAGGCCCTCCAAACCTGGTACGTACAGGAAACGGGTTTATGGAAAACGACCAATTGGTGGAACGCCGCCAACGCGGTGACGGTGCTGGCAGGGTACTCGAAGTTGAGCGACACTCCGGATTTCCGGCCCACCATCGCGAATACGTTCGAACGCAATTCCCAGAAGCACTTTCTAAACGAGTATTACGACGATGAAGGCTGGTGGGCGCTAGGTTGGGCAGGCGCTTACGAGCTATCGCACGATGCGCGCTATCTCGAAATGGCGGAACAGATCTTTGCCGATATGGCGGCTGGTTGGGATGACACCTGCGGCGGTGGCATCTGGTGGAAGAAGCCCAAGCAGTATAAGAATGCCATAGCCAACGAGTTGTTCCTTTCGGTGTCCGCAAAGCTGGCGAGTCTCACGCAAGACGTGCAGAAACGGGCCACATACCTGGACTGGGCGCAGCGGGAATGGAAGTGGTTTGCGGCGTCTGGCATGATCAATTCGGAAAACCTGGTGAACGACGGGTTGGATTCCGCATGCCACAATAACCATCGAACCACCTGGACCTACAATCAAGGCGTGATCTTAGGCGGCCTGAGCGTGCTGGCAAAACAGTCGGGTGATCCGAAGCCCCTGGAGGTCGCGCAGTCCATCGCCTTGGCGGCGATGGCGCGGCTGACGGACCTGGATGGCATACTCCACGATCCCTGCGAGCCCGGCCGCTGTGGGAACGATGCAGTGCAGTTCAAAGGCATCTTCGCGCGTAATCTGGCAGTGCTGAACTCGGCGGCTCCGGTGCCGGGGTTCCGCACATTTTTGCGGACGAATGCCGAGAGTATCTGGAAGAATCGGGACGCAGATAGCCGGTTTGGGGTGGTGTGGTCCGGACCTTCCGATGTGAAAAACGCGGCGACCCAGGTTTCCGCCCTGGACGCCCTGGTGGCCGCCGCCGAAGCGGAGGGCGCCGCTGCCAAAAAGTAGGCCGCATTTCCAGCGGGCGCACCCGGAGATTCCGTGGCCGGGCATCATCGGCGCCCGGAACATCGTCAGGCCCGCCTGCCAGTGCCGCAGAGTGCAGGAAGTTGACGCCAACCGCGCCAGCACGTAAGCTTAGACCGTCCGGGGGGTACGATGCGGCTGCGTTCACGAAGCTGGCTGCTGCCGGTTTGGGTCCTGATGACAGGCGCCCATGTCCGGGGCGCCGGCCCGCTGTTCAACATCATGGATTATGGCGCGCGCAATGATGGCGCGGCACCGTCAACGGAGGCGATCCGCTCCGCGATCCAAGCCGCGAAAACCGCGGGCGGAGGAACGGTCTATATCCCCGCGGGCAAGTACGTCAGCGGCCCCATCGAACTGGTGAGCAACCTGGTGCTCCACCTGGACGCCGGCGCCATCGTGCAATTCCCGGCAGTGCGGCTTCCCTATACCAAAGGCAGAACGCAAGGTATCGAGACCATCGGCCCCGTGCCGCTGATCGGCGGACATGACCTGGAGAACGTTGCCATCACCGGCCGCGGCGTCATCACGACGGACAACGCCGAGTGGACTAGGCTGATGGGCGGTCCGACGCCGCGAAGCGATTCCGGACCGGGCTCCGCCTTCGGGCCCGATTGGAACCGCCTCCTGGAATTGCTGCAGCGGAAGACGCCGCAACCGGACGAGGAGTACCTCAAAGTGGCGCCGTTCCTGCGGCCTTCATTCATACGAATGATGGAAAGCAGGAATATTTTGATCGAAGGCATTCGCATGGTGGGGGCGCCGTTCTGGTCGATCCATCTGCTGTATTCGGCAAACGCCGTCATCCGCGACGTCTCCCTGGAGACGTTTCCGGGGGCATTTACCGGTGGCCTTTATATCGACTCCAGCCGCGACGTGCGGATTTCCAACTGCTATCTCGATAACGGCGACGACGCGATTACGCTGAAAGCGGGGAAGGACGCTGATGGCCTGCGGGTCAACCGGCCGACCGAAAACGTATCGGTGACCAATACCGTGGTGCATCGCGGCTCCAGTTGCGTGGTGATCGGAAGCGAGACTTCGGGGAGCATCCGGAACGTGGTCGTCAGCGGCCTGGTCTGCCAGGGGACGCAAGGCGGAATCAACATCAAGAGCGAGCGCGGACGCGGCGGAAGCGTGGAAAATATCCGGATCGACAACCTGACGATGGAAGACGTCGGCCGGGCGATCGGCATTTCGCAGTACTATCAAATGCAGGGTGAGCGGCCCTCACCCGAAGAACCGGTTTCGCGGCGGACGCCCGTGTTTCGCAATATCGCGATCAGCCATTTGACCATCAGCCGCGCGCGCGGCTTCAGCGACTTCGGATGGAATCCGGACAGCATTAGCAGCGCCAGCCGGAACAGCCCCCCGGCCGCTCTGACCATCAATATCGAAGGGCTGCCGGAGATGCCGATCGAGGGACTGCGGATTAGCGACGTAATCGCGTCGGGCGCGGGAGGACTGAGGGCGCATCACACGGCCGGCTTGGAGTTGCGCAACGTGCAGATGAATGCGGACGCTGGACCTGCGTTCCTGATCCGCGACTCCAGCGACCTCGAACTCGACGGCATATCCACGCGGAAGCCCTTGCCCGGGACTCCCGTGATCCGGCTCGACCGCTGCACGGACACGGTGCTGCGCGGCAGCAGGGCGGTGACCGGCACGGGGACGTTTCTCTCGGTGGCCCCCGGTGAGTTGAAGAACGTGGTGCTCTGGGGCAATGCGCTCGGCAGCGCGCGCAGAGCAACCGAGGAGGCGTCGACCGACTTTTGGCGGACTCCCCAGACCCAGGTGAAGCAATAAGGCCCAGGAGCTATTATGCGCAATCTAATATTCCCGACACTCGCCGCCATGCGGATGTTGATGGCACAGGCGGCGCCGCCCACGGAGTGGATCGATCCGGACACCGGACATCGCGTGATTCGTCTTTCGGGCGAACCCGGCACGGCTTCACTTTATTTCCACCAGAACGCCTACTCGGCCGACGGTAAGAAGCTGGTGGTCACCAATCCGCATGGAATTGCCACCATTAATCTGGCGACGCGGGAAATCGATCAGGTGGTCGAAGGGCGCGTCAACATTCTGGTCACGGGCCATAAAACCGGCCGGATTTACTACACGAAAGAAGGCGCCATCTTCGCTGCGGATCTGGACACTCACGCTACCCGGGAGATTGCCAAGATCCCGGTCCAGGCGGGCCGGGGCGGCGCTTTCGCCGTCAACGCGGACGAAACCATGCTGGTGGGCATCGCGGCCGATCCCGATGGAAAAACGGCGCCTCGTACC
>OBLT010003092.1_pt1 | contig 10233 bp, 7 predicted proteins | sample 1518721 | NCBI WGS metagenome assembly OBLT01 (sample SAMEA3539307, study PRJEB22396) | soil metagenome | biome: tundra; feature: field; material: soil | place: USA | collected 2010-05 | depth 0.15 m | reverse complement strand
CGCTCTTCCGATCTATAGTGGCTTGCCGGATCAACCTGGGGAAAGCCCTTGGGCTTGGCCGCGCTGGCCGTGTGGCATTGGGCGCAGAGCACGGCCGTATCCGGCAACTGCGGCGCCACTGAGGTTGGGTCCTCGGCATGGAGGAGGAGCGGAGGGTCAGGTGGGGCCGGTGGAACGATCATGGCCACGAAACGCTGGTAGAGGTTCGGCTTGGGCTGCTCGGGAGCGGGCAAACGCTGGTAGATCGCCCCGTGGCAGGCTTCGCAATTTACGTGCGCATGCTTGCCGTTCTTCTTCTTGTCCACTACATCCGAGTGGCAGGCTTCGCAGGCCTCGTGTCCGGCAAACTTCGTGGGGTGAGCCGCAATTTCGCCCATCGCCGCCCCGCGGTAGTGCCCATACTCTCCAAAGCTTTTGGGGACAACGTAGTGGCGTACCACCAGAAACACCAGAAAGGCGAGAACGAAAAGTCCCGCAAACCGGAAAAGATGCCCTGCATCCTTGTAGACACTCATCAAGCCCTCTCCTTAACGCCACTGCCAGGAGGTTCCGCGAAGCTGTTCCATGTGATCTGGAAAATTCCTCGTAAGCCTGACCTTACAGGACCGTGTCACAGGACTGTATGTGAGTTAAATCACACGCAAATGTGACGCAGGTCGCTCGCCGGACGCAAAGCTCCCGCCGGACGCAGGCGTTCTGGCGGAAACCATCGCCGCTCTAATTGGAGGGGGACAAATGGCCAACAAGCGTAAGATCGATCCCCACCTCTTTGGCAACTTTAAGCATAAACATGCTTGGATCCTTCAGGCCCCACTGGACATAGGGAACCGTAAAGTGTGTTTTGGCCGTGAGATTCGTTCCTTCGATATGAATCTGTACGGGGACCGTCAGCTCATGCGGTGTGCCGTGGAGGGTAAAGGCGCCGGTAACTTGAATCGAGGAATCGCCGGAGGCCGCGATGGTCCCTTGATAGCTTTTGGGCACGAAGGACACTTCGGCAAAGTGCGCCGCATCGAGAACATCCGCGGTCATCTTGCGATCGCGGCTCTGGTTGCCGCTACTGCCGCTGCCGGCTGCGGCAACCACAGATCCAGAGATAGTCGCTGCACTCCGATCGAAGTCGATCGATCCGCTTTGCACATGGAACGTGCCATGGATGCCGTGGTCGGAGCCGCCCAGAGAGAAGACGGCTTCGCTTGAATCCGGGTTTATGTTGAAGGCTTGATGCTGGGCGAACGCAACGGGCGCAAGCAACAGCGGGAACGCGAGGAAGAGGGATTTGGCGAGAGTCTTCATTGCTTTTCTCCAGTGATGGTATTTTATCGTGAATCTCCCAAAGCTCCGGTCCTCATCCCCTCTGGCGAGACGAGCGGTGCTCACGCGCCGCCCGGGTTAATTGTGCCTTGACAAGGCCTTCGTCCTTATCCGGGGGGTGCCCAGTTCAATTCTTCCTCCTCTGTCACTCTTCTCTACGAATCCAGCGAACGGCGTGGGCGCCCATAGGCTCGTTTCCTTGATTAAAAACGGACTCCTGACCCTCCAGTGTTTTCCCGTCAGCGGATAGGGTGAACGTAACATTCACCACCGACAACGGGTACCCAGGATCATGTCCCGATAGCCGGAAACTGATTAGCCTGGCTTGGACTTGTATATTGTCTATAGCCCATGGAGGCCGTGAGCAACCATTTGTAATTGCCCATCGGCCGCCATTTTGATTGATAATATAGTCGCATTCCGGCTTTGACTTGCCGCCGACAAAAAAGCCGCTCGGCAAGGGGATTTGATACCACCTTCCCTCGAGGGTGGAATTCCTGCCTTCGGTGACAGCAAGCTCTTTTTCCTGCTGTGCCTCCAGGAGTTTCAGTTTGCGTTCTTCCCTTTGTTTCTTTACCTCATTTTCCGCCGCCGCCGTCTGCTTGAGCGCCATAAGCTGGTAGATCTCGTCCTGGGCGTTGCGGGCGTCTGTGGGTTGGGTGAGCATGTAAAGATTCATGCTGGCGATGGCGTCGTCAAACCGGCCCGCGGCTTTCTGGGCGGCGGCCAGCTTCCTATACGCATCCCCCCACCAGGGAGCAGCCATCGAGGCTGCTTTGTACTCCTCGATGGCGCGCTCATAGCCGGCATTGTCCTCCGCCGAGTTCGCGAGGACTACGGCCATCACGTAATGCCCACGGGCCTCTTCGGGAATCTCCAGCGGAGTCTTCATGGCCTGGGCCAGCTTGATGATCTGTTGCCGGGCGGCGTCGCTGGGGTTGGCGTTAAACTGCTGCAACGCCTGCTGAAACTGCTTCGCGTCTCGCTGGCGCTCAATATCGCGCCCCAGTTCCTCGGCGGCCTGGGTGTCAACCCCAGGGCGCACGGACGACAGATAAAGCGCCAGGTTGCGCTTGGCGCTGTCGTAGTCGACGGCCTTGGCGTAGGCGGAGGCGGCGCTCAAGTCGGCCTCGGCATACCAGGGAGCCTGCACGGCAACCTGCTCAAATAGCATGGCCGCAGCTTTGAAATCGTGCGCGGACGAAGCAGCGTTCATCTGCGCAGCAGCTTTGGCAAAATTATCACGGGCAAGTTGGGGAATCGCCGGAGCCGGCTTCAAGGTCTTAGCCAACTCGACGATCTTGCCGCGCAGGATGGCATCCTCGGGAGTGTTTTGGAAATCTGCCAGGTAGGCTGCAAGCTGTTTGCGGGCAGCCGCGTCGGCAGCCTGCTGGTGTGCCGGGGCAGCGGGTTTGGCCGTCTGCGCCGGCGCCGGAACGGCGATTGCGCATAACAGCGGAAAAAGCATGAGCCCGAAATGAATCGATCTTGTGTTCATGGTTTCTCTCTCCCTGGTACTGCATATTTCAGGTTGACGCGAGCTGAACCCTCACCTTGCGCCCGCATCCCGAACGATCTGAGCTATTTACGGTCTCCGGCATGATTTGCCTTCCACGTGCCACAAGGCCGTTTGACCATCCCGGTTTTGAGCGTTCACATTCTCGCCTCTGTCGATCGGCATCCGCACAAAATTCAGATTTCCCTCTCCGGCGCCACTGCACACGGTGTAAACAGGAATCTCCTTTTTCAGGACTGCTTCCCTCGAATTGTACGGCTCGTGGACCGCTTTTGGGAGATTTGATCTGCATCGGTGGCCGAAAGGCGGGCCGCTGAGGTAGCTGCATTGCTGCTGTTTCTTGCAATCGTTGCTCTTTTCAGGCATTGAAGGTTGCAACACACCGGCTATTCCGCGGGTATAAAATACCGGCGGGACCCCAAATTCCAAACCTCTCGTTCGGGAATGATGAACGTGCCCAAGCAAGCTATAGATGGCCTCGCGCCACAGAGCGGCGAGATGAAGATGCGCGACGCGCACTTCGCCATGCGTCTCTCATTGATGGTTGGCGTGGCCATGCTGCTGGGGAAGACGGCAGCTTATTTTATGACCCACTCGGCTGCCATCTTCTCCGATGCGGCCGAGTCGGTGATTCACGTGATTGCCGTGGGTTTTGCCGGTTTTAGCCTTCGACTCAGTACGCGTCCCGCTTCCCATCACTTCCTCTACGGTTACGAACGCATCACCTTCTTCTCTGCCGGATTTGAGGGCGCCTTGATCGTCGTGGCCGCGATCGCGATTATCGCGGAATCGCTCCGCGAGTGGATTGCAGGACTCCAACTGCAGCGCCTGGGATCGGGAGTTGTGCTGATCCTGATGGCTGGAATCGTGAATGCGGGCCTCGGCTACTACCTCATCCGTACCGGCCGCCGGACCAATTCCATCATCCTCGAAGCCAACGGCAAACACGTCCTGACCGACAGTTGGACCAGCTTTGGCGTTGTGGGGGGATTGGGACTGGTGCTGATGACGCATTGGAAGCCGTTCGATCCTCTGGTGGCCATCGTTGTCGCCGCAAATATTCTCTGGTCGGGAGGCCGCCTGGTCTGGCATTCCGCGGCCGGACTGCTGGACTATTCCGATCCCGAGACCGGCCGAAGGATTCGCGAGCGGCTGGATGCAATCTGCTCCGAACTGAACATTGAATACCACGGCGTGCGTTTCCGAACCACAGGGTACCGGCAGATCATCGAAGTGCACCTGCTGTTCCCGCGCCTGACATCGGTGAGCGAGGCCCATGCCCTGGCCACCGTTTTGGAAGAACGCCTGCCCAATGAACTGCGGGTGCCTGCCGAGGTCATTACGCACCTGGAGTCATTGGAAGACCACGCTCTTGTCCACCACCAACAGCACTACACGGGAAAACCGGATTAAGCCGTTTGGCGCTCTTCGGAAAACGAGTTGGAACCGGTGCCCCCTGGAGGGTGACGAAACGCTCCGGTTTGCCACATGCCTTGCTTAGCCTCGCCAGATCCGTCTGCATCTCGCGGTCCGCCCTGAAGGACATGAGCGTGGCATCGAGAATTGCGGCCGCTCCGGCATCCTCAGGCCGTTCCATGCTGTAGTGCATCCATTTTCCTTCGCGGCGCGCGCTCACAATCCCGGCATTGCGCAGATAGGCAAGATGCCGGGAAATCTTCGGCTGGCCTTGCTTCAGAATCTCAACGAAATAACAGACGCACACCTCCCGGCCATCCATCAGGTTGAGCAGCCTGAGGCGGGTGGGGTCGGAAAGAGCGGCGAAAAGGCGAGCCACGCCGACCGATCTGGAGGAACGGGCCATGGCTAAGTATATACGCCTTGACAGATGTATCCGCAAAAGAATACATTTGCCTTGACGTATACGAGGAGATGCCGAATGGAAACCGCCGCTCTGGTAAAAGAGGAAGTAAAGCAGAAGTACGGCAGCGCCGCCCGCGCCGTTGCGGGGACAGGAAGCCTGGCCGCCTGTTGCGACCCAGCCCTTCGCTGCTGCGACCCGATCACCACGAATCTCTACAGCGCCGATGAGAAGGGGTTGATTCCGGAGGGTGCCGTGCTGGCCTCGCTGGGATGCGGCAATCCCACCGCGTTGATCGAGTTGAGGCCGGGCGAGGTGGTGCTCGATCTCGGTTCGGGCGGCGGCATCGACGTGCTGCTGTCCGCGCGGCGCGTCGGCCCAACGGGCAAAGCGTATGGCCTGGACATGACCGACGAAATGCTGGCGCTGGCGCGCGAGAACCAGCGGCAGGCTGGGGTGGATAACGTGGAGTTCCTGAAGGGCGAGATTGAAAGCATTCCTCTGCCGGACAACTCCGTCGATGTCGTGATCTCCAACTGCGTCATCAACCTCTCCGCGGACAAGGACCGTGTGCTGAAGGAAGCATTCCGGGTGCTCCGCCCCGGAGGCCGCTTCGCAGTCTCGGACGTTGTGGTCCGTGGCGAGGTTCCCGATGCCGTGCGGCAAAGCATGTTGCTTTGGGTCGGGTGCATTGCCGGGGCGCTGGAAGAGCAGGATTATCGGGCGAAGCTGCTCAGCGCAGGCTTTGTCGATGTCGATCTTGAGCCAACCCGAACCTACAACGTGGAAGATGCGCGCCAGTTTCTGGCGGAGGCCGGGGTCGATGTGGACGCGATTGCCGCGCAGGTGGAAGGCAAGTTTCTGAGTGCGTTCATTCGCGCCGCCAAACCGAATGCGGTTTGCTGCGAGCCTGGTTGCTGCTCCGCGGCGACAACAGCCCGGAAAGGCTAACCGATATGCCGAAACATTACAACGTCTTGTTCCTGTGCACGGGCAACTCCGCTCGCTCCATTATGGCGGAGTCCATCTTGAACCGTAAGGCGAAGGGTGTCTTCACCGCGTACAGCGCGGGCAGCCATCCCGCAGGGGCGGTAAGGCCGGAGGCTCTCAAGCAGATTGAGCTTGCGGGAATCCCGGCTGCCGGACTGCGGAGCAAGTCCTGGAATGAGTTTGCCGCGCCCGGCGCCCCGCGGATGGATTTCGTCTTCACGGTTTGCGACAACGCCGCCAACGAGGCCTGCCCTTTCTGGCCCGGACAGCCGATGACCGCTCATTGGGGAATCCCCGATCCGGCAGCGGTCAAGGGCACGCCTGAGGAGATAGACCGTGCCTTTCGCGACGCATTCTCTATCCTCGGCCGCCGCATCGATCTGTTTCTTTGCTTGCCGCTCTCCACACTGGAGCAGCTCGCAATTCAAAGAGAGCTCGACAACATCGGCCGGCAATGAAGTCCTCGCTCTTGCGCCGCATGGTTGCTGCCAGCCAGAACCAATATCCAATCGCTCTTGAGGCCAAATAACAATGTCCAGCACACCGTATACGCACGGCCGGATTTGCGCTCCGTTGCAGCGGAAGAAGCTCTCCTTCCTCGACCGCTTCCTGACGCTCTGGATATTCCTCGCAATGGCCATTGGAGTGGGCTTAGGCCACTTCATCCCAGGCTCCGCCGGATTCGTCAATCGCTTTCAGAGTGGAACGACGAATATCCCGATCGCCATCGGGCTGATCGTCATGATGTTCCCGCCGCTGGCGAAAGTGCGATACGAGAAGCTGGGTGAGGTCTTTCGCAATAAGCGAGTTCTCTCGCTGTCGCTGGTCCAGAACTGGGTCATCGGGCCAGTGCTGATGTTCTTCCTGGCCATTGTGTTCCTTCGCGGCGACCCTGCCTATATGCGCGGACTCATCCTGATCGGCATCGCCCGCTGTATCGCGATGGTCCTGGTGTGGAATGAGTTGGCCGACGGTGACACGGACTACGTTGCCGGCCTGGTCGCTATCAACAGCGTCTTTCAGGTGCTCTTTTACAGCCTCTACGCATGGGTCTTCATTACCGTGCTTCCCAAGTGGTTCGGACTTCAAGGAAGCATCGTGCAAGTCAGCATCGCCCAAATCGCGAAGAGCGTTGCCATCTACCTCGGCATTCCATTCGTTTCCGGGTTCGTTACACGCTTCGCTCTCATTCGGCTCAGAGGCGAAGAATGGTACCGTACGCGCTTCATTCCCAGGATCAGTCCGCTCACGTTGGCCGCGTTGCTCTTCACGATCCTGGTGATGTTCTCGCTCAAGGGCGATCTGATCGTGCGCCTGCCGCTCGATGTGATTCGCATCGCAATCCCGCTGGTCATTTATTTCCTCATCATGTTTCTGGTGAGCTTTTGGATGGGCAAGCGGCTCGGCGCCAATTACGCGCAATCCGCTACCCTATCTTTCACAGCAGCGGGAAACAACTTCGAGCTGGCGATTGCGGTAGCCGTTGCCGTCTTCGGCCTGAATTCCGGAGAGGCATTCGTCGGCGTGGTTGGCCCACTCATTGAAGTACCGGCACTCATCGGGCTGGTCAACGTCGCCTTCTGGATACGAAAGCGGTATTTCGCCTCGCAAGAGCGCGAATTGGAGACGTGTCCCGCAAGAAACATGCCGTAGGGAACTGTGTTTCAGGCGCATTCCTCCGAGCATGGCGTCGCCTTCTGCAGCGCGAGCCAACTGAACCACGTCCTTATGGACCTGTGTGACAAATTGACCTAAGCCGGCTGGGCAAGCCGCGAAAAAGCTCGCGCCCGTGAAGGGTACGGGCTTTAGGGAACCTCTGATTAAGTTGACGTTTTGAAAGGGCACGGCTTTAGCCGTGCCAGAAATGGCGCAAAATCAACGCGGGCTTTAGCCCCTGAGGGAAAGCTCAATGCGTAGTGGAACTTAATCAGAGGTTCCTTAGCTCATACATGAATGCCTGCGTCCTTATCTATGGCAACCTACCGTATCGGCCTTACTGCGATTCGTCCAGCACTTCGATACCCGAAACCGTGGCGTAGTTCAAAATCGGCTCAAACGTCAGATTCAGCTTCCCTTGCGCTGTCGGTTTCAAGTGATAGAAGGTCTTGGTCAGCGCGTGGAGGCTGCCCGCTTCCTTGAAAATGTCGAAGTCGTCGAGGAGCGTGGCGCCATTGCACAACACGCGAAACTCGCGGCTGCCCGTTCCGCCGGCCCCAGAGGCCGTAGGCCCAAAGTAAAACTCGGCAAAGTGAAGCACCACTGTATACCGGCCGCGCGTATCGACAGGGATGGCGTAGGTAAAATGCCCATATCGCTCAGCGGCATAAAGGCCAGGATCGGACGACCCTTCCACTTGTCGCCGTTGAACTGACATTTTGCCATTCATGAAGTAGGTGTCAGGGTGCCATAAGTTGCCATCGTGGTCGGTGAAAGATGTCAGTTGTGTGAGCAGGCGGATGGGAAGCTGTTTATGTGGAATTCCCGGCAGAACCTCAAGCGCATTGAGAATAGGCACCCCGCGTTCGCTGACAAACCTGAGGTGGACCATGCCGTCTTTGGCGGGGGTAACGTCCCGGAAAACGCGTTCGTCGGCGACATTCTCCCCCAGAGCGTCCGAACTCACGTCGAAGCTTGACAAAACGCTATCTCCGTTAATGAAAACGGTAAAGGTGGCAAGGTCATCGCCCTCGCGCTCCGACGCGACGAAGTAGAGGTGCAGTTCATACACGCCGGGCGGCAGGGGAATGTCGTAGGTAAATTCGCCGGTCCGCCATTGTCTCAAGAGCAGAGGATCGCTCGTTCTGGCATCGAAGCTGACGGGACGTACCCAGGTTTTCCCGCCATGAAAGTATTGGTCTGCATTCCAAATCGCCCCGGCACTGTCCATTTGGGGACTTCCAGAGTATCCGGCAATCAGGCGGACCGGCATGGATGCCGGATTGGATAAGATGGGTTGCGGGCCGGCAGGCGGCTGCGCCGGGCTCGTTCCGGCTTTGATGTCTTTGCCAATTGCGGCCGCATGAAAGCTCCGATAGATGCCAAATGCGGCAACCGCCAACACAACAGCCAGGAGCGGATAGAGCCGGCGACGGCTCATGAATCGAGGAAGCAACCCTCGGCTTCCAACGTTCCTGAGGGCTCCCGATGGCGCATCTTCGGATGCTGTGGGAATAACGGCGGACTCCGCGCTTGTACTCGGCGAATCGTCGGGAGAGGGCGACGGAACCTCTTCAACTCTGTGCGTAAAGACTGGAATGTACGTCCCGAGGGGAATCGACAGTTGTACCGTGTGGTTTTTACCCTTGGTTTCGTAGAACTCCTTCAGCCCCTTTCGCAGCCGGTGAGCCTCTACCCGCGCGATTGCGTCCTGGCCGGCATCGAATGCAGTCTTGGACCTGCCGAAGACCTCGATTGCGATGTTGTACTCGCTGATCTCATCGCTCTTGCCTGAAAAATACACCTCTCCGAGGTAGAGCGCCAGACGAGACAGCCGGGGGTATCTGGCCAGTGCCTTCGTTACCGCCTCCAGTTCGGCGCGTTCCGCGTCTAGGGAAGAGAGCGCGAGGTTTTCCGGCATGTCCTCTGCTCCTGCCTGGCAACTGCGTTTTCCGCAGTTTTAGATGATATGTCACCTTGTACACATTTGCAACGCGGCAACTCAGCCCCCGGCAATGTGCACTTATCTCCTGTTGAATCAATCGTATGCATAGTTGTACATAATCATGAAACATTATCGTACAAGGTTAACCTTTCGCATCGTTCGCCGACAGGCATAGGTTTTCGCTCATATCCCATCGAGTATGGGAGGCGAGAGCGCATTTCCTCAGCGCATTCGTCCGTCGCGCAAAGGAGAAACAAGTGAAAAATCGATCTGTATTCCAGATGCTGGCGATTGCGTCCGCAGTCTGCGTTGCCTTCCTCGGGTCGCCGGCTCCGGCCGCCGCCCAATCATCCTGTTCGGGGGGCGCCACGTTTGCCCTCGACGGCGGCGTGTACGAATTCGATATGGACGAGTGGAACTCCTCCCTGGAGGAGTGCGCCACCATGAGCGGCACCAACGGCTTTACCGTCACAGACGCGAACTTCAACCTCTCCGGTGGCGCTCCCGCAACCTACACATCGGTCTTCAGGGGATGCCACTGGGGCGATTGCACCAGTTCCAACCCTTTCCCCATTCAGGAGAGCAACATCTCTTCGGCAAGCACCAGCGTGAGCATCACCCAGCCCGGGGGTTATGCCAATGACTCCGCTTATGACATCTGGTTCAATACGTCCCCGACCACAGGGGGACAGCCGAACGGCACGGAAATCATGATCTGGATCAATCACCAGGGCGGCGTGTCGCCCTTCGGCTCGTACTATGCCAACGTCAACATCGATGGGATGAATTGGAATGTGTACTATGGCCGCCAGAGTTCGTGGAACTGCATCTCTTACGAGGCGACGAGTGGCGTGACGTCCGCCAACCTGAATCTCCTGCCGTTCTTCAGTGATTCCATATCGCGAGGGCAGTTGGAATCCTCATGGTACCTGCTCGATGTGGAGTACGGAGATCGGAAGAGCACACGTCTGAACTCCAGTCACCTTGTAATCT
>OBLT010003091.1_pt1 | contig 10233 bp, 10 predicted proteins | sample 1518721 | NCBI WGS metagenome assembly OBLT01 (sample SAMEA3539307, study PRJEB22396) | soil metagenome | biome: tundra; feature: field; material: soil | place: USA | collected 2010-05 | depth 0.15 m | reverse complement strand
CGGTCTCGCAAGTGGCGTTCGGGTTCGCGGGCCTTCCGGTGCCGCCGGGGCGCCATGCTTTGCGATTGCGGCCCGACACGCGCTGGGTGAAGATCGGGGCGTTGATCTCCGCCCTCACGGCGCTCACGCTCGCCGCCGCCCTGCTTGCCCGGCGGTGCCGCACCGCGTCCGGGAGCGTATGAGCCTGGGGCCGGCCGCTCGCCGCCGCGTCGCCTTGTACGGCGGAGCGGCAGTTTTCGCCGCGCTCGCGCTGTGGGCGATTCCGGCGGTCCTGTCGCGGCTCGTCCCTGGCGTGGCCGTGCGCCGGATGGATATCGAGGCCGACGCGGCGATGAAGACCGAGGCCGTGAAGCTCCTCAGGGAGTACGTGCGCATCGACACGTCGAACCCGCCCGGGATCACACGTCCCGCGATCGAGTTTCTCGCCCGGATCCTCGGTTGCGAGGGGATTCCCGTGACGGTCACTGGCGCCGACCCTGAGCGCCCGATTCTCGTGGCGCGCCTCAAGGGCCGTACCTCCGAGGGAACGCTCGCGCTTCACAACCACGCGGACGTCGTTCCGGCCGGAGATCTCGCGGCGTGGAAAAAGCCGCCGTTCGCGGCTGAGCGCGGCGAGGGCGCCGAGCACGACCACCTGTATGGCCGGGGAACGCTCGACATGAAGGGACAGACGATCGCGAACGTCCTCGCACTCGCGTCTCTCGTGCGCGCGGGCATCGTTCCGCTCCGCGACATCGTGTTCGTCGTGGAGTCAGGAGAGGAAACCTACGACGAGAGCCTCGGAATGGGGTGGCTGGTGGAACATCGCCCCGACCTTCTCGCGGGAGTCACGGACGTGTTCAACGAGGGCGGCGTCAACGAGGTCAAGACCCAGCGAGTCGAACGCTTCGGCATCGAGGTCATGCAGAAGGCGATCCTCTCGGTGGACGTTCTGTCCAAGGAGCGGAAGCCGCTCGAGGATTTTGGCGCATTCCTGAAGGCCGAGGAAGCGAATACGCCGATACGCCTGGTGCCCGCCGTGCGAGAGTTCCTGCGCTTCATCGCGCCCTCGCGCTCGGACGTTTGGGGCCGCCGCATGATGGGCGACGCGGAAAAGCTCGGCCCCGGGACGGAGTTCTGGCAATACGTTCCCGAGGTTTACCGCTCGCTCCTCAAGGACAGCATTTACCTGGGCGCGATCAAGAAGGACGCGGAAGGCTTCTCCGTGCGCCTGGTCATGACCTTCCTGCCCGGGAGCCCGGTCGCCGCCGCCCGCGCCCAGGTCGATGGCTGGCTTCGGGACCGGAAGCTAGGCCTGCGCGTCGTCATGGCGACCGCGGACTGCGTGCCGAGCCCTGCAGAAGGGCGCGCCTACCAGGCCGTGGCCGATGTATTCAGCCTGGACGCGGATCGCGCCCCGGTCGGGCCTTATATTCTGAGCAGCCAGTACACGTCGTCGGAGGGCATTCGCGCGCGTGGCCTTCGCGCCTACGGCGTATCGCCGTTTGCCGTGAGCATCTACGACGCGATGACGATTCATCACGAGAACGAGCGCATTTCCCTGCCGTTCTTCGTCGACGGGATCGAGCGGATGAGACGCATCCTTTTCGAGTTCGCGACCGCGCCCTGAGCGGGCCGGCTGCTACACTTCGGAGTTCGGGGTCGCTGGCACGCTCCTCGCGTCATCGAGGCACCCCGTGCCGGCCCGGCCGGACATCCCGTTCAGGAGTACCGATGAAAGTCTCGTTCGTTTTCTTCGCGGGCCTGGCGCTCGCGGCGCTTCCGGCGGCCGCGCAGGTGCAGGTGCAGACGACGCAGGTCGGACCCACGCCCGGAGCGAATGCATCCGGCACCGGCGCACCGGCCCCGCAGCCCACGCCGCCACCCTGCCCCGGCATGGCCGGGCTCGAGATCGGCCAGACCCGTACGTTCTCGTTCGAGCGCATGGCGCTCCACGAGCCGGCGAAAAAGACGGTCACGCGCGACCTCAAGGTCGTGCACACGCCGGAGGGACGCCCGTGGACGGTCGACGTCACGTACGCTTCCGACGCGCTCGACGCGAAAGTCGTCGCGCTTCACTACCTGCTCGACCCGCCGTCGGGCCTTTACGAGGGCATCCTCGAGAGGTATGGCAAGGGAACGCCGGTCGCGTCCGACCCGAGCGTGTCGTCGTGGGCCGTTCCGTTCTGCGTCGGAGCGACGAAGGGCGTACGCCTGCGTTACCGGACAGGGATGTCGGACAAGCAACGCCGCGTGGAGGAGCTCTGGGTGGAGCCCCTGACGGCGAGAAACGCCACGGCCAGGAAGCGCTAACCGGTCTTTACCGCACGATGAGGCGCGCTCTCTCGGTGCTTCTCGCCGCGGCTCTCGCGGCGGCGGTGCTCGCCCTCGCCGCGCTCGGATTTCTCGTCGAAAAGAATCTCCCGGATCTTTCTTTCCCGAGGATTCCGGGCCTCGAGGCGAAGGTCTCCGTTTCGTTCGACGACCGCGGCGTTGCCACCGTGGCGGCCGGGAGCGTCGGAGATGCCCTCCGCGCTCAGGGGTATCTGACGGCGCGCGAACGGCTGTTCCAGATGGAGCTCCAGCGCCGTGCCTCCGGCGGCGAGCTGGCCGAGATCTTCGGAAAGGTCGCTCTGCCGTCGGATCGCCTGCACCGGATCTACGGGTTTTCCCGCGTGGCCGACGCGGCGGTCCCGCTCCTGCCTGCGGCGGAGCTCGCGGACGTTCAGGCGTTGACGGACGGCATCAACGCGTTCGTCGAGACCCACGCGGGCCGATGGGGACTGGAGTTCGCCCTGCTGCGCCTCGCGCCGCGTCGGTACACACCCGCTGATGCGCTGCGCGTCCTGCTCCTCATGTGCGAGGACCTCTCGTCTTCCTGGCGCAAGGAGCTGGCCGCCGAACGCCTGCTCAGGCGGTCGGCCGCGGTGCGGCGGTTCTTGACCTCGCCGTTCACGGCCGACGATCTCGTCCTCGTTCCGGACGCCACGAAACCCGAACTGCCCCCGGTGCCGGGGCTCGAAGGCGCGGCCCCGGCCGCAGCCCTCGGTCTCGCGCGGTCGAACGCGTCCGAGGAGGTCCCCGGCTCGAACGGCTGGGTCGTCTCCGGCGCCCTCACGAAAAGCGGCAAGCCGATTCTCGCGAACGACCCGCACCTCGGCCTGAACATGCCGGGAATCTGGCTGCCCATGCGGTTCGTCATCGGCGGGCATCTCGTCGAGGGCGTGACCTTGCCCGGGCTGCCCGGCGTCACCCTGGGGCGGAGTGAACGCGTCGCGTGGGGATTCACGAACCTCTACGCCGACGTCGAGGACCTCTACCGCGAAACGATCGTGGACGGCAAGGCGAAGCGCGGTTCGGGGTGGGAAACGGTTCGCGAACGGGAAGAGATGATCCCGGTGCGCGGGGCGGCGGGAGAGCGCGTCATCGTCCGCGAGACGTCGCACGGCCCGCTCGTGTCCGGGAACCTCGCGTTGAAGTGGGTCGCGCTCGACCCCGCCAATCTGCGCCTTCCCTCGACGAAAATCATGCAGGCCGTCGATTCCGCGGGCGTGAAAAGAGCCCTCGACGAATTCCTCGAGCCCGCGCAGAACGTCGTCTGGGCTGATGCGGCGGGCAACATCGGCTGGCGCGCGACCGGCCTCGTCCCGGTGAGGCGGCCGGGCACGGACGGAAGCGTGCCCTACGACGGATCGGACGATTCGAACGACTGGCGGGGCTTCGTGCAGCAGGCGGAGATGCCGCGGGTCGAGAATCCAGCGGGAGGCTTCCTTGCCACCGCGAACCAGCGCGTCGCGGGGACGAGCTGGCCCCACGCGCTCGGGTCCGACTGGCCCTCGCCCGCGCGCGCGCGACGCATCGCCTCGCTTCTCGAGGCAGGGGTGCGCGACGGACGCAAGCTCGACCGTGCCGCCGCCGAGGCGATCCAGCTCGACACGGCTTCGCCCGTCCTCGCGGCCACGATGGAAGCCCTCGCGCCGCTCTTGCCCCCGGAATGGGCCGCGCGCTTCCGCGGATGGGACGGACGCGCCGACGCGGCGTCGACAGCTTTTCTGGTCGCGCGCGCCTTCCGCCGCAAGCTCGGCGAGCACGTCCTCGCGGCGTGGCGCATCCCGCCCGAGATCGGTCTTGCGGAGTACCGGGTCCTGGATCTCGCCCGGGCGGACGACGCCGCGTTTCGGCGCGCCGGCCTTGGCGCGAAGGCGGCGCTCGTCGGCCGGGCCTTCGACGAGGCGCTCGCCGACCTCGCCGCGAGAAACGGCAAAGACCCCGCGCGTTCCCGTTGGGGCGAGGCGAACCGGCTCGCCGTTCGGCATCCTCTCGGCCGGGTGCCGGGTCTCTCCTGGCTTTTCGATCCGCCGTCGTTTCCGCAGTCGGGCGCAACCGGAGTGGTGAGGGTCGCCTCCGGCACGTTCGGACAGTCCATGCGTTTCATCGTGGACTGGGGAGCGCCGGAGGAGGCGACGCTCGTGATTCCCTTCGGTGTCTCGGGGCACGTGGGCTCGCCACATCGCCTCGACCAGCTCCCTTTCTGGCGCGACGGCGATCCGTCGGGCCTGGCGACGCGCCTTTCGCGGCCCGCGCGCGAGAAGGCCGTCCTGACGCCTTGAGATTCGCCGTCTTCGCCGTGGTCGCGCTGGCGGTTTCTCCGGCGCCCCCGCCTCCGCGCTCTGCGGGGTTGACGGTCACGGCCTCGTCCGCGACACCCCGGCAGGGCGGCATCGTCGCGATCACGGTCCGAAGCGAGCGCCCGCTGCCCGAGCTCGTGCTCGCCGACGGCGACATCCGCTCTCGGCTCGAGCGCGGGGCGGACGGCACCGTCTTCCGCGGCCTTTACGGGCTGGACCTCGCGGCCTCGACCGGCCCGCGCCGCGTCTCTTTCGAGACTCCCGACGGCGCGACGCCGCTCGCCTGGTCCTTCCACGTGGCCTCTGGCCGCTTCCGGGTCCAGCGCCTCTCGGTCGATCCGCGCTACGTGGAGGTGCCTAAAGAGGAGCTGGAGCGCGTGAAGGCCGATCAGGCCCGCGTCGCGGAGGCGTACCGCCGCGGTTCGGCCGTCCGCCTCTGGACGTCGTTCGCGCGGCCTCTCGAGGCGCGCTCGAACGGCAATTTCGGCGCGCCCCGAATCTACAACGAAGAGACGCGGAGCGTTCATGCGGGGCTCGACCTCGCCGCCGCGGAAGGCACGCCGGTCGCGGCCGCCGGGGACGGGCGCGTCGTTCTCGCGGGAGATCTCTACTTCAGCGGCGGCACGGTGCTCCTCGATCATGGAGCCGGCCTTTTCACGCAGTATTTCCACCTCTCTCGCATCGACGTGAAGGAGGGAGATGCCGTCGTGAAGGGGGCACGCCTCGGCGCGTCGGGACACACGGGCCGCGTCACGGGCCCTCACCTGCACTGGGGCGCGAGGCTCCTCGGGGCGCGCGTGAACCCCGAGGACCTCCTCGCGCTTCCGACCTGGCCCCTTCCAGGCGAGGACGCGGCTCGTTGAACTAGACTTCCCGCATGAGCGTCTCGATGACCGGCCGACTGACCTCTCCCACGTCCACCGAGCTCAACCACGGCCCGTCTGGAGCGCTTCTCGAGACCACGGCGCCGAAGGACAACGGCGGCGATGGAAGCCGCTTCTCGCCCACGGACCTCTGCGCCGCCTCGCTGGCCGCGTGCGCCGCGACGACCCTGAGCCTCTATGCGACGCGCAGCGGGATTCCGCTGATCGGCATCACGTTCGAGATCGAGAAGCACATGACGGCCGAGCCTCCGCGGCGCATCGCGAAGCTCGTGGTGCGTTTTCGCGTCTCGTCCCCGTGCGGCGATGAGGACTTCAAGAAGCTCGTCAACGCAGGCAAGACCTGTCCCGTGAGGCGCTCGCTGCACCCCGACGTGCTCGTCGAGGACGTCTGGGAGCGGGGCTGAACGCCGCAACGAGGCAGCCCGGCACCGTGGTTCTCGATCTCGAGTGAGCCAGCCGACCTCAAGGAAAGGAGCCCGTCTCTCTCAGGGGAAACCGCTCGGCTTCGATGTCGTAGCCGGCGGCTTCCCACGCGTCGAGCCCGCCTTCGAGCGGGCGCACGAGCGTGAACCCGCGGTCCATGAGGAGGCGCGCCACACGGGCCGCCGACGCTTCATTCGGTCACGTGCAGTAGAGGACGATCTCCTGGTCCGTAGGCAGGTGAGAGATTTTTACGTCCAGCTCGAGGATGTCGGCGACGATCGCGCCGGGGATGCGCCGCGGGTCGCGCGCACGCGCGTTGTTCGAGCGCACGTCGACGATCACAGGGGCCTTGCCTTCGTCCATGAGGCGGCGCAGGTCTGCCGCGCGGATGCGCGCCATGCGCAGGACCCTGTAGAAGCGCCGCCGCTGCATCCACTTGACGGCGATGTAGAGCAGGAACGCGCCCCCGAGGAGAACGAGCGCGCCGCCGCCGAGGCTCGTGAGGGTGGAAAGCGCCATTTCGATCGCGCCGTGGAAGAGGACGCCGAGCGCAAGAGCGCTTCCCGACCAGAGCAGTGCGCCTCCCGCCGTGAACAGGAGGAAGCGGTGAAGAGGCGCTCTCGCTGCACCCGCGAGAGGAGGCGCGACGGTGGAATACCCGGGGACGAACTTCGCGAAGAGAAGCGACGCGAGGCCGTACGTGTCGAAAAGGCCCTCGGTCTGTCGCACGCAGGAGTCGGGGGAAAGCGACATCTTGCAGAGCGTCTTGAGGATCTTCTGTCCATAGCGCCGGCCGAGGAGGAACCAGACCGTGTCGGCCGCGACCGTCGCGACCAACACGGCGGCGAGGAGCTTCCCGAACGGCAGCTTGCCGTCCGCCGCGAGCGCGCCCGCCACGAGAAGCGTCGGGACCGCGGGAACCGGGATGCCGAGCTGCTCGAGGAGAACGTTCAGGAAGACGAACCCGACGCCGTGCTTCAGGACGAGGCCCGTGAGCTCGTTCACGTCAGCTCACGCCCGTCGACGAAGACGAGACCGACGCCGGCGAGACGCCGAGGCGCGCGAGGGCGCGCTCCCAGAGCCCTTCGACGTCGTGCGTGAAGACGAGCCCGGGTTCCCACGGGAGGACGAGCCATGTCCCTTCCTCCATCTCGCTCTCGAGCTGGTCCGCCGCCCAGCCCGAGTAGCCGAGGATGAGGAGGCCGGCCGTGCCGGATGCCGGCGGCGCGGCGAAGAGCTTCGGAAGAATCTCTGCGGCGACCGAGACGCGCAGGCCGGGCGCCATCTCGACGGACTCGACGCCGGGCATTTCGTCGCCGAAGAGCGCGACGAGGCCGTTCGTGAAAATCGGTCCGCCGACGCGCAGCGGCGTTTCCGGGTGGATCGCGGTGTCCAGAGGCGGGGCGAGAAGCGAGACGGCGGGCTCGCCGAGGAGCCGGTTCACGACCCAGCCGAGCGCCCCCTCGCGCGTGTGATGGCCCATGACCACGACCGTCTTCGCGAAGTTCGGATCGAGCATCACGGGCGCGGCGAGCAGCAGGTACGGCGTCGTCAGGGTCTCGACCACGCCCGAAGACTAGCGCGGCGGGCCGTCCCGCCCCAAGCGGCGCGTCAGGTCGCGAACGCCCGCCACGCCGAGCGCGCGACCCGGGCGATCGTCTCGTCGCGGGCCGGGGCGTCACGACCGCCCCGCACGAAGACGGCGAGGACGAGATGCGTTCCGTCCGGCAGCGTGAGAATCCCCGCGTCGTTCGAACAGCTCCCGACGGTCCCGGTCTTGTCGCGGACGTCCGTGCCCTTCGGGAGGCCCGCCCGCAGCCGGCGGTCGCCCGTCGCGCACCGGCGCATCGCGTCGAGGATGCGGTCCGTCGAGGCGCGCGAGAGCAGCTGGCCGCGGAAGAGGCGCGCGAGAAGAGCCGCGATCGCGTCCGGGCTCGCGCCGTTCTCAGCGCCGCTCTCGAACGCGGCGAGATCCTTCACCATTGCCGCGCCCATGCCTTTCTCGTCGAGGGAGATGCGGACACCGGCGACGCCGCGCGACGCGAGATCCCTCTCGACCGCGCGCGGCCCGCCGAGGAGCGCACAGAGCTTGTCGGCCGCGGTGTTGTCGCTGTGGACGAGCATGACGTCCACCATCCGTCCGACCGCAACGCGCATCCCGGGCTTCCACTCGTCGTCCAGGGGTCCGAATTTGCGGCGGTCCGATTCCCGGATCTCGACCTCCCCGTCGAGGCGGAGTACCGCCTTCTCGACGGCACCGAGGACCGCGATCGCGACGGGGACCTTGAAGACGCTCGCCATCTGGAAGCGTTCGCCGCCTCGGAACGAGGCGCGCCGTCCGGATTCGAGGTGAAGGACGGAGACGCCGACGACGGCGCCGCCGGCGCTCTTCTCCGCGTCCTGCACGGCGCGGACGATCGCGCCATTGGCGGGATCCAGAGCCGGCTCCGGAGCCATCGTGGCGAGGGCGGCGAGGGTAACTGGGAGAGCGAGGTTCAACGGCGTACCTCCTGAGAGAGATTTGCTTGGAAACAGGAAGATCAAGGGCGGTGCCAGCCCAGGGTGTTCGCCAACGGGCGATCGGGACGCGCGCCGGTCTCCGATTCGGCCTTCGAGCTTTCCGGGACGGAGCGAGCCAGTCGTAAGATTCCCGAGTGATGGGTGCTCGCCAAATCCTCGGCGATTGCGCGCTCGCCGCGCTCCTTCTCGCGGCCCCGTCGCGGGCCCAGACGCCCTGGATCGAGGGAGAAGCCCGCATCACGCCTCTCGCCGGCGGACGGAACACGCTCGTCGTCGACGGCTGGGCGGTCGCGAGTTGCGGACGCGTGGATCTCGCGTTCCTGGTGGACGGACGGACGATCGTCGAGGGCCAACCGTACCTCCGGTGGCCGGGCGTTCCGGAGCGCTTCGGCGGCCTCCCGTCGGCGGAGTATGCGGGCTTCAGCACGCCGTTCGACTCCGGCGCCCTCGGCGCCGGCAGCCACGAGGCCGTCGTGACCGCCCGGGGCTGCGGAGTCGAGAAAGACCTCGTTCGCGGCTCGTTCGCGGTGCCGCCGCGCACGTCGGCGTGGATCGCGGGCCCGGTCCTCCTGGTCCTTCTCGTCGCGGTGCCGCTCGCCCTCGGGGTCGGTCTCTCGCGCCTCGAGCCGGCGACGTTCCGGCGGCAATGGACACCATGGGCGCTTGCGGCCGGTTGGTTCCTCGGCGTCTTCGCGATCCTCGCGGGCCCGCACCTCGGACCGGTCGACACGCCACTCGTGTCCGCGCCATTCGCGCCGCTCGCGAACTGGGACGGGGGTTGGTATTTGGGGATCGCCCACGAAGGCTACCCCGTCTCGAACGTACGGCGGTTCGCATTCTTCCCGCTCTATCCCCTCGTCCTCAGGGGGATCACGTTCCTCCCCGTCCCGGAGCGCCTCGCGGCGTCGCTCCTGAACGGCCTTTTCTTCGCGCTCGCGATGGCCTGTCTGAGGCGCCTCTATCCCGGCCGGGACCATGCCCTCCTCTTCGTCGCATTCCTGCCCTTCTCGTTCTTCTTCGGAGCGGTCTACACCGAATCCCTGTTCCTCTTCCTCGCCTCCGCCGTCCTCCTCGCCATGCGGGAAGACAAGGGCCTGGCCGTCGCGGGACTCGGGGCGGCAGCGGCGCTCGCGCGCGTCAACGGGATCGCGACCGGCGTTTTCGCATTGGCGTTCGCCGGTTCCAAGAGACGGCGAACCGCGGTTCTCGCTGCGGCCGGCCCGCTCGCCGGCCTCGCGCTCTGGATGCTCCGACTGAACTGGAAGACGGGCGATCCGGTGGGCTTCCTGCACGCGCAGAGCGCGTTTGGTCGCGCCTCCGCGTTCGAGCCGGCGCTTCTCCTCGACCGGCTCGTGGAGACGGTCCGCCACGGCAGCGCCCTCGGATTCTGGGAAGTCGGCTCTCTCCTCGCGGTCCTCACGGGCGCTGCGGGCCTCATCTGGAGACGGCGATGGGCGGAGGGTCTCTTCTCGGCGGCCGTCGTCCTGATGCCCCTCTACACGCACAGCACGACGTCGCTGAACCGTTACGCCCTCGCGGCCTTCCCGGCGCTCGTCTTCCTTGGGGAACGGGTGAGCCCGCGGGTGCTCCCGATTCTCCTCGGCGCCGAGGCCGCGCTCCTCGTCCTTTGGGCGAGCCGCTTCGGACGGCAGGTCTTCGCCGGCTGAGCTAGTCCTCGAGATAGGTGTACTGCGACAGGACCTGCTCGAAGTCCTTCGCGATCGCCTTGGCCTCGGGCTCCTTCACCTTCTTGCGCTCGGTGGCACGGCGAAGCTGGCGCCAGATGCCGTCGAGCAGCT